>Ga0190346_1000643_pt1 | contig 9959 bp, 10 predicted proteins | sample 48721345_MG_FD_161680 | JGI IMG/M metagenome (GOLD analysis project Ga0190346, IMG submission 161680) | Hydrothermal vent microbial mat bacterial communities from Southern Trench, Guaymas Basin, Mexico - 4872-13-4-5_MG | ecosystem: Environmental > Aquatic > Marine > Hydrothermal vents > Microbial... | reverse complement strand
GAAGATTGAGAGAACGATTAACATTCTACAAGAGTATTTCAATCTGGAATACATCTAGTATGTGAAAAACAGGAATTATGATGCGATATTGGGTTTGGCTATTTTGGCATACAACCTTTGTGTTATGTTCAATATCTTGAACAATCATCCTCACAGAAAGATGGCTGATATTGATGGTTGTTACTGATTTCTGAGACACCCTATTTATATCACTTTATTGCTGCGTTGTCAGCTGATTAAAACCAATCAGCAAGATTTTCTTTTGTATATTTTTTTCGTTTAATTTTCCAAATGAACAAAATTTCAGCGTTGAAGCGTTGACATCCAGATAAAATATGCTAAAATATAGGCAAACCTATATTTTAGAGGTGATACTATGGTGATCACTCCCGCTTTGGAAAATTACATTCGTGTTCTTTATGATTTGCAGGCATCTGAAAAAATGCCAAGAGTGAAGCATATAGCCAAAATACTCAATGTTAAAGTACCCACTGTGGTCGAGAGCATAAAGAAATTGGAGAACATAGGGGTTTTGGAGCACGAAAAATATGGCTATATTCGACTAACGCCAAAAGGAATTGCTTTGGCAGAAAAAATACACAAAAATAACAGAATAGTCTATGAATTTGCAACCAGGCTTTTAGAACTTCCATCAAATGAAGCACAAGATTTGGCATGCAAGCTAGAACACATAAACAACCCACGCCTTTTTGCTGCTTTTTCTGTTATGATGAGTTTTTTTAAGGAAGATCAGGAATTGAAAGAGCGTTTCCTATCTCATCTAAAGAATAATGAGGAGGTGTTTGCTTTGACTTTGGCTTCAATTGAACCCGGAAAAACAGTGAAAATAAAAAAGCTAAAGGGTTCCAGAACATTTCAAAGACGTTTAATGAGCATGGGTGTTATGCCAGGAGTAGAAGTCCACATAGAAAGAATTGCACCTCTTGGCGATCCGATTGAAGTAAAAGTAAAGGGATACAGGTTGAGCCTTAGAAGAGAAGAAGCAAAAGACATTTTAGTAGAGGAGTGACTATACATGCCATTGAGTTTTGCCAACCCTGGAATCTATAAAGTCAAGTCAATAAATGGAGGCAGAACGGTGTCAAAGCGTCTCACAGATATGGGTTTGAGAATAGGGAGCGTTTTACAGGTTGTTTCATCGGATTCTTTTGGCCCTATAATCGTTCAAATAAACAGCACAAGGCTCGCACTGGGCAAAGGGATAGCGCGCAAAATCATCGTTGAGGGGGCAGGTTGAAATGAGAGAAATAAAAGTTGCTTTAGCAGGCAACCCCAATGTTGGTAAAACGGCTATTTTCAACTGTCTTACAGGTATGAAGCAGCATGTGGGAAATTGGCCAGGGGTAACTGTCGAGAAAAAAGAAGGTTCATATGTCTACAACGGATTTACTTTCTCAGTCACTGATTTGCCAGGGATTTACTCACTTTCAACGGTTTCCATGGATGAGAGAATAGCAAGAAGATTTTTAACAGAGGAAAAGCCTGATGTTGTTGTTGCGATTATCGATGGCATGAACTTAGAAAGAAATCTTTACCTTGTCTCTGAACTCTTAGACCTCGGTGTAAATCTCGTTTTGACGGTTAATTTTATGGACGAAGTCGAAAAAAACAACATGAAGATAGATATTCAAAAGCTCTCTAAAAGTCTTGATGTTCCAGTTGTAGGTACTGTTGCTATCAAAGGACATGGAATTCAAAAATTGAAGGATGAAGTGCTGAATATTGCTCAAGCAAAGACGATTCCGATGATCAAATACAGCGATGAATTAGAAAGGTATATACAACGGGTCGAGGGAATATTGAAACTCTTCAACGTAAAATCAAACACCAATTCACGATTTCTGGCTTTGAAACTCATCGAAGAAGATCCTGAGATTTTCGAGCAGATAAAATCCAAAGTAAGCGATGCCAAACGCTTTTCGCAATTGTTAAATGAGGTACTTTCAGATATTGAACAAAAGCACGAAGACTCTTCAATTTTTGTTGGCGATGAAAAATTCAAATTCATTAAGAAGATTCTTAGAAATACTGTAGAAGGCAGCGGCAAAAAGTCTGAAACTTTTACAAATACGATGGACAAGATTTTTACCCATCGCATCTGGGGCCTTCCCATTTTATTTGGAATAATGTACGCTGTCTTCCAGCTCACTTTCGCATTTGGAGGCATTTTCGCCGACTGGCTGGATTCCGGAATGGGGCTTTTAAGTGACTGGATACAAAACACTGTCCCAAACGCCACTTTAGCGTCTTTTCTAGCAGATGGGGTAATTGGTGGAGTGGGTTCAGTATTGGTGTTTGTTCCTAATATTTTTATCCTCTTCCTGTTAATAGCGATATTGGAAAACATTGGCTACATGGCTAGAGCTGCCTTTGTCATGGATAAAGTGATGAATTCGATAGGTCTTTCCGGGAAATCGTTTATTCCCATGATTTTGGGTTTTGGCTGTAATGTACCGGCAATTATGTCAACAAGAACGATAGAAAAAGAAGATGACAGAATTATCACGGCTATCCTAAACCCACTGATTCCATGTTCAGCAAGAATCCCTATTTTCCTCGCATTTGCAGGAACATTTTTCCCTTCACACCAGGGATTAATCGTCTTTTCCATGTACATTATAGCGATTACCTTAATGGTTGTTTTGGCCAAGGTGTTGAAATCAACCATATTCAAAGGGGAACCGGCTCCTTTTGTTATGGAGTTGCCTCCTTATAGGGTACCAGGTTTTTTGCAGGTTAATACCGAGGCATGGAAACGAACATCGCTTTTTGTGAAGAAAGCTGGAACGTTTATATTTGCTGCTGTTATTATAATTTGGTTGCTCGCTTCATTGCCAGCAGGTGTAGACTATGCTTCAAAGGATAGCTACATCGGGCTGATGGGAAGAGCTATCGCTCCGATATTTGAATTTAACGGATTTGGGAATTGGCAAAGTTCCGTAGCTTTAATGTTTGGGTTTCTTGCTAAAGAGGTTGTTGTAGGAACCCTTGGGGCTCTTGCTGGAGGTGCTGAGAATTTGGGAAATTTGCTTTCAACCCTTTTTACGCCATTATCGGCATATTCGTTTATGCTTTTCAGTCTTTTATATGTCCCATGTGTAGCCTCTCTAGGAGTTCTTGTAAGAGAAGTTGGAATGAAATGGACAATTTTCTCCGTGATATTACTGGTTTCATTGGCATATTTTGTTTCTATGGCATTCTATCTTGTTGGATCGATTTTTGTCTGAAAACAAGGCAAGCTAAAAACTTTGTATGCAAATTACTAACCCCCGCTGTTTGCGGGGGTTAGTAATTTAGCGTCATTTCACTTGAATTGTGTAGGTCAGGCTTTCGATTGCCGAGTTTTCACCCTCCCAGCCTCGATATTTTTTCAGCGTGAGCGCAACTTTTCCGGGCTTAACAGCCTTGATAAACCAGCTCACTTTTGAAGGGGCTCCAACAACTCCCGGTGGGGCTTGGGTTGTTACAGTTTTTGATGAGATTTCTACAATACCTTCTTCGGAAAGCTTCAAGTGCCATGTGAATCCGGTTGAGGCATTTTCTTCAAGGGAAAGTATCACTGTTTCGCCAACATTCAATATATTTGTACCCTTTTTGAGCTCTTTGATTTTTGCCCTCTCCTCTCCACTTTCAACCCTGATGCCAATGAAGTGCTCTTCAATGCTATTTTCATCAGTGCTTTTTTTCAATTGAAAAGCAAGCAAACAAATGCCGGGGTTTATCGTTTTGAATTTCCAGACCTTTATGGAAGGTTCACCGGGTATTTTTCCCGATTTCACAATCAGTTCCTCACTGAGGGAAAGAACCTCAGGATTGGAATTGAAAAGGTGCCAGAAATACCCTGTCGAGGGGTTCTCATCAAGACTTACCGATATCTCATCCCCTAAGTACACAACATCACTGCAATCTTCCAAAATCCTTTCGCCGGGAACCTCTTCATTTTTTTCTACTATAATATTGAAAACTCTTAGGTCTACAGCCTTTTCTTTTCCTTCCCATGGTCTGTAAAGCCAGAAGATTAGAGTGGCTTTGCCTGTTTTCACAGGCTTAAATACCCATTTTACATTTACCGAAGCTCCTACCACTGTTGATTCTGAAGAAGGCTCTATTATTTTATCCTGAAATACGATATTATCAGAGCCAAAGATTTCAAACTGCCATGAATAACCCGTCGAAGGATTCTCCATGAGTTCAACCACCGCGGTGTCTACAAGCCCTATAATGTTTGAAGTTTCCTTTGTTGTATATACCGAAGAAAAGGCAAAGGTGGTACAAATTACCATCACAAACAGGAATAAATATGCTTTTTTCATATATCCACCCCCATTTTGTGACTTATAAGGCAACTATGTAGTTCATTTTAGTATCTTTGTTTAAAATTTCACAAGTTCAAAAACGGATGTGATATTATGAAATATATATGCGGATAATACGAAAGGGGGAGAAAAATGAATAAGGGACAAACCAGTATGACGATAGTATTTGGTCTGATACTCATAGTCATGGGCGTAGTATTTATCTTTTTCCCGCAGTTCGGCTCGAATTTCTGGCTTCTTTTTATCTGGCTACCGGGGATAATAATGGAAGAAAGAGGTTTGCACAATCGTATTTCAGGACTATTAGTCCCTGCTGGTGTAATATTGACAACTGCCGCCATTTTAACTATCGAGGTACTCTTCCCGGGTTTTACAACAGCAGGCGGTTGGGCACTTTACATTTTTGCTCCAGCTTTTGGGTTGCTCCAGCTATATCTTGCTGAGGGCAGAAAAAATAACGGACTCCTCTTTCCCATTGGAATTTTGAGCATTTTGTCAGCCGCTTTTCTCATATCGAATTTCACAAATCTGGGTACAGGAATGGTTTTTGGCATAGTATTAATTGCTTTTGGAGCTTTTATGCTCATAAAGAGAAAATAGTTTCTAATGCACGGATACATTCTTATATTCTCAGGTGTAAACTTTATTTAGAAACCCCTAATAACTAGAAGGTCTTTTTGATGTTTGAATTTTTGAAGTTGTATGCCAAATTGTCTGTTAAGCCTTCAAAGGATATTGGCTTAACGAGCTACGTTTTTCCTTCCGAAACAATCGGTTTATATTTGCATGTGCCGTTTTGCAGACATTTTTGCGATTTTTGCCCTTATCACAAGTTAAAATACGATGCTGTCCTTGCAAGAGAGTACGTAGATCTTGTCAGGAGAGAGTATTTGTTACATGGAAGGAAGCAGTTTAACTCACTGTACATCGGCGGAGGTACTCCTTCAGGAGACCTGGAAGTCCTTAAAAATCTGCTGAGCTTTCTGCATGAAAATGTCTCAGGCGAAATCGCTCTCGAAGTTCACCCGCTTGATGCTTCTGTTGAAAAACTAAGGGAAATGAAAGCACTAGGCGTGAATTATATCAGCTTGGGTGTTCAATCTTTCAACGATGCAGTGCTCAAACATTTTGGCCGGGATCATACTGCAAAGGATAATTTTCTCGCTTTAGCAAACGTTCTTGATGCGGGCTTTGATTTCATCGACGTAGATCTGGTCTTTGACCCGTTAAGCTTTTCGGGCAAAGCTGCACAGAGCGATCTGGAAAAAGTTATGAAGCTCTCACCACAACAGATTTCTGTATATCCCATGATGCGTTTTTCATATACGAAGTTTAGAGATACGCGAAACAGTAGCCGAAGAGAATTGATGATATTTGATAAATTAGATGAAATTGCAGAAAAAAACGGTTACAAGAGAGACACTCTTTGGACTTATCTGAGAAAAAATTTGAACAGAAGGTATACCTCAGTTGCCAGAGAGTTTTATCTCGGTCTGGGGCTTAGCGCTTCCACTTATACAGGAGAATTGTTTGCCACAAACACCTTTTCGCTGGCTCGTTATCGTGAAAGTATCACAGAAAATAAGCCGCCAATAGGTTCTCTCTTTCAATTAAGCACATTTCAAGGTGCTTTGTATTATTCCTTTTGGGCGCTTTACACTGGTCAACTCGATTTTAGCAAACTGAATAGATACTTTCCGAAGGCAAATAAAAAACTTCGCTTTTTGCTTGAATCGTTGAGGGTCATGGGTTATTTAACGAGAAAAGATGAGCTTTATTTGCTAACCCCCAGGGGAAGAAAAAAACTTCACTGCATTGAAGAATGGCTAACCTATGCCTATATTGATCCCCTCTGGCGCAAGTTGAGAAGCGAAAGTACCCAAATTTAACCTCCGTTTTCAGAGCCTAATCCAAAGCTTCTCTAAGCTCCTTTGCTACTTCCTCTGGCGATGCAGGATTTATGAAATTCCAACTTCCAGTTTCGACACTTGCCATCCATTTCATTTTGTCTTTTGAACGTTTTGGTGGATTAAACTCAATGTGGAAATGGAAAAATTCATCATAGAGCTCATTTGTGTTATACGGCGCGGAGAAGAGCATCATCATATAAGGAAACTTTTCTTCAAAAAAACTGTCATAGCGCTTTGCAATATCACGAATGAACTCGGCTAATTCCCACTTCTCTTCAGCGGTCAGGTCAGTAAGGAATGAGACATGACGAAGGGGGTAAATATGGCATTCATAAGGGAATCTGGCATATGGTGGCACAAGACTTACGAAATATTTCCCGCTTTTGATGATGTTGGCTTTGGGAAGGTCTTTCAAAACATCACACAGCGAACAATTACCATTGGATAGATAATATTGCCTGGTGTGCTCAATTTTTCTTTCTACTCTTGGCGGCAGGTATGGAAAAGCATAAAGCTGCCCGTGAGCGTGGTCGAGGGTTGCACCAACTTCCCTGCCCCGGTTCTCGAAAATATAGATGTATTTTAATTCTCTGTTCTTGGAAAGTTCCCTGTACCTGTCACACCATACTTCAATTAACTTGGCAAGCTGTTTTACTGGCATATCCGGGACTGCAAGGTTGTGGTTTGAAGTATACATAATGACTTCACACTTACCAATGGCTTTCCCTTTTTCAACAACAGATTCCTCTTCGATTATCTCTGGAGCATCAAGGCTGAGCGCGGGAAACCTGTTGTCAAAAACGGCAAGATCGTAATCTTCCTCAAGCTCCAAGACCCCCGGGCAAAGGGGGCACGCATTTTCAGGCAGAACCGGTCTTGCGCTTCTTGCAGAAGAAATTATCACCCATTCCCCTGTAATCGGGTTTTTTCTCAGCTCTCTCATATGCTCATTCCTTTCATCATGTGCTATTAAAAGCATACCATCCCGGTAAAAAAATAAAAAGGGACGGTATAAACCGTCCCTTAATCTTCATGATTCATTTTTAAAGCATTAAGAAATTCCGAGTATCCTATCAATTTTGGCTTTATCGAAACCAACTATAACCTGGTTCCCCATCACGACCACAGGAACACCCATTTGTCCGCTTTTACGGTACATCTCCTCAGCCTTTTTTGGGTTTTTACTTACATCCACGTCTTTAAAAGGTATTCCCAGGGATTTGAAATACTGTTTGACTTTTCTGCACCATGGGCATGAGGGCGTGGAATACACGGTTATTTTCAAATTCATCGTTTCACCTCCTGATACCCCGTGGGGGTATTATCGATGATATTATAACACCGACAAAAAGAGGTGTCAATAACTAAAATTCAAGAACGACAAGTTGTGGGGGAGCCAGGAACCTAAGATGAAGCCACGAACCCACACCGTTGGTTACAAAAACCCTATACGCTCCAAATTTCCCTTCTCCCTTGAGAATAGGGTATTTGCTTTTTAAAATGATATTTGAGACCAGGGGTATGTAAAATTGTCCCCCGTGGGTATGTCCTGATAAACAGATAATGGGATCAGGCCCATAATACCTTGCTACTGCATGAGGGTAATGGCTCACAAGCAGAATATCTTTATCGGCTGGGGTGGTATATTTTTGGCTCAAAGGCATACCGACGAGGTTAATACACCCGGTATCGCCTATCAACTTTACTGTGTCTCCATCAAGAAGATGCACGCCAGAGTTTCTATATACGGCTTTTACCCTACTAAGTTTGTCAAAGTCCCAGTTTCCCACGACTGCGTAAACAGGGGCTATTTCCGATAAAGATGTGAAGAATCTTTCGAGATCATCAAAATTGGTGTTCGGTTTAAGCGCATCACCACCAAATACGATGTAATCTGGGTTGAGTTCTCTAATTTTCTTTATAAGACGCTCATGAAAACCATAAAATCTACTCATGTGCAGATCGCTGAAAAATAGCACTCTTATGCCCTTATCCTTTGAAAGCTTGAGATATTTAACGGTAAGAGATTCTGGTTCAAGCACGAAACTGTAGAAAGCCAGAACGGCTATTACGATGAGCAACGACATAGAAATTTTCCCCAAAAAGCCCTTCAAAAAAACTACCTCCATTTTGACTCATCTATTTTGAATATATTATATACTCTTTTCAAAGGCGCAAAAGGAGTGAGAGCATGTTTGAAAATAAAAGGCTTTTTGTTCTGGATCTTGACGGTACTTTTTACCTCGGAAATAAATTGCTTCCTGGGAGCCTTGAATTCGCTCAAAAAGTTCATGACATGGGAGCTGATCTCGTTTTTCTTACGAACAATTCCTCGGCGACAAAAGATGAATACGTGGATAAATTAGTGCGGCTGGGCGTGCCCGAAAACCTCTTTGATATCTACACATCGGCTGAAGCTACAATCCGCTTTTTGAAGGAAAACTTCCCTGAAAAGAGAGTATATCTTTTAGCAGTCCCTTCCGTGGAAAATCTCTTCCGCTGGAGCGGTATAGAACTCGTTGATGAAGATCCCGAACTTGTTGTTATGACTTATGATAAGACACTTACTTATGAAAAAATAGAGAAATTTTGCGATTATGTCAGGCAAGGGATGCCATATGTAACTTCCCACCCGGATATAAATTGTCCAACCGAAAAAGGGCCCATCCCGGATGTCGGCAGCTTTATCGCCCTTGTTGAAGCATCAACAGGGCGAAAACCGGATTACGTTATAGGAAAGCCAAACAAAGAGATTTTGGAAATGCTCATAAGAGATTTCGATGCGAAAAAAGAAGAAGTCGTGATGATAGGTGATAGGCTTTACACAGATATAGAGTGTGGGATAAGAGCGGCTGTGGATACGGTTTTGGTGCTTTCGGGCGAAACCACACCCGATATGGTCACTGAAAACCCACCTTACTATGTCTTCGAAAATCTTAAAGCTATTTTGAACCTATTCTGAGAGACCGAGTTACGAGAGCCGAGAATCCGAGAGGGCGAGAACCGAGATTAAGAGCCGAGTTGCGAGTTACGAGTCACGAGAGCTAAAAACGAAAGAACCGAGTTATGAGTATGAATTATGAATTATGAGTTATGAGTTAAAGAGCCGAGAACCGAGATCAAGAGCCGAGTTGCGAGTTACGAGTAACGAGATAAAGCAAATTTAGAGTCGGGAATTGAGAGACCTTCTACATAGGGGCTATGCTGAGCAAAAGTTTAGGCTGTGCGCGGCTTCATCATGGCTCTACATTCCTTCGAAATGGCTTTGCGCCTGCGGCGCTTCATTCTCATCCTCTAATTCATGACTCATAATTCTTAACTCAAAACTTGCTTCTTGATTCTTAAAGCACTTTCAAGACCCTAAATCCATACTTTGAACTCCGAATCGCAGTTTGTTTCAAAACTCAATACCCTTCCTGGCTTCTACGCCTTCCTGGAAATAGTGTTTGATTTCTTTCATTTCTGTGACGAGATCGGCGAGTTCAATTATTTCCTCAGGAGCGTACCTGCCGGTCAAAACAACTTCCACATGTTCCGCACGATTATTAACCGCTTCTACGACTTCAGAGGGAGTAAGGAGTTTGAAATACAGCGCTATGTTCACTTCGTCCATCACAACAAGGTCATAATTTCCTTCTGTCAGGACCTTTTTGAGCTTTTCAAGGCCTTTCTTAGCAGCTTTTATATCTTCTTCATCCGGTTCACCGTGGAT
>Ga0190346_1000641_pt1 | contig 9965 bp, 8 predicted proteins | sample 48721345_MG_FD_161680 | JGI IMG/M metagenome (GOLD analysis project Ga0190346, IMG submission 161680) | Hydrothermal vent microbial mat bacterial communities from Southern Trench, Guaymas Basin, Mexico - 4872-13-4-5_MG | ecosystem: Environmental > Aquatic > Marine > Hydrothermal vents > Microbial... | reverse complement strand
AATCAGGCATGGGAAATTTTGGATCGGAACGAGGACGACCTTAAAAAAGCGGTTGCCAAAAATCCGTATCGGGGCGAATACAAAACTTATCTATCGGATATTTATTTAAATCGCGCCAACCTTGCTTTTCAAGAGGAGAGCAAAAAATCCAAGGATAAAAAGAATACCGCCAGAATTGCCACGGAAGTGAAAAATGCGATTGATTACGCCAAAAGCGCGGCTGATTCAAGCCCGAACAATATAATTTTCCAACAAAAACTGGCGGCCATTTATGCGGCGCTGGCAAAAAGTATGGAAGTAGCCGGGGCAAGCGATTGGGCGGTTAAGAGTTATCAAAAAGCGATAGAACTGGAACCAACCAATCCGATTTTGCGCGCGGAGCTGGGAAAAATTTACGCCGCCGGCGGTAAAACGGATTCCGCGATAAGCGAATTTACCAAAGCGCTAGAACTGAAAAATAATTATTCGGACGCCGGGCTGCAACTGGGGCTGGCTTACGAAAAGCAAGGAAATAACAAAAAGGCGGTTGATCAATTGAATTCGTTAGGAAGTATTGAAAGAATAGATAATTTTATCGCCTCTGGGAAAATTATCAGCTCAAACAGTTCCAGCATTGACATTGACATCGCTTTTCAATTGGGAAGAATTTATTACAACCAAGGGAAAACCAGCAAGGCGAAAAGCATATTCTTAAAAATAATCAAAGTGAATCCAACCCATTCTAACGCCCATTACAGCTTAGGGTTGATTTATGAGAAAGAAGGAAACGATGAAATGGCGCTGCGGGAATTTGAAATTGTCTTAGCGGCAAATCCGGAAAATTCTAAAGTGATTAGCAAAGTCAACGAGCTTCGCGGAATGGACGAAAGGATTGGTGAGAAAGAAAAGAAGATAGAGAAATAATATTTTAATTAAATTTGACAAGAAAATAAAAATTTTTAAAATATTAACGAAGTATGAATGAAAATCTAAAAACATTGCCGAGTAATGTTGTAAAAAGTATCGTTGATTCTATTAAAGAGCATGGTGAAATTGTTCGACCGTACCTTGGTGTGCGTTATGTCCAGGTAACCGAAGGTCTGAAAAAGAAAAATAATTTATCAGTTGATTATGGCGCGCTTATTATTCGCGGAAAAACCATAAAGGATTTGGCGGTTGTACCCGACTTTCCGGCTGACAAAGCAGGCATTCTTGAAAACGATATTATTCTTGAAGTTGATGGTGTTAAACTTGATGGTAAAAAATCGCTGGCTCTTTTGATTCGGCAAAAGAAAGTTGGTGATGAAATTACACTTAAAATTTTGAGTAAAGGGAAAGAGAAAGAAGTGAAAGTGACGCTTAAAAAAGCGCCGGAAAAAATTTAAAATAATACGGCTCATATCCTTACAATCTTCTCTAATCTTTCTTATCAGAGGAGGAGAGAAGAGGAATAATTGAAGAAAATCAGATCCTATAATAACCTCTTTTTGACAACCGTCGGAAAAATTTATAACAAAGAAAAAACAGCTTCAATTACTTGAAGTTGTTTTTTATTATGTCCGCAAAATTATTTTGTTTCCTGTCTTTCTTTCTCCACGCTCACGAATTTAACTTTTTTGTAATTTCCGTCATAATTCCTAATTCTTTTTTCGGTGAATTTGACAAATCCCGCGATTGTAGAAAAAAGCGTGTGATCTTTTCCTTGCCTTACATTTTCCCCAGCTCTGAATTTATTGCCTCTTTGCTTAACAATAATACTGCCGAATTTTGCTGTCTGGTTGCCAAAGATTTTAACACCTAAATATTTCGGTTTGCTGTCTTTTAAATTGGACACTGTACCGCCCGCTTTCTTATGTGCCATAGTTTTAAGTTAAAAGTTGAAAGTTTGTAAAGTAAAAGTGCTGATTTATGGATAGTGGATAATTATTTATTCTCAAACACAATCACTTCTCTTGCCACGATCTGGTTTGGCCTGTCGTAGATAATGGAATTCCTATCGGTAATTTTTATATCTTTTGTTATAAATTCCCGATTTAACAGACTTACCACAGAATAACCTATTTTTTCTAATCTGTCAATAAACGGAGCTGTTATATATTTGCCGTCTTTCATTTTATAAGCGGGGATTGTTATTACTATTCTTCTTCTTTTTCGCAAGATCAGCTTGGCGATTTGAAAAAATCCCGCATACATTTTTACAAACCGATTATAATTATGCCTTATTTCCGCTTGGCTTGGGACTTTTTCGTAAATCGGTCCGAGAGTTGATTCCGTGACTATTGCGTCAACCGAATTGCATTTTATTTTTTTTATAATACTTCTTGTATCTGACTGAAAAATTTTATAGTCGGGATATTTTAGAATATACTTTTTGGAAATCCATTCTAAATTTTTTTTGGAATTTGCAACCTGGTCTCCGTTGGCGTCGCTGCCGATAACTTTATAGTCATTGAGAAGAGCTTCTTGCAGTATTGTTCCTATTCCGCAAAACGGATCAAGAATAACTTCTCCTTTTTTAATTTGCGCGAGATTGATCATAATTTGCGCAAGTTTCGGCGGAATTATTCCGATTTTCGCGTTTTTGCCTGGTCTGTCGTAATCGCGGCTGGAATAACTTTCAATGTCTTGAATCGCTGTTGTTTTTGAGAGGATAACCCCCCCCAGTCCCCCCTTATCAGGGGGGGAGAAAAAGAATTCCTCTTTATCAGAGGGGCTAATATGTTCCTCTCCTGAAAGGGGATGAATTGTTTCTTTTCCTTCTCTCTGATAAGGGGGGATTGAGGGGGGTTGAGGAGTTAGAGGGGGTAAAAACAAAAAATTAAATTCTGCGCCTTTTTTTATAATTTTGTTTTTAAAAACAGAGACGCTTTTTAGTTCCATATTTTTATTAGGGAAAATAATTCTAACACTTGAATTTTCAGGACAGCTCTTTTTAATTTCCACGAATTTTTTTCTCGTTTTTTCTAAAATCTCCGGCGCTTTATTTTTATTTTTATTTTGTGTAAAATAAATACTGTAGCCAATGATTTTCTTGCCAGGTTTCTTTCGATTCAATTCTTCAACAAAGGAAGCCGCTTTTTCCAGCGCGCCGTTTAAATTTTTATACTCGCCAAGAACTTCAGCTATCTTTATTGTCCCGCCCATTTGCGGAAGTAGATCAGAGAAATCAATTTTATTTTTTATATCCAAAATCAGAACTTTTGAAGATACAAAGTTTACATTATAGTCAATTTCTATCTTTTTAAATATTGCCTGTATCTCAGCGACTGACAGCGCTGGAATACGACCAAGGTGGAAAATGTGCTTCATAGAACTAAATTGTTATATTGCTAAATTGCTAAATTGTTATGCATAGCATAATAATAAAACAATTTAATAGTTTGACAATTTAACAGTTTATATGCAATCAAACTTTCTAAAAAACAATCAAGAAAGATTGCTTTTGTTGTTAGGATTTGTCCTTGTGTTTTCCGCCGGTTTTTCTTCGGGGTACTTTTATTTTCAGGAACAAGATGATGAATACGATATAATAATAGAAGATCCTGCCCAAGAATGTGAAGATTTGTTTAATGCAGAATCGGCGAAAGAATACTTGGCGCCTAATTTCAATTCAGGCGGCGATTCGGACACAAATTCTTCTCCGCAAATAAAAAGAGAGCAAAATAAATCTGATAATATAAATTTGCAAAATAAAACCGGAATATTTGTTGCCAGCAAGAACAGTAAAATTTATCATTTGCCTGACTGCCAATATGTCAAACGGATTAAAGATGAAAATAAAATTTGGTTTAAATCGGCGGAGGAGGCGAAAGAAAAAGGGTATAGCCCGCATAGTTGCGTGAAGTAATAAAGTGTTAACAGCGCTTTTTTATTATGTTAGTTTTCAAATTTTTTTCTTCTTTCAAACTCAAACTTTTAAATTCCTTTTTTAATTCCTTGGCGCTTTCAATTTCTTTTTTATCTTGATACGATAATGTTGGCAGAATATTTTTCAGTTTTGCGGCGTTGATAGAAATAATATCGTTCCACTTGCCAAGCGGCTCCAGAATATTTTTTACTTTCGCGATATCATAATCAAATCTTTGCTGAGTGACTCTTGTCACAAAAATCCCGTCTCCAAAAACGCGTTCTATGTTTTCATTGTCGCAATATTCATTGATAGTTTTTTGCAGTTCCGCGATTTGTTCTCTATTTTTTTTATCCTGAATTTTAAGTTCGTAATATTTTTTCAGCGTCGCCTGAATATCAATATTTCCACTCTTTTCTTCTTTCTTAAATTTATGCCGAAACATTGGGCAATATTCTTGATAACCGCACCAGTCGCATAAAGCGCTGGGAGTCGGCTGAAAATTTCCTTTGCCGATTTCTTTAACAAGATCTAAAATATGCAGTTTTGTCTGGCTAATTTGCTTGGGTGTTCTCGTTGTTGACAATTTAACTCCATGTTTTAGAAAATATAAACTCAGTTTAATCGGCTTTTCCAGTTTTGGCCAGCGGTCAAGAATGGCTAAATAATAAATTGACAATTGCAAATTATTGTCAACATCGTTTTGCGCAGGGAGATTTTTGGAGGTTTTGTAATCTATAATCTCAAAAGTTCCGTCTTCTAAGCGATCAATCCGATCTATTATCCCAGCGATTGTTACTTCGTCCGTTATTTCCAAATTAAATCTTGTTTCCAAATCAATAATATTAAAATTTTTCGGATTATTGTTTTTATAATATTCCTCAAGAATTTTAACGCCTCCGTTAAGAACCGCGACCTCCTCGTCTTTGCTTTCATAAACATTGCTATTCCAAAGGTTGTTGTAATATTCCAAGATTTCTTCAATTGTTGGCGGAACGGGACGCGGTGTATGCAAAAATTTCAGGGTACTGTGAATAATCGTCCCAAAAACCGCCTCCTTTGATTTAGGGACTTTTATTTTATCTATTTCCTGGAATTTATATTTCAATTGGCATGTCTTGAATGTATCAAGCGCCGAATACGAAGTTCTCATAATTTTTTGTTAGAATTCTAATAATATTCTCTATGAAGGCGAACAAACGTTTGTTCGCCTTCGTTAATTAAATATTACCTTATAATTGCAAATTAGACAATGCGCTTGCGGAATTCTGTCTAATTGTTATAATACCAAAGTAGAAAAGAAATTGCGGGTATCGTATAATGGTTTATTATATCAGCCTTCCAAGCTGAGGACACGGGTTCGATTCCCGTTACCCGCTCAGATTCATTTGAACATTTGAACAATTTAGCATTTTAACAATTATCTTAAAAACTTCTTTGCGGAAACATAAGATACAAGGAGACAAGATACAATAACCAAAAAATTCCAATAATTAATAATCAAATTCCAAGTAGTTTGATTATTGGAATTTGATGTTTGATTATTTTTTGATATTTGTATTTTGTATTCTTATATCTTGGTCGCAATTTTTCATCAGCAATTTATTTAAGGTCTGCTGATTTTCATATATTTTTTATAAGCAAAGAAAATTAAATTTAAAACAAAATCTATAACAAAAAATGAATCCCGCAAAAACAAAAAATGTAAATTTTACTAAAAAGAAGGCGGTAACGGTTTTGGGACAAAAACTGTTTTTTTGTATTGTCTTCTTATTGGCAATATTCTCAGTTCCGATAGTTAAAGCCGATAGCGTCGGAGACAATAAAACATTTTTAATTGACGCTTCTTATGATTATAATGATCGTTCGGAAATAACGGCAACGCTCAAGAAAGTTGGATTAAACGCGTATTTTTATGTTGAGGACGATTATTACAATAATTTGTCAAGCGGCTCCAAATTAAATTTTGACTCGCATTTGAATTCCTTATCTTCAAATTTTGACAACATAGTCTATCCAAAAACGAGAGAGGTTTTCGGTTATGAATGGAGTCCGGGAATTGACAATGACGAAAGAATTACAATTCTTTTCACGGAAACAAAAGAAAATGTCGGCGGATATTTTAATCCAAACGATGAATACAAAAAAGAGAATATTACTGGAGGAAAAAGCAATGAAAGAGAAATGTTTTATCTGAATCCGTCTTTTATAGGCGACAAAAGAATAAGAGGTTTTCTCGCGCATGAATTCCAGCATATGATCACCTGGTATCACAAAATGAAACTGAGAGGAATTTCTGACGATATCTGGCTGAATGAATGCCGATCAGAATACGCTCCAACCGCGATTGGCTATGATGACAGTTATCCTTCCAGCAATCTTAGCGCGAGAATTAAAAATTTTCTGCTAAATTCTGATGATTCGCTGACGGAATGGAAAAATGAAATAAACGATTATTCGTCCGTCAATTTATTTTCCCAATACTTGGCGGACCATTACGGGGAAGCGATTTTCAAAACAATGATTGAAAATGATAAAACGGGAATTGAAAGCATCAACAAAGCTCTCGCGAGTTTGGGCTATTCAAATGTTGACTTCAGAAATGTATTCACAAATTGGACCATTGCCAATTATTTAAATGACGCGAAACTTTCCGCCGACAGCAAATATGGATACAAAAATCCAAATCTTCAGTATGATAATTTGCATCTTAGTCCGACAGAAAGTTATATTGTAAACAACAGCAATGCCGGAAAATTAACAGCCGAAATAAAGGACTGGAGTGTTAAATATTACGAATTTGAAATAGCGGAAGATACTCAAGAAAACAACATTATTGAAATTGATTTTGACGGCGAGAACTCGGGAAATTTTTCCGTTCCTTATGTTGTTTATTACAGCGATGAAACAAAAAGGGTTAACAAATTGTCGCTAAACGACAATCAAGATTCAAAAATTCGCGTTAATAATTTCGGAAAAAACATCTCATCTGTCTTAACCGCTCCAAGCAGCCAGAAGCGAGAAACTGGATTCGGAGATAATATTGAAAGTTATTCGTTTTCAATTTCCGTGAAATTGACTGAAGTTAAAACATATCCCGATGGATCCCTTTTAAGAGCAAGCGACAGTGAAAAAGTTTATCTTATTGAAAACGGCAAAAAAAGGTGGGTGGACAGCTCTGCCGCGTTCGTGTTAAACGGCTATCAATGGGATGATGTTATTTTAGTTGTTTCCGATGAATTGAAACTATATGAAAGCGGAGAAAATATAAGTGTTTCAGATTTAAAGGATGACGGGAGTTTGATAAAAGGAACAGGAGATAAAGTGTATCTTATTGAAGGCGGCGAAAAGAGATGGATCACAACATTGCAGACGTTTATTTTTAACGAATATAGTTGGGAGAAAGTAATCACTGTTTTTGATGAAGAGCTTGATTTATACCCGGACGGAAAAAATATTTACGCGCCAAACATTAAAAGTGGAGATCTCGTGAAAATCAACGATGATGAAAAAATTTATCTTATTGAAAACAACAAAAAAAGATGGATTACAACGGATGAGGTTTTTGTTTTAAGGGGATATAACTGGAAAGATATTGTTATAATTTCCGAGAAAGAATTAGATATGTATACTGAAGGGCGGGAGATAAGATAATTTTTTAGAGTAGTCAGAGTGTGTTTAAAGAGATTGTCATTGCGTGTTTAGGATTTATCGTTTTCTGCAGACACTAGGTAGTTCGTTAATAAAATGATATTATTTAAAAAAAAGAAAAAAAAATTATGGCGGAGCCGACCAAGACCAAGAAGAAGTAAATTCACTTTTCTAAAAAGAAAAAATGGCGCGGTAAATGTTTTTAAAAAAATAATTGCCGCGGGACTTGTTTTTTTTGTTGTTTACTTTTTATTTTTTTCCGATTTTTTTCTAATAAAAAACATAGAAATAAACGGAAATAAAAGCATTAATTCCGATGATATAAAAAGCGTCGCTATAAACGAAATGTCAGCTCCGGAATTCGGTTTCATTCCCGGAAATAATTTTCTTTTTGATAAAAATGAAAAAATAAAATCCGCGCTGATCAAAGAATTTTCGGAAATTAAATCAGTGGAAGTAAAAAAAAGTTTCCCGAATATTCTGGAGATAGAAATCATAGAAAAAGAGCCAACCGTTATCTGGTGCCGATTTAATGACTGTTACTATGTGGATAACAGCGGCATAATTTTTGCGCGCGCTAATAACAACTCTAATATAAACAACGGCGAAAAGATTATAAAAATAATTGAAGAAGAAATAATAAAAGAAGAAGAAATAACAGAAGAATTGGTAAAAAAAGAGGAAGAAATAAAAAAAGAAGAGGAAGTAAAAAGTTCCTCTCCTGATAAGGGGGGATTAGGAAAGGTAAATCCCCTAAAAATAAACGATAAAATTTCAGATAGCGACTTCATTGATTTTGCCCTTGACATAGACAAAGAAATAAGATATAATACTCAGTTGAAAATTAAATTCTACAAGACCAAAGGAACATATACAAGAGAATTGATTGCTTACACTGATAGAAATATTCGTCTTTATTTCAACACAATGGAAGACGCAAATTTGCAGGTGGAACATTTAAAAGATTTTTTGTTAAAAGGAGTTAATAAAAACGAAATAGATAATTTGGAGTATATTTATTTTAAAGCAGGAAGGAAAATATTTTATAAATAGGGTCTGCTGATTTTCTCCAATTATTCCCTCTTTGGAAAGGGGGGGTTGAGAGGGGGGATTTCCGGGCAGGATTGGCTAAAGCAAGCTAAATTATTTTTTTAATATTTTCTGAGTTTATCTCTTTTTATAATTATTAGATGAAAATCAGCAGACTCTAAATAAGATTTTGCTGCTTGCTATTGTTAATAGCTTATAAAAATGCTATAATTAAAGCAAGAAAGTTTTAAGATAAAATTATTATGAATGACGATGCGGTAAAAAAGCAAAGGCCAAGCGATGGAAGTTATATTGGCAATTCTCAAAACGAGGATGATGAATACGGACTTAAGGAATATGGATATGACCTTGATAAAAATAAGAAAGATGAAACAGATAAACGGGAAAAAAGCGGTGATGAAGAAGATGGTAATGAAGATAGTAAAATGCGCAAAGAGGACGAGGAATATAATAAAAGATTAGATGAATTGGAAAAAGCGAGAAAAGTGAGAGAAGAGCAGAGAGAAGAAAAAGCTAAAAGAATGCGTGAAGAGATTGAAAAAAGAAAGAAAAAGAAAAAAGAAATAGAAGAAAAGTTTAACAAGGAAAAAGAGGAAAAAAAACAAAAAAAAGTTATAGCTGGACAGGAAATACAGCAGAAAAAAGTTTTTAGCCATAAAAAAGGAGAAGGAGTTTTTAGGCATAAAAAATTAATGAATTTTAACACTGGCAAAAAAATAGATAAAGCGCTTAAGAAAATCCACGGAATTTCTTTGAAAAAAAAGCAAAAGTTTGTAGAACTTCTTAAATCCTATAATTCAAGCAAAACTACTTTGCGCAAGAAGGACTTTGATGATTTTGTTAGAAGATTTAAGAGCAAAAGATTTACCGGACCCAATTTTGACAAAATGAAAAAAGAAAAAATTGATTTAAAAAGCGCGAGAAAGGAGTTTGGAAAAAGAGATCTTAATAAGCTGAGAAGAGGCATAACCGGGGAAGAGGATCCTCATAAATATCAAAGAAGAACTTCAACTCGGGGAAGCTCAAACTCAAGGACGAGATAAAGAATAAATTTAACTAATTTTTCCATATGGATTTATTGTTTTGGATAGGAGCATTCATCGCAAGTTTAACGGTTTTAATAAAATCGGCTGATTTTTTCACTGAAAGCAGCGAGAAAGTCGGAATAGATTTAAAAATTCCGCCGTTTATAGTCGGAATCGCGATTGTGAGCATTGGAACTTCTTTGCCTGAACTCGCGACATCCGTGGCGTCCGCGCTAAAAAACGAAACTGAAATAGTTGCGGCTAACGCTGTTGGATCAAACATCGCGAATATTCTTTTAATTGTCGGAGTTGCGTCTATTGTTGCTAAGAAGATGAGCATAAAAAGAAGTTTGATTAATCTTGATCTTCCGCTTCTCGCTTGCGTGACCACTTTGGCGATTTTTATTCTGCTT
>Ga0190346_1000633_pt1 | contig 10002 bp, 8 predicted proteins | sample 48721345_MG_FD_161680 | JGI IMG/M metagenome (GOLD analysis project Ga0190346, IMG submission 161680) | Hydrothermal vent microbial mat bacterial communities from Southern Trench, Guaymas Basin, Mexico - 4872-13-4-5_MG | ecosystem: Environmental > Aquatic > Marine > Hydrothermal vents > Microbial... | reverse complement strand
GGTGAGGTCAGTCCCTGCCGGACCGGCAATTTCCACCCCTTCATTGGCATCCGTACTGGCATTATCGTAATGGATTTCATTGATAAAAACGGACTGCGAAAACACTGAAAGGATGAAAAACAAAAAGGTAAAAACGAGTAGAGATTTTTTCATAGGTTTTGTTTTTAGGTTATGAATTGGAATAGCTGTTTAAATTTCGTAAAACACCCGGTAATTTTCAAGTGATTTCCCGGAAGAATTGACGAAAGCTGTGTAAGACCTGATCAACAGGAAAAAAATAACCGTTCCGCCGGTATGATCTGCACCGGCAAAACGGTCTGTCTTTAAATATTCTCATTTAATGCCCATTACAACACCGACAGGGCGGCCTCATAATCGGGTTCCTGCGCTATCTCTGGAACGAGCTGGGAATGGATCACTTTCCCCTGTTCATCAAGTACCAGCACGCTGCGGGCCAGCAGGCCGGCAAAAGGCCCGTCGGTGATCTCCACCCCATATTCCTTTCCGAAGGATGGGTTACGGAAAGCCGAAAGGGTGATCACCCGCCTGATGCCTTCGGCGCTGCAAAAACGACCCATGGCAAAAGGCAGGTCATTTGAAATGGCCAGCACTACCGTGTTGTCGAGTCCGGCGGCTTTTTCGTTGAATTTCCTGACCGATGCCGCACAAACATCGGTATCGAGGCTGGGAAAAATATTCAGTATGACCCGTTTCCCCTTTAGTTCAGAAAGACGAAGTTCGCTCATGTCCGATTTGACGAGCCAAAAATCCGGGGCATTTTGCCCTGTTTCCGGCAGGTTTCCCGCGGTATGTACGGGATTCCCCTTAAGTGTAATCGTTGCCATAATGCTGTTCTGTTTATACGGGTTAACAGATGAACCAGCTTAAAGGTTCAGTTGCTCCCGGAGCAAGTTCAGATCGGTCTCTCCTTTATCGGTGATAAGAAACGTTCTCCCGTCTTTCTCTTCGAACCCGTATAACCCCATGGGATTCCCACAGGCTTCCGGCTTAACCCACCGAAGGGCCGGCACATAATACAGGCGGGATGTTTCCTCCACCCGGCCTCCGGCTTCCTGACCTATCATGAAATTCACCAGTGCCCATTTCCCGTCGGGGCTCACATCCATCAGGGCCACGGCCAGGCTCTGCCCCTCAGGAAGGCCCATGCCGGTTTCCTCCACAGAACGGTCGACCAGGATGACCTGTTCCGGCAGGTTGGTTTTCACATAAATAAAATTTCCGTCATCCGAGGCATATACCTCCCGTACTACGTTTATTTTCAGTGGCTTGTCGACCTGGCCTTCCTCTTCAGCCCAAACTTCCGACAGGCAGGTATCGTCCCAGCGGGTGCCCGGGTAGATTTCTTTTATCTCCAGTTGCACAATCCAGTGAAATTCCGGCTGAATTTCCCCCGTAGGAGAAAAGGCGGCCACTGTTTCCAGTTCAGAAGCAAACTCAGACAGAAAGTCCACGCGGCATTCCTGCACAAAAGCAGCCGCTTTTTCTTTCCGGAAGGGAAGGGAAAACTCCTGAACGCCGGTTTGATCGGCCAGGGAAATGACATGGGTTTGCGGAAAAGGCCGCACCCTGACCACCGTTTCCACCTCGGTCGCTTCGCCCGGGATCATAAAACCGGCATAAAGACGTACATGAAGCGTTTTCACCCGGTTGTTCGCTTCGAACACCCCGGGGGATTTCTGGTAGCCGTTGGCGATATGAAGTTTTTCCGGAAAGACATCGCCCACCGCCAGGTACACATGTTCACCCAGGCCGGGTCCTTCCATCCCTTCTGACCAGGCGGTGGAAAGATCCTGATCCAGGAGATGATGGGCCCCGTAAGGTCCCGGGGCGTCGAAGGGGTCGGGCTGTTCAAGTTCGGAGCTGGAGGCATGCAGTCCCGTCACCGATCGCAGGTGAAGTTTTCCCCAGGCCGTGTCAGTTTGTGCCGTGCATGAAACCATGGGGAACAGAATAAGGCTCAGACGAAGTAAGAAAGTCATGATGAAAGATTAAGATATTTAACAGCATAAAAAAAACGCATTCAGGCCGGTCGTCCGCAAAAATCATTGATCCTGATAAAATTACCTCAAGTTCGTCTTTTATGCAAATCACCTTATGCTGACAGGGATAATTGGGGATCTGAAAACTTGTGGTTAGATTTATTCCGAAAAGACAAACCCTGTTGCGCATGAAATACCTGAAGACCCCTCACCGGTTTCTGAAGCACCTGATCGTACTGCCTTTCATATACCCTGCGGTGATCCCGTTTTTGCTGCTCGATTTCTGGATCGAGCTGTACCACCGGGTTTCCTTTCCCATATACGGGATACCCACGGTAAAACGAAGCCGGTATGTACTGATCGACCGGCACCGGCTGCAATATCTCAACATCATGCAGAAACTCAACTGTATATATTGTGGATATGCCAACGGCATCCTGCAGTACAGGGGTAAAAATCATTGGAGAAACGGAAAAATACTGGTGCGGGATACGACACGGGAAAAAGGAAGGATTTGTGACCCCGGCGCATCACAGGGAATTCATTCCCTATGGAGATGAAGAAGCCTACCGGCAGGAATTTTCATCCAAAAAGACCCGGATGCTCTGACCATTCCCGGCAGGACCATTGTGCAGAACAGGGATGGTTTATGGCAGGTCATCGTTCCGACCCCTGTACAGCGGTTCGAGCAAACGAACAAATGCTTCGGGGTATCCCTTTTTGTGAATCATTTCCAGTGCTTCCCTTGCTTTCAGATATCCCTGGTATTTTCCTGTGGTATACCGGGTGAACCCGTCGTTCCCGTGGAAAACCATGATGTTGTCCAGACCGCGGAAGGCATTTTCATGAGGAGTATTTTTCAAAGCATAGATCTGTATGGTGTACCAGGGGATTTCGGTGATCATGGTCGGGCGGCCCAGAAGACTTTCGTGTACCAAAGCATCCAGCACCATTTCTTCCAGCTCGTGCTGATCCACCACTACTGCCTCGGCAAACCCGAGCCGGAATAATTCACCGAGAGTCCTGATTGCCCGGGGTTTCTCCGCATAACTGCCCAGGGTATAAATATATCCGTCTTTCATTTTCAGTTCCCTGACATACCTGAGTTCATCCATAGAAAAACGACTGAAATAATCCGGGGGAAGGGATTCGTCCACACGGATCACGATCACAAAATACCTGAGGGCATACGGTCCCCGCAGATACCCGGGAATGGAAATTTCTTCCGGAATTTCCCGGTCTTCCCCTGTTCCGAGGACTCTTACCTCCGCCCTTCTCATCAGGGCATTCGCGTCTTTTTGCAAACTTTCATATCCTGGGGCAGGAGCGGGCGCCGCCGCAATTTCCCCCACTCCCCTGGCGATCATTCTTTCCGGGTCCACCCCCCCGGCTTACCGGGTATCCGGCCACAGCCTGCGCCCGGCAGTCGCTGAGTTCCAGGTTATACCTGGTATTCCCCTGCGGATCGGCAAAACCGGCCGGTTCGAATTTCAGTTCCGGATATTCCAGCAGGATGGCGGCAATCCGGTCGAGTTCCCTTTTTTCCCGGATATTGATTCTGTGTTCATTGAAATCAAAATACGTATTATGGAGAAGGCGGTATTCCCCTGAAGCTACCGCCGGGATACAGGGTTGTATTCATAATCAATGTGCGGGAGCCGATATCTCCTCTAACTGCCAGGATCTGTTGGCTGGTGGCATACCCCGGTGCCCGGAAAACCACCCGGTACACTCCCGGAGACAAATCAAGAGAAAAGCTACCAGTAGCTGTATCGGGATACACTTTCGCCACGGTTTCCCCTGTAAGGGTATCGCTCACTTCCACCGACCATTCCGATGTGTTTTCCCTTCTACCGCCGGCCAGTCGCAATTCTCCCACAAGCTGCAGGGTAGAAGCCGGTTCATCAGCCCTCAGAATGATCCGGTATATCCCTTTCCGCACTATGTCTTCTCCGGTAAAACGTGCATAGAGAGCCGTATCACCTTTCCCTGCCGGAGCAATGAACAGGTCATCGTCGGTGGTATTCACCGGATAACCCAGATTCACCGGCCGGCCCCAGTTCCCGTTCTGGGTGCGTTCGGTAAAAAACAGATCGTACCCGCCTATGGCATGATGACCCTGAGAACTGAAATACAGCCGGTTCCCGTCGGCTGAAAAATAAGGAGCGTCGTCCATCAAAGAAGTATTGACGGTTTTGCCGAGAGAACGGGCTGGCCCCCATTCACCCTTTTCATCCTTTTCAGTATAATACAAATCGAGCCCCCCCAGCGTACCTTTCCTGTTGCTTGAAAAAACGAAGGTATTCCCGTCGGGTGAAAAGCAACCGTTGCCTTCCCAGTAGCGGGTATTGATATTCCGGTTCATTTTCTCCAGGGGGCTCCAGTGATCTCCGTTCCGGCAGCTGACATACAGATCGGCCCTGCCTCCATCATCCCGAAAAATCACCAGTTTATCCCCGTAAAAAGAAAGGGAAGAAGTTATCATCATCCCCGGGTCCCCCAACTCCGGGGTAATATCCATCCCTTCTTCCCACTTTCCTCCCTTTCTTTGGGAATATATTATGCGGTTCTCGTCCCCGCTTCGTGCCGTGTATACCAGGTGCTTGCCGTCACCCGAGAGGGCGGGATTGAAATTTTCCGTAAAGGCATTGACAGTTTCGGGTAACAGAGTTTCCCTCACAGGAACCGGATCATTTTGCATTTCCAGTGCCAGCCGGCAACCTTCCACCTGTTGCCGTACATATGCCATATCGTAATATTCCGACAGGCCCGCTTCATCGGCATACACCTGATACGTTTCAATAGCCTTTTCCAGCCGGCTTGTTACATGATAAGCCCTGGCCAGGTAGAACCATGCTTCGGGCGGGGCTTTTCGTTCATCATGCACCGGCACGAAATTATTGCTAATGTTTTCTGTGGCCTTCCGGAACCAGTGAATAGCTTCGCTTTTCTTTCCCGGTATGTTCAGGTAGCACAGCCCTATCTTATACATGATATGGGCATTTTCTTTATCCATATCATTCAGGATCAGGTACAGCGGCAGGGCTTTTTCATGATCATGCAGGTAAAGCATCACCGATTCGGCCTCGTTGAATATCCTCCTGAAGGTCCGCACATCGTCTTGAGCCCCGGCAGAAAGAGCAAAAACCCCCGGGGCCAGCCACAGAATGAAGCGGAATATGTGTTTTAAACTCAGCATGATGTATATTCCCCTGCCAGGGTCATTTCGCAACTGCTTACAGAAATTATCCTTTTTCAAGAAACCGTGAACATTTATGATACAGGTCCACGTGCCAGATGGGTTTGATCAGGTATCCGTCGAATGGAGCCGCACCGTAATTCACCGCCATTTCATCATATGAATAAGCGGTCTGTGCCACAACGGGAACTTCCGGATTAATTTCCTTGATCTTACGGGTGGCTTCGAACCCGTCCATCTCGGGCATCAGGATATCCATCAGCACCAGATCTACCTGTTCCGTTTCCCTGAAAAGGTCTACGGCTTCTTTTCCGTTCCTGGCCCAGAGAACCTCGGCTCCGGAACGTTGCAGGGCCAGATTGAGCAACAAGTAATTGGCTTTCACATCGTCTGCCACCAGGATGGTTCTCCCTTTCCACTTATCCGGTGGAAAGATATCTGCAGGCTCCGGTGTTTTTTGCCTGGCGGTCTGGGCCCGCTGGTAAGCATACAATTCGTCTACAGCCCGCCCCATGGCCCGTTTACTGGTTTCGATGTATTGAAGATACCGGCTCCTGTCCTTGTCGCTGAGCGGTTTTTTATCAAGCAACTGGGAAAAACCCACAATGTTGTTCAGCTGGGTACGTACTTCATGCACGAACCGTGAAATACGCGTTCGGGTAGCCGGGTTCAGGTTTCCGGATCGTCTATCGGGAAAAGGCAGCTCCGCGCCGGAAAATTTGCTTAAATAACGGGGCAAGCGGTAGGTTCTCACTCCAAGCAGGGCCACCAGCAATACAATGAACAACCGGAACACCATATCGTCGGCAGGGACTTTCAGCGCAAGAGACTGCCCCAGGGTTATGCTTTCCACCAGCAGGGCCTGTATCAGCGAATGGGCCAGCCAGATAAAAGCAACGGCCAGTAAAGTAATCCACCATATCCAGCTTCTTTTCATAAGATACTCTGATTTATTTTATGACTAATTCCCCCTCATGCCAAATACATTCATCAGCTTTTTGAGTGCTTCCGGGTTAATCGGCTTGATTAGAAATGCATCACATCCTGCTTCCCTGGCCTCCTTTTTTTCTTCGGAAGCCACAAAAGCCGACTGCGCAATGACCGGAATATCGGGATGTGTTTCCTTGATGCGCCGTGTAGCTTCAAGCCCGTCCATCACAGGCATTTTCAGGTCCATTAGCACCATATGGAAACGCCGGCCGTTCCGCACTTTTTCAACTGCTTCTTTTCCGTTCGCAGCCACCTCCACATCGACACCCTCCCTGCGCAACAGGATCTCCAGCAATGCGGCATTATCGGCTTCGTCGTCCACTACCAGGATGGTCGGTTTTTCCTGTACAGAGGTCGATTTCGCAACTACCTTTTCTTCCCCGGCCTGGTCATAACGAACCGGCAATTGAACGGTAAACACAGAACCTTCACCGGGAACGGATTCCACATTAATTTTACCACCCATCATTTCCACCAGGCTCCGGGCAATGTAAAGCCCCATGCCGGGACCATCGAACATCCGGGTATTGGACTCGTCGGTCTGCCGGAATTTCTCAAAAATGATCTCCTGCTTTTCAGGCCGGATGCCGATACCGGTATCCTCCACACGAAACAGGAGGGTTTCCGGATCTTTCCGTTCCAGTGACAATTTCACATAGCCTTCGCAGGTGAAAATAAAACCGTTTTTTACCAGCTGTACCAACACCAGCCGTAATTTGGGCAGGTCCTGGCACATTACGGCATCCTCCACCTCAGCCGGTATGTCGAGGAACAGGCTGACCCTGCCTTCTTTTTCCTTTTCCCGGACCAGTTTTTGTTCCCTGGCAATTTCCCTTAACAAATCGGCCGCGTTGAAATCAACCGGGTTCACTTCCAGGTTTCCGCTTTCATAGGCCGACAGAAAGAAAAGATTGTCGATCAGTTCCAGCAGTTTCTCCCCGCTCTGGTATATGATCCCGGCAAATTCCAGCATCTCATCCTGCGACCGGGCTTCTTTCATTAATGCTGAAAATCCCATGATGGCATTCAGCGGTGTGCGGAGCTCATGCGACATGTTAGCCAGGAAGCGGGTTTTCAGCCGTTTACTTTCCTCGGACCATTTTTTGGTCTGCTTCAGTTCCTCCTCCTGCACCTTCCGTTCTTTCATTTTCCATACTGTGTCCATCAGCAGTTGAAGTAGTACCACATCGGCCTCGTCATAATCGGTTTCTTTGTTGGCCACCCCCACTACCGCAACAATACGGTCATCCCAAAACACCGGCAGGTTCATGTGCCTTACCATCGGGACATGCCCCTCCGGTGTCCCCTTTTTCAGCGGATTGGCGGCTTTATAGTCATTGGTAATGACCGGTCTTCGCTGGCGCACCGCCTCTCCCCACAACCCGGTTTTTTCGAGATGATACCGGGTTTTCTTCTTCATTACGGTGCACTGTTGCATGACATCTTTCGACCAGGAATTCAGGGTAAATTCCTTTTTTTGCTCATCGTACAGGCAGATATACCCCATTTTGCTCTCAGTCAGACGCACGGCTTCTTCCAGGGTGGCATCCAGTATATCGAAAGCAGAGGCGCTTTTCATTTCCGTGATCTTCAACAGGCTTTGCAACCGGTCAAGATTTATCTGCTCGGCTTTCTCGGCCTTTTTCCTGTCGGTGATATCACAGCCTGTCCCCTGGAAGCCAACGATCTGACCGTCATCCCCGAACAGGGCTCGGGCATACACTTCCATGGGGATCCGTTTCCCCGGCCGGTTGGCTAAAGTCACTTCAAAATTCATAACGGCAGGCTCTCCGGATGAGGAAGTAATTTCCTCAGAAATCGTCCTGAGTTTCTTAATCTCTTCACCGGCAAGGATGTCCGTAACGTTTTTCCCGGTAAGCTCTTCCGGTTTGTATCCGAATATTTTTTCCACCGAGGGGCTCAGGTAGGTTATGTTCAGGTCTCTGTCCGCCTGCCAGATGAGATTATTTGAAGTTTCGGTAAGGATCCTGTATTTTTCTTCCGAAGCCCTGATCTCTTCACGGGCTTTAATAAGATCGGTCACATCCCTGAAAACGTTAAGCCGGCTGGTATGGCCCCCGGCCAGTTCAATAGGGGTTGACGACCACTGGTAGTGCCGGCCGTTATGCGGAAGCCGGATTTCCCCATTTCTGAGCTCCTTTTTATCTTTCCGGCACCATGCACAGGGTTTGTTAAAACCGTACAGGGCTGCATAACAATTCCTGCCGGTGATCTCTTCCCCCAGGCTCTCCTTCAGGGCCCGGTTGGCATATTCCACCCTGCCTTCCGCGTTGCAGATCATTACCAGGTCGTCCATGGAATCGAGTATCCGGCTCAGACGCTGCTCGCTTTCCCTCAGGGCGATGCGCGAACGGAACAGTTTCTGTTCGGTGCGTATTCCGGCAACCACCTTGTTTATCTTGGCCGGAAGGAAATTCAGAAAATCGGGCCCTTTCACCAGGTAATCCCGGGCACCCATTTTCATCATGTCAACAGCCACCTGCTCATCGCCATACCCGGTCATGATGACAAAAGGAACGATCCGGTCGAGCAGGATGATCTTCATCAGCAGCTCTTTTGCCGACATATCGGCCAGCACATACTCGGCCATCAACAGATCAAATTCTTCCCTCTCCATCCATTCCAGGGCTTCCTTTCCGGTGTGGCAACCCTCCGTAGCATACCCTTCCGATTCCAGAATTTTCTGTACCAGGCGGTTCAGCCCCCGGTCATCTTCAATAACCAGTATCCTGAACGGGGTTTGTTTCTTTCTGACCATTATTCATTCACGAAATTTTCGTTCACAAAACAATACCTGACAACCATTCGGAAATATTTCGTTTATTCCGTGAAGGAACTTTTATTATATGGGGGAACAGTCCGAGTTGCCATATGGCTTTTCAAATTTTTTGTAATCAACCGGTTACGATATAAAATTGTTACAGCCCGGGCGGTGGCATCCGGACACTTCCCGGGGATCGTCGGTAGTGGTGATCATGATCACGGGTATATGTGGACAATTTCATCGGTCACACCGGCTTCTCTCAGGTTCCGTAAAATCTACCGTGCATGGCCCGGATTGTCTTCGGCAATCAGTACTACAACCTCCTTATTCGTATTCATGGGCTAAAAGTTATTAAAATTCCATATCCGGAAAACCGTTCCCTCCCCTGGAGAGGAATCGGCTGTTACCGACCCGTTATGACGGCTCACTACACGCCGTACAATGGCCTGTCCCAGGCCTTTCCCGCCTTTCGCCGGATCCAGTTGATGAAACAGTTCGAATATTTTTTCCGCATATTGCTTTTCCATTCCCACCCCCATTCCATTTTGTTTGTTCAGTCATTTCCCACGGCATTATGGATTCTAATGTTCTTCAGCAAATCAGGGATCTGCTCAAATTCATGGTTTTTATCCAGGCAGTATTCCACCCCGGCAGGTTTTGCGGAACTGCTCCACCGCATAGCTGGTAAGCCCGATCCACCTGATCTTCGGGTTGACGCGGGAAATTTCCGTGATCAACCCCGGACTGTCGATTCCGCTCAGGTTCAAATCCATGATCACTACATCGGGTTTATGCTGCATTAAGCTTTTCTTTCGCCCTTTCCGGATTAACCACTTTTACAATGTCATCCACCTCATCGGTCTCTGCCAGGATGGCTGCCATCCGGGACAAGATCAGCCGGCCCCTGTCAATAATTACGACCATCATGCCTGTGTCGATTAGAGATATTGCTATTCTGTATCCCAAGCTATTAAAATAGCTATTGCTCACGTAATTCCCCGTAAACCTGCACCCTAAATAAATGTAAG
>Ga0190346_1000631_pt1 | contig 10006 bp, 8 predicted proteins | sample 48721345_MG_FD_161680 | JGI IMG/M metagenome (GOLD analysis project Ga0190346, IMG submission 161680) | Hydrothermal vent microbial mat bacterial communities from Southern Trench, Guaymas Basin, Mexico - 4872-13-4-5_MG | ecosystem: Environmental > Aquatic > Marine > Hydrothermal vents > Microbial... | reverse complement strand
GCTTTGTCGGTTATTTCTTTAATGCTCATAATATTGGATATTAGATATTGGATATTAGATATTAAACTTTAATATCCAATATCCAATATTTTCAATATTCATACCCCATTCACTATCTTCGCAACTTTTTCAATATCCTCAATATCTATTCTATAATGCGTTGGAAGATTGACGCACTTTGAACTCACCTTTTCCGCGATTGGACATTCTCCTTTTTTATAGCCGGCCTTTGTCATATCAACTTCAATCGGACCTACCGCTTGCGGAAACCAGTCCCCTAAAATAACGCTTCTTTTATTTGCTTTTTTAATCAACGCTTTTTTATTTTTAACTAATATAGTATACCATAAAAATATATTTTTTGAAACGGAAGATGTTCTTGGCAGTTCTATACTTTTATCGTTAATCAATCTTTCTTCATATAATTTCGCGACATCTATTCTATGATTATTAAATTTGGCAGTTAGTTTTATTTGGTGAAAAGCGATTTCCGCAAGCGCGTTTGGCATTTTTGCTGGAAAATTTTTTGGTTTGTCGCAATTTTTTTCTTCTTTCGTATAAGCTTTCGTTATGATTTCAAATTTACTTGACAGATACATTATTATTTTCCCGATATTGAAAAAATAATATGTTTTTAGCGATATAAATGTTATCAGCGGATGCAAGAGCTGCTTTATTATTAAAGATTTTTTGGGATATGGAATTTGATTTTTAAATTCTTTTATTTTCTTTCCAAGTCCCGCATTGTTTGTAATAACCATCCCCCCTGAAACGGAAGAAATAATTTTGTCTCTACCAAAACTAAAAAAAGCCGCGTCTCCGAATGTCCCCGTTTTCTTTCTTTTGTATTCCGATCCAAAAGAATGCGCGCAATCTTCAATTAAGTATAAACTATGCTTTTTTGCTATTTTAACGATTTTATCCATTTCAGCCGGATTTCCAAATGTATGCTGGACAATGATAGCTTTTGTTTTATTTGTAATTTTTTCTTCTATTTTTTTCGGATCAATATTATAAGTATTTTTTTCTATATCAATATAAACTGGTTTTGCCCCACGCCACATTATCACATTCGGTAAAGCGACTGTCGTAAACGCCTGCAGAATTATTTCATCTTTTTTTTCAATTTCAAGGCACTCTAAAATCGCGTAAAGCCCGGATCTCCCGCTGTCAAATCCTATCGCCCATCTGCAGTTTAGAAATTCGCAAAATTTTCTTTCCATTTTCCTTCTATATTTTCCTTTTTGCAATTTTGTCCAGTTCCAAGGAAAAAATAAATATTTTGCGGCAATCAAAACATCTAATAGCGTGTAATTTGGCGCGAAAGCTGACGCAATCGGCTGAAATTTTTTAAACATAAGATATTAATTAAATCTTATTTTTTCTTGCAATAAAACGATAAATTAACAAACCATCTGTTTTCTGCAAAAAATTGATAGTAACTTAATTGTAACTGGTAGTAATTGTAACTGATAATAATTTATTGTAACTAATTGTTATTTGTGAAAGACAATAAATTACTATAAATTACTATGAATTACTATAAGTTTATTTTGAAAATAAGAAAAGATCGCAAAAGTGTTAAAGTTTAGTATTTAATGTTAATTTTTCATATTCTCATTGCCTAAAACAAAAATAGATGATATGATTATACCATAACTAAATAATAAACATAAAATGAAAAAAGTTGCGCTTGTAATTTTGGACGGGTGGGGCATAAGCAATGAAATCGCCGGAAACGCTATAGCTAACGCTTCAACGCCAAACATGGACGCTCTCAAAAGATTTTATCCCAACACAATTCTTCAGGCGTCCGGAATGGCAGCCGGTTTGCCATGGGGCAAAATGGGTAACTCCGAAGTCGGACACTTAATATTAGGAGCGGGTAAAATTATATATCAGAGCTTACCAAGAATTTCATTGTCAATTCAAGACAGAACTTTTTTTGAAAACGAAGTTTTATTAAATTCAATCAAACATATCAGCGACAATAGCAGTTCAAATATTCATTTAATGGGAATGCTTAGCGATGGCGGCGTTCATAGCCATATTGACCATATTTATGCTCTCTTGGAACTTCTAAAAGAAAAAAAGGTGGACTCTGATAGAGTTTTTATCCATATTTTTACTGACGGCAGAGATACTAATCCAAGATCCGGCGCTAAATTTATGTCCAAACTTATTGATAATATGAAAGAAGAAAGATGGCCCGGAAGAATCGCAAGCATAACAGGCAGATATTACGCTATGGACAGAAATAAAAACTGGGACAGAACAAAGCTTGTTTATTACTGTCTTGTGAATGGCGTTGGAATAAGAGAAAACAATCCGATAGAGGCCTTGAAAAAATATTATCTTGAAGAAATGACGGATGAATTTATAAAACCGACATTAATCGTTGACGAAAAAGGCAATTTTACTCCAATCAAAGAAAACGATTCCGTTATATTTTTTAATTTCAGGGAAGACAGGGCGAGGCAGCTTACAAAATCTTTCGTTCTTGATGAATTTAAAAATTTTGATAGAGGCGGCAAATTGCGCAATCTTTGTTTTACGACAATGATAGAATACGAGAAAGGATTGCCTGTAAATGTCGTGTTTCCGCCTCAGAATATTGACTATCCGCTTGGCAGGGTTATCAGCGAAACGAGAGCAAAACAGTTTAGAATCGCTGAAACGGAAAAATACGCGCATGTAACATATTTCTTTAACGGAGGAAAAGAAAAACCTTTTAAGAATGAGTTTAGAACACTGATACCTTCTCCATCAGTCGCGCAATATGACGAAATTCCTGAAATGAGCGCCGGAGCGATCACGAACCAGGTTATCAAAGAAATAGAATCGGACAGATTTAATTTTATTCTTGTAAACTACGCAAACACCGATATGGTCGGCCACACTGGAAATTACAAGGCCACGCTAAAAGCGGTAGAGTTTGTTGATAAATGCGTTGGAATGTTGTATAAAACCGCGATGGAAAATAATACTTCTTTGATTATAACAGCGGATCACGGCAATGCCGAAGAAATGATCAATCCGAAAACCGGCGAGAAAATAACCGAGCATTCCACAAATCCTGTTCCTTTTATAATTGTTGACCGAAAGTTTGCCAGAGAAAAAGAACCGGAAATAGATATGAAAATAGGCGGGATGCTAAGCGATGTCGCTCCAACCGTTCTGGAAATTTTAGAAATTGATCAGCCGGAAGAAATGACAGGGAGAAGTTTATTGAATAATTTGGATTAGATTTTATATAAAATTTGCAAACAAAGCCAATCACATAGGAGAAGCGGGACTTGCGCGTTTAATCTCATTTTTCCTTTCCTTACAAAGGAGGGAGTTGGAAATAGTTGTTATAATTTTTAATTTCCAATTTTTAATTTTTAATCAATTTTTAATGATTCAATTTTTAAACAAAGAATAAATTCTAAATTCAAAATTACAAATCATAAATAAATTACAATAACCAAAATTCAAAATACAAAACGGCTTGGAATTTTGAACATTTGAATTTTGAATTTATTTGGAATTTGTAATTTTGAATTTGGCGCTTTAAAAATTAAAGAATTAGAAATTCATTAAAAATTATAAAATTAAAAATTAAATTTATCTCTTCTTATAAAAAATAGATGAAAATCAGCAGAGCCTAATTACTTTTTGAATGCTTTTTCCTCCATTCTTGAATCTTTTTATGATTTCCGCTTAATAGAACATCTGGAACTTTCCAGTTTGTTTTTTTATCTGGAGAAAAAATTTCAGGTCTGGTATAATGCGGATATTCCAAATATCCTTTTCTTGAAAACGACTCATCTTCTATAGATTCTTTTTTACCGACAACGCCTTCAATTAATCTTGAAACCGCGTCAACAACAACCATTGCCGGAATTTCTCCGCCCGTTAAAACATAATCGCCGATGGAAATTTCTTCATCGGCTAAGTATTTTGCCGCTCGTTCATCAACTCCTTCATATCTTCCACAAATTAAAATCAACCTGTCTAATTTAGAAAATCTCTTCGCCATTGCCTGGTCAAATTTCTTGCCTTTAGCGGATAATAAAATAATTTTAGTTTTATTATTTTTATTTAACTTTCTCTTAATTCTTAATTCCTGATTCTTAATTCTATTTTTAAAACATTTTAGTTTATTTTTGCTAATAATTTTTATTAATGCCTTATAAATCGGCTCAATTTTCAACACCATTCCTACTCCCCCGCCATACGGAGTATCGTCAACTGTTTTATGTTTATCGCTTGTGTAATCCCTTAAATTGTGAATATTTATTTCAATCAATTTTTTCTTCCGCGCCCGCGCTATAATGCTCTCATTAAAATATGAATCAAAAATTTTTGGGAAGATTGTAATGATGTTAAATTTCATAGATATAATTTGCGCGTTTCAGAATTTTAAAAAACAAAAAAACCATATTACCTAAACAATAACACGGTTTTTTGATATTGTAAAACCCAAAGATTACAACTTTAAAAAGCATTTATCTTTCATATACTTGAAATAGAAACCATTTCTTTCTTCTCTCTCCCTTCTTCTGAAATAGGGTCTGCTGATTTTCTCTAATTGTTCCTCCCCTTCTGACAAGGGGGACTAAGGGAGGTTGGAATCCTCCCCCCTGATAAGGGGGGTTGGGGGGGGTTTGAAAAAGCGGCTAAAACAAGCTAAATTATTTTATTAATATTTTCTGAATTTATCTATTTTTATAATTATTAGATGAAAATCAGCAGACCCTACTTAGAGTAACTACATTAAAAGTATTGGTTTAATAATTCTAATCACACAATTTTTTGGTAACAGTAAATGATATTTTAAATTTCTTCTCTCCAATCATACCTTCAACAAAAAACTTTTTATTTTTTAAAGGAGGAATTTTTTCTCCCTGATAATATGAGCTATCGCCTCTCGTATCTAAAATAAGATATGAATTATTAATTCTGCACTTTTTATTTGGCTCTATTCGCTTATTTAGCAGTTCGATATTTTTTCCACATTTTGTTGAAATTTGCATCATTTTACAATTTGATCTAGGAAAACCGTGAAGTATATATTTTAAGCAACTTCCAACTGAACCCACAACATCATAAGAATGAATTATTCTACTGTCTGAACCATATCCAGCAACATAATCACCATTAAACTGAATGCTATATTTTTCATTTCCAATTTTTATTTCAACAGGGACTTTCTCATTTTTTTGAATACAAGATTCTCCAAACTTAGACAGTAATTCATCCGCTGATAAATTAATCAGATCTCGGGATGATAATTTGCTCTCTGGCAATATTTCATATTCACCATTATTTCTTAAGATCCAATAACTTTCTTCAGTTATACTGCACTCTTCATGTGGTATTTTTGTTCCATTTATATAGACGGGTTCTTTACAAGAACTACTAATAGATAATTCAGGCCAGTTGCAATTGTTTTTAGAAAATTTCAAGCAAGATATATGCGGTTCAGTCTTTTCATCAATGATTACAAACTTTGAGAAACAACCTCCCGCAATACCCGGAATTTGATTACATCCCGGCGCAAAATTATCTCTCATTAAAAATAGGACAGTAAGACAAATAACAATACAAATCATAATGCCATTTGTTAAATTAATTATCTTTTTCATAGTTTTACAATAAAATTTATTAAATTATCTTTTTGTACTTCTCTTTAATAGGAATATATTTTAGATCCATTTTTATCGGTTCATTTCCATATCTCTTATTAAATATCTCATTCGTGCCTTTGAAAAATTTAACAGGGTTTTGAAAATCATAATCTTGCTTATTTTTATTGGCGATAAACTCATTATTAAATTTTAGATAATCAATTACATTAATAAAACTGGAACAGCAAAATATGCCTGAGATCATCGCGAAGAAAATAATCCAAATGGATATATATAAAAAAGTCAAAAAAATATCATAGCTAACCAGACCAATAATGAAATCGGAAAATGATAAAATTATAGCGAAAAATACAGTATAGCAAAAAACAAAAAGCGATAACAATAAGAAAAACAATACAAATGAATGAATATTTTTGGGTTGGCGATTTTTTATAATTATATAGCTTTTTAAGACAGCGTCTTTTGCGGAATTATGATATACGGCGTAGTCTAGGGCGCTGTAAGTTGTTATCCGCGTAAAATTATCAACATTCATATATTTGGTTAAACTAAACTTCGCAGGATTTCTGACAAATTGAATCTGCATTCTTCTAATTTTTAAATTCGCTTTTAGATGCAAAGAAAAAATTTCTTTTGACAAAGCAATAAGTTTTTTTATATTTGATAATTCTTCAGAAAACATACCGGAAAAAGATTTATTATTATCAATTTTTGTAACTTCCCTGATTATAATTCTATATAGCAATACTCTTGCGAAAAATATTAAAAATGGAAAAACAATAAATAAATACCAGACCGGAATTGTTACGAATAATATTATCAGGATTAAATGAACAATATTTAACAGAAAATCAAGAGGTGCAATGGATATTTGTATTGAATTAATGTAATCCGAAATTGATTGAAAATAAAAAAAACAATAAGAATACAATTTAAATGATATTGCATTTATGATCACAATGCTAAAAATTATCAGCAAAAAACTTTGGATAAAAATTATTTTATTTTTCACAAATAATGAAACGAATAATTTTAAATTTCTTCTCTGACTTTTAATATTTTGTATTAAATTTCTCATATCTTTGTAATTTTAATTATCCTCAAAATATTTCATCCAATATTTCTCGCCAATTTATACATACAACAAATGTTAGCACCGGATACCGCCATGAAATATATAATATCCGTTATTAACTTCAAAAAACCAACTACAACTGCTATCTTCCTTTGACATCTTAGAGCAATTGCCCTTACATCTATCATTAATGTCACATTTTATTGATGCTCCCGGATTATGAGTGCTACCATATTTACCTATTACCATATTATAGTCTGCTTCACAATATCCTTTGCACTGTTCAGAATTGATACATTCTTTTCCAGCATCATCAAATGGAATATAACAAAACATATAAGGATAGCATGGTCCTTCACAATAAAATACATTTCCCTTTTGTTCACACATTTTTTTTGTTTCTTTAATTCTATTAATATCATAATTATCTTTAGAACTACATTTCCACCCATTCTCTATTTCCTGACAATCATACGGCATATCTGAAGTTACAAATAGTTTGAATAAAATAAACGGAATAGAAACTATCACAAAAAAAATAATCACTTTCTTAAAAATCTTTTTACTCTTTTTTCTCTCTTGCATAAACCTTATTTTAAATAATTTAATTTACCTTAAACTCATTTGAATAAAGGACGAACTGGTGTACTGGCATATAACTTCCTCCCACGCCAAACTTGCCGGAATATTGAAACACCTCAATAAGCAAAATAAGACCAATCAAGAAAAATGAAAATTCCACCCACTCTCTTATATTTCTCATTTTTCATTAATTTTGTTGAAATATATAAAATTATTCCAATAACAAAAGATATCACAGATAAAATACCCATAATGTTTGCGCTTTCAGAAGTCCTTCCAGTGCCAATCCAAAAATAAAGAAAGTAAAAGAAGAAAAATATTGTAATGACAAAAAATATTTTCACTCCCCATAAAGAAATTTTCCAATCTGGTATTTTCATAATGATATAAAAGAGTTAACAAGTTTTGCCTATTTACGATAAGCTAAAAATAAAAAACTTTAATTCGCTTAATCTCAAATGTATGCAAGACCAAATAAATAAAACTAAATTGTTTATCGGTATTATAGAAGAATTCCCGGGTTCGGCTCTTACTGCAACGGTTTGAAAAAGAGAAGAGATTCTAGAACAACCTAATCATCTTTTTATACTCCTCTTTAATTGGGATATATTTTTCATAAATCGGAATTGGTTCGGAACCGAATTTTCTTGCGAGAAGTTCGCTGACAGAATTAAGAAAAGATCCAAAGAGTCCAAAATCTTTGGCAAATTTATCCGTTTTCCCTTCAATGATACTATTATTATAATTTAGATAAACAATAAAGTAAAACGAATTAATTAACAAAGATAAAGGAATGGAAAAAGATAAAATAACGGCAATAAAAACAAACCAAAAAAGAATCGTTGCTAAAACGGCGCCTATTTTTTCAACAAGCGCTTCCATGCTAAACAAAGCGTTTATATCACTCATATGACTCATAATATAACAGATAAAAAATATAATTATCATTGTTATTAAAAAAGAAACAGCAATTCCATAAACGCTTAACGCTGTCCACTCCCTGTTGATTTGATAACTTTTTATTACTGCCCGTTTCGGCGAATTATGATATAAAGCGTATTCCATTGGAACATAGCGTAAAACTTGTTTGATGTAATTAGGAAGAAAATAACGACTGAGATTAAAACGTCCGGCGAAACCCCAAAATTTAACCATCATTAAAAACGCTTCAATCCGAGCAGAAACTGTTATTGAAATTAAAACCAAAAGAAACTTCAAGAACTTGGAAAAATTTTTAATTTCTTGATTGATTACTTCTTTAAAGGAAAATTTTCTTTCTGAATTATCTTCCATCAAAATTTGCAGCAGCTGGCGGTAAAAAATAACATAAGCAAACGAGATTAACAATGGAATGCTAAGCGCGCCGAGTATAATTGAACCAAATATCCAAATTAAACCGGCAATGGCGATAAAACTGTTAAGAAAGTAATTAGTTGATCCGCTCGCGACCATATTTAACGCTATCGCTATGCCATAAATAAGCGCTATAAAGATAATCGGGATAAATAAATAAATTGCAAACAAGAAAAGCGCGTTTTGCAAAAACATCGCTTTATGATTGGCAAAAATTCTCAAGGAGACCAACATAATTTTAACGCCCGCCAAAACGCCTTTCGGTTTCAAGAAAATAAACAGGATTACTGCGATTATTACCAAAAGAATTAAATCGGCAATTGTAAAAAGTGGCATATTTTTTGTTAAAGTTTAATTATCCTCAAAATACTTCATCCAATATTTCTCATAATCAATATTAAATTGCTTCATAAATTTCACCTCGCTAATTTGAGCGCACCATTCATCGCCATACATATGATGAGATCTTCTAATATCAGAAAAATACTGATAATTGGTTACGGGATTACACCTAAGTTTTAAATACGCGTAATTTAGCGAATTAACGATAAACCCGCTTTCCTCCTTGAAATTTTTCAAATGTTCCGCTTCATGAACCATTAACATAGAAAAATAAATTTGATCTTCTAAAGAATTGAATGGTTTGGCGAATATTGGCTTGAAGGTAATGGACATTTCCGGAAAACTCGCGTAGGCGAGAAAATCGGGAGTAGGAAGATTTCTTGGAATATTTTTAGAAATAATGAAAGAATTAGTGTGTTTAATTATTTTTTCATAAGCGCGAGGATCAACCGTTCTTAGAAACTTGAAAGTTTGGCGAAGATTATTTTTAAAGCTCTCATTACCTTTGGCATTAACAATCATTCTCTCCACTTTAGCGTCAAGCGCTTTGTTATTCTCGTAAGTTAGAATTCTCTGATGCGTAAAAACATCAACAAAACTGTTTAGCAGAGTAAAAATAATAACGAGATTAATTACAAAAAATATCGTGAAAGCTTTTTGAAAATCTTCCATACTATGGATAAAAAAATCAAAAAAGCTGATTTCTTTGTTGATTATTTTTTCCCGCTTTTCAATAGATAAATATTTTTTCTTAAAAAGATAATACACAAAAAAACGGATTATTGCATAAAAGATAATAAAACTCAAAGCAAAAACCCCAACAATACTCGGAAAAAGTCCAAAGTCAAAAATCAAAGAAAGAATGGAATAAGAAGATTTGTAGAAAATTAAATTCAAGCAAAAAACAGCAAAATAAATAGAGAGTTCAAAAATAAACTCCCTGAAGTCAGTTTTTCTGAGCTTAATAATCCTTTGCCAAATTACGGCAAAAACAAAAATAAGAATAAGATCGCCAATCATT
>Ga0190346_1000626_pt1 | contig 10048 bp, 9 predicted proteins | sample 48721345_MG_FD_161680 | JGI IMG/M metagenome (GOLD analysis project Ga0190346, IMG submission 161680) | Hydrothermal vent microbial mat bacterial communities from Southern Trench, Guaymas Basin, Mexico - 4872-13-4-5_MG | ecosystem: Environmental > Aquatic > Marine > Hydrothermal vents > Microbial... | reverse complement strand
TACTTGTCATAGGAATAGCGGGAATTGCATTAGCAGCGTTCGCGTTGCTCCCGTCGGGAGAAGGAGACGGCGTGAAGTCGGGTGATGTCGCCGATACTGGTATTGGCGATATCAAATCAAATCAACCGGCTATTGTGACAAAAAAGAACAATAGTAAAGTTTCTGTACAACACATCACAGTCAATGCAAAAAAAGAGCGAACTGGCAAACTTCTGCAAGGAAGAACGGGTGTGTTATATCTATATGAAAGTTCTATCCTTAAAACTTCAACATTGTCAAAACCATATATAATCGGAATGGTGATTATAAACAAAGATAAGTGTATGAGTCTGGAGTTTGAAGGAAGAAAGTTCAGTAATATTACAACGACTTTTAATGAATACGGCGGGATAGATATAACTGGCTATGTTGAAGTAACTAGTAAGTATCCCACTGCTGTAGACTGGAGCTTCCTTCTCTTATCAGGAGATAGAGAAATTATAGGAGCATCAATGATGCATTCTGTCGATCCTTTCGGTGAAGAGGATGGAGAGTTTAATGTGTCTGTATACATCAGCAATGTTAATTATGACATTAATGATGTAAAATTCGTCGCCATTACTATTCGAAGAGTTGACGAACGACTTGAGGAAGGATACAATTAAACCTTCCTCTTTTTTTATTTCTTAACGCCACATTCCAACAGTTGGATCGCAAATTAAATCACGACTTGGACGATAATCATTGTCTGATACAGCGCCGGAACAATCGCCACACGCGGATTCTGGAAGATGGGTATATCTCGCCTCAAAAAGCTCATGAGCGCAATTAAGCCCTAAAGTATCACATCCAGGAATTAAGCCATTATTTAGGTCGCAATCAGGAGGACCAGCTAATTCTTGACAACACTCACTATAACCGCCAGATGACGCTAAATCTTTTTCCATAGAAAGTCCGTCTCTTTTAATCTTAGCTCCCCGAGCTGCCCAAAATATATAGCGATAATCTCCTGTAATCCCAAGAGTTGTTTTCCTTGCTGTTACTAAAATAGCGCACTCATAAGTGATTAGTCCAACTGTGCGAGAAGTGGCTGTTACATTAAACGCTCCCCATGTTCCGTCGTTAGTAAGAAAAAAATTATACATTTTATTGTCATCAAGATTAGTAAATTCCCACATCTTTGTATCATCGTCATCTTTTTTAATATCATCCGTATTCACCCTTACTACCAAATAATCCCATCCGCAATGGCCTGTTGTTCGGCAGGTTGTTTGGCAATCCGCCGGCGCTACCGGCGCGATATGTGTTCCATCATAGCAATAACATTCACCACCCTGCCCTAAAGGTGGTCCAGGCGGATTATCTGTCGGTTTTGGTTCATAAAAATTCTGTCCATCTATATCTTCTGTTCCCACTTCTATACAAGATAAATTAGAATCAAGTCCGCAATAATCAAGTGTTTTACATAGATAATCACAATGATCTTCATGAAAAGCGGCAAGGAAAGATCCAGGTGGCGGTGGAGCGTCTACGCAGTCGCAATTAAGTCCTGGAAATGGAATGGCCGGATCAAAAATCCCGCACGCTCCAAGATCCGTTGGAGGAGTATCCACAAACACGCCTCCCGGTTTTTTAAGATATAGAACATCGGGATTGATTTCGGCGACGATGACCCAGGAAAGGATCGCGAGGAGAAGGCCAAAGAGAGCATTGGTGATTATGTCTTTGGCGTCGGAGATGGCGGCTTGGTTTCCGGCGGCGGTGATGTAGCGCATTCCTCCGATGATCAGCATCATTACGGCGACGATTCCGACGACGCTCAAAAGAAAATCATACAGCCCGACCAGATATAAAGAGAGGTTAACCGCTCCCGCGGAAACTCCCGGTATTTGAACAAGCGGAGTATAAGCTTGCGCGCTCGCAAAATTAACGGAAGCAAGTATTGTTAACGCCGAAAACAACATTATCGCCATCGCGGTTTTTTTTGTTTGCATATGTTTTGAAGTTAAAGGTTATAAACCCCTTGTCAATTCCTGTCCCCGCCTATGTAGAGATAAACTCTATCAGAAATTCAGGTGAAATTTTATCTAAGTTTTTCTCTTTTTTTCCGTTAAACTTAATTTAGCAATTTCCGCCAGTTTTCGCAAGTCATGAATAAAAGTAAATTTGCAAAAACTTGTCATTCCTGCGGAGGCAGGAATCCAGGTGTAAAATCGTATAACTCTAAATTATCAACAATCAATAATAATATCAAAAATCGTTACTCTAAATTATAATACAAATCTATCCAGCAAGGATTTTCTTTTTCTATTAATTTTATTTTCCATTCTCTCTTCCATTTCTTCATTTGTTTCTCTCTTGTAATAGCAGAGTTAATATTATTCGTTGTTTCAAAATAAACAAGCTTATCAATTTTATATTTTTTTGTAAAACTGTCTACCAAACCTTCTTTGTGTTCATAAATTCTTTTCTTGAGATTAGATGTTATGCCAATATATAAAGTGCCATTTTTCTTACTTGCTGTGATATAAACATTATAAGTTTTTTGTATTTTCATTTTTATAAGAGAGTTTTTGTTTTTTAGAAACTTTTATTTTAGAATAATGTTTGAAGAAATTTCGTCTGGATTCCTGCCTCCGCAGGAATGACAAACACGGTTTACGCTATATTTAGTTCAGCGCAGGAATGACAAATAAAACTATCTTTCATCACGCATACCTCTCAACATACTCCGGTTTTATTTTCCGATTTTTTTTAAAATCTCTTTCAAACGCTTTCAAATCATTTTTCGCTTTCTTTTTATCCTTCGCGAAATCATACCAATTCCAGTAAACCTAACCTCTTAATTGATTTATTTCCGCCGCATTTTTTTCCGCTTCGGTCGCTCTTTTGCGCGCCTCGCGCCAATTTAAAAGAACAACTATAACCCAAGAACAAACTAAATTTACAACTGGAATCATTTCTATAACGGCTCCGCCAAGACAACGTCCTAACGGTTTTATTTTTTTTGCCGCGCCAGCTTTTGTTTTGCCTCCTACATATAATGAAAATACTACTAGTAAAAATGTAGTTACAATATCAACGACATCCAAAATAACCTCAATCGCCGGAGCGGTTGCCGCTATTCCCACACCGACTGCTATAAGACCAATAACCCAAGCTGCAATGGTTGCTATTATATCCAAACTGTCATTTAACAGCGCCAAAAGCAAAGCGACAATAAATAAAATAGTAATGCATCCCGACTTGCCTTTTTGGGCGTCCATAGTAAGTTTTTTCTTCGCTCTTTCTTTGAGTTTGCTTCTAAGCGCCGCTTTTCTTTTCTCAAAACTCTCTTTTGTCCTTTCCTTAATTTTTCTGCTTTTTTCTTTTATATTTCTCTTTATATTTTCTTTTATTTTCCGCACTTCCTCCTGTCTTGCAGCGGGGCTTTCAAGGCGCGTTTTGGCGTCTCTTAATTTATTTTGCGCGGTGTCCTTCTTCTCTAAAATTTTTTTCCTTCTGTCCAAAACACCTCTCTCAAAGTCCTTTATCTTTCTATTTTCCTCTACATCGCCAACTCTCCTAATATTTGCTGCATCCACCACTCGCCTCTCAAAATCCCTTATTTTCGCATTCTCCGTCCCGCCTTTTCCTTCAATATTCTTTTCAAAACTATCACGAACACTCTTCTGAATTTTTTCCTTCAGTTCTTTAGTGAGTTTATTTTTAAAATTTTTATCATTTGAGTCATTTGCCATAATAGTAAAAGATACAGAAATAAGATACAAGGATACAAGATACAATAACCAAAAAATAATCAAACATCAATAATCAAACAATTTGAAATTGGTTATTGTATTTTGGTTATTGTTTCTTTCCCCGCTTTTTGTGTCCTTGTATCTTTATTATTCTTTTTCTCTGTATTATCAATTATTGTTGATAAAATATTTTTCAACTCTTTTGCTTCTTGTTTCAATTCTTGCATTTTTGATTTTAACTCTGGATTTGCTTCTTCAATTAAATCCAGCCAGTGCATAATTTCTTTTGCTTCTTTCCTGGAAATTCGCAAACGATGTAAGAAATCTTTTCTACCAAGAGCATCATTTGCTTCACGATAATTCGCGCCAACAGATCCAGCAGAACCTATGGCTTGTCCTATCAATCTATTGTTCATTGAGTTTTTTGGCAATGCTCTGCATAGTCGTATTATCCGTTTTGCAAATTCAGTAGTTCTGTCTTCTAAATCAAATTTATGCATAAAATTTGGTTATTGGAATTTGGTGTTTGATTATTTTTTGGTTATTGTATCTTGTATCCTTGTATCTTTCCCTGTTTCCTATCCTCCCGCTTCCTCTAATTCCCTTTTCGCTTTTTCAATTTCCAATAACTGCGCCGGGTCGGAGGTTATAATTTGGTCTTCGGAATAGGAAGCGACAACTTTTATCGCGGCGCGTTTCGGACCGGCGAAGAAAATTCCTTCTCCGACATTGCTTTCCAAAAGCAAAAACTTTTCCTCGTCCGTCAGATAGAATGTGTCCACAATAACTTTAATGGCCGCCGGGGACTGCTTTAACAAAAGCTGAATTGAAGAATTGGTCACAATCGGCTTGCCGAATCGGGAACCCATAAAGTCGGTGATGTCCTGTGTAATCGTTGTCAGCCCCATAAAATATTTTCGGCATCTTTTGGCAATTCCAAAAAGGAATGACGCCGCATCCTCGTGCTGCATCATCCACCATGCTTCGTCAACGACCAACATTCTTCTTTTGGTTTTTGATCTGATCAATGTCCAGATATAATGTAAAACCAGATACATCGCGACCGGTCTCAGTTCGTCCTCCATATCCCTGATATTGAAAACGACTAAACTTGTCTCTATGTCAATATTTGTCTTGTGATTCAAAAATCCCGCGAAAGTCCCTTCCGTGTATTTTTTAACTCTTGTGGAAAGATTTTCCGCGCCTTTTATGTTTTCTAAAACCATCTGCAAGTCCGTCATTGTCGGCGGCTCCAGATTTGAAAAATCGGATTCGGGAGTAATGTCTTTAATCGCGAAAGTTTCGGTAATCGCTTTGTCCAAAAGCGAATCCTCTTCCGCGGAAATTTTTCCAAGCATAACTTTCAACAAGCCGGCGATATTGGAAATTGCCGTTCTCAGAACATCGGACTGCGATTCGCCTTCAAGCGCGGTGGGAAGATCAAACGGATTGATATGATGCTTTGAAGAAAGCGAAATTCTTATAAAAGTCCCTCCAACTGTTTCGCAAAGATGCTTATACTCGTCTTCCGGATCAATTATGATAACATTCGTACCGACCATCAAGCTCCGCAGAATTTCAAGCTTTACCGCGTAACTTTTTCCCGCTCCCGATTTCGCAAAGATAACCATATTCGCATTCTCCATTGAAAATCTGTCAAATAAAATCAAACTGTTATTGTGCCTGTTTATTCCATATAATACTCCCTGATTAGAAGTTAAGTCGCTGGAAACAAAAGGGAATGTTGTTGAAAGCGGAGAGGTGTTCATATTATTGTTGATAACTAATTTATCGCTTCCAAGCGGCAATGTGGAATTAAAAGCCGCTTCCATTTGCATCGTCGCGGATTTAATATAGACAAGTTTCGCTTCTAAAATCGCTTCCAGCTGCGTTTCAATCTTGCGCAGCTCTTCCTTCGTGTCTCCATACACGGTCATATATAATCCGAACTGAAAAAAATGCTCAACTCCTTGCTGAAGATCATCTCTTAAATTTTCAACATCCTGGTATGCCGTTTCCAAAATCGGATCTCTGACCATTCCTTTTTCTTCATTCATTGAAATTTGCGATTGGATTTGCGTGACAACTTTCAGTAGATTTTTGAGAATTTCGGCGGAGCTTTGCGGATGAATAAACATAGCGATATCAAAAGTTACATCAAGATTTATAACCGAAGAAAACCAATTCGTCTGCAGATATCTCGGATAAGCGTACACGAAAAATGTGGACGCCAATTTTCTGTTAAGTTTAATGTGATCTGCTGTGATCTTAAAAGCGGCCGGAGCGATAATATCCTTCACGGTCGCCAGCCCCTTCTGATATATTTTTTCCGATTCCAAAAGAGCGGTTTTGGAAGAAATTTCATCGCTTTTTATTGCTGGCTTTTGTTTTTTGGGAAGAAGTTTGTCAAATATAGACATAGCGCAAATTTTTAATTTTTAATTTTTAATTTTTAAATAAATCTTAATTTTTAAAAAATTAAGTCATTCAGACATTATTTATAAAATTAAAAATTACAAAATTAAAAATTATTATTCTACCTCGCCAAATCCAACTCGTTCACATCTCCCAGTTTTTGCTTTTCTGAGATTTCAGGGTTGTATAAATTATAATAGAGCTCTATCAGTTCTTGGGTATTAAGCATAGTCATTCTCAGACCGGCGCCGCTTAAGTTTCCTATTACATGGTCAACTCTCTGCAAAAGCTGGTCTTTATATTTTTCAAACGCTTCTCTTCCGGAAATAATTTTCGCCGGACTGGCAATCGCTTTCGCTTTTGACATAACTCCCCCTCCTCTTGTTTCAGACACCGCGAATGGAACAACAACATAAAATGTTTTACTGACAATGTTCGCCATTTTAACCAAACCCTGAATATACTCAATATAGCTTGAGATCTGCATTCTTAAAAGTTCATTCATCTGTTTTTTCTCCTGATCTCTCAGCATTTGCAAATAATTATCAAGATTCAGTTGCCTTGAATTTACAACAATTTGCACCGAAAAATCAAGAGAATTTAAAAAGCTCTGATAGTGATAGATTATCGCGTCTTGCTCTTCAATTGATTTCAGAGCGAAATTTATTGAAGAGACCATCAAAACAGCCCTTAAAGAACCGTTTTTCATAATAACGACATTGTCTCTTATCTCGGAAATTTCAAGATATTTTTGAGAGCTTAATCCGATCTTTTTTTGCTTTTGAGACATAATTAAAATTTTTAATTTTTAATTTTATAATTTTTAAATAATGATTAAATTTTTAATTTTTAAAATCATTTGCTGCAACTTTTAGTAATCTTGGCAAAAATCAGAGTTAATTCATGGGTTTCTTTCCACAGTTTTCTACACTCGTTTTCTTTATTTGTATTAGCTTTAGCGATCATTCTCAGCCAATGTTTTGTTTCATTTGCTTCTTTTTGGCAAATTCTAATTTTATTCTTAAAATCTTTTTTAGAGCTTGCTTGGTTAGCTTCCATATAATTTGCGCCGATACTTGTAGCTGATCTTATAATTTGGTTTATAAACGGTTTATTTATTTCATTCTTTTCTAATGATTTTATGAAATCTATAACATTCTCGCCGAATATAGCGGTTCTTTCTTCTAAGTCGTAATTCATAAAATTGTTTAAAAATTAAAAATTTGAGAATTATTTACAAAATTAAAAATTAAAAATTATCTTCTTCCCGCCCTTTCTTTCACTTCGTACGGCAAACTGATTGAGGAACTGGTGTCAAGAAGCCAGGCCAGTTCGCTTATTCTATTTTTGGAAACGCTTTTTTCAGAAATTGCTTGAGTTTTTTTCTTTTGAATTGCTTTAATTTTTATTCCTTCCGGCTCTCTTCTCCATGTGTAAAGATGGTCCGTGGTGTGGTAGTTTATTATATTCGCTATCCATCTGGCGACAGTCATTCCTTTTGGCTTCCAAAAAGCGAAGGCCAGAGTTATCGGAGCGACAATTATGAAGATAATCATAAAGAACATAAAGTCAAAAAATGAAAAAATCAGCATTAAAAACCCGCCGCCGATCATCAAATAAAGCGTTTGCTTCCCGGTCAAAGGCCCAACTATTTTGTCTTCTACATCTATGAATTGTGGAACGGAGTATTGCATAAGTATAAATTTTTAATTTTTAATTTTTAAATAAATCTTAATTTTTAATTTTTAAACACGATATTTAAAATGTTTGTTTAAAAATTTTAGTCATTAGAAATTATTTAAAAATTAAAAATTTGAGAATTATTTATAAAATTAAAAATTATAAAATTAAAAATTATTCTTCTATTTTTGAAAAATCAATCTTTTTCATCCGTGTTGAATACGGCAAAGTAATTTTTTCATCCAGTGATTTTAAAATTAAATTCAGCTGTCTTCTTTCTTCTTCGTTCATATTTCTGGTGTTTTTGTCATGGTAGACATAATGGGCGCGGTCAATGTTGGAATGCCAGACATAGTCCATTTTTTCCTGATAGTCCTTCAACCAGTATTTTACCAGCGGCTTCATCGGCAGCGGCATTCCTTTAATTTCTATCGCCTCCTGGCTGCCGATAACTTGTTCTCCGACTTTCGGATATTTTTTGATCAAGTCCTCAATTGTTTCATTGATAATCGTGTCCGCCATTTTTGCTTCTTCCTCCTTCTCTTTCGCTTCCTGCATCACTTCCATCTCTTTTGTTCTTTTCAATAATTGCGCGTCCAACTTCTTCGGTTTCTCTTTCGGAATCTCCCCGCCGAGCTTCAAAATTTCGTCCTCTATGCCGGGGAAGTAGTCCTTGATGGGATAAAATTCTCTCTGCAAAAGTTCCAAAGTAATTTGCTTAGCAATTTCTTGATTTACTTTTAACCTTTTTTCTATTTCAGAAAATAGATTCTCTATAAGAATTTCTTTGAAAATAATTTTTAAAATTAAATTCGTCATATTGCCTCTTTGTGCATCATCTAGTTTAAATTTCTCTGCTATTTCAATATTTATATAAGTGCTTTCAGTTCCAATCATCGCGTCATACACAAAATCAGGCAAAAGACTCATTTTTTTTACAATTTCATCTATCCTATTTTTTTGGTTTTGTCCATTATCCATTTTTCATTTTAAGATTCTTTAGATTCGCTACTTTCATCTTCTGTTCTTGTTCTTTTTCCTGCTCTTCCTCCTCCTTTTTGCTTAATAATTGGTCCAAGAATATTATTATTAAGAGCTTCTTGATACATTGCGCTTTTCTTATCTCTTCTCATTATAGCATTAACTATTACATTTATATCATCAGCTTTCATTCCTCTAAAATCAATTCCTGATATTCCACCTGTAACATCTATCTTCTCCACATAAAGTTGTTTGCTTTTTTTATCAAGATTTTTAAAGTTTTTGCCCCCAACTTCTTTTAATATATTTTCCATCTTTGATGTGTTTATTTTAATTTCGCCTTTTTCATCCCTTTCTATTTCGCCTTTTTTATTTCTCTCTGCAGCAGCAACTCCAATACTACCTGAAATTTTTGCCCCCAATCTTTCTACTTTTTTGAGATCATCTTCCATTTTACTTACTATTTCATCACGCTTACCCACAGCAGCTCCAGTAACTTCCACGCTTTTAACTTTTTCAATAGCTGTATTTCTCTTTTTTAATTCATTGTCTATTCCTGTTTTATGTTCTTCTCTTTTCTTCTTTGTTGATTTAGCATCTTTTTGCAAATCATCGTCTTCAAAATATTCTAACAAGTCTCCATAATAATTTTCTTTTATGTGCGCGCCATAAGTTTTCAAATTTCCATCTTCCGCGCCTTTTTCGTAAAATTCTTTTCTGTGTTCTTCTTTACTCTTACTGCTATCTTTTATACTTTCAATCTCTGCGGCTGCTTCAGGATCATATTTTGCTAATTCATCAGTATTTATGTTAATTGACGCCAATTTTGCAGCAGTGCCTGGATTTCTTCTTATTAGTTCTTCTACATTTCCTCCTTTTTTTCCAAATTCTTGTATAGCGGCAGCTGTTTTTATCTTGGTTTCTTCTGTTGCTTCTCTGGTAACTAATCCTTTTCCCTTGCTTATATTTCCCATTACCAAAGTCCCTAAATCTTCTTTACTAAGCGATGTTAGCTTCGCCTGCTCTTTATTAATAGCTTCCCTATCCTTTGCAGCTTGCTTCGCATTTTCAACCACTATTTTACCCTTTATGCGGTCTCCTGTTCTACTTACAACTCCCACTTTACTTTTACTTAATTTGTCCGCGCCTTTCCTTAAAGAGTCATAGCCAAAACTTTTAACTTTTCTAGAATCAACCCCGACTCGTCTGCCAGACCACGCAGCGCCTTTCTTCCCGAACCCCCCCGCTAATTT
>Ga0190346_1000610_pt1 | contig 10164 bp, 7 predicted proteins | sample 48721345_MG_FD_161680 | JGI IMG/M metagenome (GOLD analysis project Ga0190346, IMG submission 161680) | Hydrothermal vent microbial mat bacterial communities from Southern Trench, Guaymas Basin, Mexico - 4872-13-4-5_MG | ecosystem: Environmental > Aquatic > Marine > Hydrothermal vents > Microbial... | reverse complement strand
CAAAAAATTAGTTTATCATATTTAACAACAAAAAACAAAGCAATATTTTTTATTTTAATTATCATACTTATAGTTTATATATATCTCTATAAAAATAAAAAGACAATAAGAAAATCTCATAAAAAATTATGACATAATAATAAACTTTATAAGAAAATACTACGTAATATGGAGGATAAGCAGAATGGTAAAAAGGAGAATAACTAAATCTGAAATAAATTTTATTGTAGTTGGTGCAACAATAGCAATTATTTTGTATTTTATTGTTGAGCCTTTTAAAGAGATTCTTAAACAACATTTTCCAAGTCCAACTCAACAAATAATAGTTGGAGTTATTTTATTATTGTTGGGTGCATATATGTGGGATTTGAAGAAAAAAAAATAAAATGGCAAGGATAAAAAGGTCAAAAACAAACACAACTTTTTTCATGGACATTCCTAAAAATATAGGAAAACGATGGAAAGAAAATAGGGAATTTATTGAGGTAAAACAAAATGGCATTTCAAATACCAGGGATTGATTTAAATCCTATGGCAGGAGATAGTTTTATGGGTCTTACTAGAAATCAAGCTAAAAAACTAGCGACTTTTTTTTTATTTATAGGTTTAATTTTAGCGTTACCACCATTTATCCCTGACCCTGTAGATATTCTGTCAATATGGGCTGCACGCCAAATTGAAGTTAAATATCATGTACCTTTTATTACTGCTATGTTATCTACATATATGTTTGGAATTCTTTTGTTTTTGTTGGGAGCATGGATTTATCCATATAACACTCAATCTCTTTTAAGTGGTTATATTACAAAATTAAAATTATTTATAAAAAAATCATTAAGGAATCCTAAATATATCTTAATTGTTTTTGTAGTATTTATTCTTATATATAATTGGTATGCTAATCAGTTGGGTGGTGTGTTATGAAATCAAAGATATCTTATAAAGCAATGGTAAAATGTAAATCTCTTTTAGATTTTGATGAGGATGGTGAGGATGGCAAGGAAGAAAAAATTTAAATTTGAATGGTGGCACTTAGTTTTAGGTGTTTTGTTTATAATTATAGCTATGAAAAGTCCAACATTTTTTGGAGCAGTTTATACACCAAGTACAACTGTGTTGGAATTAACATCAATTGATTCAATTGAAGTTCCTGATACTTTTTTTAATCCAAAAGACGATACTGCTATTGCAAAATTACAGTTTGGAAAAGTACCATTGAATATAGGATGTCATCTTTTAGTTTATGAGTATCCAGATGCTACAATTAATAAATTATGTAGTATTGAAAACCCAGCACAATTAGGTTTATCATATACTTATAAACAAATTGAGATTGTTGAAGGTGGATTTATAAATCTTACTTATGATGGAGGTAACTCTCTTTTATTATATTTTCCAAAACTTGGTGTTGGTTCAAGTGGTTTTGGTGAATTATATTTTTCAGATGATGGTTCATCATATTATGACGCTGAATTAACAAATCTTGCTTTTGCAGCCCCAGGACCTGAACAGCAATGTATAGAATCTTGGTCTTGTACTCAGTGGAGTGATTGTATTGATAATCAACAAACAAGAAGTTGTACAGATGTAAATGCTTGTGGTACTATTCTAAATAAACCAAGTGAAGTTAATTCATGTTCTATAGAGGAATGTGTTGAAGAATGGGATTGTACTGTTTTTGGAGATTGTGAATGTGTTGGTGGTTGTAAAGAAGTTTATCAAGGAAACAATCCTCCTTGTTTAACAATAACAAATAAACAAGATTGTATAAATTATGGTGATTGTTATTGGGAAGAACAAGTTTGTGAACAAACAAGAACTTGTGAAGATTTGAATATGTGTGACACCTCTGAAAATAAACCAAATTTAGTTCAGGCATGCGAACCAGATTGTAATCCTATAACAGAAGTTTGTGATGGTCTTGATAATGATTGTGATGGAGAAATAGATGAAGATAATGTGTGTGGTATTTGTACAGAAGGAGAGACTAAACAATGTGGTGTTTCTGATTTAGGGGAATGTAGTTATGGTACACAAACATGTACCGATGGCCAATGGAATGATTGTGTTGGAAATGTAAATCCTGTTGATGAGGTTTGTGATGGTCTTGATAATGATTGTGATAATAATATAGATGAAGGTGTATTAAATAGTTGTGTGAATTATGATGATTGTACAGTTTATCAAACTTGTGAAGAATGTTTAGCTCCACCTTATGAATCATGTAATGGTATTGATGATGATTGTAATGGTGTTGTTGATGAGGGTGTAACAAATTCATGTGTTGATTATACAACATGTTTATTATATAATTCATGTGATTCATGTGATTCTGAACCAGATGAGATTTGTGATGGTCTTGATAATAATTGTGATGGTACAACAGATGAAGGGTGTGTATGTACTACTGGTCAAACACAAGAATGTGGTGTTACAAATATAGGGGAATGTAGTTATGGTACACAATCTTGTTCAGCAGGTACTTGGGGAAGTTGTTCAGGAAATATAGACCCTGTAGAAGAAATTTGTGATGATAATAAAGATAATGATTGTGATGGAGAAATAGATGAAGGTTGTATACTTGGATGCCAGTCAGATGAAGATTGTTCTGATGGGGATATCTCCACTCAAGATTCTTGTGTTGATAATGAATGTGTATATGCTAATAGAAATATTGAATCTTTCTGGGAAGAGAATAAACAAATCATAATGATAGGAGGTGGTATTATCTTAGCTCTTTTAATATTAAGTTGGTTTGTACCTAGGAAATGACTTAAAAAATGAATAAAACTATTAAGGACTTTGTTTGGATGTTTAATGTATTTGCCTTTATTTTTTTATTTTTATTTTTACTTGAACCAAAACCTGTTTGTTATTATCCATCTGAACAGCCAATTTTAAGAGAAGCAATATTAAAAGATATTGAATTGAGAATAAATAAATTAAGTGAACAACCATTATGGTTTTATCATACAGGTAATTCGATGTATCCAACAATAAAAGATGGACAGACTTGTTTATGTAAAACGCAAGATGCATATAAAGAAGGGGATATTGTCTCTTTTTATAGATTAGATGAAGGTAATGAACTTACATTCATTACTCACCGTATTAAAGAGATAACTCCAAACGGATTCATTACAAAAGGTGATAATAACCAAAAAATAGATTATACATCTATCCCTAAAGAAAATGTGTTTTGTAAAATTGTAGAATCTCCTAATATAATTAATGTATTAAGAAAAAATTAAATCTAAAATATGTGGTGAATGTTATGGTAAAAAAAAGAAAATATAGAAAACAAAGACAGCATATTAGAAAGTATAAATCAAAGTCAAAACCAACAGTAGTTAATTCAGGAGTTTTTTACAAAACATATAGAACAAAAGGTTATTTATCACAAAAAAAACGAGATATATTTAAAAATTTAAGTAAAAAGCCATTTGAGACTGGTGGTTATATGGATTTTGGAAATAATGGATTACAGCGTTCCACTCAAAATTATGGTTTCAGAACATATACTGAATGGGAAGATGACCCTGATTTTGAAGTAACATATCATACTCATCCTATGTTTAAAGATAAATTATTAGATTTTATTAATCATTTTCCTTCAAAAAGTGATATGGAAAACTTTATTGATACTGATGACCAAGCAATGACAATAATACATAATGATGCTTTATTGATATTAACTAAAACAAATGAGTTTAAAAAAACGAATAAGAAAAAACTCTTAAAAAAATTAGATATATTAGATAAAAATTTAATAAAAGATGTGTTAAAATATTACAATAAAATGTCAATTAATTCTTATGTTTCGCGAGCTAAAAAATTGTATAAAAAGTTTGGGTTAAAAATGACTTTTGTTCCAAAAAATAAAAAAGGCAGTGTGACTTTTCCAATAAGAGTTGTAGAACATGCAAAACCAAAAAAAAGAACATTTAAACTGTTTGACCCATCTAAAAGACATTTGTTTAAATATGATGTGGATAATTTATTAAATCTTGATAAGGATGCATCTGAAGGGTTTTCTATTACAGGGCGTGATATTTATAATGAAGCAGTTGTAAATAAAACTGAACCTTATGAAAACTTATCACAAATTGAAAAAATTGAATTAAACCTTGTTAAAGGTGGAGTAAGTAAATCAAACAGACCTAACAGGAAGGTTGTTAGAGGAAAAGGTAAAGTTTCAAAGAATACTGTTATTCAAGAGACATTGGAATTATTTGAAAATGCGTTGTCAGATTTAGCTAATAAAGGTGATTTTGAAGGGTTGCAACAAGTTAAAGACCAGTATATGAAATATAAAGTAGAATCGGGGTTATTATAATGGATTTCCTAAAATTAATTATTTATGGAGTGATTGTATTATTTATTTTTGCACAGCTAGATGATGGTACTCAAAGTAAAATAGTTAATATTGGTCGGAATTTAAAAGACCAGTTAATGGGAAAGATAGGTGAGTATTCTCAAGATAAAATAGTTGATGAAATAAACACATTAGGTAAATTACCTGATGGAGAACCATGTTTAGTAGACCAAGAATGTATTGAAGCGTTTGGATGTTCTGGTTGTGAATGTAATAATCAAACAGGAGAATGTTGGTATTAAATGAAAATTAAAATTTGGTTTTTATTTTTTGTAAGTTTATATCTTATTTTTAATATTAATTCTGTTGATGCAGCTTTATCTGATGGTGTTGTGTCTCATTGGTCTTTTGACGCTAATTTTAGTGATACTTTCGGTGTAAATGATTTTTCACAAGGAGGTAGTGCGTCTATTAATACAACTTTTTATTTAGGTGGTACTGGTTCGTTAAGATGTGGCGATGATAATTATGTACAGAAAGATACACCTACGATTGGTATGATGGCAAGTGGTAAGTCAACCACATTAAGTTTTTGGGCAAATTTTTGGAATGTTGATTCTGCTGGTTCTCAGAATCTTTTTGAGCAGCGTAATTCTGGTGGAACTGATAGATATGTATCTTGGTTAAATAGTGGTGGAAATTTATTAAATGCGTATCTAGATGGTGCTTCTGTTAATGGACCAGAAGTGTTTAATAATAGATGGTATCATTATGTTATTGTCGCTGATGGTTCTAATTATAAATATTATTTAAATGGAACTCAAATTGGAAGTACAACTGCATATACTGCAGTAGATACAACATATGTCATGACTATGTGTAAAAATCCAGGAAATTTAAATGAAGATTTTTATGGTCATATTGATGATGTTGTAATCTGGAATAGAACTTTATCTGATGCAGAGATAACAAGTATATCTAATAACCAACTTATGTACCCTTTTACAACTAAAAATTTAATTTCAGGTAGTAGAGAATGGACTTTACAAACAGATTTTGAAAATGGAACTACTTTAATTAATCTAACCGCGGCAAGTGATGAATTAAAATTAGATACGATAATCACTTCCCTTATTACAGATACTTCTGGAACATGGTCAAAGCCAACTGTTATGGATGATTATTATGGTATTAAATGTAAAGCATTGGCTGATGTAACTTTGGAAAAAGTAACTTTATCTCCTTTGAGTGTTTGTCCAAGATGTTTGATAATTAATGTAACTAATAATATAGAGTTAGCAAATGTTTCTGCGGTAAATAATGTTTGTACTGTAAATATATCTTTAAAAACAGGTCAAGAGTTTAGAGTAGTAGAAAACCCAAGTGGTTCAGCATGTAATGGAACTCAAAATCATGCAGCATCATATTCTTATACAAATGCTCATATAAATTGTTCAATTGGTACTTATAATACAGGTCTTCCATGGAGTGCTGGTTCTTGGGCTGAATCTAATGCTTGGGTTTGGGCTTTTGATAATGTTACAACAAAAGTTTCAACTATTTATAATACTGGGTTATTTGAAGATGTGAAAAATTGGACGATAGAGACAGACCATGAATTTAAAAATATAACAATAGAATTTTCTTCTAGTATTGGTGGTACTGTTAAATTTGGTAATAGCTCGGATAATTCTTCATATACTTGGACAATCTTATCTAATGGTACAAATAATATTAATCTAGGGAAACAATCCCTCTTTTTTAAATTTTCCTTTAATGATTCTGGTTCTGATACTCCTATAATTACCTCTTTCAAAATATCTGAAGGGTTAACAAACACAGCACCAACAGTAACCACACCAGTGATAACACCGAGTACATCATACACAGATTCAAGATTAAATTGTAGTTTTATAATAACAGACCCAGATGTAGGTGACACATTAACAGCCAATATAAGCTGGTTCAATGGTAGTACAGTTCAGGTATTTACCTTTTCACCTACAGTAACTAATGGCACAAGTTATAGTACATACTTAGAATCACCTAACACTACAAAAGGAGACACATGGAATTGCAGTGTTACTCCTTGGGATGGTACAGACCTTGGAACAACAGAATCCGCAACAAAAACAATTACAAATACCGCCCCAACAATATCTAACATAAATTATAAAGTGTCTGGTGGAACAGCAACTGTATTATATTTGCAAAAATTATTACATGTAAATTACACTGTAACAGATACAGATGGAGATAGTTTAATTAATTTTATTTTAAAAATATATGACCCTTCTTCTGTTTTAATTAAATCATATATCCCTACATCAATAGATGGTGATGTTTATGGGTCTGATTTTTCAGTAACATTAGATTCTATTGGTAATTGGTCTGTAAAAGTGTATGCGTCTGATGATGAGGATAATTCAACACTAACAGAAGGAATTTATGTATATAATATTAATGTGCCATCTGTTTTTGATGGTTTTTTTGGATATGATACAAAAACACTAGATACAACTGGAAATATAAGTAATTTAACAGCATATGGTTTTGATTTAATTGGTCATACAATTAATTATTCTACCTTTTCAACAGATTTTAATACCTTATTAACTAACCTTAACCATACATATCTAATTGAAGAAACACCATCTTTTATAACAATTTATTTTGATAATACAGATTATACAAATGCAACAGATGAATGTACTACTGTAAATATCTTAGCTAATCTAACTAGATATCCTTATTTAGATGCTATGCAATTTATTGTAATAGACCAAAATTTATCTGAAGTAAATTATATTAATTTTACAGATGATATAGCTGAATGTATAAGGTCTGATGTTGATAATAAATTTCCTATTTATGCAAAACAAGATAATGGTGCAAGTTATGATACAAATTATGTGAAATTCTGGAATATGATACAACTTGATTTTATTAATTTAAGCAGTTCTTTGGTAAATTATATAACTGAAGAAAATAAATGGATGAGAATAAATACATCTTTAGATAGAATATATAGTGGAGGAAATTCAACATTTAAAGCAAAGGTTAGTGACTTTTATAATAATATTTTATTAAATTTAAGAGATGATTTAAATAAATCTCAAACAAATATATTATTAAATAATACTGCTGAATTAGATAATAAGGATTTTATAATATTTAATAATGCTTCTACAACAAGTACTTATTTAATAAACCATACTGCTGCACAAGGTAAAGATTTTTGGGATTTTACAAATAAAAAATTATTTTCTGATGTTAGTGGAACAATTAATGTTTCTGTTGCCCCATTTGGGTTTAATTTATATTATGTTGATGATTTTGAAAAAATAGTAATGACATCTATTAATAAATCTACTTTATTTGCAACAACAGGAACCATTCAATCAAATATGAATTATTCAGTTCCTGGTGTAGATGCAACATTATCAATTGTTGGAAATACAGATGCAAGAGTTGAATTATGGAATCCAGATTATGTTTTTGATAATCTTGCATTTGTAACATATGAGCAACTTGAATATACATATATAACTGATTTTAGTCCATATGATGTTCTTATTGTTTCAGATGATACTAAAACTCCTTTAGCGTTTAATCAGAGTCTTAATATAACAGATACAGTTATGCAAAACAAAACCTATGGGTATATATCTGTGGCTGATTATAGTAATGTTAATTCTTCAGGTGTAAATGCGACTGATTGTTCTTTAGAAAATATGTGGGAGGGTAATAAAACTCTAGAAGCATTTAATTGGACAGATAGGTATCATATAAATGTTTTTATTGATGGGTTTGATATTGGATATACTAATTCACCAGATTGTTTTGAAGATAGAATAAAAAGAATAGCAAATAGTATTAGTATAGATAGACAAAAAAAGACAATATTCAATACATATACAATTTATGAAACTGTCTCAAATTATGGTGATTATTTAATGCGTGAATCTTGTTTCTCTAGATGGGACAATAATGTTTCTATTCCAGATTATTCTTTTGAAAATATGACTCTTATGATTGAACATGCTGATTATATGAAAACTATGAATATTCCAGTTATTTGTATGGCATTTGGAGATGAAAATGATTATGAAAAAATGCTCTTTGATTTTTATGCATTTGCTGTATTATATGGTGCTGATGGAAGCAATTTATTTAGGTATGGTCAACCTGATTTTCAAATACAAAGGGAAATCCGTGTACCTAATTTAGGTACTATGTTACAACGTGATTATATTGTAAACTCACCAACAGATTATAGTAGAGCATATTCTAATGGTGTTGTGCATGTAAATCTACATAGAAATGAAACTTTTGATAATGGTGAATATTATTGGTTTAATAATGATAAAAAAGTTAATAAATTAGATTTAGATGTAAGAGCACAAGTTTATGCCTCAAACTGTTCTTTAGGTAGTGATATTATTGTCCAGATGCACAATGGTACAGCTTATATCGGTAATAATTATACTATTGATGCATGTACAGATATTGGTGTGTCTCAATGGACCGCAGCACATGTTGTTTTAAATATAAGTAATGAATATCAAGAGCATGGTCATTATTATGTGACATTTAGACCTAAAAATAGGTCAATGGTATCAGGAACTAATATATATAATAGGGCACATTCTACAAAAGGAGTACATTCTTGGTATGACACTTCTTCAACTAATCCTCCAATTAGAGAAGTTAATTGGACAGCATATGGTAGGGTTGGAACAGTTGGAAATATTAATACAACTAATTTTTTAGCTAACCTTGTTATAAATTATTCAAGGTCTGTTGCTGTGGATGATACTATTAAAACAATTAATTTAATAAAGACAAATTACACTTATAAATTTAATATTACTTTTAATTCTTCAGAAACATATAATATTTCTATTTGGAGTAATATAGTATCTATTCCAAAAATAACTATAAATAATCTTAGTTATTATGGTCAAGATAGTTCAAATAGTTTAATTAGTATGAATATAACTAATTCAGCAGATTGTGAAACGAATAATCCAACTTTTGTTGATACAATTATTGGTGGATATACACATCAAGCTTGTTATCTTATTGATGGTTCTACTTTAAAATCAAAAATAGTAGCACCACATTTATCAACACAAAATTATGTTTTAGATTTGAATTATGAACCAATAGTAGAGTCACTTAGTTTAACACCATCTTCATCTTATACTACAACTAATCTTAATTGTACTTTTATTATAACTGACGCAAACACCGATACTTTAACAACAAATATAACATGGTATAAAAATAATATTTTAAACTTTTCATTTAGCGTTTCAATTACTAATGGCACAAGTTATTCAACATATTTAATGAGTGGTAATACAACTAAAAATGATTTATGGAATTGTACAATCCAACCATATGATACAATGGAGTATGGGACAATTAATAGTAGTACAAAAACTATTTTAAATTCAGTTCCAATATTGAGTTCTGCAATACTTTCTAGTGATGATAATAATAAAACAACAGGGAATATAACTTTAAGTTATAGTGTGATTGATGCGGATGGAGATACATTAACACCAGAAGTTAGATGGTTTCAGCGAGCAATAAGTGGTTCATATCTAGAAAATATAACTTTTGCTAATATAACTATTATTTATAGTAATAATTGGACAGAAGGTGAAAAATGGAAAGCAAGTATTAGGATTGATGATGGTGATTCAGGAAGGAGTAATTGGCTCAACACATCTAATTTAACCATTATCCAGGATTATCCATTGATATGGTGGGACACTACAAACAACACTGAGGTGAAAGTGGGTAATTGGCAGACATTTAGTTTTTATATAAACGATTCA
>Ga0190346_1000595_pt1 | contig 10276 bp, 7 predicted proteins | sample 48721345_MG_FD_161680 | JGI IMG/M metagenome (GOLD analysis project Ga0190346, IMG submission 161680) | Hydrothermal vent microbial mat bacterial communities from Southern Trench, Guaymas Basin, Mexico - 4872-13-4-5_MG | ecosystem: Environmental > Aquatic > Marine > Hydrothermal vents > Microbial... | reverse complement strand
ATTACCCAAGCGAGTGGTGGCCGGATGGAAGTCAAAGCATTTGTCGGTGGTTCGGTTGTTCCTGAAACAAAAGAACTTGATGCTGTCCTTGAGGGCGTCCTGGACTTGTGTTATACCTGTCCCATGTATAACCTGGATAAATGGCCGGCAGCCGGTTTAATTAGCTCCAGACCAGGTGGATTACCCGGACAATATCTAACCCAGTGGTTTGATTATGGTGGAGGATATCAATTGATGAATAAGATGATGGAGGGTTATAATGCCATGGTTATGCCCGGATTTTTATCTCCTGAGCCGGGTGAAGTGTTCCTCCATTCCAAAAAGAAGATAGAAACGGTGGCTGACTTGAAGGGCTTAAAAATACGTACTTCCGGTGATGGCGGCGAAATCCTGGCCAGGATGGGTGCTAATCCCATATTTTTACCCGGTGGTGAATTATACGAGGCAATGCAGAGAGGTACCATTGAGGCTTTTGAATACGCAGGTTTGTCGACTAATTGGAGTATGCATTTTAATGAAATCGCGAAGTATGTTATTATATCACCTGTCCGGGCGCCAAGTGATCCCCACGTCTGGTTTGTGAATAAAGATTCCTGGGAAGCGCTTCCTGATGATCTGAAAGTATTGGTGCAGAACGTGATAGCAAGATGGACCCAGGAACAGCAAAATTTTGAAAGCCATAATGATATGGATGCAATACAAAATTTCAGAGATGCCGGATGTGAGGTATATAATCTCCCCAAAGAAGTAGAAGATGCCCTCTCACGAGAAGCTGTAGCATTTTATAAAGAAAAAGCCGCTGAAGAGAGCCCGATATTTGCTGAGATTTTGGAATCCATGAATGCCTATGGGAAAAAGGCTGGATTACAGTAATCATTAGGTGATAAATTTGTTTATTTGAATCAAGAATAACAAGGAGTTAAGAAGTATGTTAATTTTGAGAAAAATAATTAGAGGCATTGATACATTAAGTGAATATGCTGGTTTATCGGCTAGATGGCTTGCTTGGCTCCTTGTCCTGGTAGGCGCATACGAAACGGTCATGAGGCATTTCTTTAATGCGCCTACTGTTTGGGCATATGAAACCTTGACTATGGCTGGTGGAGCACTTTATATTCTGGGATGGTCTTACTGCCATTTGCATAACTCTCACGTGAGGGTAGATCTTTTATATCGTCTCCTTTCCGATAGGAAAAAAGCCTTAATGGATATCATCAGCTCTTTAATATTCTTTTTTCCATTGATGATAGTACTGATAAAGGTTTCTACTAAATGGGCAGTGAGAGCATGGAGAATTAATGAGATCATGATTTCTACCTATTGGTACCCTCCAGCCGCTCCATTTAGAACGATATTTGCTGTAGGAGCAGTTTTATTACTCCTTCAAGGCATAGCTAAGTTTATCCGTGACCTATATTTTGTGATAAGAGGTGAAGCATTTGATTGATTTATTAAGTGAACAAGTCGTTACTGTTTTGATGTTAGGGGGAGTACTTACCCTGGTCATGACGGGTTTCCCGATTGCTTTTGTAATAGCCAGCGTAGCACTCATTATGGGCTATATTTTATTTGGGGGAGATATAACCTACCATATTATGTACAGTCGGATGTATAGTATGGTACTAAGTTATCCCTTCCTGGCTGTTCCTCTTTTTACCTTTATGGGTGTTATCCTGCAAATGTCTGGAATCGTTGAAGAACTATATACGGTACTATATGAAAGTATGAGGGGATTCAGGGGTGGGCTAGCTATTGTTACTATAATATTTGGCACTATCCTTGCGGCATGTTTAGGGGTCATCACTGCTTCTGTTACCATGTTGACATTGATTGCACTGGGACCCATGGTGACAAGAGGTTATGATAAATCAATTGCTGCAGGTTCGGTTGTTGCCGCTGGAACCTTGGGAATACTTATTCCTCCCAGTATTATGTTGGTTGTCTATGCCCCACAAGCCGGTCTTTCTATCGGACAGATGTTTATGGCTGCTTTTGTTCCCGGTCTAATCCTCTCGGGTTCTTATGTTGCCTATGTAGGAATTCGGTGTTACTTAAATCCCAAATTGGGTCCACCGGTTTCAGAGGAGCAACAGCTGAAACTGTCTTTTTTAGTGAAAATGATAAAATTATTAAAAGCATTACTTCCTCCGGTATTAATCATTTTAGCGGTTTTAGGCACCATATTTCTGGGGATAGCTCCCCCGACTGAAGCGGCAGCCATGGGAAGTTTGGCTGCTGTTCTCTTAGCGGTAGCCTACCGGAAAATGACTTGGGATATTGCCAAACGAGCAGCATTAGAAACACTCAGAGTGAGTTCATTTGTACTTTTGATCGCAGGAATTTGTTACGCTTATGTCGGAGTGTTTATGAGTGCGGGTTGCGGAAATGTTGTAAAAGAGGCAATCTTAGGCGTGCCCGGTGGAAAATGGGCTTCTTTTGGCGTAATCATGTTAATCGTCTTTCTTTTAGGGATGTTTATCGAATGGATAGGCATTGTCTTTATCATTGTCCCAATATTATCACCCGTTATAGTTGCTTTAGGATTTGATCCATTATGGGCTGGTATGATGGTTTGCATCAATTTACAGATGGCATTTCAGACACCTCCCATGGCAATGTCAGTTTTTGTTTGCCAGGGGGTTGCTCCGCCAGAACTTGGAGTTACGCTGAATGACATAATAAAAGGAGTCATCCCATTTATTGCCATTATAGCCTTTTGTCTATTGCTTTTTAGCATATTCCCACAGATTATTACCTGGCTGCCAAATCTTATGATGAAATAATAATTTATCTTAGAAAAGGAAAAAAAGTTACATAAAGGCAATAAGAGAGTATTTTTGAATAACCATTAACTACGAAAGATAGATTAACAGTTTATATCGTTATTTTAAGATATATAACAAATTAGGTACATTTAGGGGAGAGGTAAATCTTGTCTAAATGTACCATAAATCGGTTCGATAATTCTTATTTGTATTTTCTAAATCACTAAATATAGTGTTCTTCATTAAGGATAAATCCAGGTTAAAAGGCAATAGAAAATATTCTATAAAAATAGTAATTATTTATTATGCCTATTTCACCATAAATAGTTTAAATAATGATGAACTTCATAGTTTTGGTAAGAATAATAAAATTAAGATATAGCTAAAATATCAAATTGAAAGAGAAAAAAGAAAATCCTTGGCGATAATTTGACCTCTTTTAGAGCTTCTTGAAGCTAGCTGTATCGCAGTTGTGGTATTTACTATAACCATTTAAGGTGATGTGGGAGATTAGGATATGCCAGACTCTATGAAAAGTAGAAAAAAGTATCCGAATTATTGACCTGATATAGTTTCTCATAACAAGATTTAAAAAATAAGTCATTAAACATAGAAGGATTAGTTGTTAGAAAATAAATGGTTTCTTATGAATAGTTAACTAAAATAATTGTGAATTCACAGTAAAGCAGAGAGCAAGGTAACAATGGACAAAAGCAGAATCATTCAGATGATTCGTTAAGTGGTAATTTTAAAAATATTTAATCAAGAAATTATAAATGGGTAAAGAGTAGCAATACAGCTACAGTCAAGATTAGCTATGAGCTACAAATTTTATAGCTAAAAATAGATAATGAATAAAAAAAATGATAGTCAATAAAAATATATAATAGGGGCAAAAATGTTTTATATAATAGCAGATGATTTAACCGGTGCCAATGATACCGGAGTACAGTTTGCAAAAAAAGGTTATAACACAATGGTTTCAATATTGGAAGATGAACCTTTGGATATAATAATTCCAGATGATATAGATGTTTTTGTAATAGATACTGAGACTCGTGAATTGAAAAGTAATACTGCAAAAGAAAAATTAAGAAGTATATTGATGAAATTAAATATTAACAAAAATGATTTAGTTTATAAAAAAGTAGATTCAACTCTAAGAGGCAACATAGGGAACGAAATTGCAGAAATAATGAATATATTAGATAAAGACATCTGTATCTTTAGTCCCAGTTTTCCTTCTCTCCAAAGAATTACAGTGGGAGGATATCTTCTTGTCCAACAGAAACCACTTGGACTCAGTGAATATTCTAGAAACCCCTTAGTAGAACACGGAGATAATTCTTTCATTCCATTTTTATTAAAAAAACAAACTAACTTTTCCATAGGACAAATAGATTTAAAAGAAGTGTCCAGAGGGAAGGAAGTTATTTTATCAAAAATTGATGAATTACACAAAAAGGGGAACAAGATAATAGTTATTGATTCTACTAACGAAGAACATTTAAAAGATATATTAGCAAGTAGCTTAAAATTTAATGGTTCGGTTCTATTTTCAGGGTCGGCAGGTTTGGCTAATCATTTTCCTAACATAGATAAAAAAAAGGAAAAAATAAAAATAAATACCAACAATAAAGGCCCCATTGCGGTAGTTGTTGGCTCACGAAATCCTATAGCAATGACACAGATAGAATATCTCAAAGGGAAAATAGACTTCGAAGGGATAAAAATAGATTTGGAAAATGTTTTTTCAAATAAAGAAGAAAAATTAAATGAATACACTTTAAAAGCTGTAACAGCTGCAAAAAATAATCAGCACTTATTGATTTACACAGATGCAGTTCATAATGACAAAGAAAAAATAAATAAAAAATTAATGTTAGAATATCACCTTGATTTTCGGGATTTGGAGGTAAATATTAAAAGAATATTCGGCGAAATTGTGTTAAAAGTCCTTCAAAATGGTAATCTGAGGAATCTGATTTTAACCGGAGGAGACGTAGCTTTGGGAGTATGTAAAGAAATAGGCATATCCGAATTAACTATTTTAGAGGAATTGTTACCGGGAATTCCTCTATCTGCTGCGCGTTTTGAAAACATTTTTTTAAATATCATGACTAAAGCAGGCGGATTTGGCGAAGAAGATACATTATATAAATTAATGACTAAATTTAAAAATTATTAAGAATAGGAGAAAAGTAATTTATTATGAACGCGGAAAATATTATAAAAAAGAAACCAATTATCGCGATTACCATAGGGGACCCTGCCGGTATAGGAGCAGAGATTGCGGTAAGAGCGTTAGGTAATGAAGAAATTTATAAAAAATCAAAACCAGTGATTATCGGTAGCCGTTGTGTTATAGATGATGCATTGAAATTTATTCCTTCAAATTTAAAGTTGAATGTGATTAAAGATACCCAAGAGAGCAAAGGAGAATTTGGCACTATTGATCTATTAGATTTGAATAATATCACCCTTGCTGAATTTGATTACGGAAAAGTAAATGAAAAAGCAGGTAAGGCCTCATTGGAATATATCTATAAGGGTATTGATTTGGCCATGGAAGGGCAGGTAGATGCGGTGGTTACCGGTCCCATTCATAAAGAAGCCATTAAGGCAGCCGGTTCACCTTTTGCCGGGCATACCGAGATTTTTGCCACCCGTACACAAACAAAAGATTATGCCATGATGTTAACCGATGAAAGTTTAAGGGTCATTCATGTTTCTACCCATGTTTCTTTGCGACAGGCCTGTGATCTGGTAAGAAAGGAACGGGTTTTAACTGTGATTCGTTTGGCAGATAAAGCCTTAAAGGATTTGGGAATAAAAAACCCGAAAATCGGAGTAGCCGGATTAAACCCCCATGCCGGAGAAGGTGGACTTTTCGGTCATGAAGAACTTGAAGAGATTATTCCCGCTATCGAGGAAGCAAAAAAAGAAAATACAACCGTTGATGGACCGGTGCCTCCCGACACCATTTTTTCAAAAGTGATCGGAGGTCAATATGATATTGCAGTAGTCATGTATCATGATCAAGGTCATATACCTATGAAAGTTATCGGATTTAAATATAACAAAGAAACCAACAAGTGGTCAAGTATGAGTGGCGTCAATGTAACCGTCGGTTTACCAATTATTCGCACTTCCGTGGATCATGGCGTAGCCTTTGGAAAAGCGGGTGAGGGTAGAGCCAATGAAGAGAGTATGGTAGAAGCCATAAAGATGGCCATAGATTTTGCAAAATAAATCTATAGCTATAAAGGAGAATTGAAATGAAAGCAGTATATAAACCGAATCGAGAAAAAGGAATTAAAATAGCAGATGTGCCTATTCCTAAAATTTCAGAAAATGAAGTATTGGTAAAAGTAAAAAAAGCTGCAATTTGCGGTACGGATATCCATCTATATGACTGGAATAATTGGTGTGAGAACGTAAATGCTAAGAATCCCATGATTATTGGTCATGAATTTTGTGGAGAAGTGGTCGAAGTTGGATCAAATGTAACTTTGGTTAAGGTGGGTGATTTAATAGCCGGAGAAACGCATATACCTTGTGGCAAATGCATATTATGCAAAACAGGAAGACAGCATATATGTAAGGATATGAAGATATTAGGGGTGCATACTGATGGTGTTTTTGCAGAATATGCTAAGATACCGGAAATTTGTGCCTGGAAATTACCCTTAAATACTCCTGCGGACATAGGAGCCATTTATGAGCCCTTCGGTATTGCCGTTCATGGCGTTTTAAGGGATAAGATTGCTGGTTTTTCCACAGTCATCATCGGTGCCGGTCCTATCGGGCTATTTGCGGCAAATGTTGCAGATATATCAGGAGCTAGCCAGATATTTGTGGTGGATTTAACTGAATATAGGTTAAAATTGGCAACCAAGATGGGAGACAATATCGTGACCTTAAATCCTAAAAAAGACAATATAGCAAATATTATAAGCGAGCAAACTGATGGTAGAGGGGCTGACGTAGTGATAGAACTAAGCGGCTCGGTTCAAGGTACAAGAACCGGATTTGATGTTTTGGGAAAAGGAGGGCGGATTTCACTCATCGGACTTCATCCTCAAGAGGTGCCCCTGGATCTGGTTAATAATGTTATCTATAAGGAGGCAACTGTGTACGGTATTACCGGTAGAGAAATGTTTAATAGCTGGTATCAGACGGAAAGTTTGATTAAATCAGGAAAGTTAAATATTAAAGAAGTATTAACCCATGAATTTAACCTGGATGAAGTAGAAAAAGCTATCCTGATGGCTAAAGAAGGAAATTGTGGAAAGCTTATCGTTAACGTTGAATAGAGAATAAAGGAGTGAAAAGTGTTTGAAAGATCAATTATATTGCCGGCATTTTTCCCAACTTCCATGGAGAATGCGAAGCATTTTTTAAAAGCAATAAAGATTCTTAAGAAATACGATATTTGTTTCATCGAGTTTTACTATAAGGGAGATGACAAAAAAATAATTAAGGAATACCTGACTGATCATAATTTAAAAAGTATCTATCTTGGGGCAATGGCCGCCAAACAGAAAAACTTAAATTTGTCTTCTCCGAATAAAGAGCTGAGAGAAAAATCAGTTCAAGAAATGAAAGAATGTATCGATGATGCCTATTTTTATGGCGCAAATAGTCTGTTGATAAATAGCGGACGATGCCCGGATAATGGAGAAAATAACGTTGCTTATGAGTATCTTAAAAAATCACTTGAAGAACTTTTAAAATACATAGATGTATCAACCAAAGATTACAAGTTAAATCTTACCTTAGAGCCGGGAGATACTAAAATTGACTCTTTTTCGCTCATCGGAGAAACAGACTTAGCCATTAAACTGGTTCGGGAGATAAGAGAAAAATATAAAAATTTTGGTTTAACCATGGATACAAGTCATTTAAGGCAATTAGATGAGAAGCCACTTGATGCTATTAAAAAAACATTCTCTTATTGTAATCATATCCATTTAGCCAATTGTATTATCAAGGATAAAACTTCGAATTTGTATGGTGACAAACACCCCGAATTTGGAATTGAGGGTGGAGAGATAAGCAAAGAAGAATTCAAAAATATTTTGGAATCCATAAAAGAAATATATATAGGGTCTGAACTGATAGTCGGTTTAGAGATAATTTTTAGGAAGGAAGACCATAAAGAAGAGATCGATTATTTTAAAAACACAATGGAGAACTTAAGCAGTTTTTATAAAAAAACTTAGAAAGGAAAAAATGGGAATGTCCAAAGAAAATAAACAAAAAAAAGTAGTGATCATTCATACCAGTGATGTTTCCGTAAAGGATTTAAAAAATTTATTTACTGAATTAGCACCGGGAATATGTGTTAGAAACATCGTTGATGACAGTTTGCTCGCAGAAGTACTAGAAAATGGAGGTGTTACAACTGCTGTTAAAAAAAGAATTTGTGCCTACGCTTTACAGGCAGAAGTAATCGGTGCCGATCTCATCTTTAGTCAATGTTCTTCAGTAGGAGAAGCTGCTGATATTGCAGCAGAATTGGTTCATGTTCCTTTGGTGAAAATAGATGAAAAGATGGCAGAAGTGGCCTGTAAAACAGGCGATAGAATTGGTGTTATTGCCACTTTGCAAACGACATTGGGTCCGACTGTCCGTTTAATAAAAAGAACTGCCGAGAAACTAAATAAAGAGATTCAGATTACCGAAAAATTATGTGAAGGTGCTTTTGACTTACTGAGGAGTGGCGATATAAAAACCCACAACAAAATGGTCATCAAAGCTATTCAAGAACTTACTGAAAAAGTAGATGTTATAGTCTGTGCCCAGGGCAGTATGGTTCCTTTATTAGCCGAATTAGGTGAGACACCTATCCCGGTATTAACCAGTCCACGCTTAGGTGTGGAAAGAGCGGTAGAAGTACTAAAAAGTATTTAAGGAGTGCGATATAAATTGGCAAGACCGATTATTTGAATTTTAATTGAGCATGGAGTTACTTTTGAAAAGCGGGGAAGGAAAGAGCTAACGAAGAGAGTACGGTAGAAGCCATTAGAATAGCTATAGATTTCGCCAGAAAGTAAATAGTAAGCATGTAAAAAAAATTATTACAATATATAATATAAACATAGCAATGAAAACAAGTTTTTTTGTTGAATAGTGCAGCATATAAAAAATGAAGAAAAATTGAAAGATGTAAAAAGAAATTATATGATGGCAAATATAACATTTATAAATTACCGAAATATTATAGATGTGTGTTATGAAAAATGAGGTGAAAAGATCGTGATAGAGGATATTAAAGTAAGAAAAATAAAACAAAATTTTAATAGAATGAAAATTGAAGATTTATTCGAACATATTCATCAATCTTTTAAAAAATCTGATTTAAAGAACAGAATAAAACCAGGTGATAAAATTGGGATAACTGTAGGCAGTAGAGGAATTACTAATATTAAATTGATTGTAAAAAATATTATTTCTGAATTAAAAAATATCAATGCTTCCCCTTTTATATTGCCAGCTATGGGAAGTCATGGAGGCGCAAATAGTGAAGGACAAAAGGAGGTTTTAGCTTCTTACGGTATAACAGAAAGAGAAATGGGTGTTCCTATAATGGCTTCTATGGATGTGATACAAATTGGAAAAGTAGAGAATAAAATACCTATATATTTTAGTAAAATTGCGATGGAATCAGATGGCATCATTGCTTTAAACAGAGTTAAAATGCATACAGATTTTAAAAGTAATCTTATTGAAAGTGGCATGTCCAAAATTTTAGCGATAGGATTAGGAAAGGCAAAGGGGGCAAGCTCTATTCATTCTTTAGGGGTATATGGTCTAAAAAATGTTATTCCCCAAGCAGCGGAATTAATCATTAAAAAGGCTCCGATTATTCAGGGTATAGGTATTTTAGAAAACAGCTATGACCAAACTATGAAAATATCTTTTGTTCCACCAGAGGATATAATAAAAGTTGATAGCGAGCTATTAAAAAAATCTAAAAAAGTTATGCCAACATTGCCAATAGAGAATCTTGATATAGTAATAACTCAGGAAATGGGTAAAAATATAAGCGGAACCGGATTTGATACAAATGTAATAGGAAGGCTATACATTAACGGAGAAAAAGAAAGTATGAAACCCATGATTAAAAGATTGATAGTTTTTGACCTTACAGAGGAGTCTCACGGAAATGCTTTAGGGATTGGTTTAGCGGATATTACAACCAGGAAGCTCGTTGATAAAATAAATTATAAAGATATGTATGCTAATACAATAACTAGTACCTTCTTAAACCGCGCTAAAATACCTATAATTGCAGATACGGAAAAAGAGGCCATTGAAATAGCTCTAAAAACTTGTTGGGAATTAGAGCAAAATAACTTAAAACTACTGATAATGAAAAATACGCTGGAACTTGAATATTTATATGTTTCAAAAGCAGCTTGGGATGAAATCAAAGATGATAAAAATATTGATGCGTGTGGAGAGTGGGAAAATTTAGCTTTTGCTGAAAATGGAAAAATGAGAAT
>Ga0190346_1000592_pt1 | contig 10317 bp, 7 predicted proteins | sample 48721345_MG_FD_161680 | JGI IMG/M metagenome (GOLD analysis project Ga0190346, IMG submission 161680) | Hydrothermal vent microbial mat bacterial communities from Southern Trench, Guaymas Basin, Mexico - 4872-13-4-5_MG | ecosystem: Environmental > Aquatic > Marine > Hydrothermal vents > Microbial... | reverse complement strand
GGAAAATGAAAGATAAATATGATATTCATTATAAAGCATTTAAAACTAAAATTAATTATTATTTATATGTGACTTTTTCTAATAATATATATCAAATAAATAGGAAATTGTATAAGTTAATAAGCGATTATTTGCCTTCAAACAATGATAAATTAAAAAACTTAATAAATCAAACAAACGCAATTGATAACACAAAAAAAGGTAGTGTCAACTTGATTGTGTAAAATTGTTCAGCTCTAGATTTTGCAGTACTGGCAAATGGCTGGCTCTTTTTCCCATAGGGAAATTTCTCCAATGCAATTCCATCTTCAAACAGATAAAAGCCAGGAGGGTATAACAAGCATATTCACCCGCCACAATCTCCATGGGCTTTGTTCTGCGTTTAAACTCTTTATTCAGACGTTCGATGATGTTGGTTGTCCGCAAAAAGATCCATTCTTCCTGAGGGAAATGAAAAAACGTCAAACACTTCTCTATATTCCTTTCCAGACATTTAACAGCCGAAGGAAGCTCCTTTTTCCACTTCTCCTGGAAAAGCCTAAAATATTTCAAGGCTTTGTTTTTGGATGAGGCATAAAAAATGGTCCTCACATCATCTGAAACCGTCTTTTTCAGTTTCATGGGAACTTTGGCCAATACATTTTTGGCTGCATGCACTTGGCAGCGCTGGATCTTGGCTTTGGGAAACTCTTCAGTGAAGATCCTCTCTAATCCAGGTAGTCCATCCATGATTCCAAGCTTCACTTCCCTGTGGTCAAGGCCTCTGCGTTTGAGGTCCTTGAAAAATTCCCTCCAACTGGAAGCGGATTCCTTATCCCCAGCCTGCAGCCCTAGAACCATCCTCTGCCCGGATGTGTTTACTCCAATGGCTACAAGCACTGGAACGTTCTCAACACTCTTTGCCACTCTCATCTTAAAACACACCCCGTCCACAAACAGATATTTGATCCTCTCAGCAGATAAATCTCTCTCTCTCCACCTCTCCACAGCAGCAATCAGCTCGCGGCTCACCAGACTGACCTGGGAATGGCTTATCCGCCGGCCAATCAACTGCCTTGAGATCATGGAAAGAGTCCGGGTGCTGATCCCAGTAAGAAACATCAAACAGATGTCTTTTCTCAGCTCTTCTTCCATCTGTTTGCTGCGGGGTATCACCAAGCTTTTAAACAATCCTTTCCGATCCCGGGGTACCTCTAAATTCACGGAACCAATCCCTTTAAGAATCATATTGCGATGATAGGAACCGTTTCGATGATTTCCATCACGGTTTGCTCTCTCATAGGGCTTCCGGCCCAGAAACTCGGTAAGCTCCATTTTCATCACTTCATTCAAATATCGCCCCACAGACCCTCGAATCTCAGAGCGTATCATTTTAAATATGCTCCCCGGTCTCCTTTGTACCATCTTGCAAATCTTGATGAACTCTGGTACGCTAAGTTCAACTTTCATAGGCTCTTTCTCCTTTCAAAAATAGGTTTTCTATTATTCCCTATTTTAAGGAAAAGAGCCTTTTTTACTACCCTCTCACAATTTCACACAAAATATTTTACACTGCCCAAAAAAATTAAGTACTTCTGAACAACTAATTAAGATTTTACGTTTAGATATTAATCCTACTAAACTTAAATATAATTTAGAAGAAAAGAAAATAGAACAAGAAATAAATAATTCATTGAGTCAACTTACTTTGAGTGTTACTAATCGATGTAATTTAAGGTGTAAATATTGCCTTTACTCAGGAAAATTTAATGGGTATTCAGTAAATTCAAAAAACAATATGAATTTAGAAACAGCAATCGATGCAATAAATTATTTTGTCCCAAGAGCGAATACAACTGATGATCCAGTATCAATAAGTTATTACGGAGGCGAACCACTTCTTTCATTTGAATTAATAAAGAAGACTTGTGATTACACAAAAAGCAAATTTCGAAAAAAAGAAGTAAAATTTCATATTACCACTAATGGCACCTTGTTAGATGAAGCGAAAGCGAAATATCTGATTAATAGAAATTTTTATATTTCTGTTAGTCTTGATGGCCCAAAGAATGTTCATGATCGATATAGGAGATTCATTAATGGAAAAGGAAGTTTTTATTCGATCTATAAAAATTTAACAAAACTGAAAAAACTCAATAAGGATTATTTTTATTCAAAGGTCAAATTTCAACCTGTTCTTTCTCCTCCTTTTAGGTATCAGGAAGTATTTGATTTTTTTAGAAATAAAAACAATATATTTAATTTAAAAAATTCAGTTAGTTTTAATTATGTTCGTGACAGTGAGAGTCATATTGAATTTAATAAATATGACAAGAAGAGACAAATTCAAGATGCTAATTTTTTAAATCAAGAACTAGATATTTATGTTAATTCAGAACCAATAAAAGAAGAACAAGGATTTCAAAAATTTTTTTTTAAAGATGTCGTAAGGATTCATAATCGTCCAAAAGGCTTTGTTGAACACTTCAATGAGTACCTTCATGTCCCAGGTGTATGTATTCCGGGCATAAGGAAGGTATTTTGTGATACAAAAGGAAATTATCATATGTGTGAAAGAATAGAAGAGACAATGCCTATTGGAAATACAAAAACCGGACTAGTCCTTTCCAAAATAAGAAAAATATTAAGTGAATACAAACATATTAGCGAATATGATTGTTGCAAATGCTGGGCATTTAGATTATGTTCAATTTGCTTTATACATGCGATTAAAGATGGAAAGTTTGACATAGAAAAAAAGCGATCCTGTTGTGATGTAGAAAGAAACAGAATTTCAAAAAGTTTATCAATTTACATGGAAATTCTAGAAAAAAATCCTAGTTTTTTTAAGAATGGTGGATTTGAAGTTGTAAGAAAATAGAAAATATTAATTTTCTACTCATATTTATTGATTTTTTGAAAAGAAATTTTGTTTGATTATAAATTTGATTATAAAAGAGAATATTTTTAATGACAGAAGTGAAAATTTCTAATTATAAAATGAATGTATTTTTTAATGAAAAAACAATAAGATTTATTGTAGAAGCGAATATAATAAGTAAACAAAAAAGACTTAAGTTATTAAGATTATTTTTGAATTCTAATTTTAACATATATTCAGTTTATATTTTTCAGAGAAAAATTAATAAGATGATTTTTAAAAAAGGGGAACTAAAGATTTATCTTCCTTTTGAATTAAATTTAAATCAAGAAGTTAATTTCAGAATTGAATATGTATATGACCTTCAGAAAGTTAAAAAAATTTCTAAAATAAAGAACATATGGATGAGATATGATTCATCTTGGTATCCTGTAACTAAGTGCCTCCAGAATTCTACTTATGAATTACAGGCTAATGTTCCTAATAATTACAGAGTCATTACGCATGGGGATCTTGTAAATATAAAAGAACATGGATCATCAAAAACATATAATTGGAAAGAGGATAACTTGATCTCTAGATTTGCTCTTGTTATTGGGAAATACTATGTAAAAGAAAAAATTTATTCAGAATTAAAAATATCTATTTATTATTATTCAGATACATCTGGAATAAATTTGGACAAGTACTGTGACAAAGCAAAGCATATTATATATTTTTTTAATGAAATTCTTTTAAAATATAGGTATAAGTATTTAAAAATTATCGAGATATCTGACGATTTCCCATGTAGTTACTCTAATGATTCTATCATTTTATTAAGCAATATGTGTTTTATTTCTTTTTGTGAGGATACGTTAGTTCATGAAATAATTCATCAATGGTTTGGAAACCGTATTATTTTTATTGATGATGAATATGAAATATTTTGTGAATCTGTTGTTGAATTTTTTTGTTTGCTATATTTTGAAGAGATTTATAGGAAGAAGGAAATAACAAATTTCATAAAATGCCTCTCTAAACTAGAAGGTAAAAAATATAACAAATCGATCAAACTAAAAAATATTATTAAAAAAAAAATACAATATATATCATTTCTTCTTTATATAAAAGAATTTCTTGGAAATTATAAATTTAAAATATTATTTAGAAAGATAGTTGCAGAAAATACAAATAATATTATTCATGCTGATAATTTTATGAGTCAAATAAGGGAAAAAGCTGAAATTCTTGCAAACAGGACATTTCATCAAAAATTCGCCAAAAAATGATAAACTATAATTCATAATAAAATTTTTCGGCGATAAAATATTTTAGGATTATTTTATGGGAGTAAAGTAAAAAATAGTGTATGGAATATGGATTACTTAATTGATTGGATGCCGTCTGTATATAGGAATTTTCTTCCCTCTTTTTTGTCCGAAAATAGAAGTATTAACGAATATCTTGCATCATGTAAGAGTTGTAACATGATTAAGAAGAGGAGCGATGCTTTTCTCCCACAAACAAAATGTTGCACTTATTTTCCTGAAATTCCAAATTACATGGTAGGAGCAATTCTATATAATAAAGATATTGATTCCCGGGAAGGGAAAAAACGAATAAGTGCAATAATTAGTGAAAAGAAAGGGGTTACTCCACTTGGAATATCCCCACCAAAAAAGTACTCAGTATTATTCAGTTCATCAAAGGATTGTCTTGGAAAAAATAAGGCACTTGTTTGTCCATTTCTAATAAAAAGATCAAAGTTGTGTGCAATTTGGAAAAAAGCTGATTCTAATTGTTTAACTTATTTTTGTAAATATGTATATGGCCCTAAGGGAAAAGAATTCTGGAGTGCAATTAATAGATACCTTAAACATGTTGAAAGAGCTTTATCCCTGTTTGTTATGTTTATAGAGAAATTCGATGCTATTAGTTATAAATATATAGAAAACTATTTAAACATAAAATATCTTGAGAGAGAAGATTTAGATGGGATGCCTCCAAAGCCAGAAGTATATAAGAGATTATGGAGTAATTATTTTTCAAAAGAAAAATATTTCTATGCAAAATCATTCGAAATAATTAGAAAACTATCAAAATCAGATTTTGAAAGAATTACAGGGATTACCCAGAAAATTCTTTTAGAAGAAGTAAAATATCGATATAATGACATGAAATATCCAATAATTCCAAAAATGTTAATATTAAATCCCAAAATTGATATTAAAAAGATAGACTCTAATCTATATCAATTACAAACAAAATTTGGTCAATTTGAATTTTCTAAAAAATTAATCGAAATCTTAAAATGTTTTAATGGGTTATATGATAATAAGGAAGTTTTTAATAAAGTGAAAAAGAAATTTCAAACTAAAATAGAGGAAGACTTATTCCTGTTTTTAATTAATAATCAAATTTTAATTGGATAAATATTCATATATTAGGGAATAGAATACTTCTTAAGATAAATAATTGGAGGAGAAACTATGAGTAAGAAAATGATTGTTTTATCCTGGATGATCGCCACACTTTTGGTTTGTAATTTCTCAATAGCACAAATCAATCAAGAAAAAATTATTCATATTGAGAAAAATCAAAATCCAAAATATTTGATTGAGATTATGCAGGATCTGGTGATTGGCTTGAGTAATGACAATGAGGATTTCCTTTTTTCCAGTATAGATCAAGTCCAAGTTGATAGAAAAGGAAATATTTATGTTTCAGATTTACGAGATAAGTGTATCAAAGTTTTTGATAGAAATGGGAAAAATTTGAGAATAATTGGAAAAGGAGGTAGGGGCCCAGGAGAGATTCTTTCAGTTAGTGGATTGTCTTTAGTTGGGGAGTATAAACTTTTGGTATCAGACGCAGGTAACCGTCGCTTGACCTATTTCTCAACCAAAGGAGAGTGGAAGCGAAGTATTCCAATGGGAACAAAAATGATAGCGAAAGCAGTTGAGGACAATAAGGGCAATATTATCGCCCAGTTATTGGTTATGGGAAGAGAAACTAAACAGGAAATTGTAAAATTCGATAATGAACTAAATCCCATTTTTCAAATAGCATCAAAAGTGGAAGAGGGGTGGAATGATGAATATGTTCTGAGGCCGATAAAACCGAGACTATCTTATGGAGTTACCAAAGAAGGTAAAATAATTTGGGGAATTTCTTCCAATTATGAATTAAACATTCTTGATTCTAAGGGTAATTTAATAAAGAGAATAATAAAAGATACTAGCCCTTTGGAGATATCAAATAGTTATAAAAAAGAAATTAGGCAAAATTATAAGAACAAAAATATTCCTCCTAATTACAAGATTGAATTCCAGAAATATTTCACCGAATTTTCGTTTTTTGTGCTCGAAAAAAACGGCAGGATATATATTAAAACATATCAAATGAATCAGAATCATGAATATTACCATGATGTTTTTAACGTACAAGGAGAATATTTAGCTCAATTTACACTTAAGGAAGGTGAATACATCTCTGAAGTAAAAGATAACAAATTGTATTGTGTTATCCGCGAGAACAAGGACGGCATACCTCTCGTTAAGAGATATAATTTAAAATGGCAAAATATAAGTAACTCCTAAATTTGATAAATAATATCTGGTATCTAGGAATACTGAAAAAATAAGTTTCTGTTCCAACAGGGATTGTAAACTTGAAGTAGCCCCCGTTTCGACCGGACAACTCGCTTGAAGATTTGACGCCACGATAGTTTGCGGAACAGTTTGAAAGCCAGAAAAATATATTTTTGACTGGTCCATTTTTTGGGTAAGCCTCAATAATCCTTCCAGATTTTTCAAGTTTCAAATCTTTCCTTCTATAAATCTAATAGTCTTAGTAAGCTTTAAGTTCTGAATGTATCTATGGGAGATAATGATACAGATCTTATCTTTAAATCTATGCTCAATGAGTTCTTCGATCCGTTCAATGGATTGAGCGTCTTGTTGAGATGTGGCCTCATCAAAAATAACCACATCTGAATCTTTCAATATAGCCCGGGCAATAGAGATCTTTTGTTTCTCTCCTCCTGAGATCATCCTTCCTGTTTCTCCCACCATGACTTCCATCTTCTCATCCAGCTTATTGATGAAATCAGAGGAGCCTGAAAGCTTCGCAGCATTTTCGACTTCTTCTGCAGATGCCTCAGGTTTACTGTAAAGGATGTTGTTCCTTATGGTGTCATTGAATAGAAACACATTCTGTGAGACAAAGCTTATTTTATCCCTTAGAGAGGAAAGAGATATATTATTAATATCCTGATTATTGATGAATAATTTTCCGCTTTTAATCTTATACAAGCCCAGGATCAGCTTGACCATGGTGCTTTTTCCGGAACCATTGGGACCGGTGATCAATACCTTGTCATTCTTATTTATGGTTAAGGTGATGTTCTCCAGTGCCTTTTTCTTTCCATAGGAGAAAGTAACATTTTTAAATTCAATTCTATTTATTCCAGGTATTTGTATCTTTCTATAAGGGTCTTCTTCCTCTTGAGCAATACTGGAAAACTCAGAGACTCTGTTTAGAGCGGTGATAGCAGGCTGGAATGAGAGTCCTTGCATGGCTATACTCTGAGTGGGCCCATAAAGCTTTGCCAAGTATCCTGTAAAAGCAATATAACCTCCTATAGTGAAAGTACCTTTTATGATATTTATTCCTCCAAACCAGAGCACCACAAATCCTCCCAATGCTCCTATAAGTGACATTAACTCAGACGAGAAGGAAGAGATAATGTTTTGTTTGATGTCACTTCTTTTTAGATCTTCCAGATGATTATGAATGCTGTTGGTTTCTCTTTCTTCTGCGGAGAAGATTTTTACCACATCCACTCCTGAAAGAGAATCCTGAATGCGTCTTGAGAGGACTGCCCATTTCTCCATCACCTCTTTGCTCACTTTTCTTATGCCTCCTACATAAAACCTGGTAGCAAAATAAAATAGAGGAAGAATCAGGATGGAAGCTATGGTCAGTTTCCAGTTTAGATAAAAAAGTATGACCAGTGAAAAGACAAACTCAAAAATACCTATGACGAACCTTACGAGGGAACTGGAAAAGAAAATCCTCAGCCCCTCCACTTCTCTTATCCGGGAGAGAAGATATCCTGTCTGGTTTTTATCAAAAAAAGAAAGGGGAAGTCTCAGGATCCTGTGGAAAAGGTCTTTTTTTATCCGGACAATGATTTCCTGGTTAAAAATATTGAAAAAGTAGTTAGTAAAAAAGGAAAAAATGAGTTTAATTAATTGAATACCTAGTAAGATTAGGACTGCCAGGTGGAGGTATTTGATATTTTTAGCATCAATGATGTCATCCACAATGTATTTCATGATATATGGTGTGGGCAGGGCTAAAAGCGAGACCACTATCATCAGGAATGATCCAAAGGCAAACTTTTTCCAGTGTTCTTTTATATATGGGAAAAAACGTTTTAAAGAAGAAAACTTGAACTTTTGACTTTTCTCTTTTGATTTTATGTCTTTGGTGGCTTCTTTAACGTAGTCTCTGAGTTTCATATGAAATTTTTAATCTCTATAAATTTTATCCTCTATGTTATTTAGAATTCTGTATAAATGAACCTTACTTATTCCTAATTCTTCTGCCGCCTTGGTTTTGTTACCTTGAGTTTTAACCAAAGCATCAATAATTCTAAAAATCGAGTAGTAAGGTTTTCTTTTCTCCTGCTTTCTATTAATACTAGTTTTTCCTATAAATTGGATGTCGTTCTCTGTAATTTTGTTATCTTTGCAGTAAATTATTGCTCTTTTAATAATACTTTCCAATTCTCTTATATTCCCTGGAAATGAATAATTTTGAATCTTTGTCAAGCACTCTGATTTAATGACTAGTTTCCTTGTTCCATTTTTCCTGAGAATAGAGTTAACTAATAGCGGGATGTCCTCTTTTCTTTCTTTTAAGGGTGGAATATAAAATGATAAAGTACAGATTCTATAGTATAGATCATCTCTAAATATCCTTCTTATCATTAAATTTTCAAGATTCTTGTTTGTCGCAAAAATAAATCTTACATTTACTTTTTTATATTTGTTCTCCCCCAGTCTTCTTATTTTCTTATCTTCTATCACAGACAATAATTTTGCTTGAAGGAAGGGAGGGATATCTCCTATCTCGTCAAAGAAAAAGGTACCATAATTTGCTTCCTCAATTAATCCGGTCTTGTTATCTACTGCACCTGTAAAAGCCCCTTTTTTATGTCCGAAAAGTTCTGATTCTAATAGGTTTTCATTTAAGTTTGCACAATTTATTTTTTTAAAAGGATTATCTTTCCTATGACTATGGAGATGGATATTTATTGCTGCCAGTTCTTTTCCTACGCCGGTAGCTCCGAGAATTAATACATTCTCATTAGAGTTAGATGATTTATTAATAAATTTCCGTAGTTTTTTTATAGGAAGACTTTTACCGATTATTTTTATATCTTTGCTCATTAGTTTACTAGTAATTTTGTTGAAATTATTAAACAGACAGGATAAAGATTAGTATTGATATTGATGTATCTACCCATTATCTAAAATCCAAAGCTAAACAGACTAAAAAAATATGTTAAACTTGCTTAAAATTGAATCCCGACGCTGACTTTACACATTTCCATATGCTATAAATTTAGTCGGAAAGAATAGAAAAAAATTGAAAAAAATTATAAATATTTTTTATGTATTAAAATTTTATAAAAATATTTATAAAAGGATCGCCTAATAAACTTGAGACATATCCTTGCTTTTTATGGTAAATTATAGGGCGGATCATCGATCCAACAACGTGGGCGGTTAGCTCAGTTGGGAGAGCGTGGCGTTCGCAAGACGATAACGGGGAAGATGCTTAAGTTATTGAAATCAAGGGGAATATCAGTGATATCAGCGACTTACCTTTGATTTTCCTTTCAATCCTGATACCATAATTTCAGCAATTTTCAGTCGATTTTGTCACTTATTTGGCACATGGAGAGTGATCTGGTTTGACAATTTATCAAATGCAAGGTGTGTGATGAGGCAGTTGCCTCAATGGTTTGAGGATTACAATGAGTATCACCCGCATAAAGGCTTGAAAATGATGTCTCCAAGAGAGTATATAAAACTTATTGAGAGGACCTTTTAGTGTCCGTTTTTATAGGGGCAACTCCAATTTCTGTTTTCTTCCATTATTAGTAATTTGTAGAAATGTAATCTATTTTAATAAGGTTGCATTTACTCTAAAAAATCATTATTATAAACAAATAAAGGGAGTCAGCATGAAGAGATTTTATTTGATAATTCTTATTTCTTGTATATTTCTTTTCTCCCCCTTTAACCATGCATTAGCAAAGGCGGCACCTGATGAAGGTCCGTCTCTTAATAAAATACTTGAAGGCTGTGCTGAGTATTGTGAAAGGCTGCGCCACACATCCTTTTATTTTGTCTGTAGAGAGGAAATAAAAGAGACGATATACCGGCCATGGTTTCAATCAG
>Ga0190346_1000583_pt1:7500-10394 | contig 10394 bp, 6 predicted proteins | sample 48721345_MG_FD_161680 | JGI IMG/M metagenome (GOLD analysis project Ga0190346, IMG submission 161680) | Hydrothermal vent microbial mat bacterial communities from Southern Trench, Guaymas Basin, Mexico - 4872-13-4-5_MG | ecosystem: Environmental > Aquatic > Marine > Hydrothermal vents... | reverse complement strand
ATGGGAACCCACGGGGCCCTCTTTTTCCAACCTTACCATGACCAGCCTGACAATTCTGGGCACTGGAGAAGACATACGTCTGATGATCCAGAACTTAAGCAAGGGAATATGGAGAAAATGTATAACTTGATTAAAATCGGCCTCGATGCTGGTTTTGTTCCCAATGTTCACGCTATCGGCACGAGAGGAGTGGCTGAATTGTTGACTCTTTTTGAACGTCTAAAAGCCGAAGGAGTTGACTTGAGAAGATTTCGGATTATTCATGCTCAAGTTGTCCGAGCAGAAGATTTTCCCCGGTTTAAAGAACTGGGGATTATAGCTGAGATTAATCCCTATCATATCTCCGACGATATGCGCTGGATGGAAGAACGAATTGGTCATGATCGGTGTCGAGGCGCCTATGCTTTCCGTTCTTTAATTGATCATGGCGCAGTGCTTTGTTTTGGCTCTGATTGGCCAGGAACTTCAGCGGCTTATTATCATATGCATCCGAAATATTTGATTTATTCAGCTGTCACCCGGAAAACTATTAAGGGGACTCCTCCCGGGGGCTGGTTTCCTGAGCAAAGAATCACGGTGGCCGAAGCCCTCCAGGCTTACACTATTAATGCGGCTTATGCCTGTTTTGAAGAAGATATTCGTGGTTCTTTGGAAGAAGGAAAATTAGCTGATATTACCGTATTTAATCAAAATCTTTTAGAGGTTAAACCAGAAGAAATCCTCAACACCGAAGTATTATTAACCATCGTTGATGGAAAAATTGTCTATCAGAAGAAAGAAGTTATTTATTAAATATAATACCTCCTCTAAATAAATATGGTGGGGTTGGAATTAGGCCTTTGGTTTAGAAGATTGATATTCCCAGTTAAATAATTAAGGCCCAGGAGGAGCAGGGACAGTTTTTATTCTTCCGGAGATGGCAATAGTTATCTTGAATGAGCCATTGGCATTGTAAACCAGGATCGAGGCTAAATTAGAAACAGTCCCTTGCGGATAGAAGGTGGGGGTGTTGTTGGCTTCAACTACTACGCCGGGTAATTCTTGATAGGAAATTGCTATCCATTTCTGGCTTGCTGAGTCTTTTTTTTCCAAGACAATTCCAGTTTTCTTAAATACGCAACGGTGGGGAATATTTTTAAAGATGGCCAGATAGCGAGCTTGAATTAATTTCACCTGGATAGCCCAAGTGGATCGGCGAAGTTGGTAGCGGGGCGAGCTTTGAAGCAGGGCGTAAGAGGCAAAGGTCACAATAAGCCCCAGAATAAAGATTCCGATCAGAACGTCAATGAGCGAAAATCCTCGGTCATTAAATTTAATTATGTCCATTTTCACTCCAGTTTTGGGGAGTAATCCTGATGATGGCTAAAATAGGTTGTTCGGTGGTGGGGAATGGTTGGAAAAGATCGTTTTTCTCTATCAAAGGAGGGCGATGGTTGATAGTCAAGGTTGAATTGGGTAACTCAATTTCTTTAGTCTGCAAGCTACCAAGTAAGCGCAGCTTTTTTGCTCCTGGAGATTGGTTTGGATTAGCAAATGAAGATGAGGTTAGATGCGCCTGAATAACCACTTCTTCTTGACTAGGCACCTGAATTTTAATTTCCCCGCCTTGTTCTTGGCCAGTTAAAATATCTTTTCCACTTGACCAGATGATAAGTTGCGCTTCCTGTCCTTTTAGATAAGGGATCTCTTCTTCAAACTGAAGGCCTTGTTGGAAGAGATGAGAGGTAATTGTTATTTCTTGGGAGCAGAGAAAAGTAAGGTTGATCCCTGGAAGAAGACAGGGGATTTTTTCTGTGGTGGAAAAAAGTTCGCCTTCTGGATTTGTCAAGGCAGCTGAGAGCGACTTGACTTCTCCATTAATAATTATCATCCCCCGGGGAATAAGATTAAATTCTTCTACTTGTAAGGGGGATTGGAATTCAGTTTTTTGTTCTAAGGGAGAAAAGCGGAGAATCCAGATGTCTTGGTTTTTCTTTATCTGAATAATTTGATAACTTTCGTTGATTCCCAGAAGGATTTCGTCGGCATTGCCTTGGATAAATAATCCCCCTAATCCCAAATCATCACGCAGGAGGTAAACCCCTTCAGGAATAGGCTCATTAGAAGGATTGAGGCCTAATATTTCCCGAAAGCGATGATGGGTAAGATCCTGGGGTTCCAGGGAACTGACTTTTAGGTTTTGAGCAAGCCAGTTCTTTGGTTCTGGGGAGATAAAGGAAGGAGATTCAAGAATGACTTTTTTTGGCGATAGGAGGGTAGTTTCCCCGGAGGTAATGTGTATTTTCCGGTCGATGAGTTGTTTTTTTTCAGGTGAAGGAGCTCCTTCCAAGAGAAATGGGAACCAGGCCAAGGGAAGGTGCCCAGCTCCAACTTTTAACCCCAAAGTTAGTTCGGATAAGGAAACCCCGGAACTAAAAGAAGATTTTCCAAGCCCTCTAATTTTTAGCCCATAATTAGCCAACCAGTAGGTTCCAGTGGTAAAAAACGATTCGAGATGCGAGGGAGCCAAAAGAGTTGTCCAGGAATAAGAGGTTTCGCTTCTAGGCGCAGGGGGGATATGAATGGAGCCGATTATTTCTTCTAAGTTTTCAGGCGGCAGCTCGAGGAAGCTAAAAGAGGTTGAGCTCGAAATATCTTCTCTAAGGAAAATAATTTCTGGTTTCTCTTCAAAATATTTTCTTAGAGAAGATACTCCCCATTTAACTCCATTTTCGGAAGCCAACTGCAGTAACCATTTTTCTCGCCGATAGCGATTTGCATGGAGAAAGATTTCGGTATTGACCAAGGCTCCGAGACTAAAGATTGTAAAAAGAAAGATGATAAAAACGCAAAGAAGAGTAGCTGAACCTGAGGAAAATACGTGCCGGCGGGAACCCGGAGAAGAAAAGAAATTG
>Ga0190346_1000583_pt1:0-2500 | contig 10394 bp, 6 predicted proteins | sample 48721345_MG_FD_161680 | JGI IMG/M metagenome (GOLD analysis project Ga0190346, IMG submission 161680) | Hydrothermal vent microbial mat bacterial communities from Southern Trench, Guaymas Basin, Mexico - 4872-13-4-5_MG | ecosystem: Environmental > Aquatic > Marine > Hydrothermal vents >... | reverse complement strand
AGCGTAACAGCTCACTGGTCAAGTGTCTTTGCGCCGACAATTTAACGGGGCTTAAGCTTGCTACCGAAGCTGCGGATTGTCGGAATCTTCGGATTCTGGCGATGGTAGGAGAGCATTCTCATCTGGTTGAAGCTTCGGCGTGAGCCGGGGTGGACGGATGAGAAGAGACCCTGCCGGCATGAGTAGCGATAATTCCGGTAAAAACCCGGAACGCCGAAAGCCTAAGGTTTCCTGAGGAAGGTCAGTCCGCTCAGGGTTAGTCGGCCCCTAAGCTGAGGCCGAAAGGCGTAGGCGATGGGTAGCAGGTCAACATTCCTGCACCACCTGAAAGGCGTTTGGACGATGGGGTGACGCAGGAGGATAGGCATACACACGGTTGGAAATGTGTGGCCGCCAGGTAGGAGGAGCTCCTAGGCAAATCCGGGAGCTCGCTAACTCCGAGCACGGCGGGGAAGATGTCCTTCGGGATATCCAACTTGCTGAATCCATACTGCCGAGAAAAGCCTCTAAGGAGTCTTTCAGGTGACCGTACCGCAAACCGACACAGGTAGGCGAGGAGAGAATCCTAAGGCGCACGTGTGAACCCTCTTTTAGGAACTCGGCAAATTGACCCCGTAACTTTGGGAGAAGGGGTGCCTCGGTAGTGTTGTACCTTGCCTTGCGCGAGGGAAGCACGAGGAGGCCGCAGAGAAATGGCCCAGGCGACTGTTTACTAAAAACACAGGTCTCTGCAAAGTCAACAAAACGACGTATAGGGACTGACGCCTGCCCGGTGCCGGAAGGTTAAGGGGAGGAGTTAGCCCGCTCTTTTTTAAAGCGCGGGCGAAGCTCTGAACCGAAGCCCCGGTAAACGGCGGCCGTAACTATAACGGTCCTAAGGTAGCGAAATTCCTTGTCGGGTAAGTTCCGACCCGCACGAAAGGCGTAACGACTTGGGCACTGTCTCAAAGAGGGGCACGGCGAAATTGTAGTACCGGTGAAGATGCCGGTTACCTGCCGCTGGACGGAAAGACCCCGGAACCTTAACTGCAGCTTGGCATTGGACTTCGGGGTATTATGTGCAGGATAGGTGGGAGGCTGTGAAGCCGGAACGCTAGTTCTGGTGGAGCCAACGGTGAGATACCACTCTTAATATTCTGGGGTTCTAACCCACATCCGTTATCCGGATGGGGGACAGTGTCAAGTGGGTAGTTTGACTGGGGCGGTCGCCTCCTAAAAAGTAACGGAGGCGCCCTAAGGTTCCCTCAGGCTGTTTGGAAATCAGCCGTAGAGTGCAAAGGCATAAGGGAGCTTGACTGTGAGACCGACAGGTCGAGCAGGTGGGAAACCAGGGCTTAGTGATCCGGTGGTCCCGTATGGAAGGGCCATCGCTCAACGGATAAAAGGTACTCCGGGGATAACAGGCTAATAGGGCCCAAGAGCTCACATCGACGGCCCTGTTTGGCACCTCGATGTCGGCTCATCGCATCCTGGGGCTGAAGCCGGTCCCAAGGGTTGGGCTGTTCGCCCATTAAAGCGGTACGTGAGCTGGGTTTAGAACGTCGCGAGACAGTTCGGTCCCTATCCGCGGTAGGCGCAGGAGATTTGAGGGGGGCTGTCCCTAGTACGAAAGGACCGGGACGGACGGACCTCTAGTGTACCAGTTGTTCCGCCAGGGGCAGCGCTGGGTAGCTACGTCCGGTTGTGATAACCGCTGAAAGCATATAAGCGGGAAGCACGCCCCAAGATTAGATCTCCCACCCCGTAAGGGGCTAAAGGGCCCTCGTAGACGACGAGGTTGATAGGCTGGGTGTGTAAGCGCGGTGACGCGTTGAGCTAACCAGTACTAATCGCCCGTGAGGCTTGACCGTAAAGTTTACTAACGGCAAAGCCGCTACTTATCTAAATTGTCATTGGGAATAGAAAATTTTTCCCGGCAACCATAACGGAGGGGAAACACCCGTTCCCATTCCGAACACGGAAGTTAAGCCCTCCAGTGCCGATGGTACTGCGCGGGGGACCGCGTGGGAGAGTAGGTCGTTGCCGGGATTTTTTTTATTTATTTGGTACCGTGACACGGTGTCCCAACCGTTAGGTTATATGTTTTCTTGTCTTGGCCGAATAATATGATACTGCATCATCGCTATGAACATGGTAAAAGGAGTGAGTTACTTTCTCCTCGCCTATTGCTTGCTGATTAACTGATTTAGCCTGAGCATAGTAAAAGATATAAAATCTGGGATCAGGCTGTGCTGTTTGAAAAATTAAAAGCCTGAGGGTAGAAAAGGTAAAAAAGGTTTCCCATCTAAGATGTAGATCGATAACTCTGTTCTGTGAATTAACTACTTAGTCAAATCCTGAGCCTAATCGGCCCGCAGCATTAAGAGAAAAAATCTAAAAAAAATTCAATTTTTATTTTATATTTTCGACAAAAATTATTTAAACACCTGGAGTCTATAGCATGTTTATGAGCAAGGCTAAATGGGTTTAAGTTATTTAATATTAAAGAGATACACCCATG
>Ga0190346_1000582_pt1 | contig 10399 bp, 9 predicted proteins | sample 48721345_MG_FD_161680 | JGI IMG/M metagenome (GOLD analysis project Ga0190346, IMG submission 161680) | Hydrothermal vent microbial mat bacterial communities from Southern Trench, Guaymas Basin, Mexico - 4872-13-4-5_MG | ecosystem: Environmental > Aquatic > Marine > Hydrothermal vents > Microbial... | reverse complement strand
GAAAACATAGCGTGGGGCATAGCGTGGGGTCGGGCCCAGCTATTTGCCCTATTTTCATATAGTTAGCTCAGATTTCCACATAACCTCTCCCTTAGCATGATAACTTTTTGAGGCCAAAAACAAAATTTTACTCTCTTCAACCTGATAACTATTCTGGTTTGCTCCTGTAATCTTAATCATTTTATGCTGAGCTTTTAGACCTAAATCTTGTTTGGATCTTTCTGCAAACTCCCAGCTGCGATAACGTCGGTTTATATGTTTCCTTGTTCCGATCTTTTATACATATCCTGACATAAGAACGTTTTGATCGTGGCATGAAGATGATTTTTACCTATAAAAATCTCGTATAAGGGAGTAATATCTGTGGAAATCTTATGCTATATCATTGAAAATAAAGCAAATAGCTGGGCCCGTCCCACTTTTTACACTCACTTTTTACACTTGTCCCACTTTTTACACTTTTTTACACTTTTTTATTCTGTTTGTGCCCGCAGAAAAAATCAGGAGTGAGAAAATGTACATCTATTTTCGTTATCTAAATTAGAGCGGACGGGTATGATTCATACAGAAAGCATTCCAAGAGAGGGAATGGAAGCGTTTTTTGAAGATTTTCAGATTGTGGGAAAAAGCCTTTCCATGCAAAAAGTCTATCGATTCATTCATAAGGTAAAGGACATAAATGCTCCTGTTTTTATAAGCGGAGAGAGCGGAACAGGAAAAGAACTGGTAGCAAGGAATATCCATTTGATGGGGACAAGAAGAAAAGAAAATTTTGTTGCTTTAAACTGCGGGGCTATTCCTGAAAATCTTTTGGAGAGTGAGTTGTTTGGATATAGAAGGGGATCTTTCACAGGGGCTTTAAGAGATAAACAGGGGCTTATAGAAGAAGCGGACAAAGGGATTCTGTTTCTTGATGAGATATGTGATTTATCTCCTATGCTTCAATCTAAACTTTTACGTGTTCTTCAGGAAAAAGAGCTCCGGAGAATCGGCGAGAACAGACCGCGCCCTGTCGATATAAAAGTCATAAGCGCGACCAATAAGGATATAGAAAAAGAGGTTGAAAAGGAAAGATTCCGTGAGGATCTGTATTACCGGCTTAAAATCATTTCTATCAAACTCCCGCCGTTAAAAGACAGGGGATGTGATATTTTATGCCTCCTGGAATATTTCACGCAGAAATTCAACAAGGAAATGAATTTAAAAAAGCTCCGGTTTTCTTCCGAAGCCTTGGATTTTCTTTTACACTATTCCTGGCCTGGAAATGTGAGGGAACTCAGGAATGAAGTGCTGAGATGTATGGTTTTAGGTCAGGACTCTGATGTCATTTCTGAGAAAGACCTTTCCCGGAAGATACGTTCCGGGATAAAAAAGGCAAGTCCGATTTCCTATGGTTTTTTTGCCGCTAGAGCAGATTTCGAAAGAAAGTACTTAAACCAGGCCTTGGCTCGCTTTAATTATAATCAGACCCAGACGGCTGAAAAAATCGGATTAAGCCGCCAGGGCCTTTTTAAACTCATCAAAAAACACCGGATTGAGATGCCTTAATCCGCATGAATTTCATTTGATTCCCAGCCGCTTCATCCCGTAAATAATCCAGGGGATTTGACTTGAATGATTTTCAAATTTTTGATAGATTTTATCAAAATGAATAAAAAGAACGATAAAAAGGATTCGATCGTGTTCAAAGCGGAATGCCCCTGCTGCGGATCCCTATTATGGATAGATTCCACTAATAAGGAAGTCATTAGATTTGATAGGAAGAAGAAAAAAAAGGGAAGCCTGGATGAGCTTCTTTTAAAGGAGAGGAAGAGAAAAGCTGGCTTCGAAGCAAGATTTGAGTCTACAGCGGAGTTAGCAAGGGAAAGACAAAAAGAAGCTCAAAAAAAATATAAGGAAGCATTGAAACGTTTGAAAAAACTGGATGGTAAGGATTAAAGGGGGTTGGATTCAGCTTCCTATTTGAGTTTCGTCTTCTCTTTTTTTTGAGGCCATTGTGAATCCCGTGAATCCAAACACCGCTAAGAAAGCTACAGAAATGTAATTCATGAATGCCCAAGGAAGATAGGAAAATGTTGAAACGCCTATGGTCCCTGTTATATAAACACCTGCCATGCTCCAGGGTATCAAGGGAACTATGATGGCACCGCTTTCTTCAGCTATCCTTGAAAGGTTTTTTGCGGCAAGGTTTTTCTTTTTGTAAATGGGGGCCAGCAGTTCTTCAGGAATAATCATGGAAAGATAAGAACTTCCAGTGATCAGTGCCGTGACAATACAGGCCGATATGGTTGTTATGACAAGGCTGGAGACTTTACGTGTGAATTTCATGACCTTATCCAGTATAACAGAGAGCATTCCCGTTGACTGCATTATCCCTCCGAAACTGAAAGCGGTAAAAGCAACCAACTGGGTTTCCATCATACTCATCAGGCCTCCTCTGGATATAAGCTGGTCAACCTGTGGGACACCGGTATTGGATTTGTAACCTGTATTTATAGCGGATGCAAATTCTTGAATGGATACTCCTTGAAAAGCAAGGGCAAGAATGCCGGCGATAAAGGAAGAAATAAGCATGCCCGGTATGGTCGGTTTTTTGGTTGCCGCAAAGTAGAAGACAACGACCATGGGGAGCAGAAGAAGGACATTAAAGTTAAAGTTTTCCTTTAAAGTATGTGTGATTATTTTCATGCTTTCTGACTCGACTTCCTTGGTACTGTACCTGAGACCTATGAGGAAATATATAAAAAGGCCGAGCAGCCAGGCCGGTGTCGCTGACCACAGCATATGTTTTATGTGATCGAAAAGGTTTGAGCCTGCTGCGACCGGTGCCAGGTTTGTTACATCTGAAAAGGGAGACATTTTGTCTCCGAAATAGGCACCTGCCACGATGGCTCCGGCTGCCTGTCCGAGAGGGATCCCAAGACCCATGGCTATCCCTATGAACGCAACCCCAAGCGTTCCTATGGTTCCCCATGATGTTCCTGTGGCGAGAGATGTCAGGGAGCAGATAAAACAGGCTGTAACAAGAAAGAATTGGGGGGATATGAGTTTAAGCCCGTAATATATGACCATCGGAATCGTACCTGATGCTATCCACGACCCTATCAGGATTCCCACACAGAGCATGATGAGGATGGCAGGCATTGCCTTATGTATGCTGTTGACAATGCCTTTTTCCATGTCACTCCATTTAAATTTAAGAATGAATCCAAGGCATCCTGTTATGAAGGCAGCTGCGACCAACAGCACTTGAGGTCTGATTTGATAAACACCATAACCCACACCAAGCAGAAGTCCCATGGTTATCAATGGTATGAGAGCCGTATAAAATCCGGGCTTATTCGGGGCCTTTTGATTTTTTTCTGGTTGATTGTTCATTGCTTTGTTCTCTTTTCTTTAGAATTAAAGGGCCTTATTATATTTTATTGTGAAAAAGTCCCTTTAATGAGCAATTTTTTATTTTCCATCACTTTCTTTCCCATTGAAAATGCGTGGATCAGACTGAACCGGGAATCAAAAATATTGATATCCGCGTCATTACCGGGCGATATTTCCCCTTTGTTTCTAAGCGCATAACAGCATGCTGGGTTGAGGGTGAATATCTTTAGTGCCTTGTCTATTTCTAATATATTCCTGTCGATCAGGCAGCGGAAGTGAGATAGAAGGTTTTTTTGATCGGCAACAGTAAGACCTATGAGGTTTCCCTTCTCATCAAAAACAGGCATGCTCCCATTGCCGTCGGAGCTTACGGTGATATGGTCGAGACAGGCCTTTTTTTCTATACATTTACTGATAGCCTCACTTATGCTGATAAGGCCTCCTTTTCCGTTATCTGAGTCTGCTCCCGCAGTAAAGTCAATAGTTCCACCTCTTTTATTAAAAGTAATGGCTTCTTCCAAAAGATCAGGATTTCTGTTGCAGTGAGTGGGGATTATTTGACTTGGGGGGATCTCCGTTTCATTGATGAGGCGGGAGATCATCTCCAATTTTTGTTCGCCGTCTCCTACGTGACAGTGCAGGATCCCTGCTTTTCCTCCAAGCATACCTCCTACGCGGCACTCAGCAGCAAGCCGGCAGAAATCTCTAAAAGAAGGCTGTGATGAGCGGTGGTCGGAGATGGCGACTTCACCGGCACCTATGACCTTGTCTATGAGGACAAGGTCCCGCCTTATGCTGCCGGTAAGGCTCATGGTTGGTATTTCATAGGAACCGGAAAATATATATGTAGAGATGCCTTCAGCTTCAAGACCTTTTGCTTTGGCATAGAGTGACTCCATATGCCGGGTCACACTATCGGTCCCAAGACATCCTATGACCGTTGTAACACCGCTGGCGATTATATCCTCGACTTTGATCTCTGGTGTTCTCGTAGCAGGACCGCCTTCTCCTCCTCCTCCGAGGATATGGACATGACTGTCTATAAATCCAGGTGTTATAATTTTTCCAGATACATCGATTTCTTCAAAAGGAATTCCCTGAAGATGGATTGTACCTGGTTCTGCTACGGAATCAATCTGCTTTCCTGCAATGAGGATATCTTTTTTCCCCAGAGGAGATGGGGCATAGATTTGCCCTCCTTTTAATAAGGTGATCATTTTAATCTCCTTTTCACAAAAGCCGTATACCTGCCAGGCGGAAGAAATTGGATTTTAAGTTACCATGGATGTTGGAAATTTTCAAGATAATGAGAAAATATAAATATTTCCTTGAAAATTGCAGCCAGGAAAGTGAAAATACAGGAAAGAAACGGGTCTCGTAATGGTTTGTTAATGAGGATATTATGTAAAATGGATTTCGAATTTGAGTTTAAAAGATTCTGGCCGGTCATAAGAACCCTGACTGATATCTCTCTTCTCGGCAAAAAAATTATCCTAAAAGGAAAAGAAAATTTTATTAAATCAGGGCCGAATATCATAGTAGGGAATCATGTGGGAAGCTTTAAAGATATAGCGGTCCTGTTTAAAATAGCACCGCGTCCTATCATTTTCACAGCAAACAAGATGATTTTTAATAAAAATGACCTCAACCGTCTGGTCAGGAATTATCTAAGGCACAATCTTAAGAAATTTGGAGAGTTGCTTGATTTCCTTTCAGGGCCTGTGAAGATTCCGCTCGTGTATTACATATCGAACAATATTTCTAAAGTAGGGACAATCCCTGTGGATTTATCCGGGAAAAAGAGGACAGCTGTAGGAAAGTGTGAACAAAATTTGAAAAAGAAAAGAGCCATTGTGCTTCTTCAAGGGAAAGGATTGGTCAAAGAAGACACATCTAATCCCTTTATCAGTATGTTTAAAAGAGGCCCTTCAATAATCTGCTATAATCTTTATAAGAAGGATGGACTCGTAGTACCGGTTACGCCTGTTGCTATCTTAGGCACTCAAAAGCCTTTTTTAACTCCAGGAAAAATTAGAGTGAGTATCGGAAAACCTATGAATATCCTGGATTATATTGAAGATGAATTCACACAAACCATTGAAAGATTTAAAAAAGCGATGGAAGCACAAGTAGAGTCCTTATTGCTGGAGCTTGTACGCTTATGACGCCTCTTCCTGGAGTCTTCCTTACGCGTTAATCATTTTCACTCTGATACCTGGACAAAATCTCAGAATTAACACGAGTATAGAGGTCATAGTTTATTTTAACACCGATTTTCTCTCTCATCTTTATGTACATGGACTGAAAGAGCTTATTCTGTTTTGTATTTAAGAGTTCGTTGCGCGCCTGTATGAAATTTTCATCGAATTCTTCTTTTGTTACTTCTTTTCTTTCAAGGACACGCAGAAGAACAGCTCCTCCCTTTACTTTTATAGGGTCACTCAGTTCCGTTAAAGGGAGAGAAAAGACAATCCTGTCTATTTCTGAGTTTTCTCCTATAAGGCTGAGGTACTGTTCTCTTTTGTGATTCTGGGCACTTTTATATTCAATGTCATCGCTTTCAGCTAGATCCTTCAGGTCTGAGCCATTGGAACTGTTTTTAATGCGGGAGGCTCTTTCAAACGCTTTCTGTTCTTTTTTTTCATTGATAAAATCATTTTTCACTTTTTCTTCCACTTCCTCAAAAGCTGCCGGTCTGGGAGGCTCTATCTTTATAAGTTGTGAAATCCCCTTTCCTTTATAAGTGATTAGTGGTGAGGAGATTTCTTTTTCTTCCATATTAAAAAGCATATGACTTAAGGAGCCTGACGGGTCGATCTCATCTATGCCTTCTCCTAGTTCAAGAGGCCCTGTATTTTTTATTTTATAACCGAGCTTTTGAGCGGCAACATCAAGGCTCTTCTCTTTTAAAGCTAGTTTTTCCAGCTGAGCGATTCTCGTTTCTATCATTTCCTCCGCTTTATTATCCCTGAGAATGGTCTCTATCCGTTCTCTTACGTCTTCTAATGGGAGCTGGACGGACGGCAGGATTTCCGAAACCCTTATGATGGATACGCCGTCTTCGAGTTCAATGGGATCCGAAATTTGTTTTTCGGCCAGTTCTTGGATGGTATCCTGTTCTTCAAGAGGAAGCTGTTTCCATTCAAAATAACCCCAGTCTCCGTTGTTTGAAGCCTGGTCATCTTTTGAAAACTCTAGGGCTAATTTTCCAAAATCTTCGCCCTTATCCAGTTGTTTTTTGATTTCATTTGATTGTTCGAGGATATCTTTTTTTTCATTATCTCCAAAGGGGAGAAATATCCGCTGAACTCTTCTTTTCTCAGGTTCTTCAAAATGACTTTTATTGCTTTCATAGTATTTCTGTACATCTGGATCCTTGATGTCTATTTGTCCTTTAAGGTCCTCTTTATTAAGAAACACATATTCCGCTGTTCTTTTTTCCGGCATTTCATATTTATCTTTGTTTTTACCGAAATAGTCTAATAAAGCTTCTTTTGTGGGCTGTTCGCTGAGTTCCATTTTGTCAGAAGGGATATAAATATATTCTAGTTCCGCAGACTCATTGGTTTTCTTGAAATTTTCCCACACTTCATCTCTTGTTACAGAAACCCCTGAGGTTAAAATCTGGATGGCTTTTGTCGTCATTATTTCTTTAGAGATGATATCTTCGAATTCACTGACAGTCGTCCGGTTCCATTCAAGTATTTTTTTATATTCATCGAATCCGATAAATTTTCCGTCTTTCTGGAATACGGGATAACTCAGCACCCTGTTTCTTATTTCAGAATCTGCAGCCTTGACACCGATACGGCGGGCTGTTTGAAGAATAAGTTCTTGCCTTATGGTCTCTTCTAAGGCCTGCTGTGGTATATTCAACTGCTGTATAAAGTTGGCATCAAGCTCTTTGAACTGCTCTTTGAGCGATTCGATTTTTGTTCTGAGACTATTTATATATATGTCAACGGAAATTTTTTCTTTTCCTACATAGGCTACAACGTTTTTATCCCTTGATTCTCCTGATCCGCCTCCTTTGCCCCATACAAAGAATATGGATAGGATAAAAGCAAAGATGACCAGCCAAAGCGCGGGTGCCAAGGATTTCAAGTTTTTTCGCATTGATTTAAGCATTTTTCACCTCGAAACTATCTTTTTCAAAAAAAATATCATCTGAGAAGATATCTTGATATGACGATCCTCTGGATTTCTGAAGTCCCTTCATATATAGTAAGAGCCCTCGCGTCTCTGTATAGTTGTTCTATGAGAAATTCTTTTGAATATCCGTATCCCCCGTGAATCTGAAGAGCTTCGTAAGCTATTTTATTGGCGGCTTCTGAAGCAAAAAGTTTTGCCATTGCGGATTCCTTTGAAAAGGGCTGTCCTTGGTCAGCTAAATAAGCGGCTCTGTATGCAAGAAGCCGTGATGCGTCGAGTTGAGTGGACATATCAGCGATTTTGAATTGAATGGCCTGGAAGGAGGAGATATTCTTTCCAAAAGCCTGTCTTTGGGTTGAATATTTTATGGCTTCTTCAAGACACCGGCTTGCCAGGCCGACTGATTGGGACGCAATCCCTATTCTCGAGTAGTCAAGACAATGGAAAGCAATTTTTGTTCCCTGGCCTTCATTGCCCAGGATATTGCTTGAGGGGATCTCACAGTCTTCTAAGGTTATTTCCGAAGTCATGGATGAATGCAGCCCCATTTTATCTTCAACTTTCGTTATTTTAAGTCCCGGAGAATCCTTGTCCACAATAAAAGCGCTTAGTTTTCTTTTTTCCGAAGCTGTTTTATGTTTGGCAAAAAGTATAAAGGCATTTGCATTTTTCCCGCTTGTCACCCATGTCTTTATTCCGTTTAAAATATACTTATCGCCTTTTTTTACAAAAGAGGTCTTCAATGCTGTTGCATCTGATCCGGCTTCTGATTCGCTCAAGCTGAATGCCCCCAGTATTTTTGCTTCAGCCGCTTTGGGAAGATACTTTCTCTTCTGTTCTTCAGTCCCGAATTTAGATATTGAGTAGCAGAATAATGATGAGTGGACGGAAAAAATGACTGCTAGGGAAGGTGATACACGGCTTATCTCTTCAATAACAAGAGAAACAGAAAGGTTGTCTGTTTCACTCCCCCCGTATTTTTCAGGGACGGACATTCCCATAAGGCCGAGTTCTGCCAATTTTTTAATCAGCGTGCTTGGAAATTCGCGTTTTTGCTCGAGTTCCTTAGCCACAGGGCTTATTTCGTTTTCTGCAAAATGGCGTACCATTTCCTTAAGCATTTTTTGTTCTTCGTTTAGTTTAAAGTTCATGCAAATCTTCTCCAGATTGATTCTTATTCTTTCTTTTTCAATCCCTTGAATTTTTAAAGTATGTGTACAAATTGTTATAGGTTTTATGGAGATCTTCTGTTGTTAATTTTGTTTTTCCTATGATAGGCATAAAACTGGAGTCTCCGACCCATCTTGGTATGACATGCAGATGATAATGATGGGCGACCCCGGCTCCGGCGCTGTGGCCTATATTCATTCCGGTGTTGAAACCATGGGGATTATAGACCTCACGAAGGATTTCCAGGGATTTTTTCAAAATATCAATCATTTCGTAAGAGGTTTTTTCCCCAGCCTTTTCAATTGAGTCAAGATGTTTATAAGGAGCTATCATAAGATGTCCTGGTGAATAGGGATATTTGTTGAGGATTATGAAGTTATGTTCTCCCCGGTAGAGAATGAGATCTTGTTTGTCTTTTTTTCTTTTTGCAGCCGTACAGAAGAAACATTCTTTCATTTTATGTGCATTTTTTACGTATTGTTTTCTCCATGGAACGGTTTTATATTCCATTATTTGTTTATGCTCTGTTTCAGGATTTTGCTTGGTTTAAAATAGATCACTTTTTTGGAAGGGACTTTGACCGGCTCTCCGGTTCTCGGATTTCTTCCTGACCTTGAATCGCGTTTTCTTATACGGAAGCTTCCGAAACCCCGCAGCTCGATTTCTTCGCCTTTTTTCATGGCATCCTTTAGTGTATTGAAAAAAATATTGACCCCTTTCTCTGCTTCCTGTTTTGTAATGTTCATGTCTTTTGCCAATTTGTTGATTAAATCAACTTTTATCATGCTTTATTCTCCTTTTCTTTTTTTGATTTGATTTTAGGGGTTTCTATATTTTTGAGCTGGTCCTTCATAATATCGCCAAGGGTATGTTTTGTATCTTGGCTCTGCATGTATTTTTTGTACTCTCTTTTTTGCATTTCCAGTTGAGCCTTTTTAAAGCTCAAGGAGATTTTCTTGTCTTTTTTGTTCATCTTTAGTATTTTTGCCAACCTTTCCTCGCCCACAGAAAAGGCATCTGAAGGATTTTCAATTTTTTTCTCGCTGAGTTCTGACACAAACACGACCCCTTCGATCCCTGGCGTGATTTCAACAAACACACCGAAATCGACGATCCTTACTATTTTCACATTGACGATATCACCAATCTTCTGGCGCTCGAAGAAGTCCTCCCAAATATCTCCTTCCAACTGTTTGATGCCCAGTGATAGTTTTTCTTTTTCAACATCTATACTGAGGATAATAGCTTCAATCTCATCCCCGGTCTTTAATACATCAGAAGGATGATTTATTTTTTTCCAGCTTATATCTGATATGTGGATGAGCCCCTCTACTCCTTTTTCAACTTCTATGAAAGCTCCAAACGCTGTTATATTCGTGATTTTTCCTTTCACTCTTTTACCGGGGCCGTATTTATTTTTGAGTGTTTCCAGGGGGTGGGGGTTGATTTGTTTGAGACCCAGTGAGATTCTTTTCTCAGCCGGGTCAACATCAAGGATGCTGACGAATACTTCTTCACCCAGAGAGAGGACCTTTTTAGGGTGCACCATTTTCCTTGACCATGTCAGATCAGATATATGGATCAAACCTTCCACTCCTTTTTCTAATTCGATAAAAGCTCCGAAATCCGTTAGATTAACGACCTTTCCTTTGACCTTTTGTCCCTCCTTGTATTTGTCTTCGATGTCCTCCCATGGATC
>Ga0190346_1000573_pt1 | contig 10491 bp, 8 predicted proteins | sample 48721345_MG_FD_161680 | JGI IMG/M metagenome (GOLD analysis project Ga0190346, IMG submission 161680) | Hydrothermal vent microbial mat bacterial communities from Southern Trench, Guaymas Basin, Mexico - 4872-13-4-5_MG | ecosystem: Environmental > Aquatic > Marine > Hydrothermal vents > Microbial... | reverse complement strand
GCTTTGCCGCTTGGTCAACGTTGCAGCGCGGTTGCGGCTTACGGGCCCTTGGCGCCGAGTTCTTGCCGGCGGCTAAACTCAATTTCCTGGCTACCCCGGATAGTTTCATGTGGCTGAAAAATGGCAGAATCCTTGTTCGAAGACCGTAGCGCCGGCGTCCGCCGGAAAAGATGGTGGGCAATGGCGTCTGCCCGGCGACCAGGTCGGGTTGTTTCAGGTGACTGAAGAGATAACCGTTTTTTGGAGGCTCCTCCCGCTACCCTTCGGCATGCAGGCGGACGATTTCCAGCACCAGCTCCGCCGCCGCCACCATGTCGGCCAGGGCCACCGACTCGTGCAGGGTGTGCATGTCGCGCATGCCGGTGCCGAGCACGCCGGTGATGATGCCGTTGGCGAAGAAAATGTTGGCATCGGCTCCGCCGCCGGTGATCTTGGCTTTGAGTTGACGGCCGAGGTTGGCTGCGGCCCGGCGCGCCAGGGTCACCACGGGGTGATCCTCCGGGATATGGGTGGGGCGGAAGTCCTCTTCGATCTCCGCCTCCAGGCGCGGCAGATCGGCGGATTCGTCGCCGCGGGCTTCCGCCACGGCCTTCTCGAAAGCCTCCAGGATGCGGTTGGTCACCTGCTCGAGCTTGGCCGGATCGTGGCTGCGGGCCTCACCCCTGACCACCACCCGGTTGGGCACGATGTTGACGGCTGTGCCCCCTTCAATCTGGCCGATATTGCAGGTCGTCTCGGCATCGATGCGCCCGAGGTCGAGTCCCGCGATGGCCTTGGCTGCCACGGCGATCGCGTTGATGCCCCGCTCTGGGGCGGCGCCGGCGTGGGCCTCCTTGCCGCAGACGGTGAAAGTGAGCCGGTTGGCCCCCGGCGCGCGCACCACGATGCCGTCGGTATCGGTGGCATCCAGGGCGTAGCCGAAGCGGGCGCGCAGCAGGCTCGGATCCATGTGCTTGGCTCCCGCCAGGCCGATTTCTTCGCCCACGGTGAGCAGCAGGTCCAGGGGGCCGTGGGGCAGATCGTTTTCTTGGATTACCCGGAGCGCTTCCAGCAGGATGGCGATGGCGCTCTTGTCGTCGGCCCCCAGGATGGTGGTGCCGTCGCTGGTGAACACGCCGTCCTTGAACTGCGGGCGCACCCCCCGGCCGGGGCCCACGGTGTCCATGTGGGCGTTGAGCATCATCGGTTCCACCTTGCGGTTGCCGGGAAAGCGGGCCACGAGGTTGCCGATTTCCCCGCCGAAGGCCTCCCCGGCGCGGTCGGCGACCACTTCGGCGCCCATGCCGGCCAGGATATTTTTCAGGTGAAGATGAATCGCCGCTTCATGGCGCGATTGACTGTCGATGCGCACCAGGGAGAGAAAGGTTTCGCTCAGCCGCCGAGAATCGATGCGGGACATGGGGCCGCCTCCTGAAGAATGATTTGAACGTTTTACCAGAACCTGCGAAGCGGCCGGTGACGCTTGCGGCCACCGCGCACCATCAAGGCCGAAAGACGCCAATCCCCCGAACCTGGGCGATGGCGTCAAAAGCCGGTTGACAACGCCGCGGAAAAATCTATGATGGGGAGCCGTCAACGATTTGCGGAAGTGCGCAGCTCACTGGTGGGGCTCCCGGACTTCAAATCCGGTGTGGGGCGCTAAAACCGTCCCGGGTGGGTTCGATTCCCATGCACTTCCGCCATTTTTTTGCCTTTTCCAGCGCACGGCAGGCCACGGGAGCGCCAAAAAATGTGGCGCCGCCATCTGCAAGGCAGGCTGAAGCGGCGCCATCTGACCGGGCTCGGCGGGGGCCGCCGAATTCACCACCCCCGGCCGCCGATGATCTTCTTGAGCTTTTCTTCCAACTGCTGCTCCACCACCAGCATCTTGTTGGCCTGGGCACTGTGGATCTTTTCCAGCAGCACGCCCATGTCCGCCGGTTTTTCGAGGAAGTCCATCGCGCCGAGCTTCATGGCGGCGATACCGTCCTGGACCGTCGCCTGACCGGTGAGCAGGATCACCTGGGACTCGGGCTGCTTGGCCTTGATGATCTTCAACGTTTCCAGGCCGTCGACCTCGGGCATGCGCAAGTCGAGAATCACCGCGTCGAAGGTCTCCTGCTCGATTTTTTGCAGGGCTTCGTGGGCCGAGGCCGCCGTGGTGACCTCAATGCCCCGGGCGGTCATCCGCTCGGCCATGACTTCCAGAAAATCGGTCTCATCATCTACCAATAGAACTTTTTCAGTCATTTCGACCTCCTTTCGATCACCGCCGAAACGGCGTCTTGAAGGCTGTTTTCAGCGCAGCTGCTTCCAAAGCAATTCCGATATTACCTCTGATTCGTCAAAAAAGGGAAATGAATTTCCGCTTGTGGTTTTCCGGCGAATCGCTGAGCCAAACAGCTAAGCGCGCCGCCAAACCACGGCGAGGCATCCGGCTTCGCTTTCGATCCCGGCTCCGAGACTATCAGCCAGCTGTTCAATTTTTTCTGGGGGCGTCAGGTCCTTTTCAGCCGCATCTGTCGGGGCGATGGTCACCTTCATCATCCGGGCAGACCCGGCGGCCGAAAGCCTCACCTGGCTGCCGGGCTTGCTGGCGCTAATGGCCGTTTGCAGGCATTCGTAGAGCACGCGCTGCAAGCCAAAGACGAAAACGGTCAGCCGCAGCGGTTCGCTGGCCGGCGCCACCTCGAGGACAACGCGTTGCAGCGCGGCCGGCCGGCGCGACAAGGCGGCGGCCAGGGCCAGCATTTCCGAGAGGTCCACTTCTTGCGCCGTCTTGTCCATGCTGTGGGCGAAGCAATTGATCTGCCGGGTCATCTCATCGGCGCGCTGCACCTGCTGGCCGATGCGGTCGGCGAGAGTTTCAAAGCGGCCCGGGTCCAGCGGTCGTCCGCTGCCGGCCATGGCCGTCAGGTCCTTGAGCAAGCCGGCATTTTCGTTGATGATGGCCAGGGAATTTTTGAAATCGTGGGAAAAAGCGGCCACCACCTTGCCCATGAACCGCAAGGCAGCCAGCTGCGCGCCATCGGTTGTCTGAGTCATTTGTCCTCCTTGCCGGGCCCCAGAATCGTCTTGATGGCGGCGATCAACTCCTCGATGTCCACCGGCTTGACCAGGTAGCACTGAGCCCCGATGTCGGAGGCGATGCACTTGAAATCCTGCTCGGAACCGTAGGCGGTCAGGAAGATGAATTTCATGGCCGGGTGCCGTTTGGCCAGTTGCTCTTTGAGCGCCAAGCCGCCCATGCCGGGCATTTTGACGTCCAAAACGGCCAGGTCAAAGTCGCGGCTCTCGGCCAGGGCGAGGGCGTCCTTGCCGCTGCTGGCCCAGGCGACCTCGATGCCGCGCAATTCGAGCCGTTCGGCCAGGGCCGAGACCAATTCCACTTCATCGTCGACTAGGAGGATGCGCATGGCGATGCCTCTGGACAGGAGGATAGGGGATTGAAGGGCAAGTCCAAGATGAAACAGGTTCCCTCGCCGGGCTGGCTTTCGACCCGGATCGTACCGCCCATTTCCTGGACCAGCGTATAGGTGATGGACAACCCCAGCCCCGTTCCCCCCTGATTCTTCTTGGTGGAGTAAAAAGGTTCGAAGATCCGGTGCAGGTCCTCGGGGGCGATGCCCCGACCGCTGTCGCGGATGGACAGCCGGAACCGCCCCTCGGCCGCCGGGGCGGCTTCGATTTCCAGTTTTCCGCCCTGCTCCATGGCGGCAAAGGCGTTGCTGACGATGTTGAGGAGCACCTGCTGCAGCTTGCCGCGGTCCATGCACAAGGCCTCGAGCCCCGGTTTGATTTGGGTCTCGATCTGGATGTTGCGGTGCTGGGCGTCGCGCTCCACGAAACTGAGCACTTCCTGGATCGTCTCCGTCAGGTTGACCTTCTCGATCTTGGCTTCCAGGTTGCGGGCGAAGGTGAGCAACCGCTTGGTGATTCGTCCTGCCCGCTTCACGGCGGCGATGATGCTGTCGACAAGGCGGCCCAGCTTCGGGTCATCGGCGTAGGCGTCCTTGAAGGTGAACAGGTCCTTGATCAGCCCGGCCTTCTCGCCGATGATCGCCAGCGGGTTGTTGATTTCGTGGGCCACGCTGGCCGCCATGCGCCCGATGGTCGCCATCTTGTTAGCATACTCCATCTGGTGCAGGGTTGCCAGGCGCTTCTCATCGGCCAAACTGACCCGCCCTACAATGAAGCTGACCATCCCCATGATCACCAGCACGATGGCCATGACGCTCGCCGTCAAAAAGAGGACCAGTTTCACCCGGGTCTGGTACCAGTGGTGGAGCAGGTCCTCCTTCTTCTTGACGATCATCAGGATGAAGGGGGTATTTTCGATGAACCGGTAGCCGATCAGCAGCGATTCCCCGGCTTCCGTGGTGTGCGCGATGACCTCGGTGTGATCGGCTGGCCGGGGAATCGGCAGCTTGATGGGCTCCAGCACATCGCCGTGATAGCGGGCCGGGCTCTGGAGCACCCCTTCGGTGTTGATGATGAAGGCATCGCCTTGGCCGGTGATTTCCAGGCCGGCCAGAAGTTCGGCGAAGAAGCCGATGCCCAGGGAGGCGCGTAGCACGTATCCGCCTCCGTCGGGGCAATCCCGCTTGATGGCGATCACCAGGTGCGGCACCTGGCGAAAGCCGAGAAACACGTCGCTGATGTACATGCCCTGGGTTTGCACGTGCTGAAACCAGGATTCGTTGTGGTAATCGACGTTTTCCAGGGCATAGGGCCCGAAATAGGCCCGTTGCTGCCCGTCGCTGCCGATGATGCCGATGTCGACGAAGCCTTGACCGAAGCTCTGGTTGAGGTTGTCGAGCAGTTCGGCCAGCCTTGCCGGGTCCTGCAGGTCCTGCAGGGGGTTGTCATGAATGATGAAATCCAGGGCCGCCCGGCGCTGGGTGAGGGAGTAGGAGATGGCCCGGTGGGTGTTGGCAACGAGTTTGGCCGTGCGCAGGTGGGATTCCGATTCGATGGCCTGCTCGGTCATCCGGTAGTTGACAACGGTGATGGTGATCAGCGGCAAAAGGGCCACGGACAGCAGGATCAAGACGGCCAGGGTCCACAGGCGGCGATAGTTGAACAGGTAGGCCCGGGAAAGGTTTTCGGCCTTAGGCTGCTCGGGGAAAGAAGGCCTCAGTTTTTTGAGGAAATCGGTTGAAGCGGGCATGTTGACTCCACCGGCCGGATTCAGGCCTCCCTTTCGGCTTGCCGCTTGCGAATCTTTTCATTGGCGCGCTGGATGGTTTCGCTGAGCTTGTCGATGTCCACCGGTTTCTGCAGGTAGTCGAAGGCGCCCAGTTCCATGCAGACCTTGCGGTCGGCGTCGCTGCCATGTCCGGTGAGGATGATGACCTCCATTTCCGGCTGGGTCTGCTTGACGCGCCGCAGCACCTCGATGCCGTCGATCCCGGGCATCTTGAGATCCAGGATCATCACGTCGGGCTGATCCTCGTCCACCAGCTCCAGGGCCGTTTCCCCGTCGTAGGCCACCGCCGACCCCATGTCCCTGAGCAGGAGGCGCTCGGAGAGGGTCTGGACGAATTCACGCTCGTCGTCCACCAGCAGGATCCTGGACGGCGCCTCGAAGTTGAACCGGCGATACACGTCAGCCTGGTAGAACCCGGGCCCCACCTCGGTTTCCACCGCGGTGACCCCCGGCACGCGGCTGGCGATGGCCTTGAGTTCGTTTTCCAGGCGGCTAAGCATCAGCACGTGCTCGTTGATGGTCAGGGTCACCCGCCCGTCGGCGGCCCGCACCCCTACGTTGTGGCCTTCCTTGACCATGGCCACCTCGACCTGGGCCGCCAGGTGGAAATCGGCGACGGCCTGCAGGGACAGCCGGTTGGGTTGGACCACCGGCCGGTCGGCATGCTCGGCGATCAGGGCGGCGGTTTTTTCCACCGTCTCCTTGTCGGTGGGCAGGATGAGGTCGTAGAGCGACGATGCCCAGGGGTCCTTCTCGGATCGGTGGGCGTGAACCCATGCGGCCCGGTCCTCGTCTTCCATGTGGATGAGCTTGGCGGCCTCGTTTTCCGCGATTCCCCCGGCCCGGGCGGTGGCCAGGCGCGACGGCATGTCGGCGATGAGGCAGACCCGAAGGACATGGCTGATTTTCGCCGGGATCAGGTGGGCGCAGAATCCGTGGATCATCAGCCCGTCTTCGTCGAGGGCCTTGGCGGTGGCCAGGCGCAGATAGGCCAGCGCCTGCTCCCGCTCACGGGTGAACTTGTTGAACAGGGACGGCTTGGCTTTGAAGGCCCGGGATATCTTTTCCTGGGCAATGCCGGACTCTTTGCTGGCTGCGGCGACCAGCCCCGCATCGTTGATCAGGCGGTAATTCAACAAGCCTCGGGCCGCTTCGACGATGGACTCGGCGTTGCAGTAGCTGCCGCTGAAGATCGCGATCACTGGCATCTTGTTGTCTCCTGAGATGAATTCAGTTTTTGGCGTTGGCAAGTCGGCAGACCGTCAGCAGGGGGCACTGATGATCTGCACCGACTTCGTGGGTCCGGGAATGGACCTCGGCGATGGCCTTTTCCATGGTGGCAAACAGGTTGTCGTCGCCGATCTTGGCCCGCAGGTGGGTCCGATCGAAGACGGTCATCACCGATTCGTTGATGCCGCTCAGGCTCAGGCCGACCCCGGCGCTGCGTACCCGGTCCACCAACAATGATAGCATTTCTTCCCCTGAGGCGTCGATATCATTAATGCCGTTGGCCACGATGATGATGTGCTTCAGTTTCGGCTTGGTCAGCATGATCTCGGTGATCTTGTCCTCCAGGTAGGTGGCGTTGGCGAAAAAGAGCGGGCCGTCGAAGCGCACCATGGCCACGTAGGCGCATTCCTCGAGGCCGTGGGTGGCCGCGCAGCGCAGGGCATTGTCCTCGGCCCGGGCCAGGGTGGCCACCGAGGGGCGCATGCTCTTGTAGAGAAAGACGCCGAGCGAGAGCACTACCCCGATCATGATCCCCTTGTCCAGGTGGGGGGCGAAGGCCAGGGTGGCCAAAAAGGTGATGATGGAGATGGCCCCATCGTACCACTTGGCGCGCCAGGCATGAATAAAGCCCGAGACGTTGATCAGGCCGATCACGGCCATCATGATCACCGCTGCCAGTACCGCCTGGGGCAGGTGGTAGAGCAAGGGGGTGAAAAAAAGCAGCACGATGACCACCGCCAGGCTGGTGAAGGCGCTGGAGATGCCGCTGACGGCCCCGGCCTGGAGGTTGACGGCCGAACGCGAAAAGGAGCCGGAAACCGGGTAGCTTTTGCCCATGGCGCCCAGTACGTTGGCCAGACCCTGGCCGATGAGTTCCTGGTTGGGGTCCAGACGCTGGCCGGTCTTGGCGGCCATGGCCTTGGCGATGGAAATGGCCTCCATGAAGCCAAGCAAGGAAATGATAACGGCGTAGGGAAGCAGCTGGATCATGACCTTGACGTTGAAGGCCGGCACCGAGAAGGCCGGCAAGCCGCGGGGGATGTTGCCCACCACGGCGCCTCCACCCATCATGCGCAGTTGATCGGTCTTGAGGGCGAAATTTCCCACCTTGATGCGCCAGGTGCGGCCGTCGCCATTGGCGCCGGGCTGCTGGGTCCCCTTGCGGTAAAAGCGGAGGCTTCCGTCGGGCAGTGCCTCGGCTTGAAACAGCATGTCGCGGATTTCGGCCCGGAGGCGGCCGGCTTTCTTCTTCAGTTTTCGGAGGCGGGTGGAAATCACCTCGGCTTTGTGCGCCGCTTCAAGCATGGCGATCTCGTCGTGGCTCGCCTTGGCCGCCTCGATTTCCTGGTTCACCAGGGTGCGCTCCTTGGCCAGCGGCTCCATGGCGGCAACGGTTTGATTGTACGCGACGATGTGCTCCACGGCTGCCGGATCGGCGATGGCCTCGATGCCTACGGTGCGGTCTTGTTGGAAACCGATGAGCCAGGAGGCCAGGGTGGTGACTGCCACGGCCGCGAGGACGAAGGGGATACGCGGGTTGAGCCACTTGAGGCCGTACATGATGCCAAAGGCGAGGGCCCCCATGATCAACGTCGGCCAGTGGGTATAGTTCACCGCCGCCTTGCAGACCAGGTAGATGGTTTCCACGTGGTGCTCGGCGTTGTCCACGTAGACGCCGAACATCTTGGACAACTGGGAGGTGGCGATGATCAGGGCCGCCGCGTTGGTGAACCCGTTGACCACCGGATGGGACAAGAAGTTGACCACCAAGCCGAGTCGCAGCACCCCCAGCAGGAACTGGAAGACGCCCACCAGCAAGGCCAGCAGGACGGCGTAGGCGATGTATTCCTGGCTGCCGGCGGTGGCCAGGGGGGCAAGGGAAGCATTGGTCATCAGCGAGACCACGGCCACCGGTCCGGTGGCCAACTGGCGGCTGGAGCCGAACAGGGCGGCGATGACGGGGGGCAGAAACGAGGCGTAGAGGCCGTAGAAAGGCGGCAATCCGGCCAACTGGGCATACGCCATGGACTGGGGGATGAGCACCAGGGCCACGGTGAGTCCGGAGAGCGCATCGATGCGCAGGTCCGCCAGGCGGTAACCACGGAACCAGGCCAAGAAGGGGAAAATTTTGGTCATCATTTGCGGTTCTGTCCTCCTCCCGAGGGAGCCGAAGGTTGAAGCATGCGGCGAATCGATGTGATCAGATCGCCTTGGAGACTGTGGGCATCGTAGAGGTTGTAGGTGTTGAAGCGAACCAGGCCGTCGACCATGGTGAAAACCAGAAGCGCCGCCTTGTGGGCGGTGGGCTGGGCGGCCAGGGTGCCGTCGGCCTGGCCGGCGCGGATGGCCTGCTCGAACATGCCGATGAAGCAGTCGTAGATGGCTTCCAGGTGACGGCGGCAGTCCGGGTTGACCTGGGAAAGCTCGTAGGCGTCATGGCGGTGCAGCAGGAGGAAGCGGTCGGCCATTTGCGCGGAGAGATGGAGGTAGAACGCAACGGCGCCTTCCAGCTGCTGCAGGCCGGTCTGAGGGGTCGAATCGTTGCAATGGCGCTGGTATTCGCGAAGGATTTCGGCCTTGAATTCCTTCAGGATTTCCAGAAACAGCTCCGTTTTGTTGTTGAAGTGATAGAAGATGGTGCCATGGGCGACGCCGGTCATTCGCGCCAGGGTGCTCATTGTCATTTGGCTGTAGCCCTGCATGGCCAGCAGGTGGGTGGCGGTGGCCAGGATTTCGGCTTTTTTTGTCATGGGCACTCGCAAAATGAGCCGGATTCGAATACAGACTGATCAGTCAGTCAGTTTTCCTTAGTCGAAACCGTCATGCTTGTCAAGGAGAATCCGATCGTGTCCTGCAGTGAAGATGAGCAAGGTTCTCAGCCCGGTTGACAGGCCCCGGTCCCCGTTCTAAAAACGGGGGCACTTGGCCAAAAGCCTGCCCCGGGCCTTCGAAGGACGGAAATGATTAAATTTATCCATGCTGCCGATCTGCATCTCGACAGTCCGTTGAAGGGCCTGGAAAACTACGACGGCGCGCCGGTGCAGCAGATGCGGCAGGCAACGCGCAGGGCCCTTGAGCGCCTCGTCGATCTGGCCGTTTTCGAGGCGGTGGATTTCGTGCTCATTGCCGGTGACCTGTTCGACGGTGACTGGCGGGATTACAACACCGGGCTTTTTTTCGTCTCCCAGGCCAGCCGCCTCAACGCGGCGGGGATTCTTCTGTTCATCGTCACCGGCAACCATGACGCCGCCGGCCGCATGACCCGCTCGCTTCCCTATCCGCAAAAGGACAGCGTCTTTTCCAGCAGCCGGCCCGAAACCCGGATCCTGGAGACGCTGAAGGTGGCCATACACGGTCAAAGTTTCCCGCTGGCGGCTACCATGGACAACTTGGCCCGAAACTACCCGGAGCCCCTGCCGGGGTTTTTCAACATCGGCCTGCTGCACACCAGCCTCACGGGCAGGAGCGGTCACGAGCCCTATGCGCCCTGCACCCTGGCCGACCTGCAGAGCCGGGGCTACGACTACTGGGCCCTGGGGCATGTGCACCAGTTCGAGATCGTCTCACGCGAACCGGCGGTGGTTTTTCCCGGATGTATCCAGGGGCGCCACATCCGCGAAACCGGTCCCAAAGGGGGCGTACTGGTGACGGCGGCCGAGGGCGAGGCCCCGGAAATCACACCCGTCCCGCTGGACGTCATCCGGTGGGCGCACCTGTCGGTGGATCTTTCCCGAGCGACGATTTTCGACGAGGTCCTGGAGCGTTTCAAGACGGCCGCCGAGCCTGTTTTCGAGGAAAACGACGGTTTGCCGCTGATCCTTCGGATAGCCTTCGTGGGCCGCACGGAAATTCACGGCCGGATGGCGGCGGACCCCGAACACCTGTGCCAGGCCGTCCGTGCGGCCGGCCTGGCCGCCTTCGGCGACCGGCTGTTGGTCGAAAAGGTCCTCATCGAAACGGTCTCCGAACCCCGCGGCGATTTCGACCCGGGGCCGCTGCGCGAGCTGGAACAATTCGTGGCGGCGTTGAGGGCCGACGAGCTCGAATTGGCGGCTCTGGGCGAGGTGTTGGAC
>Ga0190346_1000549_pt1 | contig 10650 bp, 9 predicted proteins | sample 48721345_MG_FD_161680 | JGI IMG/M metagenome (GOLD analysis project Ga0190346, IMG submission 161680) | Hydrothermal vent microbial mat bacterial communities from Southern Trench, Guaymas Basin, Mexico - 4872-13-4-5_MG | ecosystem: Environmental > Aquatic > Marine > Hydrothermal vents > Microbial... | reverse complement strand
AGGAACTGCTGATGGTTTACGAACCCAAACGGGTTGCCTCGTCACCAAAGGTTGTAAATAAACGGCTTTCGCATAAGCAGACAGAAAAATACAGCGGAGGTATTATGTGTATCACCATATCAAGGAGCTTCCCAGGGGTAGCAAAGTTAAGATTTCCCAGGCATCCCCGGCGGAAACAGCCGATCGTGCCACATTCGTGCATATATCAGAAAAAAACCGGGCAATTGGAAATGAAAGGAAGAAATTTTTAGAACCTGTTCAAGCTTTTACGAAATGATCCACCCCCTGGTACAGGCCACCGACAGCATGGCCGTGCTGACCTTCAACCTGATCTCCTGGACGGATGATACAGAACACGCCTGGAACTGTACCGAAGTATACCGCCTGGAAAATGACGGCAAATGGAAGATCATACAAACCCACTGGTCGCTTACCCGCCCCAGGCCGGCCGGCATGGAATTATCACTCCCTGCTCTTTCTTTTCTTCCGCAGCATCCGGGTAACCATGGCCAGGAAATAATTGATGATCAGGATGAAAATGGTGGCCCCCACCGCCAGGATGTATTTATCCAGTGCCACCGAAATACCCACACCGGTGGAAAACAGGATGGTGGCCGCGGTGGTGAGGTACTTGATCTTCTGCTCACCGGCGATCTGCAACACCATCCCGGCCCCGATAAAACTGATCCCCACAATGATGGCATGGATGATCCTCACCGGGTCGGCACTGATGTAATCACCCAGACCGGCTTCATGAAAATACACCACAATAGTCTTCCCCAGCGATACCAGCAGGGCCACGGCCCCGCCTACCAGCATGTTCGTGCGTACCCCTGCGGGCTTCTCCACCTTTTCCCTCTCCAGACCGATCAGTCCCCCCAGGGTCGATGCGATCACCACATGCAAAAGGATATTCAGTTCTGCGTTCATGGAATACAAAATAATAAAATTTTTCTCAAATGCATCCCCCTGGCATGTATCCCGGTTTTCCCGTATATTTGATCATGAGGCGGCAGGAAAACCATTCAAATACTATGAAGTGTTATATCGGCTGCAGCGGCTTCTATTACAGCGACTGGAAAGGAAAATTTTATCCTGAAAACCTTCCCAGAACGAAATGGCTGGAATATTATGCGGATCATTTCCCTGCCGTGGAGATCAACAATACCTTTTACAACATGCCCGGGGAAAAGGAGCTGGCTGCATGGAAAGACCGTACACCTCCTCATTTCCGGTTCGCCGTCAAGGCACACCGCTTTTTTACCCACATGAAGAAGCTGAAGACCGACGGTCCCTTCCGGCAAAGGCTGGGTGAATTCCTGCACTCCCTCGATGCCCTGGACGATAAACTGGCCTGTGTGCTGTGGCAGCTTCCGGCAAACCTGCACGGGAACCTTCTCAAACTGGAAAATTTCGCCGGGATGCTTGACAAAAACTATGTACATGTGTTGGAATTCCGGCATCCCTCCTGGTTCAACCCACATGTATACGACCTGATGCGCGATGCCGGCCTGGCCTTCTGCATGCTGTCGGCTCCGGGCGACCTTCCCGAAGAAGTACAGGTAACAGCCCCACTTGCCTATGTGCGCTTTCACGGAAAAAACCGCTGGTACGACCATTTTTACGGGGAAGACGAACTGGAAAACTGGAAGCAAAAGCTGAAACAAATGGAAAAGGAACACCATCCGGAAACGCTGTACGCCTTTTTCAACAACGACATGCACGCCCATGCGGCAAAAAATGCCAGAACGCTGGCTTCCCTGCTGAACAAATAAAAACCCGGCACACAAACCGCACGAAAAACAAACTCCCGTCAGAGGACTCCTCATTCAGGTTCTATCGAACCAGGCGGATTTGAGATAATAAATAAACTGTTTTACCTGCTCGGTATCGCGCAGCCGGTACCGGGCTGCCGAGGGCTGTTCATGTTCCCCAACCAGAATGCCGATGCCGTCGTCGGCCAGGGTACGAAAAGCATCCTCGTCGGTGATATCGTCGCCCACATAAACCGCCACATGATCGGCAGAACCGGCCAGTCCCAGTTCCTGCATAATCCATTCCACGGCCTTTCCCTTGTGCCAGTCGAGCGAGGGTTTCACTTCCACGATCTTTTTGCCCGTGCCCATGGTAAAATCAGAATCCCGGGCCAGCAGGGTTTCCACCTGCCTGCTAATCTCCTCCTGAGCATGATCCGGGGCATTGCGGTAATGGACAGCAATGGCATATCGCTTTCTCTCCACATGTACCCCGCATATCTGCTTTTCGAGAGTTTCACGCAATTTTTTTTCCATTTCATCGAGGCGCGGCCTCAGCTTCTTTGCCTGCTCCTGTTCCATGAACAGCCCGTCGGGACCGGCAATGCGAAAACCATGGCTTCCGGCATAAATAAGGTTATCCAGCCCCACAAAGTTTTTTACATCGTCCATATCCCTGCCACTGATCACGGCTATCCGAAATTTCCTGGCCAGATCGTTCAGCAGATCCTGTAATCCCTCGGTCATAATTGCTTTTGCCGGGTCATTGACAATAGGCGACAGGGTGCCGTCATAATCGAAAAAGAACACCGGTTTTCTTTTCCCGAACATCATCCGGAGATCGGGATAGCCCTCGAAAACTCCCGGTATATTCTGCGAAAACCCCGGCTCGTGCAGTCCTTCCTCGTAAAGAGCCACTTCACGAAGGGTTTCCACCACCAGGTTAGCCCCCCGTTCGTAAAAAGGACGCCGGAGACTTCCCTCCCCGGCCAGTCCGATCTGCATGGCAAATTCCTTTTTCTTCGCCGCGCCGATCGTGGCCGGATGGTCGGATATCACCACCGTTCTTCCGGCCGGCAGTTTCAATTTCTTCAAGGCGGCATCCACCAGCCGGGAAGCCTCTTTTTCCGTCAACTCTTCCTCTTTTCCGGCGGAAAGGCAAACATCGCTAAGGTGTTTATATTTTCCGCCCGACCGTTCGCCGGCCCATTCCATTCCCGGAACGGCCAGGGCCGTTTTTATCCCGTGTTCCTTCCAGTTTTTCAGGGTTTCCGGTGACAGGTTCTCTTCATTCACATACAGGAACAGACCCTGTACCGCATAGATCTTTATGACCGTTTCGCTCATTTTTTCCTTTCTTTATCAGAAACATTTCCACATTTCCGGTACAATTCACAACAAATATGATGACTTCCTGCGGAAAAAACCAAAAAACAGGGAAATGATTATCTTTTGCGGAAAACCAGATGGTTATCACATCCATATCTCAAAAACCATGAAGAAAACCCTGTTGTATGCCATGTTGCCGGCCCAGCTTGACGGGGTTTTTCTTTTTTAATCCTTACGCCGGTTTTAAACAAACAGACCATCCGAACAGTACTGCCTGGATTGTTGAATTTAAGGATCAGTCTACTAAAAATATCGGGGTTGAAAACCAATACATTTTCTTATTCTACGATTTTGACCCAACCACATTCCGACGCGGATACCTGGCTGGTATCTCCACGAATGGACATCACCGGTGGCAAATCGCTCTTCTGGTCAACATTGGTTCAATAGAGCAACCAACGGAAAAATTTGGGCATGAACACACGTTTGCCATGGCGTTTTGCCCCCTTATCCGATCTGTATTTTGTGTATAACGATAATTAAACAACAACTTTTGAACCCAGGTTCAGGTCAATTAATTTAAAGGCAACCTGTTGGCTGAATGTGCCGGAAAAAAAATTCCTGTGATCGAATCACAACATCCATGTATCTTCGATTTATCATTAAATTTGATACATGTAAAATTGTTCCTTTATGCCGGATGCTATGAAAAATCTTATTTTTTGTTTATCGGGAATTTTGCTTTTTGGCTCTTCAGGTATGTATGCGCAGGAAACCGATACAACGGCCAGACAGGAGAAGAAGTTACATATCGGTTTCTCGGGCGTTTATCCCATGGGCGTGGCCTCGACGGCACTTAAAAACACGGTCTCTTATCGTTCCAGCTATGGTGTGGGAATGATTATGGAATACGACCTGATGGAGGATTTTCGTTTGTTTCTTGACGGGAATATCTACCGCTATAAAATCCGGCAGGCGGAGGCAGGCGGTTATGCACAGAGCATCTGGACCGTGGAGCAATATGCACTGACCGATGCGGGTGCAATGAATGCAGGTCCGTTTCAGACCGATGTAAACTTTTTTATGCTGGCAACAGGTTTCCGTATCGGAGCCAAATATTTTGTGCCGGGAAAATCTGTGACACCGTGGCTGGGTATTGCCGGCGGCTATTATAATTGGTCGGCCAACTATGCCAACGACAAGCAGGACAAGACCTATGGCAACGACAGCGGTTACCTCTTCGGGTATTCGATTCTGGGCGGATTGGATTTTCAGATCATGGATATGACCCTGACCCTTTTCCTGGATTATGGTGCTCCGGTAGCCCGCCCGGTCATTGAGGATCTCTTCTATCCCGGCTGGACGTGGGACTATTCCAACCATATCATGGGACCGACGCGGGTCGGGATTACCCTGTATTTTCAGTAACATTCGAGGCGGGTTTAGAAAAAGCGGTCAATGAATCGTTCACAACGGGAACAGAGCCCTTCTTAAAGCCCGGAAGATCATTTTCCACAGCTCCAGCTCTGAAAGGGCCGAACCTGAATCACCGTCAGCTGCGAAGCTGGATGACGGCAATGCCACCGCCTGCCCGAACATCCCTGAAAAGGGTAAATCTAAAGGTCCTATGTGGCTAATTTTCTTCCCTGTTACGTTTGCAGAAATCATCCCTACAGACAAAATCCCGCTGTTTTTTCCCATTTTTGTTTACGGGACAATCATCCATTGATAAGTCGCTGCGGGCCGATTACCATCCTTAACCAACCCATAAGGAACATTACCTGGTATCCGGACTCTACGGATTCATTTATTAATACCCAGTTGAATGTCTGACCTTTTCAGAGCAATCCCTCTCTCCTGAGGTTTGCTTTAATTTGCTTATGATAATTCCGGAACTTTGTTTCTATACCATTATATACTTTACGGAATTCAGGAAGATCTTTTATGTTGTCAATTAACGGATCCATTTTTAAAAATATGATTATCCAGTAATGATAGTTGTTTTGTTGTGAAAACAACCTTAATTGGTCAACAGCCCTTTTTGTATCACCCTTATACGCATAAAATACGGCTAAACTTAAATATTTATAAATAGATTTATCGTTTTCGGCATAATCCTTAAAATCCATAAAATATTTTTCGGCTTCCTTAACCCGTCCCATTTTGGCGAATACAAATCCGATTTTTGCATTTTCACTCCTGTAAATATTCAGATTTAGCGATTCTTTACTATCCGTGAATCGTTTATAATAATGATAAGCACTTTCATAATCCCTCAGATAATAACATATTTTTCCAATCTCCTGCATGATATCCAACCGGGTCGAATCTTTATTAAGCGCCTGAATCAAATGTTCTTTTAATTGCAAAAGATCCCTGTTCTTTGCATACTGGATGTATGCTTTTACATATTCTGAATACAAATTTTTCGGATTATACTCCAGTGATTGGTTAATATACCTTTCAGCTTCATCTACAAAGCCTGATTGTATGAAAGCATTGCTAATGTGCAAAAAAATAATGCTTGCTGTAAGGGAATCATACCCTGCGATATTTAATTTGATTCCTTTCAATGCATATTCAAGGTATTTTTCCGTGTCGGGAAGGTAATTCACATATAGCTCTACCAGAAAAGCAAGAGCAAGATCGTAATTCGGATTGTATTCCAGGGCTTTTTCAAAATAGGAAACGGCCAGTTTGTATTCTCCGGCATTCATGTAAAACAGTCCTTTTGCGATCAGACTCTGAGGCAATGCTGCATCAAAAAATATTGCCTTGTCTGCATAATAATTAATCGAATCTGAATATCTTTTTTCGGTTTGATTCTCATTCAAAAAGAAATATGCCATGGCAATGGCAGCATATGCACGTGCAAATTCTTTATCAAGTTCTATGGCTTTTTTAAAATACGGGATTGCCTTTCCCAGGCTCTCACGATCGGTTCTGTATAATAAATCAAGGCCTTTCAAAAAATAATCATACGCAACAAGGTTATGGGTGGGAACTTTATTCATCATTTTTTCCTCGTCGGGTGTGATGATCACCTCTATTTTATCGGCAATATTCTTAGCAATTTCCCTTTGTAAATTGAATATATCCCTGGCTTCCCTGTTATATTGTTCAGCCCATAAATGTTTATCCGTCGGAGCCTCAATCAGTTGAACATTAAATAAAATCTGTTCGCCCATTTTCTGACCGCTTCCTTCAACAATATAATTTACATTCAACTCCCTGGCAATCTCCTGAATGTTTTTTGGATGGTTTCTATACCTTTCTACGGACATTCTGCTTATTACCCTCAAATCTTCAATTTTTTGAAGATCGTTGAGGATGGATTCCATTATTCCATTGATTATATAAACGTTCGTGGAATCATTACTGTCGTTTATAAAAGGTAAAACAGCAATTGATTTTTCAAGGTTTTTTGATTTGGATGATAAAGGGTTAAAAAGGATAAACAGCAAAGCAGCAAAAAGAACAATAATCGTTGTCCCGGATAATAGCAGTGTTCTTTTTTTCTTTGATTGTCTATTCTGATGGAAATCACTTTCGTTTAGCTCTCTTTTTCCGACCTTTCCGGGCGGGTACCCGTAATATTCCCGGAAACATTTGATAAAATAGGATGTACTCCCAAAACCTGTCTTATAGGAGACTTCGGAAACGGTCAAGGAAGTCTTCCTCAACATTTCCATTGCATGCTGCAGACGTACCTGCCTGATAAACTGACTGACGGATAAATTTGTTAACTTTTTTATTTTACGCAGCAGATTGGAGCGGCTCATGCCTGTTTCACGAGCCAGTTCGGAAACACCGAACCGCTCATTGGACAAGTTCTCTTCCAGGATTTTCCCGATTTTATTTAAAAAATCATTTTCCTTGACGGAGAATTTTTCATGGTTTGTGTATAGCATAATAGAAACCAGCATTTGCCTGTAAAAGATACGAAGAATAATTTATCCTATCTATTTTGTCTTAATTTTATCATTTGCGTCATAATTTATATCCTGTCACCATAATTGCAACAACTTCAACAAATTTGACAGGATTGGATTGATCGTTGATTAGTCATGCATCATGCTTTGACAGACCTTTACACTGTGAAAAATAAATTTAAAAAACTATCAGATCATGAAAACGCAAATAATTATTTCAAAAAAAGCCGTAAGCACTGCTTTACTGGCAATTGCCCTGCTAACCGCAGTCGCCTGCAGTAACGAGCAGGGAAAATCCGGCCTTACGAATAAGCCGTCATCCGTTACAAGAACAAACCCTAAACCACCCGGAACGGATATCCATACGGCTGCCCTTACAGGTAATCTAAAAGCCGTTCAGCAGCACATTGCCGCAGGTACAGACCTGAATGAAAAAGACCCATACGGATCCACGCCGCTTATTATTGCAGCAACATTTGGCAAGACCGAAGTGGCCAGGACCCTGATCGATGCCGGGGCCGATGTGAACATCCCCAACAACGAGCGATCAACACCTCTGCATATTGCTGCCTTTTTTTGCCGGCCGGAGATCGTGAAAATGTTGCTGGAAAATGGGGCTGACAAGAATTTAAGAAACAATTATGGATCTACGGCATTGGAATCCATTACCGTTCCTTTTGACAGTGTCAGAGGTGTCTATGATCAATTCAGTAAAGACCTTGGACCGCTTGGGCTAAAACTGGACTATGAATATATTATAGCAAACCGGGACAAGATAGCGGATATGCTGAGATAGTTTGTTAAGATTAAGGTTAAATGATCCCTGAAGCAAAACATGAAGAATAATGTCAGATGCGGTAAGAAGATATGATATAGATTGGCTTAGGGTAATCGCCATAGGATTACTGATCATTTATCATATCGGGATTGGCTTTCAGTCATGGGGGGTATTTATCGGTTTTATTCAAAATGACAAATCCCTGGATTCATTATGGATATTTATGTCTATGCTGAATGTGTGGAGAATTCCCCTGTTGTTTTTTGTATCCGGGATGGGGGTTTGTTTTGCCATCAGGAAAAGGAACTGGAAACAATTATTATTGGAGAGGACACGACGGATTTTTTTACCCTTTGTGTTTGGATTTTTTTTTATTGTTCCCATACACATTTTTATATGGCAAAAATATTATAGGCAGGATATAATATATTCCCCAAATCCGGGCCATTTGTGGTTCCTTGCCAATATCTTTATCTATGTGATTCTCTTATCCCCTCTCTTCTTTTACCTGAGAAGAAAAGAAAACGATAAATTCAGGAAATGGCTGCAAAGGGTGTACGGAAATCCATTGGGATTATGGTTCATAATCATACCTTTTGTCCTGGAAGCGATAATCGCACAAACGGAAACCTATCAAATGTATGCCATGACCATTCATGGTTTTTTACTGGGGTTGCTGGCATTCTTTTTCGGTTTTACCTGTGTTTACAGCGGAAATGCTTTCTGGCAAACCATGCTTAGATACAGATGGCTTTTTCTTTCCGTTGCTGTCGTACTTTTTATGATTCGAATGACAGTATTCGAACTAAACGCTCCCGGTTATCTTATGGCTGTTGAGTCCAACCTCTGGATCTTTTCAGCCTTCGGGTTTGCCTATAAATATCTCAATCGTCCGGGAAAAACATTGAGCTATTTAAGCCAGGCAGCTTATCCGGTCTATATTTTACATATGATTTTTCTGTACCTCGGTTCTTACCTGATATTTCCGTTAAGTATTCCGGCACTATTTAAATTCATATTAACCATAGGATCCACTGTTGTCGGATGTTATGTTTTTTACGATTTGGTAATCAAAAGAGTACGTTTTTTAAGGCCCCTGTTTGGATTGAGAGAAAGTAAAAAAGGTGCCGGCATATAAATTCAATATGGTTTAAAAGATTTCTGACAAAACCGGTGAACCGGCTTTTGTCAAACGAGTTTTCAAAGGTTTCTTGGATGATTTGTTGTGCTTGTTGTTTATCCATTTTCAAGTACTTGTCAGATATAATGATAGAATCACTTCACGTTTGCCGAATACAGCCGGGTTTTGTTCCGCGTAATGGCTTTGCAGCAGCCGTTCAGGAATGTGTGTCTGCAATACTGCCAGTACTTTGAAGGGATTGACGAGTTCTTCCCCAAGGTCGTTCAGCGCTTTTATGGTGTTTTTGGCGGTCTGTTTGGGCAGTCCGCCTTCCTCAAGCTGGGTCAATACCTTTTTCAGGTAGAGTTCCTGATCCTCGGTGAATTTCTGCGTATTTTCAAGCGTTGCTTTGAGAATCCGCAGGATGTTGGCGGCGCTGTCCCGGCCTTTATTCTTTTTGGGTTCCGCCATTACATCGGTGGTGGCGAAGATAAAGGCTTCTTTGTTTTTATCCAGCAGATCATAGAATTGCGCTGGAAGGTTTTTCTTTTTCTCATCGGGCTCGCTCTCAAGCAGTGCGGCGGCGGCCATGAAGTCAATTTCCACTGCTTCATTTTCTGGACGTGCGAAAAAGAATTTCTGGAGTTTCCCCCGGCGGAAAAAAGTAACACAAGCATCCTGCCTGTGCATTTCGCCAGAAGACATAAATTGCTTTCTTTTACCTGGTTTCGGATGCTCATTTATGTATTGCCGGATTTTCTCCAATTGTTGGGGACTGCGAATAATATGGTCAAATGATTCATGCATCCACACAGGTCCTTTCTTATTCAATATTTTATTTAATTCATTGGCAGAGTATGATTTCCAGGAATGCGTGATTTTTGAGAGCGACCATTTGTCCTTTGGAATGATTATCACATGAACATGATTTGGCATGATAACATAATGATCCAACTTATAACGAATTCCGTCAAAGTGTTTCAATGTTTCTTCAACAATTTTTTTGCATTCCGGGTGACGAAGTATACAGCTCCCGTGTCCGTTATCAAGAAGTTCATCGTATCTTTTTGAAAATAAGCGGTAGTATTCTATTCTTTTTAATTTACTCAGTTTCATCAGTTCAGAAGCATTGGCTATATTGTTTGTTTTAAGCCAGTTTTCCCGTTCATTCTTTATTTTGTTTGAAATCTCTTCAGGAATTGAGTCATACAGCCTAAATGTTATAAAATAAGCATTACCTTCTTGCTGCCAGTGAGGTAAATTTCTTTTTCTTTTTTCAGTGTTACCTTCGGGGTCGAAGTATATAATATCATCTGCATGGTTCTGTGGTATGTACCTCAGGCTGGAAGCCTGTCTCTCAAAGTACCTCAGGCTGGAAGCCTGAGATACTTTGGCGGTGCGGGCTTTTTTGGGAAAACGCTTGATTTGCTCAAACAGCTCAGGATCCTTTTCTCTGATTTCCTTTATCGTGTGCAGGTATTTCAACTCGCTTTCCTCTGCTTCGCCGTCCCCTTCGAGCGTTTTCTTTGAAGTCAGGCGATCGAAAAGCTCATGGGAGCCGATGGGCTCGCCTTCAGTCAACAGTTCCGCATCCCCACCCAGTAGGGTTAGAAAGGCGTTGATTTTGCCTTCCGCCGCTTCCTTTAACTTAATCTGGTCATTGGATTGCACCGTCGGGAAAAAATTAAAGGTATGGATAACGTCAAAGGGCGTATCCACCCGGTTGATGCGGCCTAC
>Ga0190346_1000546_pt1 | contig 10659 bp, 6 predicted proteins | sample 48721345_MG_FD_161680 | JGI IMG/M metagenome (GOLD analysis project Ga0190346, IMG submission 161680) | Hydrothermal vent microbial mat bacterial communities from Southern Trench, Guaymas Basin, Mexico - 4872-13-4-5_MG | ecosystem: Environmental > Aquatic > Marine > Hydrothermal vents > Microbial... | reverse complement strand
TTACCGTATAGGCGCTGTTGTAAGGGATTACTATAGAATCAACTTCTTTGCCGGTTAATTTTTCATTTATATCAATTTCAAATTGATAATCCTGTTTTTTTATCATCTCAATATAACCCAATTTATTGGCTTCTTTTCTTAACTTTACAGTAGAGGTGTATAAATTATGGGGTGGGTTTCGGTCTTTAGACCTCCAGAAGGGCTGAAAATCCACAAACTCATTTATATCATCTATCTTCTCTTCTTTTATAAAATTATATGCTTCTTCACTCCCGCCCACATGAACATAGATTGCCTGATGCTCTAAAGATTTACTAACGAAATAAGGTCTTGCACTTCTTATCGGGCCAACTTCTTCAGCATCCTGATCATAATAAATGGCTAAAAACCGGGTAATTCCGCCCTCTGCTAAAACTTCGTAGACAATGTTGGCTTTGTCCAAACCGCTTTGCGGTCTGGCTCCTTCTGAATTTTCCACCATGATAGAAAGGGGTCTGCTGCCAAAAGGAGATTCTTTCTCCTTTATTTCCGGTAGAGTAGTAATTTCCCCGGGGTTTACTATAGTACCATAAGTCGCTTCGACATTTTCTTCGTCTTTTTCCCCCAGATTAACTTTAAGCTGTGATTCGCCCGGTTCGAATATCTCTCCCTTCACTTCTTTCCTGCTGGTTATAGTCTGTTTAAAATATTCAGTAGAAACACTTATGTCCTCACCTAAAGATTCTTTGGTTTGAGCCGGAGGAACTACTGATACAGGTTCAGTTTCAATCTCAGGAGTTTTAACTTCTACCTTTGGTGCTCCTTCCGTTAATTCTTCCTTGCTTACTACTTTTGTTTCGGTTACTTCTTCCTTTATCTTGGGTGGTTCAGGCGAAATTGGTTTAGCTTTTGGTTTAACCTCCAACTGAGCAACGGCTTTTTCCTCGGTAATCTCTGGTTTCTTAGATTCCGGTTGTTTTGGGGCAGGAATTTCCACCAGACTAACCAAGGTAAGCTCTTTTTCGGGTAAGGGTCTGGTGAAATCAAAGGCAATCATGTTCCCGAAAGCAAGTAAAAATATAATATTAAGTATGATAGAGATTAAAAATGATCTCCCTAAAAAGCTCTTTTTACTTTGTTTTAAACGTTTTGTTCTATATCTGTTTATGGGCATTTACTATTTATACCTCTTTATTAATTGACCGATTAAATTAGTTGTTAGCTTAGAATTAGCGTATAGCGTACAGCGTTTAGCGTATAGTTTTGGTTTAATAAGATATGCTTACCCTAATTCCTAATTAAATTAAAAATTTAAAGCGGAAAGCGGAAAACCATAATTCAAAACTCAAAACTTTTTCATATAAAATATTGCTTTTATTGTAGGGGTTGATTTATTCAATCCAAAACGGGTTCGATGAATCGAACCCCTACCTCGACAGGCGAGAGGTCTATCCTACGTTTTTATATAGATTATTGAGGGCGTATAGCAATACGCCCCTACTTCTTTTTCAAACTTACAACTTACAACTTATTACTAATTACTCATCACTTATCACTATCTTTCTATCCACTCTACGCTATTTAAATATTCTGACTCCTGATTCCTGGATTCTATTTCCTTAACAAATTACAGTAATCTACTTGAAATTTGCATCTTGTAACATATTACTAATCACTGTATTTCTTCACGCGATACGCGATACGCGATACGCGATACTGTTTTTCTTATTTCTTCTCCACAGGTTGGGTAGCAATGGCAATTCTTTCTGCCCCTCCCTTTTTAAGCAAATCCATCACTCTGATTACCTTGCCATGGAGTACATTTTTATCGGCCTCCAAAACCACCGTTCTTTCAGGTTCCTCTTTTATTTCCGCAGCCACACTTTCGGTAAGTTTTAAAGGATCTATTAGTTTTCCGTTAAAATAAATAGTATTATTTTCAGTAATAGTTACAATAATATTCTCCGATGATTCGGCGGCAGCGAAATCTCCACTAGGTAAATTGACTTTCACCCTATTTTCTAAATTTACAAAAGTAGTAGTCAGCATAAAGAATATCAATAAAAGAAAAACCACATCAATTAAAGGGGTCAGATCAAAACTGGCGCTCTTTTTATTTAGATGAGGAAACTTCATATTCTACTTCACCACCCCGACTAAGACTGTCCCGAATACCCCCACCATTAGCTTCCTGATAAGTTAGAAGATCTATAAGTTCTACACAATTTACTTCCATCTCCCTTATCATTTTATCTACTCGGTGAGATAAATAATTATAAATCACGATAGTCGGTATAGCTATCGACAATCCAAAGGCAGTAGTAAGCAGTGCCTCAGAAATTCCTCCTGCTAGTGCTTCCGGTTTACCTACTCCCATAACTGCTATTACATTGAAGGCCTTAACCATACCAAACACCGTTCCTAAAAGCCCTAGCAATGGAGTAATATTACCGATGGTAGAAAGCGTGGGCAAATTTCTCTCTAATACAGGAATTTCCTGGTTGGCACTATCTTCAATCGCCTCTTTCATCTCATTCCGTCCCTGGCCAAATTTCATTAAACCGGCCAACATAATCTTTGAAATAGGAGTCGGACTTTTACGACAAGCAGAAATAGCCAGTTCAATGCTCCCTTTTTTAACTAAATTTTTTATTCGTAAAACAAATCTTTTACTTTTAGTTTTAATACTCTTTAAATAAAACATTCTCTCAAAGAAAATAGTAATTGCAATTAACGAACATAGAAAGATGGGATACATTAAGAACCCACCTTTTTCAAACACTTCTAACATTAAATATCTGCCCCCTCTTCTTTTTATTGTCTAGTTATCTGGTTACTTAGTTAGCTGGTATAAAAATTTCTTTAACAACAACCATTTAACCAACCAAACAACTACGTAGCTAATTCTAAGCGGGTTCGATGAATCGAACCCCTACATTTACATAGACAGGCGGGCTTGTCCTCGTGAAAACGGGGAACGCCTGTCCCTACGGTTTTATTATTAATCTTTGAGGGCGTATGCAATACGCCCCTACATTACACATTACTTGGTTACTGTTGCTCATTATTGTATTATTAACGAGATACGAGATACGCTTTTATTCCGGGTAACCAATCCTATACTCCCTACTTCTTTTTTCAAGTTTGCAACTCGCACCTTTTGTAACTTGTTACCCATTACTCATCACTTATCCCATACGCTATTCTTCACTATACACTATATATAAAATACTATCTTATCTTCTGACTTCTGGATTTTAGCTCCTATTTCTTTCCTTCTTTACTAAATACTAAATACTAAATACTATCTTTCTTTAATTCTTCCAATCTCTCTTTGGCCTTTCCCACATATGGGCTCTGGGGAAATTTTGAAATCAACTCCTGATAATCAAAAATAGCTTTTTCTTGATTTTCTAATTTTTCCCAACAGACTGCTTTAGTATACAAGATATCATCACCATATTTCAGACCGGAATAATCTTTTAAATATCTTTCTCCCACCTTAATGGCTTTTCCATATTCATCTTTTTTAAAATAAGAAAGGCACAGGCCGTATAAGGCCTCTGACAGATATGGGCTATCAGGGTACTCTCTTACCAGTCTGTCTAAATTAATAATATTATCCATCCATTCCTCTTCCTGTATATAGATCTGACTTAATAAATACATAGCTTCTGCCCTGAAGTCACTTTTAGTATAAAGATTTATAAACTTTTCCAGTTCTGTCTTAGCCATATTCTTATTCCCGAAAAGAAAATAGTTCTTGCCAACTCTAAACTGCGCTTCTTCAGTAAACTTACTATCGGGATAAATGCTTATAAGTTTTTTAAATTCCTTAACCGAAGCTTCATACTCTTTATTCTCCAGATAAGTCCAGGCGATAGCATATTGAGCATTAGCCGAGAAATCACCTTCGGGGTAGATTTCGATAAATTTTTCGTATACTTCTCTGGCTTTCTGATAATCTTTAAGATTATACCATGATTCTGCCACCATAAACTTTGCTCTTTGCCCTAAACTTAAATTTTCTTCATCTTCTTCTACTTTATTAAAGTATTCGCCTGCCTTCTTATAATCCGCTGATTTAAAATAACTCCACCCCATCCAGTAATAGCTTTCCGAGAGCAAAGGAGATTGAGGAAAATATTGTATAATTTTATCAAATTCCTCAATTGCCTCTTTGTATCTCTTCTGATTATAATAATAATTGCCTAATCTGAAATATGCCTCTTGAGAAAAAACACTCTGAGGGTATTTTTCTCTTAATTCTTTAAATGCTGAAATTTCTCCTTCCTGGTCTCCCAATTCTTCAGAAGACTTCCCTCTTAAATAAAGTGCTTCATCGGTGGATGTTTTCTCTAATTCCGATAAAGCTAATTTATATTTCTTTAAATCGTACAAATCCTTGCCCAGCTCAAAATGGGCTGACTCAATAAGTTCGCTTTGCGGATATTTCTCAATAAATTCTTGAAATTCTAAAATCGCTTTTTCCTTATCACCCTGTCGGGAATAAGCCAAACCTAGATCAAAACTGACTTTTTCCAATAAAGAGTCTTCCACTTCGAACTGCTTCAAGCTCTTCAGGTTTTCAATAGCTTTATTATATTCTTTTAAATTAAGCAGACAGCGAGCCAGTAAATATTGGGCTTCTTCTTTCTTCTTATCTTCTATTTCCGCTCCTGAGATTAAGTCCTCTAATTGTACCATTGCTTCTTCGTATCTATTCTCTTTGAATAAACTCAAACTATTATAATATTTCACTTCGGAAGCCAATTCAAATCCCGGAAAGAAAGATAATAAATTATTAAATACTTCTTCTGCTTCTTTATATTTTCCAGACCTTAAGTAAGCCTGACCTAACAGGTAATATACTTCTTTTATCTCTTCCTCTTGATATTCGGAATATTTCTCCAAAAATTCCTGATATACCTTGATGGTCTCCGGGTAATTATTCCCCTGAAAATAGGATTTGCCCAACTTATGTCTGGCTTGTAAAGCTAACTCACTATCGGGAAAATCATTTAATAATTTCGAAAACCTCCTGGCCGCTTCCTCATATTGTTCTAACAGATAATAACACCACCCGCTGCCCCAGAGGGCATCATCGGTATATTCATTTATCTCCGAATCAGTTACTACTCTCTCATACTCTACCTGAGCCAGCCTATATTCCTTCAACTGGAAATAACACTCAGCTAACAGATATCGGGCATGAGGATAATCACTCCTTATATCCAGTGCTTTTTTTAGTTCTTCAATAGCCACGGTATAATCTTTCAAAGAATAAAATTCATAACCTAATTTATAATATTCTTCAGCTTTTTCTTCCTCGCTGCTTACTTTTAATTCGGTTGTCTTTTTTATTTCTTCACGGTATTTATCCATCTGATCAAGCTGATAATACGAGCGGGAAAGAAATTGACGGGCTTTTTCAAATTCAGGATTATAATCTAAGGATCTATTAAATTCTTCGATGGCCTTATCATATTCACCTTTCAAATAATAATCATAGCCGGCGTTAAAATGTTTTAGTGTCTCTCTCCCGTATTTTTTCTCTTCCAGGCAATTATTTAAATAATGTTTGGCAGTATTGTCGAAAGAGTCAATCCTGATAACTTCTTCCCATTGAAAAATAGCATTATCCAAATCTCCTATCTGATAATAACTTAAAGCCAAATAGTAATGAGGTTCCTTAAAATTTGGATTTGCCAAAATAGATGATTTAAAATAACTTACCGCTTCTTTAAAATTACCATTCTTATAAGCTAAGTAACCTCTTTCATAGTTTTCATAAGCTTTGCGGCCATATTTTTGGGACTGTTCGTTCTTTTTAATAAACCAGGAAATTTCTTTGTTTTGGGGGTCAATCCTCAAAACTGCTTCACATTCATCGAGAGAAAGACCTATCTCTCCCATATCGTAATAAATCTGAACCAAATAGAGATGGGGCTCCAATAAATCGGGATCATATTCTGTAGAAGAAATAAAATAATCGATCGCCTGCTCATGTTCGCCTTTAGAATAAAAAGCATATCCTAATCTAAAATAAGCTTGAGCAGCTTTCTTATAAATATCTTTACTCTTCAATTGGTTATCTTTTACCAGTTGGATAAAACTGTTTAAACTGTTTGCTTCCCTGATAGTCCAATGGGTTCTGTTATAAATCTCTGCTAAAAGATAATAAGCTTCGGCATACTTCGGGTCTGCTGTTACTGCTCTTTCTCCGTATTCTATAGCCTCAGCCCATAACTTTTTGCTGGGATAATCAACTCCTTCATATTCAACAATGGCTTTATCCATTAAATCACGACATTTGTAATAATTACTCAGAGCTTCAAGAGAAGTGGTAGGAAGTTTTTTCAATCTATCTTTATCTTGAATTGATAATTCAATATTTAACTCTTTCAAGATAAATAAAACCACTTTATCTTTTAGGTTAAAAATATCTGTATTCCCCACTACAAAGTCTCGAAAAGCGGTAATTTCTCCGGTGGAATTATCGAACTTTTTAAGACTTAAAATTAAATTGGCGGGAGAGGAAAGATATAAATCACCAAAAAATATTACCTCGGCATCTAAATTCTCACTAAACTGGATTAATAAAGATTTATCTATTTCCGATAAAATAGGAGATAAGCCATACTTATAATATAAATCCTCTATCTCTTGGTGGGAAGAACAGACAAGAACATCAACTTGAGAAAGATCATCTATCAGCATGTCGGTTAAACCCTTACTTAGCCAATCCCAGCTGGGCTGTCTGGTACGATTATTAAAATATAAAATACTTATCTTTCTATCGGAGGCCTGAGCAATTTGGGCACTATAAAAAAAACTAATCATTATTGTAAAAACAATAATGATGCAAAAAAGTTTCAATAACAATTTTTCTTTTAAAAGATAATTGTTTATATCAATCATTAATCTACCTTGTTAAACTTAAAGCTAAAAACGCAAAACCATAATCTAAAACTTAAAAACCTATTAGCGTGGAGCGTACAGCGTATAGCGTATAATCTATAAAATATGCTAATATGTAATACTCTAATATTAGGTAATTGACTAATTTTAAATTCGTATTGCGTGAAATTAAACAGAATTTTTAGTTCATAATATACAAATATTTTTTTGGTGTAGGGGTCGGATTTATCCGACCCGAGTTATTCTGATAATTTTTTACGGGTTCGATGAATCGAACCCCTACTTTCTCTTTGTAAACCTGTAACTTGCAACCCAAAACCTATTAACTGGTAAACTGGCTAACCGGGTAACTGGATAACTAAATACTATACGCTCTACGCTAAACGCTATTTTATAAAATTATACCTTATTTAGTTGAAAAAGTAAAAACGATTTCCTTGATTTTTACCTGATCTCCCTCTTCAATTCCTTTTTTAATTAAAGCCTTTTCTAAACCCATTTTTTTTATAATTTTCTGGAAATAATCTATTGCTTCCTCGTTATTAAAATTGGTCATTGCTACTATTCGTTCAATCTCTGCACCGGTAACTTCGTAAAGGTCTCCCTTTTTGTTAATTACAAACCGGGGGGTAAATTTATATACTGCTTCTTTTTGGGGTAAAGCCTCATTAATCGTTCCTTTTTCTTTTTCTTTTTCTTTTAATTCGTCCAACAAAGAGGAAAGACCATAGATTAGTTTATTTAATCCTTCTCCGGTTAAAGCAGAAATAAGGAATATTTGATAACCTTCCTTGTTAAAAACATCTTTAAAGTAGGTTGTATTTTCTTTAACAGAAGGAAGGTCACACTTATTTATGGCAATAATTTGCGGTTTCTTGGTCAGTTTTTCACTAAAACTGCTTAATTCTTTATTAATAGCCCTAAAACCATATAAGGGATCCTCTTTTTTTATTATAGAACCATCGATAATGTGTAAGATTATTTTAGTTCTTTCAATGTGTTTTAAAAATTTATCTCCCAAACCAGTACCCTGATGGGCACCCTCGATCAGACCGGGGATATCTGCTGCTATAAAACTTTTTGTTTCATCTACGATAACTACTCCTAAATTAGGATTGAGGGTGGTAAAGGGATAATCGGCAATCTTGGGTTTAGCTGCTGAAATCCGGGAAAGTAGTGTAGATTTTCCGGCATTAGGGTAGCCAACCAATCCTACATCAGCAATTATTTTTAGACTTAAATATAACTTCTTTTCTTCTCCCGGTTCTCCTTTTTGGGCAAACCTGGGACTCTTTCTGATAGAGCTTTTAAAACGAAAATTTCCCTGTCCACCCCGCCCTCCGCAGGCCACGATAATCCTCTGCCCATTTTCGGTCAAATCACCCAAAATTGTGGAGTTGTCCATGTCCTCTACTATAGTTCCCAAAGGAACTTTTATGATTAAATCTTCTCCATTTTTCCCTGTCTTGTTGCTTCCCTGTCCGCTTTCTCCGTTTTTTGCCCTTTGATGGGGGTGATTATAAAGGTCTATTAAGGTGCCAATCTTATCATCTGCTTCAATAATTACATCTCCGCCTTTTCCTCCGTCTCCTCCATTTGGACCGCCTTTGGGGATAAATTTTTCCCTTCTGAAGCTTACAGCTCCATTCCCCCCTCTTCCTGCTCTTACTTCTATTTTTACTCTATCCACAAACATACTTTTCTCCTGCTAAAATGATAATTTTGTGCCAGAGTCTGGCACTTTCTTCATTTTTTCGTTATTTTAGTTAATAATACTAAAAAACCCTGAGTTTTACAAAAAAACTCAGGGTTAGTTTAATCAAATTATTTTCTTAATTTTAAGTTCTTTCAGCGTAAACACAAACTTGCTTTCTATCTTTTCCTTTTCTTTCAAAAGTAACAAATCCTTCAGTTAAAGCAAACAGGGTATCATCATTTCCTCTCCCCACATTTTCTCCGGGAAGAATTTTAGTCCCTCTCTGTCTTATTAAGATACTACCTGCTTTTACAAATTGACCGGCAAATCGTTTTACTCCCAACCGTTTGGCATTACTATCTCTACCGTTTTTTATTGATCCCTGACCTTTTTTATGTGCCATAAATTCTCACCTCACCCTCTTAAACCTGCTTCTGATTAAATTATATTTATAAATACTAATTATCCTTACGCTTATATTATACTCTTAAGCTTTTATCTTTTCAATTAAAATTTCAGTAAAGGGCTGCCTGTGCCCGGTCTTTTTACGATATCTTTTTTTGGATTTATATTTAAAAACTATAATCTTTTTAGCTTTATCCTGGGCTAGAACTTTCCCAATAACCTTAGCTTTTTCTACCAAAGGCCGGCCAATAATATGTTCTCCGTCTTTGTCCACCATTAGTATCTGGTCAAACTCTACATTCTTTCCCTTTTCCTGGTCTAACTTTTCAACCCTGATAATATCTCCTTCTTTTACTAGATACTGTTTCCCTCCAGTTGCGATAACAGCTTGCATTTTTAGCAATCCTCCTTGCCTTCTAAACTCGCCATGATTAGGTAGTAACCGTAAAAAGCGACTACTTTTTTTAGACCCAACCTGAGCGGATATGAAACCGACGCTTATAAAATTTAGCATAAATTGATATGGATGTCAAATAATTTCGTATATTTTCGTATATCGTATGTCGTATATCGTGAGGAAATAGAATTCAGGAGCCAGAAGATAGGATAGTATCGAGTATCGAGTATATAGTATATCGTTTAGGATTAATTAGTTGGTTACTTAGTTAGCTGGTTAAGAAAATAAAAGATAAAAATCAGTAGTCAGGAGCCTGTGGGCATAGAGAAATAGTGATGAGCAATATGTAACGAGTAAAAGGTTACGAGTTTCAAGTTTGAAAAAGAAGTAGGGGCGTATTGCTATACGCCCTTTCTCTGTCATTCCCATGAAAATGGGAATCTGTTCTTTTTTTCTGTTATCTATTATATTTGGGCACGATTCATCGTGCCCCTACATCTAAATTCTGATTTTCTTCACGCGATACTCGAAACTCGATACGCGATACAAATTACTATTCACTAACGACTAAATTAACTGGCAGACCGGAAGACCGGTGGACTGGTAGACTAAATTAATTGGCCAATTACTTTATCGGTCAACCGGTTAATTAATTTCCTAATCTTTATTCTTATCTTATTTGGTCAATTGGTGAATAGGTGAATTGGTCAATCATTTAAACATTTGCTTAATTTTCTTTATCTCTTTTAGTCTACCGACAGCTACTACATCTATCCTCTCTATGTGAATATTCTTTGAAGACTTAATATAAATAGTTTTTCTTGATTTTTTCTCTAATTGTTTAATCAACAACATCTTTGCCCCGGATAAATTTTCTTCTACTTTCGGATGTACTCCTAATAAGACAGCTTCTGCCCTTGAAGTATTACATAACTCTTCTAACTTGCGTAGAACCATATTACTTACGGTTTCGGCAGATAAAACCCGGCCAGTTCCGGAACAATAAGGGCAAGTGGTTCTTAACATATTTTCCAAATCTCTTCTGGCTCTCTTTCGGGTAAGTTCAACCAGGCCTAATTCAGTATTCTGGATAATATTAGATTTGGTTTTATCTTTTTTTAAACTTTCCTCTAGCTTCTTTACTACCTTTTCTATATCTTCCTGGTTATCCATGTCGATAAAATCGATTATGATAATCCCTCCGATATCCCGTAACCTTAACTGAAGCCCTATCTCCTCAGCTGCCTGCAAATTAGTTTTC
>Ga0190346_1000545_pt1 | contig 10671 bp, 16 predicted proteins | sample 48721345_MG_FD_161680 | JGI IMG/M metagenome (GOLD analysis project Ga0190346, IMG submission 161680) | Hydrothermal vent microbial mat bacterial communities from Southern Trench, Guaymas Basin, Mexico - 4872-13-4-5_MG | ecosystem: Environmental > Aquatic > Marine > Hydrothermal vents >... | reverse complement strand
GACTTCTATAGGTATTTCTTTAATTAACCTCATTTCAGAAGCACAAAATTTATCTTCTTGCTCGTCTATTTTTCCCTTATATTCTGCAATAAACCACCTACTCCCATAAATATTATTTAAACTATCTAAGGGGGTTAGTGAAGCGTGTAATCCATTCTTACAACATTTTAATTTCCCCTTTACTTTATTCCACTTCCCTATTTCCCACTTCATGACTCCATTTTTAGAAGTCAAATCATCTTTTACAAATCTGTAACATATCCTTTGTTTTTTCATCTTACTAAATTTCTTTGTAACTTTCTTCTTATTCATTTTTTAATTCTTCCCTTTTCCGTCTCGCCCATTCAAAAGCGATTACCACAAGCCATACTAAAGCAATAATAGCGGGAATAAGAGGGAAATATTTAATATCAAACACGATTTTAAACACTCCTCACACACATATTTATTTTTGATTAGTACAGGATGTCCATGCCCCGTAATTAACCCTTTTCTAATAAAAGTTAAGTCTTTCTCGCTTCCGCATTTGTAACATTTATTTTTCATCTTCTAAAACTTTTAGTATTTCTTTATCATTTTTTAATTCTAAATTTGTGGTTTGTAATTTGCTTTGTTTCAAAAACCAATAAAAAAGATAAGCAAGCAAGAAATTAAAGAAAATGCTTGCTATCTTTCCCACTTTCGCCCCAGTATCTATAAAATTCCATGTGTAATAAAGGCTGTAGGTGTTAGATACACCTATGACTAAGAAAACTATTATTGCTAATTTTTGGAAGGTGGTTAAATTAAATTCCATTTTTCTATTTTTTCACTACTTTAACGTAGGTAACATTCATTATTGATTTGTACTTTTCTTTTAATTGAGCGATTTGTAATAAAATCTTTTTAGTTATCTCTTCCATACTCTCACCTTCGTACAATTCTATTATGACATTATCTTTTAACTCACAGGCCTTACCTGTTTTTTCTAAAGCTTTGAACGTCTTTTTTGTGTACTCGGGGTCTTTGTAAGTCGTTAAGGCAACACCATTCTTTATTATAGCTTTTCCTTCTATTAGTTGTGTTTTTACCACTTTGTTCTGCATTTTTAAATAAATCTCGGTATATACCATTTTTTATATAAAATGTTTTTTTGTTTATTTCGAACCTTATTACTTCTGAATTTCTTAATTTCCTAAGCGCTCTTAACACGTTTATTTTTGCTATATCAAATAATTCTTCTATTTCTCTGTAAGGAAGTATGACTTCTCTTTCAAGAGTTTTAATCACCTCTTCCTGAGACATCCTATACTACAACGCTTTTTACGTTAATTGCTGTAGTCATTTTCCCATCTTTAGTTTTCAGTTTGTAAGTCTCTAAAACTATTCGTTTACCTATCCAATCGTTAGTTTCGTCTCCTAATACTTCGGTTATTGTTCTTGCGTTTGTCTTGCTTGCGTCAAAAGTGTACTCTTTATCCCCTATTTTTATGGGTATATAAAGCCTGTCTGTATCAAATTTTTCGTTATGCTCCACTCTAGATTCTCCTATTATCTCTGCTTTTGTGTCTGCTGTTACGTTCTCTGCTTTTAGAAACTCTCCTTTATTTGCTACGAAGTCTGTTATTTTCATTTTTTTATTTTCCTCCTTTCATTATTTATTAACTTTTGAATGTTTAGTCTTAACAGGTTATTCCATTTTATTCTTGAAAAACAAAGAGAACAAAGCCTAATTTTTTTATAATAGGCTCTTGCTCCTTCTGCTCCGCAAAATTGACACTTCATTTTTGTTTTATAATTCCTTTTTCTTGAATTTTTTTTATAATTCCTTCTAAATCAAACTGGCGTTCTCTAACTTTACGCAATTCTTTTATGAACCACTTAATTTCTAAACTTACTGCTTTCTTTATTTCTTCTCGTATGTCTTTCCGGGTTAGTATTTCCACGCTTTTAACCATCTTTAAGTTCTCCTTCTTCTTCTTTTATTGTTTGTTTTATTTCTTTTAGCGCCCAAATATTAGCTACGCTTATGCTTGATAATTCATTATATTTTACACATAAATCTATTAATTCTTTTAATAAATCATTAAAATCGTCTTCTGTTTGACAATTTAGGAGTTTAAATGTTAGTTTCTTGTCTTTCAGAAGTTTTTTTAATGAGTTCATGCTTTCTTCACGTAATTTTAATAGTCTTTCTCGCTTCTTTTTTTGCATTATTAAAATTTCTTTTGCTTTTTCTCTTTCTGCTTTATTACCTTCTTCTACAATTTTCCTTAATTTTTGGTTTAGAGATTCTTCTTTTTCTAGGAGTTCAAGTCTTTCTTCTTCTATTTTTTGGATTATTGGGACTTTATCTTGATTATATATTTTATCTTTTAGAAGTAATTCATTTATGTATTCGCTTTTATTGTTTGTTGTTTTCTCTAAGTATTTAATAATTTCTTCTTCTAGTGTTATGGATAGTATTCTTTTAGCCATTTTGTCGCTTTTTGTTTTATTTTTTTGTCGGTTTTTCTAATGGGGGGTTTTAAAAATTTATTAATTATTACTTATATATTACATATATATTAATATTATATTATATATAAAAAGTTCATTTATCTCCCGGGGCTAGAAAAAGCGACATTTATGTATAAATTGTCGCTTTTTGTTTTGATTTTTTTGTCGGTTTTTGTCATTTTTGTCGTTTTTTTATTTTTTTAGTTGGATTGTGCGAACTTTTTTTTATATTATAACTGGGGGTATATTATACTTTTTATCGCATTTGCTACCTTAATTTTGTTCTAATTTCGCTGGTTTTATCATAATTAGCTTATTCCTGTCTCTAATCACCTTACAATAACCTAAACACTCACACCCTATCAAAGCCCCCCTAACTTCTTCTTCTGTAAGTTTAAATGTTAAGCGTGCTTCTCTTTTAAAAAAATCTAAATCTAACACATCTGTATTCTCGCAGTTTCTTAATGTGTTTACTGCTTCTTGAAATTTTGTTATTTTTTCATATTGTTTCATTTTAATATGGGTTAGAGAAGGAGGAGTCATACTTTGGAAAAAGCAAAGAGGTTGGGTTACCATCTATACAGCGAGAAAACTCTTTTAACCCCTCCTTCTGATTTCCCTCTCTTATCTTATTCAGACTATAATTTAATAAAGATTTTTTGAAATGATTTATTGAGTTGTTGAAAGATTTAAGGATTTTCATTTTTCTTTGTTTATTTGTTTGTGAAGTCTTTTAATTTCGTTATCTAATTGTTCCTGTGTTATGTCTCCTTTTCGTAAGTGTTTGTCTAGGTGGGTCTTATAATTGTAAATTAATGCTTCTGTTCCGTATCCGCTAGGTTTTTCCTCGCAGAACGCACAAGGTTGTATAAACTTTTTTCTCTCTGTAAAATGTACTTCTATATTGTCTTTTTCTCCTTTCAATTTTTTATTTTTATTATGAATTACCATACATAACCCTATACCCTTATGTATATAAATTTTTGTAACTACTGTTATAGGATAAAAATAACGTTAATTCTTATACATTTAGGAATATACAAGTCCTTCCACAAATAGAAATTTAGGGGAAAAATATGTTTTTTGAATACTAAAGTACCTAGAAATTTCAAAATTTTATACTTTTATTCAAGATAAAAAACTCTAAGGAAGAAAACCAAAACCAAAAAGACCTTACCACAGAATTATAGAGGCTTTGGTTTTCTTCCCCGAGCTAAAAGAGGTGATAGAGTGATTAAAGGAATGCCCCCTTTAAATTCTAAACATGAGATTCACAAATAAAAAAAATGAAATAAAACAAAAATTTAGGAGTTTATACTCTTCTGCCTCTCTTTGTTAGGAAGTATCCTAAGAAAAGCATACCGATAGTTATCGCTATTATTGCGGGTACCCACCCGGACAAACCACTACTACCTAATTGGGTCTCTAAATACGCCATGTTAGAGTACGCAGCACCCCCTACTGTTGTAGTGTTAGTTGGTGCGCTTATATTCTGACAAAGTTCTAAAGTTTCGTTATAAATATGTCCGCTAGGGCATACTGCCACGCTGTCCCCGAACTTCTGCAAAACTACTGTTCCTACTCCTATGATTATTGCAAATCCGATTATTCCTAATCCGAGTGCCTGCAAAGTATCAGTAGCCATTTTATTCTAAATGGCTAGTTTATACTCTTCTGCCTCTTTTTGTTAGGAAGTATCCTAAGAAAAGCATACCGATAGTTATTGCTATTATTGCCGGAACCCATCCAGCCAAACCACTACTGCCTAATTGGGTGTTAAGATAAGTTACTGTTTCGTTAGCTGTTCCGCCTACGCTGTCCCCGAATTTCTCTAAAACTACTACTCCCACTCCTATGATTATTGCAAACCCGATTATTCCTAATCCGAGTGCCTGCAAAGTATCATTAGCCATATTAACTTTTTCCTCCTTTCAATAGATGAAAAAAGAAAAGGGAACCTATTTATAATTAATAGGGACACCTTTTTATTGTTCCTTACTCGTCCATGCTTTATAAAATATTATTATTAGGATTATTCCTAGATAGAACATAAGCCAACTCCAACTCATAAGGCTCATATAAACTAAAAATAATCCTAAGACCAAAGTTATAAACGCAGAAGTTATCAATGCTGTTTCAAATCCAAACCCGAGAAAGTTAATACTTAATACCACAAAAATCATAAGAGTAACTCCGAAGTAAAACCATCCTCCTGTCTGGGTGTTCGTAACTGCTAGTAAGTCTTGTAAATTACTAACGTTTTGGTAGTGGTTTGTTATGTTCACCATTTTAAGTTTTTACTTTGAAAAGCACTTTTAATATTGCATAACCTATTGATAGTAAGAACAACCCTCTTAAAAAGAAGGCTAGTATAACCCCCCCGTTACCTTGAACGTGTAAGTAGTCTATGATTATCGTTCTAATCCACCCTCCACTAATAAAATTCCCTAATAAATTAAACGTGCTTACTATTACATCCCAAGAGGTACTAACGGTTAAACCTACTGCGCTAGTAAAACTTGCTTCTCCTCCTTTGAGTTTACTCTCGACATTTTCTTGATAACTTTCAAAAGCGGATTGGTACCCATCTGTTTCTAATCCTGCTATTGTATAGTCTTTGTTATAAAGGTTATTCATGCTAGCTACGACTACTCCGAACAATAGCACGAACAAAACTGCTATTGTTATCGTTCCTGTCCAGCCTTCTAACGTCGCCATTTTTTTATCTCCCCTTAGCAACATGGATTACTATAATTCCCAGTATTGCTAAGATTATCATGATAGATAATGATACAGAACCTATTACTATTGCGGGTATGAGTGAGATAACCATAAAGATTATGGAACCTACGGGGCTAAAAAATCCTATCATAGCACCAATTACCGCTAAGACAAATCCTATAAATAATCCAGTAAAGTTATTTAGTTTAGTTCCAATATTTTTTATTAATTGTATTATTGCTATTTCTGGTGAACTACTTCTGTATGCTCTTGCGATTATCGTTCCGGTATTGTTCCCTATGTTACAACTTAATACTCCTGTAAATCCAGAAGCGGAATTATTGCATATTATTATATCTTGTAATCCTGTTGATTTTACTACTATTAACCGCATGGAATTAGTTGATTGACTCGGGTCATTCCATACGTAAGTGAAAACTCCGGTCGTTTCATTAAACGTTAATGCTTGTTCTAAATCGTAAATGTCAAACCATTCCCCTATTGGTGAAGCTACGGTCATGGTGTAAGTACATGGTGCTACTAAACAAGCCATTCTTACAGGTTCTGCTAGTTTTATTAGTGTTCCATTAGCATAATAAAGTGCTACCCTATAATCTACATCTTCTACTTTTACTCTCATTACTGTCTGTCCGTTCTCGTCTGTCTTTCCCATTTCTACAATTCTGTATTCGTTAATGTCTGGGTACCAGCGTAAGAGGCTTGTGTATTTTTCACTATAAGGATTTAGTAAGGCGTCTTTGTATTCAAATAAGAAACTGGTTGCGTCATCATTATAGAGTAAGTATAATGTTGTGTTTGTTGTTCCCGTTCCGTTTGTTAGTCTATCATTTTCGAATAAGTAAAACCTTCTTTTAGAATAGCTTGTTTTAAAGTATTGAAATTCCCCATATCCCACGCTGTAATTATTGTACAACGTTGAATTTATACAGATACAAAACTCCGCACTAGCCCCTGTGTTGAAACTTCCGTTAACTGTTTTATAAGTAATATTCCCTATTCCAAACTGTAAATTATAATCTACGTCGGTGTTATTCATAAACGTCCTGTTTCTTTCGTCTGCTATGTCAAAACATAATGCTTTGGCTAATCCGGAAACGCATGTAGTATTTACTACAATATCAGTAAGATAGTTTACTATGTGCCCGTAAGTTATTGTTGTGTAGTTATTTCCGTTTAGGGTGTAATTCCAGTAAAAAGTTATATTTTTCGTTGTAGTAACTGCTGGTGCTGTCAATTCCGTTCTTAATGTCCCTATTGTTCCATTTACGTTTACTATAGTCGCGTATGCAGTATTATTATAGTATAGTGTTCCGTTAAGATTTGTTAATAGTGAAGCATTAACATTTAATGTGAAGTTATAAGTTGCTCCTTCTATTGCGGGGTCTGGATAACTGGCTGTGTAATTTACGAAATTAATAGTAAAAGTTGTTGTGTTACTGCTTATCCTCCCTATACTGTCATTAACCCATATTGTTAACGTATGGTTTCCGCCTCCCAGATTGATAGAGGCGTTAGTTCCACAAGGGTTAAGCGTTAAGTTTGTGCTGTCATTATAATACCAGCAATTACTAGGCGTTAAATCATAAATTGATACGTTAAAATCTACGAGTGTAGGAACTGTTAAGGTTTCTATAATACTATTGTTTAGGGGGTGGAGTATGTTAACAATAGGAGCGGATAAGTCAATGTTAAACCACTTAATAGAGCTTGTTGAAGAGTTGCTAACAGAAAACCCCTTGCACGAATAATTATGAGCTCCTTCTGTTATGTTATATTCTATTTCTAAACTTAAATTTTGTATTGCTGTCGTATTATAAACTGTGTAATTATCTATTCCGTCTATGATTAATGTTAAGTTTAACATTCCTTCTCCTGCGTCTTCTGTTGCAGAACAATTAAAAGTTACGTTTGTTGTCGAAAAGTTAGAATAGTCTAAAGGTTTAACCAAAGTTATATTAATAGAAGAAATTGGTTCTACGTAAGAGTTGTAAGTTATTCCAAAACCTTCATTATATAAGTCTAAAATTTCTGTTGCGTTTAAACTCCTGTTCCAATAAGCGAACTCGTCAATATTCCCGTCAAAACTCTTCCATGCCGGAAGGGGAGCGTAACCTCCAGATAAATAAATCCGGCCAGTTGATGAAAGCAAAGAGGTAGGGGAAGTATCAGAACTTATATAAGTTCCATCAAGGAAACATGTAGCATTAGTAGAACCGTATTTTGTAACAACCACATGATACCATGTATCAGGGGTTAGTGCAGAGTTAGAACAGTACATCCCGATACCATTCCACCATTGAAAATAAAGTTTATTTGATTGTGCGCCATGAATAAAAAATGACCATTCATAATCACTAGTAGAGCTGTAAACACCACTCCCTGCAATAACATCCCAAGAGTTCCACGTGTCTGGTTTGAACCACATGGAGATTGAAAAATTATCGTCGTCACCTACCTGACAGTCGTAAGTGGAATTAACAGCCCCGCCCCCGAAATTAAAAGAGTTGTTTATTATTCCTCCCACCCCTCTTGTTATATGATTAATTATTGTACCGTTATATTTTCCTGTCTGGTCTATTACGCTTCCTGTTGTTCCGTCCAAGTTGTAATAAAATTCTATTCCTTCTGTTAAGTAATCTTTATTCTCATTTTGGTCGGTGTTATTATACCATGGGTCTAAAGCGTATAAATGATTGTTTTTTATTGCTTTGGCTATGCTTTCAGAACTGGGTTTAATAGCAAACCAGTATTTAGTATCAATTAATTCTTCTGAAAACAAACTGGTTTTTGGTTCAAATAAAACTCTTAAATGGTATTCTTGATTTTGATTAACGTTAAAATTCTTAACATAATACCATGTGTTCATGCCAGCGTAGTAATAATTTATTTTATCGAAACTGCCAGAAACATCAGCCCATTCTTTAATATAACTCTCGTTCCAATAAGCAATTTTATCCTCTACGTTTCCCCATTCAAAATTATGTTCGTAAATTAATGTTCCGTTTCCGTCGTAACAATAAAAGTATTTAGGGTTGGTTGTGTAATTGAAGCTTCCTAAGCATTTGTAACTTATTGTTTGATTTACTTCTTTAGGATTGTAATATTCTGCTTTTACTGGTCGTAGTCTGTTGTTATCAAACCCTAGTACAATATCTGCGTCTCCATTATAGACTTTTGAAGTTAAGTTAAAATAAACCCATCCCCTTTTATTTATTGTGTGGGGGGTTGCTGAAATGTATATTTTATCGTCGTTCCAGTAAACGCTGTCCCCGTTTAAAATATAATTATCAAAACTCAGTTCTGATTCTTCCGGATTTATGTTTCCCACGAGAACTTTTTGAGGAATAGGACTACTGGTTATTTCTATTTTTTTATTTGAGAAAATTAAAGCAACACCGACTAAGGCTATGAGTAGAGATGTTATTACAATAAGCGTTACGAGTGTTTTTTTATTCATAAGTCCGAGCTCCTTCCTCTGAATTTAGCATAAAGTATTATCCCTGTTATTAAGTAAACAGAGAATATAATCATGTGAAAGTAAGTTACTACGAAATTAGTTAATGGAAGTTGTAAAACTTCCGTTGAGAATTCACTCATACCAAAGAGTTGATTGACGGGTTCTATTGCGTAGGGAGAAAGACCTAGCATAATGATACCTACGATTATGTAGAGTATAATAAAAACTGGGTTGGTGTCTGCTAAAAATGAGAAAATAAATAGTAAGACTATTTGAACAAGCATAGCTATTAATATGAGATAATCCCAGAATGTTACAAAAGTCGTGTGGACGTAGTTAATATTTTCGTAAGCTTGTATGCTTGTTTGATTTAATTGCGTTCCTAAAGGTGTAAGGATAGAATTAACTATTTTTAAAACCACAATAGCCATAATCAATAAACCTACGAGTGTTATAATGAATACTGCCATGTCTGCATTACCTTTTTTGTTTTTCATCTTCTTATTTTTCTTTTTAAATGTTTAATCATTTCGTCAGTTAATTCTACTCCACCCCTGCTTTTTGAAATTAATTTCATAGCTTGCATACGGCTTAATTGTTTTTTGTTTCCTAAGCTATTCGCTATTTCCTGCATGTTAATACGTCTTTGTTCTACCCATTCTATAAATTCTGGCGGTACTTTTGGGCGCAAATATTTTTTCACCATTTTGTTAATTCCTCCCATTTCCAAACAGTAAGAGCGAATACCATTACAATAATAGGAAATATTACGTTAGTTACAGCTCCGACCATTAAATAAGATAGTAGAATGTCTTCTACTAGTTTATGTGGAAAGTATTCAGTTACGAATATGTAGAAAGCAAAGGTAATTAGGTAAGCTGAAATGTTTGTTATTAAGTGTTTCAGATTAAATTCTTTTTCTACGAAAAGCCCGAGTGTGTATATTAATAATGCGGGTATTAACGCTAAGATTATCAAAAATCCTATGACAAAAAATAAGAATGTGTTAGCTTCTAAGGGTGTTAATCCGTAGGTGTTAACTTCTATTGCTCCGCTAACGAAGCCTGTCTGGCCTGTTGTGTTGCATGAGATAATGTAAGGGTGTGTTCCTTTTGTTGTGAAGTTTTCTGCGTTTATATTTAATTTAAATTCTAAATTATTGCTGTCCCATTCCAGCCAGTTCTCGCATATATGGGTGCCTGTAACGTTATAAAAATGGAAGAAACATGTAGCTTCATTATTAGTTATCATGTCTGTTTTATTCCAAACGTGGACTTGTAAGCTGAAGTTTTGGTTTAATGGAACATAAAAGTATTTAGGGTAAGAAATTTCTAAACTTCCCGTTTCTGCTATTTGTATTATTGGAGATACGGACGTAACCAAAGGTAATAATGTTAAAATGAATATTATTATTAATGTTTTTTTCATAAAAAAATTAAGGGACACTATTTTATAATTAACATCATGGCGCATTACCTTGTTGTATGTTTATGTTTTGTAATGCTTTGCTTGCAAAATCCCGCCACGCCCCGCTTTCTCCTTGTGCGAATTTTAAGACGAGGATTATTGCTATTATTGCAAACACAATAGTACCAGCCATTAGAATAGTACTTTTGTTTTCATCCCACCATGATAACGTTTCTTTTCTTTTGTCTTCCATTATTTTAACTCCTGCGTCTCTATAATCTGCTGGTGCTATCTCTGCTAATAACTCATAGTTTGTTACTTTAAATTTATTTAAAGGAACTAGTATTTCTGGGTCGTCATCTTTTCTTTTACAAATTATTCCTCTTTTCCCGTTTATCTCGTGATAATCTTCGGAGCTTGCGTATAATACCCTTCTGTCTTTCCCGAAGCTAATCCGACTTTTAGCTAGAAGTTCGTCCTCTCCTCCGTAATCTAAAAGCCCAAAGAGCATTTTTTTAGTTTTAAACCACCCGCATTTTGTTTCTTCCACTCTTATCTTTCCTTCTCCTAATCCTATTATTTCTAAG
>Ga0190346_1000541_pt1 | contig 10758 bp, 9 predicted proteins | sample 48721345_MG_FD_161680 | JGI IMG/M metagenome (GOLD analysis project Ga0190346, IMG submission 161680) | Hydrothermal vent microbial mat bacterial communities from Southern Trench, Guaymas Basin, Mexico - 4872-13-4-5_MG | ecosystem: Environmental > Aquatic > Marine > Hydrothermal vents > Microbial... | reverse complement strand
CGCCGCTGCCATTTCTCCAACCTCAGCATACTTTTGGTTAAGCGTTCCGGAAACGGGAGCGGTAATAACCGTATTATCCAATTGAGCTTGAACGGAATTTACCTGACCTTCGGCTGTCTTAACTTGACCTTCAGCTTGGGCGATTTGCAGTTTTGATTTTTTCTTAGCGTTTTCCAAGCCCGCTTCGGCCGATTCCAATTGTTTCCGCGCCGCGTCAATTTGCGATTGGGACGATAATTTTACGGAAGCTAAATTTTGCTCTGCCTGTTCAAGTCCGGTTTTAGCAGAATCGTAAGCTGACTGGGCGGCATCGCTGCCGGAGTCGCTTTTTAGTTTTGTGTTGATAATTCTCTGCTGAACCGCTTGCAACGAACTGGTAGCAGCGCTGATATTATTTCTGTCAAAATCAACTGAAGATTTCAGTCCTGCCAGATCGGCTGGCGAAAAACCGGCCGCCGTAATGGTATTGTCCAACAAAATTCTTGTTAAAAACAACATTCGGCTCATTGAATCTAAAGTTTCTTTAGTGGAATTAATTGCCAGATCTATTTCCTCATAAGAAGATTGGGGAGATAAATTATTTACTTTTTCAACCAAATCTTCATAATTATTTTTCACCTTCGGAAAATAATTTTTAGCGTTGTTTTTACTTTGAGAGTCTCTAACTCCGAGAAAATTCTCGTAGGCGTCATTGGCGTTCTTGTCTCCCGGATCCTTGCCTAAAATATTTCCCACATCAGTTAAAGCGGCGTTTAAAGTGATTAAGTTGTTTTGCATTGTCGTTCTGGACAAATCATAAGAATCTTGAATCGCCTGATCGTTGTTTGTCTTCGTGTTCTCCAGTGATTTTTCCGCATTACTTAGCGCTATTTTTGCCGCTTCTACCGCTAATTCGGAACTTTTAACATTTTCGCCGCCATTAGTTTTCGCGTTATCTAAAGCAACTCTTGCCGTTTCAACCGCTATTTCTGCCGCTTTGATATCTTGATTGGAAGAGTCAATTAAATTATTCAGATTAGTCTGGGCAATTCGCAAGGCTGATAAAGCGTTATCTTTGGCTGTCAGTAAATTTTGGTCTTGCTCCAACCGTCCGATTGCCTGTCCCGCTTCAATCCAATCTCCTTCCTCAAAGTAAATATCGGAAATTTTGCCCGACATTTGAGGGCTCACTTCAACTTTCTCCATTGGTTCGGTAACTCCGGATATATTAATACTTTCTGCAACAGTTTTCGGCAAAACTTTTTGAGTTTGAACAGTCATTGTTCTCTCGCCAAGAACCGCGCCGTTATTATTGTCACTGCCATCGCTTTTGTTTGTCAATAAATAATAAGCCGCAAGCGCCAAAACGATAGCGGCGGCAATAATCAATAGTTTTCTTTTTCTGTCTGATTGATTTTTAATTGAGTTTGTCATAAATTTGCTGTTATAAATTATCTAAAAAATAATCTCTCAATCTGCTTAACAATATCCTTCGCTTTCCAATTTTTTTTATCTCCTACAATCTCGCCAAGAATAAAAGTGTTGAGCATTCCAATTAAAAGATAGGTGGCAATTTTGCTGTTGATAAGGCGGCTGCGTTTTTTATAAATCAAAAATTCTTTAACGGTTGGTTCCAACTGGCGAATAACTTTTATTTTTAATTTAGAAACAAAATTAACAATGTTATCATTATCTTTAGATAACTTCTGCATTGTCAATTTTGCCAAATCTCTTTTTTCCAAGCAAAAATCAAGATAAGTAAACGCCATTTCGCGGAAACGTTTTTCAATGGGCGAATTTTTATTGCTGATTACTTTTTGAATCGCTTCCAAAAATTCTTCAAAGGCGTTATCCAAAACTTTCAAATAAATTTCTTCTTTGCTGTCAAAATGGTAATACAAAGCCGCTTTTGTAATTTCTAAAGATTCGGCAATATCCGTCATTGAAACGCCAAGATAACCAAACCGCGCGAAGAGCTGTTCCGCGGTATCAACAATCAAATCCTTAGTGGGCACGGTTTTAGAATTTTGGAAAGTGGTCATAATTAAAAATTAAAAGATTAAAGATAGGACTTACGCGTTTGATTAAATCTTGTTTTAATTATCAGTGTTTATCAGTGTCCGAAGATCTGTGTTTATCAGTGTGCCATTTACAAATTAGACACTGACAAACACTGATTGAAACGCGTAAACCTTAAAAGAATTAAGGGATTAGATTATATTTCCTACTTGCTTACTTACCAGTCGGTAAGCAACTGTGGATAAATGTATACTAAATAAAAAACCTTGTCAAGAGCAAAAATTTGGAGATCTTTACATTTTTCTTAGCCCCCAACTTAATAAAAAATCACATCACCGATTTCGTCGGTTCTGAATATTCGCGCGCTGATATTTTTAAGACGGTTTAATAATTCTTCGGCGGGATGGCCATAGCTGTTTTTCCCAACGGAAATTATTGCCCTTTCCGGTTTAACCGCTTTTAGAAATTCATTTGAAGTTCCATATTTACTTCCATGATGCGAAACCTTAAGTATTTTCGCTTTAATGTTAATATTTTTAGCCAGTAATTTCTTCTCAACCGCGAAACCGGCATCGCCCGTCAGCAAGTAAGAATTATTATTAAGCGTAAATTTGAGAAAAATTGACGCGTCATTGCTATTTTTAACTTTTTTGCCTTTTAAATTTTCAAAGGGATGCAAAACAGCCATATTTATACTTCTCGTTTTTATTTTCTGTCCGAAATGAGCATATATTACCGGAATGTTTTTTTCCGCGATTAATTTGTCGCGTTCTTGGCAAATCGCTTTCTCGCATTTTATGCCGGATAAAAGAACTTGCTCCACTTCATAATATTTTAAAACTTCAACCAGTCCGCCAATGTGATCTTCGTCCGGATGAGTCATAATCATCAGTTCAATTTTCCTGTCGTAAAACGGCAGATATTTTCCGAGTTTTTCCAAAATATCTTTCCCGTCCCCGCCGTCTATTAAAATCTGCGTATTTTTCGGCAAATCAATCATCGCCGCGTCCCCCTGTCCGACATCAAAAAAAATTATTCTTGGTTTTTTATTTTCAACAGAATCATCCCGCCAAAAAGCAACAGCGATAAGAGCGTTTATTAAAAATAAGAATATTATGATTAAGAGGAGATGTTTTTTGGGGAAGGGTCTTGACATATTTCAAAGTAGGATTATTATCACTATAACTTATCCACAAAATAAGGAGGAACAAAATTGAAAGGAATAAGTAATCTTTCAGAAAGCGCAGAAAGCAACCTGGGACTTAGTATAATTGTAATAATTACTTCTATGCTATTTTTCCCGCTCTTCTTTCTAGAAAATAGTTGCTTTCAGGTAATAATAGTTCTGGTTCTTGGAGTAATTTACGCCATAGTATTTACTTTTCTACTAAGGAAAGTTTCAGTTCAAATGTGGATTTTTAAGGAAAGATTTTTATTTGTTACAATTTTCTTTTTCCTTAATATATCCTCGTTTGGATTTCTAAATTATCTTCCGTCATTTGGAGAATATCTGAAAACTATAGCGTATCTGACAGTAGCTCTGGTAATAAACATTGTCAGAATAATCCTCAAGAATCTAAACTAGTAAGGAAAAATGGGTTTGTCAAAAACGGCACTCCTTTTTTTATCTCTCTTTACAAGAACTGATCTGTAACCAGTTCTCGCAAAAGATGTTTTTTAACATACCGGTCCTAAAACTTTTAAATTTTATGACGCGTTAGTTTTTTTACAAAACTTTTTCATATCCCCATAATTCAACCATAAAATCAAAACTAAATAATAAACCCCAATAGCCCAGAATCCAACTTTTTCAAAACTCATAAAACCAAATGGCAAGCCCATGAAGAATTTTATTATCTCAATTTGATAAAATAAAATCAGCCAGATTGGATATGATAATATCTGCGCGATAGGTAAACTTGCGAAACCAATAATTATCAACAGAAATCCGCCGAGCATTACAATTGGCACAAGCGGCAAAATTAAAATATTGGCGAAAACAGAAAACAAGGAAAAGTTTCCAAAGCTGTTGATGATAATCGGCAGAGTCGCGACCTGCGCCGAGATGGTTATCAGAAAAACTGTTTTTATGTTCAAAAAATCAGAATATCTTTCAAAAAAACTGTTTAATTTTGGAAAAAGATAAACTATTCCCAAAATCGCGGCGAAAGAAAGTTGAAAACCAGTATCGTATCTTAGTAAGTTGGGATTATATAAAAGCATTAAAACACCCGCAAAAACAATCGCGTTCCCGGCGTTCTTAAGCCGTCCGACTTTTATCGCGAAAAGCGCTAACCCCGCCATTATCGCTGCGCGGACCGCCGAGGGCGGAAATCCAACGAGGATTACAAAAAATATTATTCCCAAAAGAGCAAAATAAAACGCGCGGTTCCTGTTCAATCCGACAGCAAGCAAAAAATATATTAAGGCGAGAGCGACAATTGTCATATGCATTCCGGAAATCGCAATAATATGCCTTGTGCCTGTTTTGTTAAAAATTTCTAAGGTTTCCTTGCTTATATCTGACTTTATCGCCAATGTCATCGCGCTGACAATTCCCGCTTGCGGTTGAGGAAATATTTTTTTAATCAAATCGTTTGCTTGTTTTCTTAATTTTGCCACCCGGCCGTAAAAACCGCTTTCGTTTCTTTTCTTCAGTTCTATTTCAGGATAATACGAAATATAATAAATATTTTTCGCCAGTAAATAATTTCTATATTCAAACCCATCAAAATCCTCCGGGATTTTTATCTTCCCACTAACTTCAATTATATCACCAAGATTATATTCCGGATACCTGTCAGCGTAAACAATCATTTTTCCGTTTATTTTATTGTCAGTGCCTGACTTATCGCAGTCTCTCCGCAAAGGACTACGGCATTTTATCTCATTACTTCCCTTCTTATTTTTTATATTCTCAATAATTATTTTTTGCTTCCCGTTTTTTATTTCCGGCATTAAAGAAATTCTGCCTGTTGCGGTTATTTTAGTATTATTAAAAGCGTCAATTTCTGAAATTTCCAACTCGCTTAATTTTATACTTTCAACTCTCGCAAATCCCAGCAATAAAAAAATAAGTGATAAAAACAATATTTTTATTTTACTATTTTTTCTAAACAAAAAAACAAGCGAGATAAAAAATCCCGCCGACAAAAATAAAATCCAAATTGGAATTGAAAAATATGAACCGAGAGAAATTCCGAGAATGAAAAAGAAACAAGCGAGAAGAAAGATTTTGGACCTTGTCATAATTACAACTTACATATTTATTGTCATTCCCGCGTAGGTAAGAATCCATTATTACGATTTACTTTGTCATTCATTATTTAACTTTTTACAAAATAAATTGTAGCGATGGATTCCTGCCTCCGCAAGAATGACAATGCGCAAACACATAAATTATAATAAAATTTCAATCACTTTCTCCTTGCTCTTCTCCCCTCTTATTATTCTAACTTTACTTTTACTAACACCTAATTTTTCAGATAATAATTTTATAAGTTCTTTATTGGCTCTTCCATCAATCGGCGCGGCTGTTAAATAAATTTTTAAAAACGGCAAATCATTTTCATTATTGCCGTTTTTATTTTTAAATTCAAGATCTAAATAATTTAATTTATCTAATCCTAAAACCTCGTTTCTTGAAGATCTTGTAATAACTTTGCATTTGAATTTCATAATATCCAATATCTTAATATCCAATATCTATGGTCTGCTGATTTTCATCTAATTTTTACAAAAAGAGATAAGTTTAGAAATACTTTAAAAAAATAATTTAGCTTGTTATTCTTATATCTCGGACTGACAAACGCAGCGCGGCGGAGTTTGTTATTCAGCGGATATAACACACTCCGCTATCGCTGCGTGTGTCATTTCAAGTTTAATAGTTCCAAAATCCAAATGGGGAATAACCGAAAATCCCCCTCAATCCCCCCTTATCAGGAGGGAGGATTCCAACCCCCCTCGGTCCCCCCAACCCCCCCAACCCCCTTATCAGGGGGGAGGGGGAGGGGGGGAATAATTGGAGAAAATCAGCAGACCCTATCTATCTAATCCAACACCGTCACATTTTTACAATATTTCCCAATTTTGCCCGCGACTTTTTCCAGCTCTTCTTTAGAATGCGGTTTTATATTCTTAAAACTGTCATCAAGCGTTTTGTTCGGCCTGAAATTTTGGATTGAGTATCGCGATAATTTGGAAAAAACTTTTTTGTCTATATTGTTTATCCATTGAATGATTTTATCAAAATCACAAATATCAACAATTCCCGGAACAACGGTTGTTCTTAATTCTAATTGTGTTTTGTTATTTATAATTATTTTTATGCTTTTTTCTATTTTTTCTATTATATCTTCCTCATTAGTCAAAATTTTGTATTTTTCCGGAATTGTTTTTATATCTATCGCCACATAATCAACGAGTTCATTTTCAACTAAATTTTTCATAATATTAGGATGCGATCCATTTGTGTCAACTTTTACTAAAAATCCCATATCTTTTATCTTTTCTGCAAATTTAGCCAATCCAAGCTGTAAAGTCGGCTCTCCTCCCGTGATGCAAACTCCATCCAAGTCCCCTTTTCTTGAATTTAAAAACTTGAGAATATCTTCTTCTTTAACTCCATTTTCATAATCAATTTCTTTCGGATTGACAAGCTCGGGATTGTGGCAAAAAGGACAACGAAAATTGCAGCCCATTGTAAAAATAACCGCGGAAACTTTGCCCGGGTAATCAAGAAGCGTAAATTTTTGCAATCCGCCAATAAACATTATTTTTTATTAATTATATTTATGTCGCCGCTGTAACAATATCTGAATATTTAATAACATCTTTTTTTGCCAGCCGATAAGAAGTTCCTTCACTGGGCGTCGCTTCAAGATTATAAAGATTTCCTGTTTCCTCCTGATATTTTATAATTCTGTCGCGCATAAAATTTAGTGTTTCTTCGGCAAATTTATTCCCTTTTTTGGTTGCAATATCGGTTTTAGGTCCGAAAAAATTTTGCAGCGCTTCATTCATCCCGATTATTCCTATTGTTGAAAAATGGTTTCCCCAATATTCGCCTCTTTGCAGTTTTATATTGGAGAGAAAATGCTTTGAATACGGATATAATCCTTTTTCGGTAAAATTCTCAAGAGTTTTCCTTTTTACTTCCAAACTATTTTTCGCGAGATCCATCATCTTGCCTAAACGACCATAAAAATCCTTTTTATTTTTAGACAAGTACCCGATTCGCGGCATATTTATTGTTACAACCCCAATGGATCCAGTTAGCGGATATGCTCCAAATAATCCTCCGCCGCGTTTATAAAGCTCACGGTTATCAAGACGTAAGCGACAACACATTGATCGCGCGTCCTCCGGATTCATATCGCTATTAACATAGTTTGCAAAATATGGAATTCCGTACTTTGCGGTCATTTCCCAAATTGGTTCAAGATTCGGATCGTCCCAATTAAAATCCTTTGTAATGTTATAAGTTGGAATCGGAAAAGTAAAAACTCTTCCGCTGGCATCGCCTTCAAACATAACTTCGGCAAACGCTTTATTTAAAATACTTATTTCATTCGTAAAATCCTTATACTGCTCTTTTTGCGCTTCTCCGCCTACAATTGCCGCTTCATCGGCAAGAGTTGAAGGAACCGTCAAATCCATTGTCAGATTTGTAAATGGCGTTTGAAATCCGACCCGCGTCGGCACATTCATATTAAAAATAAATTCCTGCATCGCTTGTTTTACATCTCTGTACGCAAGCTGGTCATATTTTATAAATGGCGCTAGAAGCGTGTCAAAATTTGAAAATGCTTGCGCACCCGCCGATTCCCCCTGCAATGTGTAAAAAAAGTTCACGATCTGTCCCAAGGCTGATCTGAAATGTTTCGGCGGTTTGCTTTCAACTTTTCCTTTTACTCCGCCAAAACCGTTTGTGATTAAATCTTTTAAGTCCCATCCACAACAATAAGTCGCTAAAAGTCCAAGGTCGTGAATATGAAAATCGCCGCTATCGTAAGCGTCTCTTATTTCCGGCGGATAGATTTTTTCAAGCCAGTATTTTGAAGTTACAACATTAGCTATATAGTTATTTAATCCCTGTAAAGAGTATGACATATTGCTATTCTCTTTCACTCGCCAGTCAATTTCTGTTAAATAATCGTCAACAAGATCCACTGATTTTTTCAAAACCTCTTGATTTTCCCGTAACAACCGATGCTGTTCGCGATAGATAATATACACTTTCGCGGTATCAATATAATTTTCTCTAATCAAAAAATTTTCCACGATATCCTGTATTTCCTCCACCGTCGGAATCTCCGCTTTTATTTTTCCACCGCCGTTTCTGACCGTAAACCTTTTGTTTATTTCACACTCCACTTTTTTTGCCAGCTCCTGCGCGTTGCGTTTATTGCCTTCGCCCGTAACCGTCAACGCTTTATAAACCGCCTTGACAATTTTATTTTTGTTAAATTTAACAATCCTTCCGTCTCTTTTCCTGATTAGCTTTGCTTTTGTTCTTTTTTGATTCATTATGGTTTCAATTTAGTATCATTTATATTATTCTACCCAGCTTTAGCTGAGGGTTCTTTGGGCTTTAGCCCAACGAGCTTTCTTTGCCTCGCAAGGTTAAAACCTTGCGAACCATGCGCTAAAGCGCCGTAGAATTTTTTTCTTATTTTTCAATCTATTTATAAACCTCAAGTCAAACAAAAAACTGCCTTAAAATCATATATTGCTCATATATCAACTGACAATTTGACAATATAACAATTTGACAATTCAAATATTCAGAAATTTCACAAATCATCTTTTTTTCAAAAACTTACTCTTTATTCTCATCATTTTTATTCATCTTTTTCCTAATAAACGCCGGCACATCGTATTCATCATCATATTTTATGGGATTAATGCTCGACGAAAACAATTCGTTTTTATTTTGATCGTCTTTTTCTGCGATTTCATCCGTTTTTTTCTCTGTTGATTCTTCAATCTTTTCTTCCGCGTATCTTTTTTCTATTTCTTCCGCGTCTCTTTTTTTATAGGACTGGCCGTCAAAACCAGTGGCAATTACCGTTACTTTAATTTCACCCTTCTTTAAATTTTCGTCAGTAATTGCTCCAAAAATAACTTTCGCGTCAGGATCAATTGATTCAGTAATAATATTTGCCACTTCGTTTATTTCCATCATTGTTAAATCAGATCCCCCGCTCACATTGAATAATACTCCTTTCGCGCCGTCAATAGATAACTCCAAAAGAGGGCTATTGATCGCCTGCTTTGCGGCTTCAATCGCTCTATTTTCGCCGGACGCTTTTCCAATTCCCATTAAAGACGGTCCTGTATTTTCCATAATGGACTTCACATCCGCGAAATCAACATTCACTATTCCCGGGATAGTTACAAGATCCGAAATTCCCTGCACGCCTTGGCGCAGTATATCATCGGCAATCTTAAACGAATCAAGCAACAAAGTTTTTTTATCTATAACCTGCAATATTTTATCGTTTGGAATAGTTATTATCGTATCAACTTGATTTTTTAAATTTTCCAACCCCTCTTCGGCTATTCTTTTTCTTTGCAGCCCCTCAAAAGCAAATGGCTTAGTAATAACCGCGATAGTGAGAGCTCCCACTTCTTTAGCGGCTTCCGCAATAATCGGCGCGGCGCCTGTTCCAGTCCCGCCTCCAAGCCCGCAAGTTATAAAAACCATATCTGAATTTTTTAAAGCGTCCTGAAGCTCATCTTTATTTTCTTCAGCCGCCTGCCGTCCCACATTAGGATTCATTCCCGCTCCCAAACCTCTTGTTAAGTTTTTCCCAATATGAATTTTTTCTGACACTTTGCAATGGTGAAGATCCTGCGCGTCCGTATTCACGGCGATGAAATCAATGCCCTTTAAATTGGCTTCCATCATTCTGCTAATGGCATTTCCTCCGCTTCCGCCAACACCAATAACCTTAATTCTGGCATAAGTTTCAAATTCTGGTTTTATTTCTTTCATATAATAAAATTTAGATTGTTATAGTATTATAATAACTTTTTTTGAAAAATTAGGCAAATTTGGAATTACGAATCAAGAATTATGAATTATGCGCCCCGATACCAATAATTCTATAATTTATATAGGAGGGGCAATAGTAGGAAGTGAAAGAGCATAAAGAAAACCTAAAACAATCAAAATCACTAAACCGTGTATAAATGTTTTTCCAGCTTTGATTTCTTTCTTTTTATTCCCTCTTGCTAAAATATATTTAACACCGCCATAAATAATCATTAACGAAGAAACCCAAGCCGCTAACCCTAAAAACCAATTTGTTATATTGAGAACTGCATTACCCATATTACTTTTTAAAAATTATTAGCCAGTAATCCAAAATTATATTATTTCTTTCTCTATCAAATCCGGAATAATTTTATTTTTTATAGCCGGTGAAACATTGCTCATATCGTCATCTCTGCCAAGCCAAATTAATTTTATAATCTCGCTTGACGGTTTAGGATCTTCCAGTAATTCTCCCTTGTACAATCTAATAATCACTTTTCTATCTTCAGCGCCAGCCGCGACATCTTCATATGTTCTAACAAATTCAAGTTTATCAGAATTAAAACTGCTGTCCAATTCTTCTCTAATCTCCCTTTTCAAACATTCTGCTTCATTTTTATCGCCTTTTTCAATTTGCCCTCCCGGCATAATGTATTGATTTGTGAAATTATCTTTCTGGCAAACCAAAAATTTTTTCTTACCGCCAATATTTTTTACAA
>Ga0190346_1000536_pt1 | contig 10805 bp, 9 predicted proteins | sample 48721345_MG_FD_161680 | JGI IMG/M metagenome (GOLD analysis project Ga0190346, IMG submission 161680) | Hydrothermal vent microbial mat bacterial communities from Southern Trench, Guaymas Basin, Mexico - 4872-13-4-5_MG | ecosystem: Environmental > Aquatic > Marine > Hydrothermal vents > Microbial... | reverse complement strand
TACGCACTTCACCGAGAATTACAGCAGCAATATATCCAGCTACAATTCCCCAAATGACTGGGACCAGCCTGTTTATGCCTTTCAAATACAACCTTGCAAAGATCGCCGTTCCAAGGGATATTAGCGCAACAGCCCAGTTAGAACTCGCCATATTTACCGCAACAGGGCTCAGGATGAGTCCTATTAGCATTATCATTGTCCCGGAAACGACCGGAGGGAAGAGCTTTTCGAAGCGCCGAATCCCAATGAGCTTTATTGTGTAACCAATGAGGATTTTTACACCACCTGCAATAATAATAGCTCCCGTAGCATATCCAAGCATAGGGGTAAGGCTAATTCCATCGGAAACAGCGCTTTGAACATCGCTGTATTCATAACCTGCGTTGTTCAAATAGTACAAGGTTACCGCAATCATAGGAGAAATATACGCGAAACTCGAACCAAGAAAAACCGGCACCTTCCATTTTGTAACCGCATGAAATATAAGCGTTCCAAGCCCGGCAGTAAAAAGTGCGAGGTTTACAGGAATTCCAGTGAGATATGGGACGAGGACTGTTGCTCCAAACATTGTGAATGCATGTTGCAATCCCAAAAGCAAAAATTGCCAGCGTTTGAGGTCTTTGCTACGGTCATATTGAGCTTCAACCTGCAAATAGCTGCTCTTATCCATGGAAACCCTCCATTCTTCCAGTTGATATACTGAGATTATACATGAATGCTTGCAAAGCCTGGAAGCCAAGTGGCATTGTGATACAATAATAGCTGTATGAAGGGCTTGACTGTTTTATTAATTTTCTTTGTGATTTCAGTATCTTTGACAGCTGCGATCATAACTTCACCGGCTACAAATTCGATCCAACTTAGCTGGTACACTTCTGTTCCAGAAAGTTGTAAGCTGACTGTTTATAACGATGTTTTCTCAATCAAAATAGTTGAATCGAAACCATCAATGTTTCATGTACAATCTATAAATGGTTTGCAGCCTGACTCGATTTATAGATACCGCATTGAATATAATTCTTCAGAAGAAACCGTGACTGAAGGAAATTTTTCCATACCTTCGAATCCTGAAACTCAGTTTAAATTTGTGGCTTATGGGGATTCGCGGAGTAATCTGGCTGCACACAGGGAAGTCAGTAAAGCTATAGCAAGGGAATCCCCGCTCTTTGTGATACATACGGGTGATATGGTTTATTCTGATTGCAGACTGAATGACTGGGCAGATTTTTTCAAAGCGACCGAGCCTTTGAGTGACACTCTCTTTTTCCCGGTAATAGGAAATCATGAAAGAGTGGCAAAAAACTATAAAGCTTTCTTCTCATTGCCCGGAAATGAGTATTATTACTCTTATCGGGTAGGGGATTTGCTTTTTGTTATGCTGAACACTAATAAACGCTTTGACAGATGTTCCAGCCAATATAAATGGCTAAAGTCGTTGCTGAAAAGCGAACCTGCTAAATTCACCATTGCGATTTTTCATCATCCCGCATTTAGTTACAGCTCTCATGGGGATTCCTTTTTCGTGAAAAAAATTCTTGTTCCTCTTTTTGAAAAATACGGAGTCGATCTTGTTCTTTCAGGTCACGATCACAATTATCAGCGTATTGAACACAACGGTATCACTTATATTGTAACCGGTGGGGGCGGCGCATCTTTATACAGCCTCAAAGATCCTTCAGGGCCAGTGGCCAGCTTTAAGGGATATCATTTTGTGCTTTTTGAATATAATTCCGGTATATTGAAAGGCACATGTTATGACACAGGCGAAAATGCAATAGACAGTTTCAACGTATTTCCTCGCTGATTTTGCATATAACCACCTGCAACTCTTTCGGAACACGTGCCTGCAATTTTTTGTAGCTGACTTTAATCAAGTATAATTAATATACAGCCATCCAAGAAAAGGAGGGGCAAACGTGAAGGTATTATCTTCTAAAGATGCAATTGAAATGATCTCCGAAGGCTCTATTTTAATGATAGGCGGTTTTCTTGGCTGCGGAACACCCGAAAAGCTCATAGACGAACTCATTGCTTCCGGAAAAAAGAGTTTTACCGTTATAGCCAACGACACAGCCTTCCCGGATAAAGGGATCGGGAAGCTCATCGTGTCGAAACTCGTCAATAAAGTGATAGCGTCCCATATTGGTACAAATCCCGAAACCCAGAGGCAGATGATAGAAGGCGAGCTTGAAGTTGAGCTTGTTCCACAGGGAACACTGGCAGAAAGGGTGCGTGCAGGCGGTGTTGGCCTGGGCGGGATTTTAACCCCTACCGGTGTGGGTACGGTGGTTGAAGACGGCAAGCAAAAAGTAGTCATAGCCGACAAAGAATATCTTTTAGAACTTCCACTAAGAGCGGATTATGCACTGTTGAAAGCAAAGCGTGCAGACTACTATGGAAACCTTGAGTTCTCGTTGACAGCGAGGAATTTCAACCCGCTCATGGCGATGGCAGCAGAGAACGTCATAGTTGAAGTGGAAGAGATAGTACCGGTAGGAAGCATTCCCCCGGATTCAGTGCACATACCAGGAGTTCTGGTGAATTACGTTGTAGTGGGGAGGTGCGAGTGATGGATGCGAAAGAACTCATAGCGAGGAGAGTAGCACAGGAACTCAAAGATGGATACCTTGTCAATCTGGGCATAGGGATTCCCACGCTTGTGGCCAATTACATTCCTGCCGGGATACATGTGTATTTCCAGTCTGAGAACGGAATAATCGGAATGGGGCCTGTTCCCGAGAGCGGGATGGAAAATCCAGATTTGACGAATGCAGGAGGTCAGTATGTAACGGCCCTTCCCGGAGCGATGGCTTTTGACAGCGCGATGTCGTTTGGGATAATAAGAGGAGGGCACCTGGATGTAACAGTACTCGGAGGGTTGCAAGTAGACGAAAAAGGGAAGCTGGCCAACTGGATGATACCAGGAAAGAGAGTCCCAGGAATGGGGGGAGCGATGGACCTGGTAACAGGAGCAAAGAAGGTTATCGTAGCCATGACACACACTGCGAAGGGGAATCCGAAGATAGTGAAAGAATGTAGCCTGCCTCTCACATCCATAAGAACGGTGGATTTAATAGTGACAGATTTGGCGGTAATAGAGCCAACGGAAGAAGGGCTTGTGTTGAGAGAAATGGCACCCGGAGTAAGTGTTGAAGAAGTCCTGAAACAGACAGAAGCAAGCCTTATCGTTCCTGAAACTATCCCGAAAATGCGAGTAGGGTGATATTATGAATGCTTTTGAAATAGAGGAATATCTCAACAGTATTTTAGAACCGTGGAAATACGAAGATTTTTGCTTTAACGGAATTCAAATTGAAGGCAGCAGAAACGTAAAAAAGGTTGCTTTAGGTGTTTCATTCAATCTTGCTTTTATTGAGGAAGCAATTAATTGGAACGCTGATATGTTGCTGGTTCATCATGGGATCTTTGGGAAGGAATTTTTTAAACTGCGCGGTTATATAAAAAAAAGAGTAGAAAAGGTATTAGCAAATGGCTTGACACTCATGGGATACCACCTTCCTTTAGATGCTCATCCTGAATATGGCAACAACGCTTCGATAATCAAAGCTCTTGGCCTGAAGATTCAGGAGCCCTTTGATGTCGGATATATCGGTATCTATGACACTCCAATCGAAACGAATATTTTTCTTGATAGTCTGAAGAAACTTCTGAACAGGAAAGATTTATTGGCGTATATTAACAGACCAGCTGTCCAGAACGTGTGTGTGATCTCCGGAGGGGGAGCGAGTGATATTATAAAGCTGGAAGGAAAGGTAGATACTTTTATTACCGGTGAGGTAAAAGAGCATATACGCGATCTTTCAAGAGAGATGCAAATGAATTTCATAAATGCTGGACATTACTCAACTGAAACCTTTGGGGTAAGAAACCTTGGGAAAGTTTTAGAAGAAAAGTTCGGCATTGAAACGAAATTCTTTGATATCTACAACCAAGTGTGAGTACATGGCCGAAATTTGAGATTCGGTAAACACGACTACACCATGGATAGGCCTGGCTCCGCTAAGGGGAAGTGCTCCTTTGGAGCGGAAAAATCTGACGCCAACAGGGTTGAGGCTTGCGGCGCTGATTAAATCGTTGTGGGTTGTGGGTTGTAGGTTGTATGCTGCCGTATTCACAGTTCACCCCCTAAAAGGGTTGGACAAAGATTTACGTACAACCCACAACCGACAACCTACAACGAAAAAACCGAATCTCGGCTCTCGAAGCGCTTTCTAAACCCCAATATTAGACCCCAGACCCGGATTTATAGTGCGGGTTTTGGAGCGCTCATTCCCAGGGGAACACGTATTGGCTAAGGTTTAGCTCATCTCTTAGATGAATAAGCTGATTCCTCAGTACCTCGTTTAGCGGGGCTCCTTTGTCTTTTCTTTCAAGCCAGGCAATGTATTCTTTTTCCCCGGCAGTATAAATTTTCTCTGCTCCAGGCGCTTTTTTGGAATTTCTCAGCGCTCTCAGAATCTCGCCGGTGGTTTTTTTAAAACTTTCGAGGTCCGTAAAGGCTTCTATATCAATGGCAATGAAAAAGTGTCCCAAGTTATAAGGGATTCTTTTTCCATTTTCATCAAAACCGGAGAGCATTTTTAAGAAAGCTCCACCCTGGAGGGCTGCCGAAAGTATTTCAACTACTGTGGCATAGCCATAGCCTTTGTAGCCTGCTGTTTTTTCTCCAATGCCTCCAAGTGGCACGAGAGCCGCTGTGCCCTTTTTGAGATCCTCGAGTATCTGCATGGTATCCGTTCGGGTATTACCATCTTGACCTATAACCCAGCCTTCAGGTATTTTTTTACCAGCCCTTGCATAAACTTCTATCTTCCCACGCTGAGAAACACTTGTAGCACAATCTAATACAAAAGGGAATTCTTCGTCTGTAGGCATTCCGAAGGTGAGCGGGTTTGTGCCAAGCATGGGTTCAACGCCAAAGGTTGGCGCGATGGAAGGTCTCGCATTTGTCCCGGTGATACCTATCATTCCTGCATCAACGGCCATTAAGGCGTAGTATCCTGCTATTCCGTAATGTGTTGAATTTCTCACCGCAACCATCCCCATACCATACTTTTTTGCTTTTCTTATGGCCAAATTCATGGCTTTGTATCCAATCACATGCCCCATGCCGTTATGACCGTCAACAACAGCGGTTGTAGGCGACTCTCTTACAATTTCAAATTTCGTAATAGGGCTTTGAATGCCAGCCCTAATTCTGTCAACATAGATGGGTTTAAGCCTTCCCACACCGTGGGAGTCAATCCCTCTTTTGTCTGAGGTGATAAGAACGTTGGCACAGATTTTTGCATCTTCTTCGGGAACTCCAAGCTTCATAAAAACATCTGCCATGAAATGCTCTAAAGTATCAAAGTCCACCCAATAAACATCTTCGTAGATCATTGTGAATCCCTCCTATCTTAAAAGAATATAACATTATTTATAGCATTGATTGATGAAAAATGAGCTTTTATGTTAGGATTTGAACATGAAATGGTTAGGTAGTAATTTTATGAGATTTTTGCTTGGCTTAGCGGCTTTCTTTTTGCTTATCATTTTATTAGAAGTGTTGAGTAACCCGAACGGCATAGAACTCTCAGGTGAATGGAAGCTCGTTCATCCTGATGGGGAAGTGGAGCTTGTAGAAACTCCTTTTTATAAGATTGTAAACACCCTGGGAACATATAGGGCTGTAAAAACCTTTTCATATTGTGAAGGTGATGCGATAATGCTTTTAGGTGTTTACAATCGCGGAATGAGAATATATCTCAATGGAATATTACTAAAAGAAATAGGGGATTTTGAATCAGGAACCGCGAACATATGGAATCTTTCTCATCTCATTCGTTTTGACAAAAAACTGCTAAAGGATACAAATACCTTAACACTGGATATGAAAATCGTTTATGACGTAGGAATACAACGAGCTCCCTTGATCGTTAAATATACCGCGGTGAGTTGGCGTAATAGCATATTGAATTTCTTCATTAGTGATATATATTTGCTTGCTATGGGTGGTGGAATCATCCTTGGTGTTGTTTTACTAGTTTTTGGCTTTTCAGTCCCCGGGGATCATGTCCATTTCGTTTATATTGCAACTGCGTCGTTATTGTCTTCGATCTTCTTGTTAGAATTTGTTTATAGGGAAACCACGGGCAGTATAGATTCACTACTGTTGTTTGAGAAAGCCACCCTTGCAACTGGACTGGTGGCAATAGCCTTTCTGGTTCTGGGCGTGTCGAAATTCGTTGGGACAAAGAAAAAGTTTTCGAGTTTAATTTTTACATCTAACCTTTCTGGAGTTATTTTTATCTTTTCAATTCCAAACTTGATAACCTTTAAAAAAATGCAGATTGTTTACGATCTTCTTTTTGTGATTAGCGCTATAACTTTGGCTATTATGGTTTTTAAGTATAGGAAGAAATATCTTATCTTTTCGACGACTTTTTTCGCAGCCACAATTTTATACTCTGTAATCGCTGAATTAACAGGGATTCAGGGCATATATATTTCTGGTTATGGTGTTCTTATAGCCTCACTTGGTTTTGGCATAGCTTTGATAGAAAATTATAGAGACATTTATAAAAAGGTGGAAATAATTCATAAGAAATCGCTTATTGACCCTTTAACGGGGGCTTTTAATCGAGGCATACTCCAAGAAATTCCCGATTTTAACGACGGTGTTGTGGTCATGATAGATCTTGATAATTTCAAGGAGATAAATGACAAATACGGGCATGAAGCTGGCGATGAAGCGCTTGTTACATTTGTGAAAAAGGCAAGGGAGAACTTAAGGGAAAAAGACATTATAGTACGATATGGTGGCGATGAATTTCTGCTTATCCTGAAAAATTGCGATGAATCTAAAGCCCTTGATATTGTGAATAGAATAACATCAGCACTTGAAAATATCTCAAGACTGAAATATTCATACGGTATCGCGAAAATTGAAAATGATATCTATGATGCTATCAGCTTGGCAGACGGGAGAATGTATGAAATGAAGAAAAAAAGTCAAAGTTCTTCCTTGAAATGAAGTGTGTTTTCACATATTTTTTCGAGCAAATTGAACAACTGCTTTTTTTCATTGCCCGAAAATCCTTTTAGCGCTTCTTGAGAGAATTTATCACTGATTTTTTTTAATCTTTCCCTTAATTCATGCCCCTTTTTAGTCAGAAAAACCCTGTTCACTCTTTTGTCCTCCGGGTCTTCTTTTACTTCAACCAATTTGAGTTTTTCGAGTTTCCTGATTAATCTTGTTGTGGTCCCTTTATCTATACCAAGGTAATCACTCAATGATTTTTGGGATATTCCTTCTTTACAATAAAGGGCCATAAGGAGAAAAAAATGCCCACTCCCAAGCGATAACTCTTCAAGTTCTCTGTCCAAGTAAGTTCTTAAACTTCTTGTGATTAATGTGATTTCCCTTCCGAGAGATCTTGAATACCTCATATTTATCCCTCCCACGCTGCTTTTCCTATTTCCGATTTGAGATTCCTTATCTGTTTTATAAAAAGCACAAGAGTAATTAAAAAAGCAGAGGCATCAGCAATGGGGAAAGAAAACCATACGCCGTCAAGACCAGCAATGTGAGGAAGAACGAGAACAATTGGAATGAGAAACAAAATCTGTCTTGCCATAGATAATATGAGGGCAGGGAAGGCTTTTCCGAGTGCCTGAAACATACCGGCTCCGATAACCTGGAATCCCACCAACGGAAGAAATAGAATGACTTTTCGCATGGCACTGCTTCCCATGAGAATCAGCTCAGTATCCTTTGAAAATATCCCTATTAAGAATCCAGGGAAGCTAAATAAAACGATAAAGGCAAGTGTGGATATAATTGATTCGGCTATTGTCGATAGTTTTATTGCCTTTAGAGCTCTATCGTACTTTTTTGCACCGTAGTTAAACCCTAATATAGGCATAAAGCCCTGATTTATACCAAACATTGGCATTAAAAACACCATTAGAAGCCTGTTTATTATTCCAAATGCTGCTACCGCAATGTCTCCACCATATATTACCAGTGAATTGTTCATTATTATTCCAAGCACACTACCAGCGACTTGTCTGACAAAAGCAGAAAACCCTATTGCAAAGGATTCTTTGATTATCGGTATGTCAGGTTTTAGATCATGAAAACCCACATGTAGCAAACTCTTTCCGCTTAGAAAGTAGTACAGCAAATAAAATGCCGTTGTTGCCTGAGAAATAACCGTTGCAAAAGCCGCTCCTTTAACGCCCATACCAAAGCCAAAGATAAAAATAGGATCAAGAATGATGTTCAATATTGCAGATATAAGCATAGTGTACATTGCAACCTTTGCATTCCCCTCTGCTCTAACAATGCTATTTGTTGCCATTGCAAAAGAAAAGAAGAAGGTACCAAAAAGGATAATGCCAAGATAATCGGCGGCATAAGGCATTATCGTTGGACTAGCACCCAACAAGGTTAAAATTGGCTTCAGTAAACTGAGGCCCAGCAATGCCATGGCAAGACCAAAGAAAACAACTACTGTGAAAATATTTCCCGCTGTTCTGTTGGCTTTTGGTTTATCGCCAGCTCCTAAACTGCGGGAAATTATAGAAGCACCACCAATACCCATAAGCTGGGCAAAAGCCATGACGAATATCTGAACGGGGAAGGAAATAGTTATCCCCGCAATACCCAGGGATCCAACGCCTCTGCCAACGAAGATTGTATCGACAAAATTATATAAAGCCTGTACCAGCATACCTATCATCGCCGGTACTGAAAGCTTTAGCAACAATTTCCCTATTCCTTCTTCAGCAAGCATACGTTGTCTGTTCATGGTTTCAACCTCCATTTTTACTGCTCATTATCGTATCACAAAATAGTTGCGGTTGCAACTATTTTTTTCTTTGAGCTTTATCAATTTTCAATATACCGGGCATGATGGATTAACAGAAGTATGAGTAAATTGCTTCAAGCAAAAATAAACAGGGGATGGATTGATGGATTTTAGAAAAACGCAGAAAATATCTTTCATTGAAGGCATAGCTTATAATGCCGCTTTTATACTTACGCAGGGCTTTATAATAACGGGGCTTGCTTTCCAGTTCAATGCCACTGAGAGAATTCTCGCCATAATTGGCGTTATTCCCATGATCTCGCAAATGCTACAGGTTTTTTCTCCAAGGCTTTTCAAGATCAGCGGCAACAGAAAACGCGCAATGCTCATCTCGGCATCCATAGCGAGATATTCTTTTACAGTTATTCCTCTTTTTCTGTTGCTGAATTTGAGAAACCAATATCTACTGCTCATATCGTTGCTTATATTCGGAGCTTTCAACAGTTTGACGGGAAACTTCTGGACCTCAATCATGAAGGATATTATTCCCGAAAAAAAATTAGGCAGATTTTTCGGGTTGAGGAATTTGCTCATTTCTCTGTCATCTATGGTTCTGCTTTATTTTTATTCATTTTTAATAGATTCTCTTGGGGATAGAAAAGGTTTTTTGCTTGTAGCCACGCTGGGAGCATTTTCTGCTGTTGTTTCACGTTTGCTTCTTGGAAAATACGATGATCCACCAAAAAAAACTCTTATTACCGGCAACATTTTTTCAAAAGCGCTGAAAGATGAACGGTTTAAAAAATTTCTTACCTTTGCCCTATTCTGGAATTTCACCATTGCGCTGGCCAGCCCTTTCTTTTCATACCATCAGATTGTTAACCTAAAGCTAAGCTATTCTTATCTCAGTATTCTGGGATTTATTGCTACTGGCGTTTCTATGGTTTTCTATTTTTGGTGGGGTAAACTGGCAGACCGGATAGGACATCAAAGTGTGGCTGAATTCTCGATTTTTACCGCATCTTTTTTAGCATCTATGTGGTTATTCATGAATGAGCATACTTTCAAATTTCTGCTGCCCATCGATTCCATAGTTGGAGGGATAGTCTGGAGTGGTATAAACCTTACGCTTTTTACGCTACTGCTCGGGTTAGCCGATTCTTCAAATGTGGAAGCGTATTTTGCCGTTTTTTCCTTTTCCAGCGGTTTAGGTGCCTTATTAGGTGCCTTAACAGGTGGATTTTTAGCCAGTTGGCTTAACAGCTTCAAGCTGGAGATCTTTGGAATGCCCATCTATGGGATTCAATTCCTTTTTCTTGCGGGCGGGGTTTTCAGAAGCATATCATGGCTTTTGTTAAAGCGAGTTAAAACGAGAAAGGAAATTTCCATTCCAAAGTACTTCTTTTCCACTATTTCAGTTCTCAGCAGGCGAGCCGTTTCCAGGCCATATGAATACGCGGTGGTTATAACAAGAATCCAGCAAATTTTAAAAAAGCGGATTCGCAAGAAATCTACAAACTCAGAGCGGAAAAACCAGCGATATGTCATCTGATTTTTATTGAAATATCCTTTATGAATAAAAATGCCTCAATAAATACAGTCGTTTGATATATCAGATAAAGCAAGTCCACATTGTTTTATCCTCATCAAAAGCGATTATCTTAAAATTGCAAAAGCCATATAAAAAGCAAATAAATGGATACCGCTTACAATGATAATGTTTCCTTTTTCCCTTTTTGACTATAAAATTCATCATAGTAGCTGTGTTTCTAAATCATACGATTGATTATCCGACAATGCCTGTCGGAATTGCGTTTTTCCTTATATAAGTGGATTATAAAAATAAAAAAAAGCCATTATAAATGGAATATATATTTTTGAAGCTACCTCTTTTATCAAAGAGTTTTTTTGCAAATAGGGTTTTAGAGACCATTTTGTTTTTTAGCAGATTGTAACTGTGATATTTAGCTGTATTTTATGTTTTTCAGC
>Ga0190346_1000522_pt1 | contig 10961 bp, 7 predicted proteins | sample 48721345_MG_FD_161680 | JGI IMG/M metagenome (GOLD analysis project Ga0190346, IMG submission 161680) | Hydrothermal vent microbial mat bacterial communities from Southern Trench, Guaymas Basin, Mexico - 4872-13-4-5_MG | ecosystem: Environmental > Aquatic > Marine > Hydrothermal vents > Microbial... | reverse complement strand
TTACCTTCAAACCGGTGGATAAACCAGTGGATAAGAGCTTAGGCAAACCCCTTTCCGGTGTAGAGGTCAGGATAATAGGGCCCGACAGTACCGGAGTTGGAGAACTTGCATTTAAGGGCCCGATGATTATGAAAGGTTATCACAGGGCCTCCGGGGCCACACGTGAGGTACTGGATTCAGAGGGCTGGCTGAAGACCGGTGATCTGGGTTATCAGGATGAGAAGGGCTATCTGTACCTCTTGGGAAGGGCCGGGAACCTCATTGTTACTCCTGCCGGGGAATACATCTGCCCTGAGGAGATAGAGACCGCGATAAATCTGAGGCCCTTTATCCGGGAATCTTTAGTCTATGGCTGTCAAAAAGGGGACGGAGAGGAAGTCCGTGCAGCCATACTCCCTGATTATGAGGCCATTGGCGAACATTCTCCGGGAAGACAAATGAGTGATGAGTATGTACACCGGCTCATATCCGGAATGGTCAAAAAGGCAAATAAGACCCTGCCTCCTTTTAAAAAGGTAGGGTCTTTTACTTTGTTGGATAAGGAACTCCCCAGAAATTCTGCCGGAAAGGTCATGCGCCGCGTATTTATGGAATTGCCCCGGGCTGAGTAATCATGTAACCAACTTATATTGGAGCACTGTTCTTATTTGCTTTCTCATGAGCCTTTTGGAAGGACGCAAAGGTTAGCTGCGTCCAGGATTCGATATACCAGATGATGTGCCGGATTGATTTTCGCAACCGCAAGGGCCTGATGCACACTTATGGCCTTGGTTATACCCAGTGCCACCATATCGGCCTGTGTGAGGCCCTGGCTTACTGCAAACACCTTTACCGCCCGGCAATCAGGATCGGTCAACTCCCTTATCCCCAGGGCCTTGTGGTTACCCAGTCTGTATCCCCGACGCATGACTATATCCATGGCGGCCGAGGCGGTGGGTGCCTGGACGAGCAGCCTTACAAAGTGGTCCTGCCCAATACCATTCTCGCAAGGGGCTGACAGTATAATCACACCGCTGTTCCGGACAGCCCACTGGTTGTTCATTATGGCCTTGTCGGCCTGGTAAAAGCTCTGTCCGAGCGGGCCGAAGGTCTCCAGTATGATCGCATCGGCAGGCACGGGAACTTCCTGCATAAAAACGCTTCGGGCAGAGGGCACAACGGCATCAAGTACGGATAACGGTGTACCTCCGGCGGCCGCGATGATCGTGTTGCCGACCTGCACGAGATTTACGCCTGAAATGCGCTGTACAGCAGACAGGTCCGACAGCATTTCCGAAATTCCTTCAAATACCGGGTTGCCCGCAAGACAGCCCGGTCTGGAACCGGGAAGCAGGGCAAAGGCATGATTCGATTCAACGTCTTTATGGGAGGCGCAGCCGATGGTGAGAGTCTTGTGTACACCCGTAAATCCGGCAAAGTAATGCGGCTCCACGCTTCCGATTCCCAATACGGGTCTCTCTCCGACAAGCCACGGATGAGCCCTCCAGCCATTCCGTCCAACAGATGCCATTTCATTGCCCCGGCTGTTGTGCCATTGAATTTCCTCAATGGGCAGATCCTGAATCAGTTGAAATTCAAAATCGCTCATTTTCTCTCTGGTAAAGCAGTGGGTACCTGTTGCTATCAGGACCCTGATATGTTTCGGATCAACTGAACGGCTGAGAACCTTAAGTACCCTGGGACTGTCGGTATGGCGCTGGGGATCGTTGACTACTACGGTAAGGACTTGCGGATTTTCAATGCACTCCAGCGCATTGCCCACTGCCCTTTCAAGCAGTGACCGGTCAATAGGCCCGAAGAGGTCCATCTGGGGCCTCAGGGTTATGATATGGTCTTCCTGCCTAATAAGTCTAAGCCTTCAAATTCATCTTCGTAAAAGAATTTATCAGCGCCGAATGCCGGACGGAGTTGAGTCAGCCAGGTGGCTTCAGGATCAAAACGTGCAAAGAAGGGACGCTGTACCCAGTCCGGATTGCGGCCCTGGATGAAACGCAGTACAAACACCTTTTCGTTGTTGATTTCAGCAATACCCTGTACCTCTATCTTGCCTGGAAAAGCGCTCATTGATGGTCCGCGCACCGTACGCGCCAATCCGGACACCTTCAGAACGGCGTTATGATATATCTCATAGGCCTCGGCTAACGGCAACTCAAAGTAGTGACAGGCACCGGTATTGCGTGCTATGAACATATAGTAAGGTATGATTCCAAGTCTTACCTGCGTACGCCACATGCGTGCCCAGATTTCAGGGTCGTCATTTATATGCTTTACTATTGGACTCTGACTGCGTATTACGGCTCCGGTATCACGGATTCGCCGAATGGCCTTCCGGGCGATAGGCGTTTCCATCTCCTGCCAATGGTTGTAATGGGCCATGACAGCCACGTGTTTGCCGCCTTTTACCATGCGCTCCATCAGTCTTAAAAGGTCGTCGGCATCGCTGTCACTTACATAGCGATAAGGCCAGTAGGTCAGAGACTTGGTCCCTATACGGATATTTTGTATGTGCTCGAACTCAGGCTGCAGCAATGGTTTTATATATTTCTTGAGCAGACCGGTTCCCATAACCATGGGGTCGCCACCGGTGAGCAGAAGGTCGGTAACATCCTTGTGCCCGGCCAGGTATCTATGCAGGTCATCGGTCTTGCTGGCAGAAAAACGCAGCTCGTCAATCCCGATGAACTGTGCCCAGCGAAAACAGAAGGTGCAATAGGTATGGCAGGTCTGTCCCCGGCGGGGGAAAAACAGTACGGTTTCCCGGTACTTGTGCTGCATCCCCTTGAGAGGTCGGCCATCCATGACAGGGACATTCAGGATCTGCTGACCTGCAGGATGGGGATTGAGTTCTGCGCGTATTTCATTGGCCGCTGTCCGGATCTGCCTGTCGTCTGTGCCCTTGAGAATTAAGCTTGCCATGCGATCAAAGTGCTCCTGTGTGAGCATTTCGGGCTGTGGAAAAGTGAGCTTGAAAATCGGATCATTCGGGACATTATCCCAGTCTATCAGGTTTTCAATTACATACTGATTGACTCGGAACGGAAGTACTCTGGCCACCACCTGCATTGCAAAACGTATGTCCGGAGGCAATTTAATAATTTGAGGGATCTGATCAAGTTGACGTGCAGTGAAAAAACGAACATACAAAGGCTGCCTATTGGTGGCAGAATAGGTTCGGGAAATTTGCTTGCAAATCGGAACGGAATACATAGTGCATACCCTCCTTGAATGTCTTCAGCCGTGACGACATCAGAACAGATTTTGCTACCCGTCTAACTTAAAAAGCTAAAACAGGATGGTTATTGACAGATGATAGGTGTTTGTATGCCCTAAAAAAATTATCAGGGCTTCCAGTCTGCTAAATGGGGTTGGTTATAAAACCAAATAAATATATCATTTTTGGTCACGGATTTCAACCCACCTGATACGAAGTCACGGCATTGCCGAATTATATATATGAATAGTGGTGTGTTGCACAATCTGAGGTATAAACAAGACTTTTTATATGCATGACGGCAAATTATTGCGGTTGAATACCTTGAACTGCTTTACATTGTCGATTAATAGACTGGTGTCAAAATTAACTGAACTTTGAATTCTGAATCTTTAGGACAAATGAATTCCCCGGAAAAGGAGCTGTTGAAAGTGTCTATAAGAGCCGTCCGCGGATTTAAGGACGTATTGCCTGATGAAATTGAGCTCTGGCATCGAGTTGAGTCCATCGCCCGTAGTGTTTTTAAGTCCTTCGCCCTGGAAGAGATGCGGATTCCCCTGCTGGAAAAGACAGAGATTTTTACTCGGAGTATCGGCGAATTTACTGATATTGTCGAAAAAGAGATGTATACATTCACAGACAGGAGCGGCGATTCCCTGACTCTCAGACCCGAGGCGACTGCGGGCCTTGTAAGAGCTGTAAGCGAGCACAAGCTTCTTGCTCGATCTTCGATACTGAAACTGTTTACCATAGGGCCCATGTTCAGGCATGAACGTCCCCAAAAGGGCAGGCTCCGTCAGTTTCATCAGATAAACGTTGAAGTGATGGGGACAAAGACCCCCCCTTCAGATGTTGAGGTCATCTGGATGGCATGGGAGATCCTGGAGCGTCTCGGGCTCAGGGGGCTAAGTCTGGAGATCAATTCCCTGGGTTGCCCTGCATGCAGGGCCATATACAGGAATGATCTTAAGAAATATCTTGATGGTATATTCCAGGACCTGTGTCGTGACTGCCAGAGAAGGAGTAAGCTAAACCCCCTAAGGGTTTTTGACTGCAAGAACGAAGCCTGCAGAAAAATCATGGCTAATGCACCCCTTAACAGGGAATATCTGTGTACTGAGTGCGTGAATCACCTGGAAAAGGTCTTGTCCTTTCTTAAGACCCTGAAGATACCGTTTGTCATAAATCCTTATCTGGTAAGGGGACTCGATTACTACGTGATGACCACCTTTGAAATGGTCTCCTCTGATCTGGGTGCCCAGAGTACCGTGGCTGCAGGAGGCAGATATGACGGCCTTTTAAAGGCCCTGGGGGGGCCTGATCTCCCGGGAGTCGGGATGGCAATTGGAATTGACCGTTTGTTGCTGCTCCTTGAGAAGTATAAGGAAGGCCCATCTATTGATCTGTTTATAGCGGCCCTGGGTACCAAGGCCAGAGAAGAGGTCCTGCCCTGGATGAAACATTGGCGCCGTCAAGGACTGACTGTTCAGATGTCATACGAGGACAGGGGGCTTAAGGCCCAGATGAAGCAGGCCGGCAGGGCAGGGGCCTCTTATGTTCTAATACTGGGAGAAGAAGAGCTCCATAAAAAACAAGTGGTGCTCAGAAATATGATTAATCATGATCAGCACGAGATAACTTTTGATGATGTGATTTCAGCAGTGGACAGCTTGGTTGGATAGGTTATGTGGTTTGGTGGATATTCTAATTGAAGATGAGGTGAATTGAATGGATTTGATGGATGGGCTGAAGCGCACCCATGATTGTTACAGTCTTACGGAGACGTCGCTGAACCAGGAAGTGGTGTTGATGGGATGGGTTCTCAGACGGAGGGATCATGGGGGGCTTATTTTTATAGACCTCCGTGATCGCAAAGGGATCACCCAGGTGGTCTTTGCACCCGAGGTACATGATGAATCACATCAAAAGGCCCACAGTCTAAGGAGTGAGTATGTTATTGCAGTAAAAGGCATAGTTCGCAGAAGACCGGAGGGCATGGAGAATCCAAAGATAAAGACTGGAATGATTGAAGTCGCATGCCGTGATCTTCGCATTTTAAACACATCAAAGACCCCTGCGTTTTCCCTTGATGAGGAAGGAGAAATATCTGAAAACCTGAGGCTGAAATATCGTTATCTGGATCTCAGAAGACCGCATATGGTTGAGGGCATAATTCTGCGGCACAGGGTTTGTCAGACCATGCGGTCATATTTGAACAGCAGGGACTTCCTTGAGATAGAGACCCCGGTTCTGACCAGAAGCACCCCTGAAGGCGCCAGGGACTATCTTGTGCCCAGCAGGGTCAGTCCGGGCTGCTTCTATGCCCTGCCACAGTCTCCACAGCTCTACAAGCAGATCCTTATGGTCTCGGGTCTTGAGCGATATTACCAGATAGTCAAGTGCTTCAGGGATGAAGATCTAAGGGCGGATCGTCAGCCTGAGTTTACGCAGCTCGATATGGAGATGTCCTTTATTGACGAAGATGACATTATTGACTTGATAGAGGGGCTGTTGTGTTTATTGTTTAAAGAGACCCTGGGCAAGGCAATCAGGGCACCATTTCAAAAGCTGACCTTTCAGGAGGCAATGGATCGTTTCGGTACTGATCGTCCGGATACGCGTTTTGGCCTGGAGCTCTGTGATATATCGGATATTGCCGCTGTATGCGGACTGAAGGTATTTCAGGAAGTAGTTTCAGCCAATGGTGTGGTAAAGGCCATAAACGCAAAAGGCATGGGTGATTTTTCCAGAAAGGACCTTGATGATCTTACCGGATTTGCAACAGGCCTCGGGGCCAAGGGGCTTGCCTGGATAAAAATAAAGGAAGGCGGGTCATGGCAGTCACCTGTAGCGAAATTTTTCTCTGAGGAAGAGAAAACAGCAATAAGACAGCGGTTGGATGCGGCTCCGGGAGACATACTGTTCTTCGGGGCGGACCGGAAGAGCGCGGTATGCAGGGTGTTGGGAGAACTCAGAATGGAGCTTGCCAGACGCCGCAATCTCGTTCCTAAAGGGGAGTTCGGTTTTACATGGATTACTGAGTTTCCCCTGATGGAATATGACGAAGATGAAGCAAGGTTTGTATCTCTGCACCATCCATTTACCGCTCCCATGAACGAAGATTTGGAAATGTTATCCAGTGAGCCGGCGAATGTCAGATCCAGGGCCTATGACCTGGTCCTTAATGGAATTGAGATAGGAGGGGGCAGTATTCGTATCCATCAGGCCTCTGTTCAGGAAGCCGTCTTCAGGGCCTTATCCATCTCTGAAAACGAGGCCGGGGACAAATTCGGCTTTCTTCTGGAGGCCCTGGAATACGGGGCCCCGCCACACGGAGGCATTGCTTTCGGCCTGGACCGCCTGGTAATGCTTATGGCGGGAAAAGATACCATAAGGGATGTCATGGCCTTTCCAAAGACCCATAAGGCCCAGTGTCTATTGACCAATGCCCCTGCAAATGTGAGTATGGCCCAACTGGCTGAGCTTTATCTGAAACCCGACTGGAAAAAAGTCCCTAAATAGGCTATAGTGCTCCAGGTCTTGCGGTGCGCTTTCTGCGCAGTCGATATATCAATAGATGGTATTGAGAGAAGCCGTTTTTTTGTTTATCCAGACTCGGAATTGATATTTAAAAAATAGAATAATACCTTTTATTCAACAGTTAAAATACATAATTTAGAATTATTATTAGATAAGGAGTTCTTATGGCAAAGTGGAATCCAGGGCGAGGATTATTGGATCGTCAAGGCGGCAAATACTGGAATTACAACCTCCAGGACAACCCCAATGCCGATCTTATGAGAGATATATATCCTTATGACAAGGTATGCCTGATTGATTTTGATCACAAACATATGATGCCGTCTCCATGCCCGCATATGCTCGTAACTGATACCACTTTCAGGGACGGCCAGCAGGCACGTCCCCCGTACAGCGTGAAACAGATCAGCGAAATTTTCGATTTATTGCACCGCATGTCAGGTACAAAGGGGATAATCCGTCAGTCTGAGTTTTTTCTCTATACTTCCAAGGACAAGGAGGCAATAGAAAAATGCAGGGAAAAAGGATATGAGTTTCCACAGATTACAGGCTGGATAAGGGCAAAGGCCGAAGACCTGAAGCTCGTAAAGGAAATGGGCCTGGGGGAGACGGGTATTCTCACCTCTGCCTCTGATTATCATATATATCTTAAGCTCAAAAAGACCAGGGCCCAGGCCATGGAGGCCTATCTGGCCATAGTTAAGGAGGCCCTGGACCTGGGAATAGTCCCCCGTTGCCATTTTGAGGACATTACCCGGGCCGACATATACGGCTTTTGTGTGCCATTTGCAATAGAACTTATGAAGTTGAGGGCAGATAGTGGAATAGATATCAAGATCAGGTTGTGCGATACCCTCGGCTACGGAGTCACATATCCCGGTGCGGCCCTTCCAAGGGGCGTTCCGAAACTGGTGAGGGCTATGATAGATGACGCCGGAGTGCCGGGAGAACTCCTTGAATGGCACGGCCATAACGACTTTCACAAGACGGTGATCAACGCCACCACGGCATGGCTTTATGGGTGTGATGCCATAAACGGTACTCTGCTTGGATTCGGCGAGCGTACGGGCAATACCCCCATAGAGGCGATATTGATAGAGCGCATGGCCCTCAGGGGTACTGATGACGGCATAGATACAAAGGCCATTACAGAAATGGGCAGGTACTTTGAGAGAGAGCTGGGGGTACACATTCCCAAGAACTATCCGCTGGTCGGTGAGAATTTCAATGCCACCAGCGCCGGCATACATGCAGATGGTCTGCTCAAGAACGAGGAAATTTATAACATATTCGATACGGGCAAGATACTGGGCAGGCCGGTAACCGTTATTATCTCCGATAAATCGGGTACAGCAGGTATTGCACACTGGATAAATGCACACCGGGAACTGGATGGTGCACAAATGATTGATAAGCGTCATCCCGGGGTTGTGAGGATATATAAGCATGTTATGAAAGAGTATGAGGAGGGCAGGGTCACCTCCATGTCAAATGAAGAGATGCATGCCCTTGCCAGAAGGCACCTGCCTGAACTCTTCATCTCTGAGTTCGACAAGCTTAAGATAAGGGCCCATGAACTCGCCTTCCACCTGGTGGAGGACCTGATAGAGCGTAAAGAGATACAATCAATGGATCCAGAAGTTGCAAAGCCTGTTTTTGTCCAAATCCTTAATGACAATCCTTTTATTCAGTTCCTTTACGTAGTAAATGCAGATGGGCACAAAATTACCCAGAACTTTACCCATTTGGAAGATAGGGCTAAATATGCAAACTTTCAGCTGGATAGTGATTTTTCAGGGCGTCCCTGGTTTATTGAACCTATAAAGGATGGCAAAATCCATGTCAGTGATTTTTATACGTCCAGAATCACTGGTGCTCTCTGTATTACGGTGTCCGGCCCAATCCGCAATGATGACTATGAGATTATCGGTATACTGGGGATAGATCTGAGATTTGAAGACCTCGCAAAGATGGAGCGGGACTCCGAGGAATGAGAAAGGTGCTGTTCGGAAGAAGTGGGCAGGCCATATATCTATTGCCCTGATTTTCCCTGATGCATACTCTGTAGGCATGTCCAATCTCGGCCTGCAGTCGGTCTATTTCGGGCTCAATGTCGAAGACCGGCTGCTGGTCGAGAGATTTTTTGTGCCGAATCAACAAATTCACTCGTTCACCAGATCAGCAAATCTCTCCTGGCTTTCCGAGGAGTCTTCCAGACCTCTTAAGGACTTTGATCTCTTACTTTTCTCAATAAGTTTTGAATCCAATTATCAAAACATGATAAAGGCCATAGAAGCAGCGGGCCTATCTCTCAAGTCTGAAGATCGTCATAATCTGGAACCTATTGTGCTGGCAGGGGGGATTGCAACCCAGATCAATCCGGAGCCTGCAGCCCCCTTTGTTGATGCATTTCTTCTGGGCGATTTTGAGGCCATTTCAGGGGCACTTATCTCATGTCTGCCGCAAATCACCGATCATGGGATTTCAAGAATTGAACGATTAAAACTGCTTGCGGATATTATTCCCGGGGCCTATATACCAATGGCTTACAGGCCTTTCTACAGCGCCTCGGGAGATCTGTTGGATTGTGAGTATAAACAGGGCTTTCCCTTCCCGGTTGTTCCGGCCATCTTTATCCCAAACTCCCAATCTGTAATCCCCCAGGTCCCTCATACCCGTATAATCAGCCCTGATTCTGTCTTTTCCAATATGTTTTTAATAGAACTTGCCAGAGGATGTGGAAGGGGTTGCAGATTCTGTGCTGCTGGATTTGTGTATCGGCCCCTGAGGCAATGGTCTGTTGACAGTATTAATGAGGCACTTCGAGAGTGTAAGGATACTGACCGTGTAGGGCTGGTGGGTCTGGAGTTTCTCGGGATCAAGGCAATCGAACAGCTTTGCGTAAGGCTCCTGGAAAAAGGACTGAAGCTTGCCTTTTCATCTCTCAGGGCAGATGATATCACTCAGGATATTGCCCGTCTCCTCAAGGCCTCTGATGTCAAGCTGGCAACCATTGCACCTGAAGCAGGTTCTCAAAGGCTGAGGCGGATTATCAACAAGAATCTTGATGAAGATGTAATACTGGGGGCGGCGGATATACTGGTATCAGGTGGAATTCCGAACTTAAAGCTCTACTTCATGCTGGGTCTGCCTTTTGAGACCGACGAAGACGTTTACGGTATTATTGATCTGGTCAATAAAATCCGCAGCATCATCAGGCCGATTGGTCAATCACGGGGTCATCTGGGCTCTGTAACCGTTTCCGTCAGTACTTTTGTGCCAAAGGCATGGACTCCAATGCAGTGGGCCGGAGCTGTAGAGAAATCGGTACTTGAACATAGAAGACAAATACTGGAAAGGGGTATGCGCCGTCTGCCCAATGTGAAGCTGCAACTGGACTCGGTACGTGAGGCCGCCTTTCAGACATTACTGAGCAGAGGGGACAGGAGACTCGCACCTGTTTTGCAGGCAGTGGCGCTCAAGGGAGCAGTATTGAGCAGGGCCGTGAAAGAGGCGGGTCTTTCACTCGATATATATCGCAAAACCCGGGATTCGGATATGCCTTTTCCATGGGAGATCGTTCAGCACAGGGTGCGCAGAGAATATTTGTGGGATGAGTGGAGCAGGGCATCAAGGGCACAGCAGACTGCCTTTTGTGTCCCCGGGACATGTGATAGATGCGGGGCCTGCAGAGAACAATTATAGATTTAATGTTATTGATAATTAACCTGTCAAAGTTATATAATGTCCGTATGAGATGGGCAGAAACTGTAAATGATAATATAGTGCCGGACAAAAATTTAATAAAACAAGATCTAATCTGTTGAAAGGATAATTCAAATGCCCAAACGTGATGATATCAAAAAAATCATGATTATAAGCTCCGGGCCAATTGTTATAGGCCAGGCCTGCGAGTTTGATTATTCCGGCACGCAAGCCTGCAAGGCCCTTCACAAACTCGGTTATGAGATAGTTTTGGTCAATTCAAATCCTGCAACCATAATGACTGATCCCGGCATGGCTGATGCCACCTATATCGAGCCTTTGAACATACAGGTTATGACGGAAATTATAGAAGAAGAAAGGCCTGATGCACTTCTTCCCAACCTGGGCGGGCAGACAGGGCTTAACCTGTCTTCAGAACTGGCCCGAACAGGCGTGCTGGAGAAATACGGTGTAAAAATAATAGGTGTTGAGATTGATGCTATCA
>Ga0190346_1000520_pt1 | contig 10963 bp, 8 predicted proteins | sample 48721345_MG_FD_161680 | JGI IMG/M metagenome (GOLD analysis project Ga0190346, IMG submission 161680) | Hydrothermal vent microbial mat bacterial communities from Southern Trench, Guaymas Basin, Mexico - 4872-13-4-5_MG | ecosystem: Environmental > Aquatic > Marine > Hydrothermal vents > Microbial... | reverse complement strand
ATTTTATAAGGAAAAAAGTTATATAAGATTACAGCCGGCAAATAAAACCATAGAACCGATTATTGTAAAAAGGGATAAAGAGCTAACAATACAAGGTATTGTCATTGATGTAATAAGAAATGAGGAAGATTTACAAGCAGAAAAACTTTTTGAAAGCAAAGAGATAAAAAGAAATAAAACACTTCCCTTGAATAAAATTATTTTGGGCGATGCCATAGAGGAATTAAAAAAGCTGCCAAATGAAAGTTGCGATGTAGTTATTATTGATCCGCCATACAATATCGGAAAAAATTTTGGAAATAATATGGATAAGCGCGAATTGAAAGAGTATGTTGCTTGGTGCAAAGAATGGATAAATGAATCAATTCGCGCAATGAAGCCAACAGGGACAATGTTTATTTATGGATTTAGTGAGATACTCGCTTATTTATCAGTAGAAATTCCAATCAATAAGCGCTGGCTTATTTGGCATTACACAAATAAAAATGTTGCCTCGTTAAATTTTTGGCAAAGAAGCCATGAAGCAATAATTTGCGCTTGGAAAGATAAACCAATTTTTAATAAAGATGATGTCAGAGAGCCATACACCGAGGGTTTTTTGAATGGAGCCGCCGGAAAAGTCAGAAAAGGAACTGCTGGAAGATTCAGCAATAGCGGAAAAGAAACGGTTTATAATGCTCATGCTGGCGGAGCCTTGCCTCGCGATGTAATAAAAATACCAGCTTTAGCTGGCGGTGCGGGAATGAATGAAAGGTGGTTTATATGTAAAACTTGCAAAAATAAAGTTTTTGAACCAAGAGAATTAAAAAATCACGCAAAGCATGATATAGTCAAACATCCAACACAAAAACCTGTCGCTTTGTCAAAAAAATTGGTAATGTCTGCCATGCCAAAAAAGGATGGTGTTGTATTAGTGCCTTTTGTCGGCACTGGCTCTGAATGTGTGGCCGCAAAAGAATTGGGCCAATCTTATATCGGGTTTGAAATAAATCCTGATTATATTAAATTGGCTAAAAAATATTTAGAAAACACAAAGTATATTCCAAAACTATTTTAGAGAATTATCTATTTCTTTTTTCACTGATAAAAAAGTTTCTGGCGTAAAGACAACAAAACCATTATCAAAGGCTTTTGTTCGCTTGTCTTCCAAAAATCTTAAATAAGGCAGTCTAAATTCACCCTTTTTTGTTTTCGGATCAGAAAGACAAGTTGGCACCTCATATTTTATATCTATATTTTCGCCGTTGTTTTTCTTTTTTCTCGGAAGCGGAACCCTGCTCATTACTCCGCTAAAACTCGTTTTCTTTACTTGATAGTTTAGAATATGATTTTTATATTTAACCCTTATGTCAGCGCCCAAAGAGTCAAGCTCTCGCGACATACTTACCGTTCCTTTACCAAAAACAGACTCGGCAACATAACCGCCATGAATTTGAGTTATTAGCCCAGCCCAAGTCCGATAAATTCTTGCCTCTATCCCGCGATAAAAACAATCTTCGCACATTGTTGTTTTCTTCCTGAATTTTTCAAGTAAATCCCTTTTTTCTTCCAAATATCTTTTATAAAATTTTTCAAAAGTAATAAATTTTTTCTCTTCCCAATATACTTTATACAAAAGTTCAATGGCTTGAATGTCCTTTGGTAAATCCATTTCAACAATTTTAATAGTACTATATTTTTTTCTATAGTCTTTTAGTGGTACTGTTTGCAAGAATTTATCAAATTTTTCTAAATACATGTTAAACAAAAAAATTTATTTCTTTTTTATATATTTTTGCAAGTTCTTGCAATTCTGCTATATCAATTCTGCGTTCGCCTCTTTCAATTTTAGAAATATATGACTGAGGCTTTTTTAATTTATTAGCCACTTCTTCCTGTTTTAAGCCAATCTCAAGCCGAGCTTTTTTTAGCTTTTCAATGGTATTTTTATACTTTTTTGAATAAATTGACTTACTCATACTATTTTTAGTATATATCCTATTGTAGTATATCCCAAAATAGGTTATACTAATTTCAGGGAGTTCCTTCTTGTCGCCCGTGCGCGGGCGCGGTGGGACAAGGGCGACTGTTAAATATAATAGCCCGTCCGCAAAAAAATCGGCCCCACTGTCCAGCGAGATAAACTCCGCTGAAAAGCAAAAGGGCAAAAAGGAAGGGAATCTGGGGGAAGGTCCCGCAACCACAAGAGCACGAGGTAAACTCTGCGAGGATGAGGCAATCCCGCTTAGCGGGACCCAAAACTCTAATTTCGTAAATTGGCGGAAGGGGCGGGATTCGAACCCACGGAGACATTGCTGCCTCACTTGCACTCCAAGCAAGCGCTTTCGACCGCTCAGCCACCCTTCCAAATTTAACTCATAACTTAAAACTTTGAATTACGAAACTCCTCTCCTTCCCCTCCCCCCTGATAAGGGGGGCTGGGGGGGTTGAGAAGATAAGAGAGGTTGGAAAACTAACTATTATCTCCAACCACCCATAACCCCTCCTCGTCTAAGGAGGAGAATAAACTGTATTTCGTAATTCAAACTAATTAAGGTCTGCTGATTTTCATCTATTTTTTATAAGAAGAGATAAATTTAATTTTTAATTTTATAATTTTTAATGAATTTCTAATTCTTTAATTTTTAAAGCGCCAAATTCAAAATTACAAATTCCAAATAAATTCAAAATTCAAATGTTCAAAATTCTAAACCGTTTTGTATTTTGTATTTTGGTTATTGTAATTTATTTGTGATTTGTAATTTTGAATTTAGAATTTATTTTCTGTTTAAAAATTGAGTTATTAAAAATTGATTAAAAATTAAAAATTAAAAATTAAAAATTATAACAACTATTTCTAACTCCCTCCTTTGCAAGGAAAGGAAAAATGGGATTAAACGCGCAAGTCCCGCCCCCCAACCCCCCCCAGCCCCCCTTATCAGGGGGGGGGAGAGGAGGGATAATTGGAGAAAATCAGCAGACCCTACTTATTCACCGCGCTATTCATAAACGCCATAATTTCATTCATTGGAACGACTAAATTTCCGCCTTGGCTAATGCCAACAATTTCGCCTTTTAGATTTACAACCGGCGCGCCATTAAATGATTTGTCTAAAGAATTCATAATTTTAATTCTTTTCATTGTTTCTTTCTCTATGCCGTTTTCTGTTGTTTCACTGCTGCCAACAAATTTTGATACTATATCAACGGCAACTGAATCATCCAGCGCAATTACTTTTTCTCCAAGTTCAATATTTTCAAACGCGGCAAAAGCCAAAACCGGAAGATTAACCTCTTTTATTTTGATAATCGCAAATCCCGTTAAATCATTCTCCGCGATTAATTCCGCGGAATAAATTTCTCCGTTATTTAATTTCACTTTCGGAAAATTACTTTTAGCGCCGAAAACAGCATCCGTTCCGCTATCATTTTTTTTGGAAACATCTTCCTCTTTGTCTGTAATATTTATATTCTCTAAAGAAGTTATTATAACGCCGTCATTTGTCAAAATAACTCCGGTTCCTTTGCGTATAAATTCGCCGCTCGGCTTGCCGTCAGAATTTTTTATCGGTTCAACTATTTGAATAACTGACGGAAGAATTTTTTTTATCGCTTCAACCACGGCTTTGTCTTCCGATATTTTTACTTCTTTGGTTATTTCCACGATGGTTGTTCGTTCATTAACTCGTTTTAAAAATTCATATTGGTTGAGCTGCGGATAATTTACAAGCAGATATGGAATCGCAAAACGATCTATCAATATTCCACCCGCTCCTCCGATTACTAAAACAAAAATAAAAAGAACAATAAAATTTATCAATTTTCTGAATCTTGATCGTGAACATTTTCTTTCGCTTAAATCTTCAGATTCATCTTTCGGTTTTCCAAAAAACTTCTCCGCGGTTTTTGAATTACTCTTTTGTTTTGCTCTTAATGATCTTATGGTTATGTTTTTCATATATTGATTGCAATTAATTTATAGTAATTTATAGTAATTTGTTGTAACTTGTTGTTGCTTGTTATTGCTTACAAAACCAATTACAACAAGTTACTATGAGTTACTTTTTTCAAAAACTCATGCATTTTTAATAAAGCTTTTGGCGACTCCGCGCTAAACTTGTGTGAAACAGTTTTCAGTTCAAAGTAAATCAGAGCAAAAAATCCGATAACGACAAGCGCTATGTTAATAAATCTGTAGATCAAACTGAAAGTAAATCCGTCGCTTTTGCCAAGATTTAATAAATTGAAAATAAAAGTGAGCGCCGCCTCAAAACTTCCAAAAGAACCGGGAATTGGAACAAAATTCGCGAGCGCTATCAGAAAAAAAATAGGAATTGATTGAATAAATTCAAATGCCGCGCCAGTTTTATTAAAATAAGAAATAACAATACAAATAACAGCCAAGTAAAATATAATCTCCAAAATTGATAAAAGAAACGCTTTTAGAAACACTTCTTTTTTATTTTTAAAAAATCGCGAAATTATTCCTTCTGTTCTTTTTATGTTTTTCTCTTTTCTTTTTATAAATTTTATCCTATCAATCCTCAATGTTTTTATGATAAACATAAAAAAACCGTCTCCATCAGAGTTTTTGTTTAACACTCTTGAATAAAAAAGATGCAAGATAAAAACAGTAAATATAACTATAATTCCAAATCCGCAAAAAAATTCAACAGGAAGGGAGAAATGATTAATCAGAAATAAAAAACCCGCTATCATCAACAGGAACAGGGAGAAGAAATAAATCGCCTGATCTATCACTACTGACGCGAAAGATTTTTCCCAGTCGCAGACACCTTCTTCTTTAATCATATACGCTCTGATCGGTTCTCCCCCAATTAAAACGGAGGGGGTGATGTAACTTACCGTAAATCCGACGAGCTTTGCTCTCAAAACTTTTATGAAACTTATTTTATGGTTGTTTTGCGATTCAATAATTACTTTCCATCTCAGAGATCCAACAACGCAAACAGCGATAAAATTTAAAAGAAAAACAAAAATTATTATTACCGGCGGAAAAAGAAAAACAGCATTTAAGACATCATCAACGCCTGCTTGCTGCATTGCGGCTACAAACAATAATGATCCAATAAGGAGAGATATTATGCAAAAAATAATCTTGCGCATTTTCAACTAATAACTTATAACTAATAACTAATAACATTTTGTTATAAGTTATCGGTTATAAGTTATAAGTTAATCGCTGGTGCCCGGAGTGGGACTCGAACCCACAATCCCTTACGAGAAACAGATTTTAAGTCTGTCGCGTATACCAATTCCGCCATCCGGGCAAATCATGAAACATGGAACATAAACAAACGAGTTCTTGTTATAGCTTGTTTCATGTTTCATGCCTTGAGGCCTGGGTCGGATTTGAACCGGCGTACGCGGTTTTGCAGACCGCTACCTAACCACTCGGTCACCAGGCCATATACTACACAATAGGCATAATTTACCTAAAGTATAATTAAATTAGCATAAAAATAATTGGTGGTCAAATGAAAATTATTAATATCAAATATCAAAATCCAAATTTCAAATCAATATTAAATATCAAATCATTAATACCAAAAAAACAGTAGGCGGTTTTTTATTTGATATTAATAATTTGATATTGAATTGATATTTGGTATTTGAAATTTGATATTAATCCTGATTAGATCCCCAATCCAACCTGTTCCATTTTTTCTTCACTTTTTTCTTCTTCAACTCCATCTTTATCCATTATCTCCAATACTTTCGGAATTTTCTTGAAATCTTTCTCTAAATCTTCCAACAAATTATTTCTGTATAACGCTGCCGCCGGATGGTAAATCGGAAAGTAAACTTGCCCTTTGCGTCTTTTTGGCTTGCCATGATCAAAGGATATTTTTTGGTTCGGCAAAAACCTGTCCATTGAATGCCTGCCGAGAAGAACTATTAATTTTGGCTTTATAATTTCAATCTGCCGATCAAGCCATAGCCGACACGCTTCAACTTCATTAGGTAAAGGATCTCTGTTTTGCGGCGGGCGGCATTTTACAATATTCGCTATATAAATATCTTTTCTCGTTAACCCGATTGATTCAATGAGCTTGTCCAACAATTTTCCCGCCGCGCCAACAAAAGGACGCCCTTGTTCGTCCTCATTTTTGCCGGGTCCTTCGCCGATAAACATAATTTCCGCATGAGAACTCCCCTCGCCTGGCACAACATTAGTCCGCGTTTTTGCCAACGCGCATTTTTCGCATTTTAGAATTTGGTTGTTGAGATCTTCAAGAGACATAATTTGAATTGCTTAAATACTTGTATGATAATATTATCCTAAATTATCCAACCATTTTGTCATTTCGAAATGGAACGGAGCGAAGTGTAGTGGAATGAGAAATCTCTTAGCTATACCATATAAACAGAACAGTTATATTTCTTCAGTTAAGAGATTCCTCAATCGCTGCAGCTCATTTCGGAATGACAAAAAGTAGAAAATTTATATTTATAACACTAAAGATTATATTACAATTATTGTATTTTCGGTTTAATAAAAAAGTTTAATGTTTTATAGATTTGGCTAGATGTAATATACGAAAGATTCTGAAACAGACCTGTGCTGAATTCAGTTCAGTATTCAGAATGACAGGTTTTTTGGAATTTAGATTTAAGCTTAATACTAACTACTTGATACCAAATACTATCCTACCATCTCACCCCAATATCACTTCCATCCCTCCCCTTTCCAATCAAACTCGATTCTTCCTGCAATTCAAAATTCCAATTCGCCGGATCAATAAACATCGGCTCTTCGGAAATATTGTTGTCTTCCAAAATACACTCGCCAAAACAGACAAAATTGTTTTTATTGTTCCAAATATTATTATAGCTTAAAGTAACACCCTTACTTTTTTCATCAATATTTACGCCGGCGCATAAATCGCAAATTCCGCTGTCTGTAATGATATTATTTGAAATTTCCGCAGACGAGCCGATAATATATATTCCGAAAGTCGCGCCAAGATAAGTTTTATAATGATTGTTATAGCTAATTGTATTATGGTCTATCAGCGCGGATGTTTGATACAGATCAATTCCAATTTTATTGTCGGTAATTAAATTGTCAATTATAATAGGCGAGGAAACAACATTCGTGAATGTCGTCTTCGTTTCTTTCTCTTCTTTAAAATTATAAACCTGAATTCCTTTTCCTCCAAAACGCAAACTGTTTTTTTGGATTATCGGAGATGAATTGCCTTTGATGTAAATATTATATTCATTGTTCATAATAACATTGTCGTGTATAAAAGGCGAAGAATCTTCAATCAATATTCCGCTCAAATTCTTACCGGCATTTCTGATTGTAAAATTAGCTAATTTCGTTTTATTCGTAATTCCATTTTTAAAAGTTACCACATTTCCAGAATTTCCGCCATCTATAATTGTTTCGTTTATAATTTCCAAAGAAGAAACGGAACTAAGTTCCGAATCCTCGGAATTTAGTTCTGTTTCTTCTTCTTTTTTCTTTTCAAAAAATTTATTTGATTTCGAAATAACTAAAACATTTGATCCAACAACATTAACTCCCTCTTTCATAACTATATTTTCATTATATTCTCCCGCGGAAACCTTAACTGTATCTCTTTTATTGGCATTGTCAATCGCCAACTGTATTGTGCTATAATCCTCTGGGACTTTTATTATTTTAGACACCGTAGTATTTTCTCTAAATTCTATCATTTTATTAACCGGCTGAAAAATCATCTCTCTTTTGATTCCAAACAAACTATTTCCAACTTCGGCAAGAAAATTTAAACTTTGCGTCACGCCAAGTTTTTGTTCTTTACTACTATTATAATCGCCGCTGTCGCTGTTATCATCAGCGCCATTGTCAACAAGAACCAATTGCGCGGAATAATTTCTCAGATCTTTTTCTTGTTCGCTATTTTTATCTCTCTGTATACTTCTAAATCCGCTCTCGCCAAATTCATCCAGCAAACTTTTATTATTTTGCCTCATCTGCCCATTTTTCTGAAACGCAAAAACAACCCCAGTTAAAATCACAACTGATAAAATAAATATTGATATTATTTTTTTATTTCTTCTTAGAATTTTTTCCCGCATATATTTTTTTATTTTTTTCTTCACTCCGATTATTTTTTCAGTTCCCTTAAAGTCCTTAAATCATCTTTAATTTCCCCGCCGGGTGTTTCCAAAATAAAATCTAAATTTTCCAGCCGCGGTTCGTTGACAATCGCTTTAAATCCTTCTATTCCTATTTTGCCGCAACCAATATTCTCATGCCGATCTATATGCGAGTTAAAATCAACTTTGGAATCATTGCAGTGAATAAGTTTTAATTTTTTAAACCCGATTATTTTGTCAAAATCGTCAAAAGTTTTCTGAACCGCTTTTTTGTTTCTTAAATCATACCCCGAAGCAAAAGCGTGCGCGGTATCAAAGCAGACGCCAAATTTGTTTTCTGAAATTTCTTTTTCCGCTTCTTTTATAAAATACACGATTTCTTCAAAATTGTCTCCCATAATTTTGCCTGCTCCAGCGGTTATTTCAAGAAGTAACTGCGTTTGAAAAAATAAGCTCCCTCTTTGGAAAAGAGAGATAGAGAAATTTTTTCCAGTCCCAGAAATCCCCCTAACCTTCCCGTATCGAGTACGGGACAAGCTCTTTTTCAAAGGGAGAACCCTTTCTCTCTCTCTGGAAAGGGGGGACTGGGAAGGGTTGAATATTTTCACCAACCCCTGAACCAACTTCTCTCGCGCTTCTTTTTTTTCCAGTTCCTTGGCGCTTCCCAAATGCGTTACAACTGCTTTTGCTCCCAATAAATCAGCTACTTCCATTTCTTTTCTGATCGCCGAAATTGAACCATAATAAATTCTGTTGTTAGCCGAAGCAAGATTTATGTAATATGGAGTATGAATGTAATAATTTTTCAGATTATATTTTTCACAATTACTTTTAAAATTATTTATTGTATCTTTCGTCAATTCTGAACTTTTTCCTCCATGCGGAGATCTTGAAAAAAACTGAAAACACTCACAGCCAATCTTGTGAGCTCTTTCTGGAGCTTTCTCAATCCCTCCCGCAATTGAAATATGCGCGCCGAAGTTCATAGATAATTTGTAATTTTATTATAATTGCAAATATTGAAACACAAGATACAATGATATAGCGGTATTATTCTAAAAACAGCCATTTGTCATTCCGACTGGAGCCGCAGCGGAATAGAGGAATCTGTAAGCGCATCATACTTGCTTCTAAAAATAATTATAAAAAGCGTGTTTTATCCGCTCACAGATTCCTCCACTCGCTCCTAATCGTTGCTCGGTCGGAATGACAAAAGGGACTGGAAATTTAAAATACGACTGCTATATGTCAGAAAATCGGTTGAATTTAAAGTAATACCGCTATACAAGATACAATAACCAAAAAATAATCAAACATCAAATTCCAATAATCAAATAATTTGGAATTTGATTACCGACTATTGTAATTTTTTTGATTGTTGTATCTTGATTATTGTTTCTTTTTTGATGTTTGCATCTTGTGTTCTTGTATCTTATTTATACTTCGTTCTTGCTTTCAAAATCATTTCCTTAATTCTTTCAACACCGCCTTTTACATCTTCCCCTTCCACTTCAAATCCTGAAGCGAGTTTATGTCCGCCGCCGCCGAGAGATTTTGCTATTCGCGAAACATCTATGCCTTTATATTCCTCGCTTCTCAAGCTTCCCCTTATTTTATTGTCATCGCTTTCCGTCAAAAGCAAAGAAAATTTGGCATCGCTTACCGTATTGATAACACTAACAAGCCCTGAAATATCTTCCTGTCTGGCGCCGCATTCTTCTATATCTTTTTTGCTAAGATAAGAAACAGCCATTCCTGTATTTTCGTCCCTTTGAATTCTGCTAAGCGCTTTTCCCCAAAGCTTTATTGCTGAAACATTTTTGCTATTAAATATATTTTTCGCTATTTTGTCCACGCGCGGCCCTTTTTTCATCAGTTCCGCGGCTGCTTGAAGCGATTGCGCGTCGGTATTGCTATGCTGAAATCCGCCTGTATCCGTAAAAATTCCGGTCAACAAACAATTGGCAATATCTTTTGTAATTTTTATATCAAGTTCTTTCAAAAGATTATAAATCAAAACCGCTGTTGAGGATGCCGAATGATCTATGATTGACACACGATTATTTAAATAACCTTCTTCCGCCATTTTCTCCGGATGGTGATCAATTATCAATAAATTATCAAAAGAGATGACAATATCTTTAATATCATTCAAGCCAGTTCTTGAAAAAAGAGCGCAATCTAATAATATGATTAAGTCATAATTTCTCTGATCTATCTGATTTTTAATTGTCGCGACATTCGGCAAAAATTCAAAGACATCTGGAATAGCGTCTTTTGAAAAACACTTCGCATTTTTACCCAGACAATCAAGCGCTCCTGCCAGCCCCAAAACAGACCCTATCGCATCCCCATCTGGGTTTTTGTGGGTTAGAATTAAAATATCGTTACTGGATTTTATTAAATTTATTGCTTCACTAAAATTTAGCATATTCTTTATTTCACTTCGTTAATTTTTTACTTAAGGTCTGCTAATTTTCTCCAATTATCCCCCCTTTAACAAGGGAGGGTTGGGAAGGTTGAAAAAGTGATTAAAACAAGCTGAATTATTTTTTTAGATATTGCCGTTACAATAAGTTGCAATAAATTACTATGAATTACTATGAATTACAATCAGTTGCTTTATTCATTATTCCTAATTCCCAATTCATAATTCATTTTCCCTAATCAACTCCTCAATCCTTTCTACATCCTCTCCGCTTCTGTCAATCACAAACCTGATCCGCGGCAGCGGTTTCATATGTAGCTTTTGATTAAGTTTTTGCTGGATAAAATAGATGCTTTCTTTTAGCGCTTTTTCAACCTCAACATCTTTATTAGATGGAAGCGCGCTTACAAAAACATCCGCGTAACGCAGGTCCGCGGAAGTTTT
>Ga0190346_1000505_pt1 | contig 11163 bp, 16 predicted proteins | sample 48721345_MG_FD_161680 | JGI IMG/M metagenome (GOLD analysis project Ga0190346, IMG submission 161680) | Hydrothermal vent microbial mat bacterial communities from Southern Trench, Guaymas Basin, Mexico - 4872-13-4-5_MG | ecosystem: Environmental > Aquatic > Marine > Hydrothermal vents >... | reverse complement strand
TTTAATATGTAAACATTTTAACATTTTAACAAAACTTTAAAAAAACAAACTTGTCATTCTGAACTTGTTTCAGAATCTGCCTTCTTTTACATCTAACCAAACCTATAAATCATAAAACCCTTGAACAAGTTGAAAATACAATAACTGTATTATTATAAAGATAATTGTGTTTGCGTCGCAGATAAAAGTATAGTGTAAAATAGTACAAGTCAAAACCTAATATACGAAAGATCCTGAAACAAGTTCAGAATGACAGAGAATAACATCATTTCGCTTTAAAAACTTTTCTTCTCTTATATTCAGAAACTTTTCCTTTATTCCATTGTTGCACCGGACGCAAATATCCGACGACGCGAGAATAAACCTCGCAGGGTTGTTCTATTAAACATTTCGGACAAGTAAAATGCTCGCCGGACAAGTAGCCATGAACTGGACAAATACTGAATGTCGGTGTAATTGAAAGATATGGCATTTTGGACTTTTCAAAAACTTTCTTGACGATCATTTTCGCCTCTTTTCCGCTCGGCAATCGCTCTCCCAAAAACGCGTGCATCACCGTGCCGCCCGTATATTTTGTCTGCATCGGCTCCTGCAATTTTACCGCCTCAAATAAATCATCAGTGCGCCCAACCGGGAGCTGGGAGGAATTTGTATAAAAGGGATCTCTCGGAAGATCTTTTTTATTTTCTGTTTTTTTTGTCATAGTATTTTAAATTAATTTTTAGCTAAAATTCTGTTGGCTCCATAGTGGCGATAGCCCTGTGGAGCCTAAATACAAAATCTTCATTCGGGTTCTATAACCCTATCAGGACTATGGAATCAACAATCTGTGAATAAAAAAACTACTCATTCTTCTCCAAAAACTCAACATAATACTTCGCAAACTTACGGAAAACATCGGGGGCTTTCTGAAGATGTTGGTAGACCTGTTTCATATCCAGCGATTCGTAAGCGTGAATAATCAAATTTCTAAAGTCAGCCATATTAGCATTTTCTTTGGCAAAATTTTCGGGAACAACTTTCGCTTCTCCTAAAGTAAGAACTACATCTTTATAGGTATCAGCCGAGGAATGAAATACCTCCAATAAAATATGATTTCCGATATCAACAACAATTTCTATTCCGAGAACTAAATTACGAATAGCTGTATCATGAATAAAAAAATCCGACATAAAATTCTCTCGTGAAAGCTCTTTTATATCCTGAAGTTTTTCAATTATTTTATCTAAAAGATCTAATTTTTTAGTTACTGTTTTTTTGTTTATTGGAGTCATATTTTTTTTCTAAATATTTGCTTTTATAAATAGGTTTTCCCTTTCCAAATGATCCTTCTTTTATATGCTTATGTAAATAATAGCTCTGAACCTCCCGCAAATGTTTCGTATCCTCGTATTCCTTCATAATTCCGCTTTCCAATTGAAATTGCTTTTTTCTGTCTTTGCCAAAGATGAGTTTGCCGCCAAAAACCGCGTTGTGTTTTAAAAGAGGGCTTGTAACTGTTCCTAGATTTATAACATCTACTCTGTCAATTTCAAAAACATTTCCTAATTCGTGAGCCAAGCGCAAAATCTTATTGAAGTAATCATCCTCTTCCACTTCATCCGAAAACAAAACGGCTATATCAATATCGCTCAGCGGAGTCATCCTGCCTCTTGCCGCCGAACCAAACAAATACGCCAACGCCACTTGGTTTTTTTTGAATACTTTGTTGAGTTTTTTTTGGTGTTTTTTGAGCATAATTCTTATATTTTTTACTGAGATTTATAAAGAAATAGGACCATAAGAATGAGATTATATAGGGTAAGTAGGAAATGAAATTATAAAGAGAACAGACAATATAAAAATTACAGTAAAAATTATAAAGAATCGCCACATAATTTTTCTTGCTTTCTTCTTTTTTTGTTCATCTTTAGTTTTTAAATAATTAACTGCGCTAACAATTAAAACAAAAAGTGATAAAACAAATAATGTTCCAACAATTATACTGTAACAGCTATAAGTAGTTCCCACTATTTCTGTAGGCACATCTGTTGGTCTATCTATTGGTTTCCACTTTTCTGCTTTTACTCCATTTGCAATAAATACATTAAGTATCAGAATTGAAAAAACATAAAAAATTGATTTTGTCTTGTTAATTATTTTATTCATATTTTCAGCTAAGATTTAAATTGATTCTATAATACTACACTACCAGACCTTAAAACAAAAAATATAATTGCATAAACAAGATACGCAATAATTAAATTTAACAAACCAAATAGAAAATGTCTTATTGCTCTTTTTTATTTATCTTTATCTCCTCTTGCAAAAAAATATTTAATGCCGCCATAAACACATACAATCATAGATATAAACGCCCAAATACCTAAAACAAAACTTGTAATATTTATTGCCGCAGAACTCATGTTTCTTTTATTACTAATTAGAAATTAAAAGTTTTATCCATTATTTCCTATCCACTCTTTCCACGACTCCTTTCAACCTCGCCTCTATAAACCTGTCTATATCTCCATCAAGAACTTTCTCTGTATTAGCTGTCTCAATTCCGGTTCTGTGATCTTTTACTAATTTATACGGATGCAAAACATATGATCTGATCTGATTTCCCCATTCCGCCGAAGCATAATTTCCACGCAATTTCTTTTTTTCCGCCTCTTCTTTTTCTTCCTGCAGTTTATATAATTTAGATTTCAAAATTTTCATCGCCTGTTCCTTATTTTGCGCCTGGCTTCTTTCATTCTGGCACGCCACGACTATTTTCGTCGGGAGATGCGTTATCCTGACAGCAGAATCGGTTTTATTGACATGCTGTCCGCCAGCGCCGCTGGCGCGAAAGGTGTCAATTTTTAAATCGTCATCTTTTATTTTCACTTCATCATCAGATTCAATTTCCGGAAGAACTTCTACTAAAGCAAAAGAAGTTTGCCGTAAATTATCAGCGTTAAACGGAGAAAGCCGCACTAAACGGTGAACTCCCGCTTCATTTTTCAAGTGCCCGTAAGCAAACTGTCCGCTAGCGATAAAAGTCGCGCTCTTAATTCCCGCTTCTTCTCCTCTGGATTCGTGAATGATTTTCGTTTTATAATTATGTTTCTCGCAATACCTCAAATACATCCGCAGAAGCATCTCTGACCAATCCTGCGCGTCAACTCCGCCCGCGCCGCTGTGAATCGCGACAATCGCGTCCGTTTCATCGTACTTTCCGCCCAAGAGCGCCTGAAATTCATAGCGCAGAAATTCTTTTCCCAATTTTTCCAATCTTTCTTTTGTCTCTTTTAAAATATCCTTGTCTTTTTTTTCATCAATAAACTTTATTATTTCATCAAGATCGTCTATTCTGCTTTCCAGATCTTCCCAAATTCCCGTAATTTCTTTTAAGCCGTCAACTCTTTTCATTACTTCTTTGGCTCTTTTATTATCGTCCCAAAAGCCGGTTTTGCTTATTTCATCTTCCAGCTGTTTAATCTCAGTTTTCTTTTTTCCAAAGTCAAAGACAGTCCTTTACAAGAAGGATCCTTTTTTTTAAATCTTTAATTTTTTCAATTGTTTCTTTCATAAAAGTATTATAACAGATAAATTTGAAGTTGTCATATTTCTATTTGTCATTCTGAACTTGTTTCAGAATCTATTCTCTCTTACTGTTAATCAAACCCGCAAAGCATTATAAGTTTTTATTAAATTGAAAATACAATAAGTATTTCAAACAAAGGCGAACAAGCGTTTGTTCGCCTTCGTTTGAAATGCGCGCAATATAATCTCCAGCGTTATAAAAAATAAATTAAACCTAAAATAACAAAGATTCTGAACCGGGCTTGTGCTGAATTTAGTTCAGTATTCAGAATGACAAAATTCCAATCTTGTTTAAATGTTTAAATGTTTAAATGACACTGAGCCCACTGTCAGATTTGAACTGACGACCTACGCGTTACGAATGCGTTGCTCTACCAACTGAGCTAAGTGGGCAAATTACTATCCTCCTTTTAAAAAAATAAAAGATATAATGGATATAATATTATGAAACCACACTGTCATTCCTGTGAAAGCAAGAATCTACTGCTACAAGCGTAATTTTTACTTCTTATTTTTTGTTGTTTTATAATGTAATATCTATTTATTTTATTCACATATTGAATACTGGCGGCGAAGAAGGAGAACAAATATACAAAATTATAAACAAAAGTAAAATTCCTGCTGCAAAAAATAATTTGCTATAACTCTTTTTTCTTTTATAAATTCCAACTGCAAATAAAAAAATATCAAAGATTATCAAAACAATAAAAAGAATTTTCAAAAATTGAATACGAGCAGGATCAATATAAGGATAAAGCATATTTTTCATATCCTTTCTATGTTAAAAAAGTAAAATAAAACTTGATTTTTAAATATATTAATAAAATATATTTAACTTTAACACATCTCAACTTTATGTAATATTTTTTATTTTCTTAAAAAACTTGACAAGAATTTATTATGGGTATATATTCATAATAAAGATAACACATTGTCATTTCCGCGAAGGCGGGAATCCACTGCTACGATTTACTTTATAAAAAACTAAGTGATGAATGGCAAAAATAAATTGTAATAGTGGATTCCTGCCTACGCAGGAATGACAAACAAACTAGAAAGAAGGTGATAATTATGCCACAATTTAATGGAACAGGTCCTGCAGGCGGCGGACCTCGCACCGGCAGAGGATTAGGTCCATGCGGCGCTGGTCTGAGCTGGCAAAGAGGATATAGCTTTGGCCGCTTTAAGAGATGGTGCCCTTATCAATCAAGAATAACCAAAAAAGAAGAAGCTGAAATATTAAACGAAGAAGTTGAAATGTTACAGGAAGAACTGAAAGCTGCACAGGAACGCCTATCTGAATTAAAAAAACAAAAGTAACCTGAAGGAAAAAGTCCTTGCTCTCCGTATTATAGCAATATGGAGAGCAAGGTAAACTTGATAAAATTTTAACAGAATTAAGTTTTTTAGACAAGAACAGAATTACAGAATAATTATGACTAGACCAAAAAAAACGAGGTATATAAATTTTCAGCCGCAGACAACTTATTTTAAGCCGCGAGGTGTTCCTCTTTCTTCTCTTGAAGAGAATATTTTAACAGTGGATGAATTGGAAGCCGCGCGGCTTAAAAATTATAAAGGACTCGGGCAAACCGAATGCGCGAAAAAAATGAAAGTATCTCAAAGCACTTTTCAGCGGATTTTGTTTTCGGCTAATCAAAAAATCGCCGACGCGCTAATTAACGGAAAAGCAATCAGAATTAACGGGGGTGCAATTAGAATTAATAAAAATTTATTAATCGCTAAAAATAAGAAAATAAGAAAATTCAAATGCGAAAAATGCAAACATGAATGGGAGAAGCCATTTGGTACCGGCAAAAGAGACATTGAAATGTCTTGCCCGAAATGCAAATCAAAATTGGTTCACAGAATTGATTGGGGCGGACACGGGTTTGGCAGACAGCTATGGGAATATAAAGAAAAGAAATAGTCCTGCCGAATTTCTTTCTTGAGAAAAGTTAGAAGTGTGTTGCGGTAGGGTCTGCTGATTTTCATCTATTTTTTATAAAAAGAAATAAATTCAGAAATGCTTTAAAAAATAATTTAGCTTGTTTTAGTCGCTTTTTCAAACCCCTCCTATCCTCCCCAACCCCCTTAATCCCCCCTTGTCAGGAGGGAGGGAGGAATAATTGGAGAAAATCAGCAGACCCTACGGTAAAAATCAATTCTTGAGCGGGTAACGGGAGTCGAACCCGTCTCTTATCCTTGGGAAGGACACATAATACCGATATACTATACCCGCGGGAGATTGAATGATGATGACTTGTCTTTTGTTTATTATAGGACTTGCGCGTTTGCTGTCATTCTGACCGAGCGACCCTATATTTGATTATTTTTTGATGTTTGTATCCTTGTATCCTTGTATCTTGGTCGCAATTTTTCATCAGCAATTTATTTACATAGGGTCTGCTGATTTTCTCCAATTATTCCTCCTTTGAAAAAGAGCATGTTCCGTACCTGATACGGGAGGGTTAGGAGAATTTCCGAGTAGGATTGACTAAAACAAGCTAAATTATTTTTTTAATATTTTCTGAATTTATTTTTTTATAAAAAATAGATGAAAATCAGCAGATCCTATAATAATGTCACTATGTTACAACTTAAAAAATGTGCTTAATACTAATTACTTGATAAATTTACTTGACACCTAGTGTCTGTAGACACTGGGTGTCCCGAAACGGCATATATCGAAATTCCTATACATTAAATTACTACTTGCTAGCGAAAAAATAATTCCACCACTTCCTATAATTAGGCAAATTTTCGTTGTTGTCAACTTCTTCAATTTTACCTAATTCTGAATCCGCGGAGTTTGATTTTATCATAACAACACTTTCTCCTTCTTTTTTTACGCCTAATCTTTTTCTTATCTCAGTTTCCTTATACACATCCGTTTTACAATATTCAATCAGTTGCGACATTTTATAATTATTTTTTTCAAGAGAATCTATATCCTCTTTGAGAGAATCTATTTCCTTCTGAATTTGATATTTTCTGTAAAATTCTTTTCCTAAATTCAAACCCAAAAAAATTATAATAAAAATACCAGCTGCCATAAACAGCTTGAAAGAGAATATTTTATTTATAACGCTCTTTTTCTTTTTTATAATCATATATTGATTTCTTTCTTGCTTAATTCATCATATTTCGGTAATTCTTCAACGCTTTCAACGCCAAGTTTTTTCAGAAAATCAAACGATATTTTATACAGATAAGCTCTCGCGTCTTTTGGGCTATTTATCCTTTCAATAAGCCCTCTAATCATCAAGTGCCGCAGAGTAAAACTGCAATTCACTCCCCTTATTTCTTCAATTTCCGATCTGGCAATAGGACCTCTGTAAGCGACAATAGAAACAACTTCGGAAGCCGCTCTGCTCAGTCCGCCTTCTATATCGGCTTTCAAAAATTTATCAACGACTTCGCTATTTTCGCCGGAAGTAACCATTTGCGCTTTGTCGCCTTTGATTAGAATTCTCAGTCCCCTATTTTCGTCTCTGTATTTCTTGGCGAGAATGCCCGCCAACAATTTCAACTCGCCCTCGTTGATTGAAATTAATTTCGCCATTTTCTTAAAACTCATCGGCTCTCCTGAAATAAACAACAAGCTTTCTATAATTGATTCGGTGTTCATATCATAAAACATTAGGTAAATAAAAATTTTTCAACCCTATTCCAAATCAAATCGCTTATTTCTTCAGGGTTTAATAATGTACTGTTTTTTACACAATTTATCTCTATCCAATTATTATGTTTTTTAACTAAATTTAATGACTGCCGATAAGATGACTCTTGATAAGCGCGGCTTTTTTCAACCTTATCGTTTTTTGCGTTTTTAATATAATTTCTGGAAACTTTTTTAGTTAATAGCTTTTTAGAAATTTTATATGGGACATTAAGAAAAATAACTGCGTCCGGTTTCGGAATTTTAAAAATGTTAAATTCCATCTCTTCTAGCCATTTCAAGAACTTTTTTCTTTCTTTTGGATTTGAAATTTTGCCTCCTTGATGAATTTGATTTGAAGAGGAATATCTATCTAACAACACTATTCTTCCATCCTCTATCCACTTTTCTATCTTTTTCTTAGTTTCCCATCGATCGGCAGCATATAAAATTGACGCGAGATATGGATTTATTTTTGGAGCGTTCCCGAATTCATTATTTTGAAATCTGCCAATCAATTTTCCAAAAAAATTATTGTAGTACTGCGGAAAATCCAAAGTCGCCGTTTTGTACCTGGATTTTCTAAGTCGTTTTATTAGCAATTTGGCTTGCGTCGCCTTGCCCGCTCCGTCTATTCCGTCTATAACAATTAATTTTCCTTTTGTTTTATTTTTTTTCATTTGTATTTAAAAAACTTTATAACTTTTTACTATTTCTATTCTATCACAAAACAATAAAAAAATTAAGAGCATAAAAGAAGAAGGCGGTATTCGCGAATACCGCCTTCTTCTTTTATGCTATGCCAACAAAATCAGCCCTTAAAATGCTTGCTTAATTTCGGTCCCGATTGATCGGCATAATGGGAACCAATTTCTTCGCCGTAGACAAAATCGGCTGGTTCAATCAGTTTTTCAAAATTCATTCGGCAAATCGGCTGACCGTCCCGGAAAATAAAATTATTTTCATAAGATCTGATTTCCAAAACCGCCTGCCTGCCTTTCACCTCGCCATTTTTGCCATAGCCAAACCCCGGATCAAAAAACCCGGCGTAATGGCTTCTGAATTCTCCGTTGTAGATGTCATAAGCGATCATTTCCGAAGCAAGATTGCCGGGAACTCTAATGTATTCTTTCGTAGAAAAAATGTAGAAAGATTCTTTTTCTAAAATTAATTTGCCGTTTTGCGGGGAATAAATCGGTTCAAAAAAATCGTCTGGATTATAATAGTTTTTTTTTGAAAAGTCCAAAACGCAGTCAACCAATAAATTTTTATAGCCGATTATTCCACCGCTTTTTTTCCCATTTAAATTTATATTCATCACAATGCTTCCGCTGCCATCTTTTGATACTTTTTCATCAGAACGCGCGAGATTCAAATTTTCGTCAAAAAGAAGTTTTTGCTCTGAATAAATTTCTTCTATTTCCCGGCAATTAATTTTTGCCTCGCCGTTAAAAAACCTAATCTGATTCAGTTTATCTTTAAAATTAAGCTTTATTAAAAACGACTTCGGAATAACCTGAAGCCACAACTCGCCTTTGTAGCCGGCGGGAACGCTATCAAACCTTGAATAATTGTCAACGATCAATCTTGTCTGCAGATCAATTCTCCCCACGGAACTTTTTGACGAAGAAAACGCGAATATATTTTCCGGCAAGTTTAAGCTTTCGTTAAGTTTGATTAAATATATTCCGTTTTTTTCCAAGGGATTGTTTAAACCTATTTTATACAAAGATTCTTCCTTGATAATTTCCCTAACGCTCTCATTCTTCCTCGGCAAAAACGCGCCTCTCATCCGATACCCTTCTTTTGAAACACTCAAATCAACACCCGCCGGCTGGATATTATTTTCATCAGCGTTTACTATTTCCCCGCTCGCAAACATTTTTTTTATATACTGCGAAGGAAAAGCGCCTATTTTGTTTTGGGATATTTGAGACATAGGGTTGACAGGATTTTAAAAATGTGATAAAGTTTCTTGTCGCATAGACTAAAAAAAACAGAGGGATAGAAACGGACACACGAGTTTACCCAACAGGCAAAAAAATAATTTTTTTGCCGAACAATAAAATTCCTCATGTGATTCTTATTTTTGAGAATATCACTATTGAGGAAATTGAGAAAAACCGTCCAAGTATTGAAGGAGTGCTTCCTCACTTGGTAAAATTTCTTGGAAATCACAAGGATATCCAAGAATGGGATTTTATAAAATGGAACAGAGGAATAGCTTTATTGATTCCCAAAAGGTATGCAATCCTATCTGTCCTATCTGTGGATAGGATGGGATCTATCCACTTGCTAGAAACTGAATAACCAGCCGTCAGTGGACTCAATGGACAACAAGTACCAACGAGCACCGCGGGCTTCTTTTTTTTTGTTTGAAAAATAATTCGTTTACACCAACAATCTTTTTTGTCATTTCGATACGAAACGGAGCAAAGCGCAGTGGAGTGAGAAATCTCTTAACATTACCATATAGACAGAACAGTTATATTTCCTTAACTCAAAGATCTCTTAGTCGTACCTCCTTCGAGATGACAAAAAGGATGAATTTAAAATAGGGCTACTATAAATACGAAAGATTCTGAAACAAGTTCAGAATATGACAGGTTACAACTTAAAAAAATAATAACCCTTACAACCCAATCTTAATTCCAACTCCCATCGTGGAGGTCGCCACAACATTTTTGATAAACTCCCCTTTCACTCCGCTTGGTCTGGCATCTCTGATCGCTTGAACATAAGCCGTGATGTTTTCTTTTAGCTTATCTTTGCCAAAAGAAACTTTTCCAATCATTTGATGGACATTTCCCGAATCGTCGTTTTTGAAATTTATTTTTCCTTTCTTAAGCTGTTCAACGGCTTTTTTAATATCTATTGTAACAGTGTCGGTTTTTGGAGAAGGCATTAACCCTTTTGGTCCGAGAATTTTGGCAATACCTGCCAATTTTTTCATCATCTCAGGAGTAGCAACAGAGACATCAAAGTCAGTTTGTTTTGCTTGCTTTATTTTTCCAACCAAATCTTCTCCGCCAATCAAATCAGCGCCTGCTTCTTTCGCTTCCGCCGCCTTATCGCCCTCGGCAAACACGGCAACTTTTTTTTCTTTTCCAATTCCATGCGGAAGAACAACTGAACCTCTAATCAATTGATCCGCCTGTTTTGGATCAATATTAGTCCTCAAATGAACCTCAACGCTTTCGTCAAACTTCACTTTGGCGTTTTCAATTAAAAAATCCACCGCTTCATCAATGCTGTAAACTTTACTTTTGTCAATTTTTTCTTTTACGCTCTTATATCGTTTTGATCTTTTCATATTTTTTTCCTTTCTGTGGTCTAAACGCATTAGTTTATTATAACGCTCCCACATAATTAATAATTAATCTGATTTATCCTATGCTCTCAAATAATTTAATGACTAACAATATTCCCGTTGCCCAGTACATTATCTTATAAAAAAAATTAACTGGAAGAAATACTGTTTCAATCCTTAAAAAATAATTGATAATTTTTTCAATGTAAGCTATCGGAAATACAAAAAAGATAATAACACTTTTAATATACACAACAGCAAATGAATAAATATCTTCTATGTTTGCAACACTCTGTTTTATATGAGACGCTTCAAAGACAACGAAGTACAAACTTATCACAATTGGAATTATTTTAACAACCAATTCCTCAAGTGCTAATAATTTTATTTCTTCTAGCGCTTTTTCCAAAATTTTTAAATCATACTGTATTAACCTCTGTTCAAATTTCATTCGTTCGTCATTTTTTATCCTTCCCCTTTTTTCTTCTATCATTACAGACAAGTGCTCTGGACTATGCCTATATATCTTTATAAGTTCATTTATTTTGTCTTCTGTCTTATTCACAGCACAAAATTAAAATTTACCCTTTTATTTCTATCCCCATCTGCCTCGCCGTTCCCG
>Ga0190346_1000504_pt1 | contig 11165 bp, 12 predicted proteins | sample 48721345_MG_FD_161680 | JGI IMG/M metagenome (GOLD analysis project Ga0190346, IMG submission 161680) | Hydrothermal vent microbial mat bacterial communities from Southern Trench, Guaymas Basin, Mexico - 4872-13-4-5_MG | ecosystem: Environmental > Aquatic > Marine > Hydrothermal vents >... | reverse complement strand
ATTTTGTTTTATGTGTTTTTTGGTAGTATTTTTTTACTTTTTGTAAACTTTGAATTATTCTTACTTATGTTTATGGGTAGTTTGGTTGCTCTTCTATGGTTTGCAGATATTGAAGGCAAATTACATGATCAGTTAATAAAAAAAATGCAAGAAAAAATAGTGGAAAGAAGAAGAAAATATCATGAGGAAATAGAGAAAAAAAGAAGAAAACATTAAAAGGAGGGTTAATATGTTTAATATTTTAATTATGTCGCAAGCACAAGTTCGATTTGCAACTTATGATAAACCATATGCAATTATTGGGCTTAGAGGCATAAATGAAACGTTTCCTAAATATCAAGATAGTTCTTATTTAGTAGATGTTCTTACGCTTTCTGTTGATGATATTACAGAACCCGAAGAAAATAAAGTGCTTTTTTCTTACATACATGCTTTACAAATTTTAAATTTTGTAGAGAAATATAAAAATACAATTGACCTTCTTATTATTCATTGTAATGCAGGTATTAGCAGATCTCCCGCTGTTGCTGCCTCTCTCTCTATAATTTATAATATTAATGACTACCATACTTATTTCTTTCTTTATGAGCCTAATATCCATGTATTTAGTACACTTATGAGTGTTTATGCCACGTATAAACGTGATATATTAGAAGGAAGAATAAAATTTCCTGATAAACCATTAATATATAATAATAAAGAATTACAAAGCGAAATAGCAAATGTAAGTCCTATTATACGTTTAGATAAAAATATTTAAAAAAGGAGGAATAATAATGTTAACCAAAAATGATTTAGAGATAATAAAAAACAAAAGCCTATTTACTTATAAAGACGCAATAGTAAATATGTTAGCTGATTCTGTTTGTGAATATTATAGTAGATATTCTGATAAAAGAGGCTATAATATATTAAAAGATCGTAGTGTAGAAATAATATCAGATGACTTTTTATGGCATTATAGTGAGGATTTCTATAAAAACAAAATTAGATACGTTAGAAAGTATTTAAGTAAAGCAAATCCTTTTATAACAAATGAAACCACTTTTGCACCTTTTTTAGATGGGTATCCTTTAATATATTCAAGACATGCTTATTGTTACACTACTACATCTTGGGAATTGTTTGAAGAAAAATATAGGAAAGAAGCAGTTTATGCAGCACTAAAAGAATTGTTGTGTAGTTTTTTATCTTCAGATATGTTTTGGTTAGCAATGTTTACAGCATATGTTAGCAAAACACCACCTGAACAACCTTCATATATAACTGAAAATGTTTTACAAGATTGGAATAGTATTTATTTTGGTATTCGCTACATAAGATATAGAACTCCAAAAGAATGGATAATATATATGATGAATAACAAGAAATTAGTAGAGAGGAGGAATGTGTGTGAAAAAATATAAAATAATAACAGATGGATACAAAAATAAAAAAATAATAACTCCGGAAGGTTATGAAATGACAAATGTTATTTCATGTGATATACATCTGGATGGAAAAAACGCTCCCACAGCAGTAATAGAAGTTTTAGATATAGATACAGAAGTTGAAATACTGGAAAATAATGTAAAAATACGTAAAATAGTTCCTTATCTTTATTACGACCATATCATTTTAATGAAAGAAGATAATGCTAAAATAGCTAGTATATATAGTTTCTGTAAAGGATTGTCTGGTGCTATTAAAGCTCTAGATGAACTAGAAAAAGAAGCCGTAAATGGTTTAAAATATTTATCTTTAACACATGTAGATAGAACAAATTTTGATACTCTTGAAATTTATGACAATAATTTAAATCATATTACATATCAAATTGTACAAATAAAAAACAAACCATCCTTAATAGATGAGTGAGGAGTGAGGAAAATGAAAATAGGGTTAATTGATATAGACGGAAAAATTCCTAACTTAGCTTTGATGAAAATATCTACATATTATAAAAATAAAGGAAATGAAGTAGTACTTACAAATCCTTTAATGGCAAGTATTTTTGATAAAATATATGCTTCTACAGTTTTTTCATGGTCAAAAATACCTGCCTTACCTAAAAATGCAGAAATTGGAGGTTCAGGTTATGATTTACAAAAAAAATTACCAGAAGAAATTGATAAATTATGTCCGGATTATTCTCTTTATCCAAATGTTACTTATTCTATTGGGTTTTTAACTCGTGGATGTATTAGAAATTGTCCCTGGTGTATTGTTCCTAAAAAAGAAGGAAAAATTAAGCCTTATATGGATATAGAAGAATTTGCTAGACATGATAAAATTATGTTATTAGATAATAATGTTTTAGCTTGTGATTGGGGTATAAAACAAATAGAAAAAATAGCAAGATTAAACTTAAAAATAGATTTCTGTCAAGGTTTAGATGCTAGATTAATAACAGATAAAATAGCTAAGTTATTATCTAAAGTAAAATGGTGGAAACCAGTTAGACTTGCTTGTGATATGGCTTCAATGAAACCTATAGTACAAAAAGCTGTTGAACTTTTAAGATGGCACAATGTGTCTCCTAGAACGTATGTAGTTTATGCACTAATTACAAATGATATAGAAGATTCTATTGATAGAATTCGTTTTCTTAAAGGTCTTGGTGTAGATGTTTATGCACAACCTTATAGAGACCAGGAAGGAACAATTCCTTCACAAATACAAAAAGACCTTGCTAGATGGGTAAATCACAAAGCTATTTTTTATAGTGTAGATTGGGGAGATTATAAAAAACGATAATAAATAATGTATTAAATAAAGGAGGCATAAAAATATGTCTAAAAATAATTTTACTAAAATACCTGGAATAGAAAAGTTTCAGGGGATGTATATAGTAAACAATAATGATTATAAAGATTTAGTTTTATTAGATAATGTACAGTTTATATATGAATTCTTTTTAGCTATGCTTGAATTAGAATCTTTGCATGTAGATTTTGAAGTTACAAATGGATTAAGAGAATTTAAAATATTAAATAAATCAGAAAGAATTAAAAAGGCAATAAAAAAAAGAGGAGCGTATTTTAAATCCATTGACGAGGAATTTACCAATTATTTTCATATAATTCATAAAAACCAAACTCGTTCAGTTAATCAATATTTAACTCATTGGATATATCCATATAAAGGCAAATTTCACCCTCAAATGATTAGAGCATTATTAAATATTATAGGTTTAAAAGAAGGAGACACAGTATTTGAACCGTTTTCAGGTAGTGGTACCACCGCACTTGAAGCTCAGTTATTAGGAATAAATTCTATTAATATTGATATATCCCCGCTTTGTGTTATACAGGGTGGAGTAAAAACAGAATCAATTTTTGTATTAGACAAAATATTAGAAATAAAAGATAAAATTATTTCCAGATTAGTTCCAAATTTATTTCATAGTGAAGTTGATTATTATAAATTGGTTGATAATTTAACGGATGATAAAAGAGTTGAAAATTTTTATAAATTAGCACGGCTTTTAGCTGTTAGTGATAGTTCCAGGAGAAAAAAGGATTTTATAACATCATACATAAAAAACATTAATCTTATGATTGCTTCTATAAAAGATTATATAGAAATAAAAGAAAAATTAAAATTAAATCTTGGAAAAGTAAATTTTGAAGTTGGGGATTCAAGGAATATAAATCTTCCGGATAATTCTGTTGATGGAATAATCACTTCTCCCCCTTATTCAATAGCTTTGGATTATGTAAAAAATGATGAACATTCTTTAAAAGATTTAGGTTTTGATGTTTCTAAGATAAGAGATGGTTTTATAGGTGTTAGGGGAAAAGGTAAAAATCGTATAGAACTTTATATTGAAGATATGAAAAAAGCATATTCAGAAATGTATCGGGTACTAAAACCTTATAAATTTGCAGTAATTATTATTGGTAACGCAACATATCAAAAAGAAGAAGTAAAAACAATGGAATTTACAATTAATTATATGGAAAGTATTGGTTTTAAACTTGTAAAAAATATAAATAAAATTATTTTTGGATTATACAATATAATGAGAAAAGAAAATATTTTAATTTTCAAAAAAGAAAGATAAATATTTTTAATAATAAAATTTTTAAAAAACAAAATGTTACCTTTTGTTAGTTAGATAAAAAAATAATTTGGAGGTGTTTCATATGCTTAAAAAAAGTACAGTACTATTATTTATAGCTTTGTTATTAATATTTACGGCTTGTATTCCTCAAGACAATTTAAAAGATCCTAATGATATTATTGAAACAGGAAAAGGGTATTTAAAAACGTATTGTTCTCCTTATGGAATAACTGAAATTCCTGGAACGGGTTTTTACCCATTAGGTTCTACGGTAGAAATAACTGCACCTATTGTAGATGGTTATCGTTTTAGTTACTGGTATTATAATAATAAGTATGCTGGTACAGACAGAACATTGAAAGCAGTAATAGAAAATTCTATTAATATTGTTATAGGAGTATATCAAGCAGGACAAGAAGGCATAAAAATAACCATAAAGGCTAATGATGCTTTAGAGGTAAAGGTAGATGATGAAATTAAAACAACACCATTTACTTTATATTCAGATAAAAATGCTACACACACATTAGAATTTCCATCTCCACAATATAAAAATATATCAGCATTTGTTGATGGGAATGATGTATTATACAAATTTGAAAAATGGAATGATGATATTGTAGATAATCCACGTACAATAGTAGTAACAGAAGAAAAAGAATATATAGGTATATTCAAAGAATCTTATGCAGTACAAGCAGAAGTAGATATAAATACACCCATTTTTCAAACAATGTATATACCAAAAGGGGATAGTGTAACAATAACAGCACCAGATATAGATGGGTATGAATTTACTAATTGGGAAATAAATGGAATAAAAGCAGATACAACCAAAACAATAATAAAGGAAGTAAATGAACCCTTATATTGTTTAGCAAAATACAAAAAAATAATAGTAACTAAAAATTTAACAATAAATACAAAGCCTCCTAATTTACCAATATATATTGATGGTATAAGATATTCTTCTCCTAAAACAGTATCTGTAGATATAAGTAAAGAGCATACTATTGGAGTAGAACAAGATATATATGTAGATTCTTTATCAATAGTATCTGGTGATGATACACATTTTAATTTCTTATTATGGGAAGATGGTTATGAGACAAATGAACGAATAATTTCAATATCTGATGACAGCACATATACAGCTCAATATGTAACTTTTTATAAGATAGAAACAGAATCAACAAATGACATAACAACAATAAAAGGAGATGGATGGTATTCTAAAGATACAACGGTATTATTTACAGCTCCTGATGTAGACCAATATGTTTTTGATCATTGGGAAGTAAATGGAGAAACTGTAAGTACAGACAAAACATTATCAATATCAGTAATAAGACCATTACACATAAAAGCGGTATACACATCAAATGCAATAATAGCAGCTCCAACCAATTTAAAACTATATGGAAGTGATAAAACATATTTTATTTTAACATGGAAAGACAATAGTAATAATGAATATGGTTTTGAGTTGTGGCGTAAAATTGAAGATGGAGAATATAAAAAATATAAAACTACCGGTCCAAATGTATATGTTATGTATGATACATATCCTGTAGAAGGAAAAATTCATTATTATAAAATAAGAGCATATACAAAAGATTATGTATATTCAGCTTTTTCAAATGAAGTTACATCAGAACCAGAAGAATCTGATTATGTGCCTAAAAATCCTTCTCCATCTAACAAAGCAACAAATGTAAATCCAACAGTAAAATTAAAATGGGAAGTAAATACTTCTGATGATTTAAAATTTAATGTATACATAGGCACAAGAACAAACAATTTACAACTTAGGTTTGGTAATTTGACTAATAAAGAAGTATGGATAGTATTAAAACCTAATACTACATATTATTGGAAAGTAGAAGCTAAAAAAAGTACTATAAGTTATTCAAGTGAAATTTGGGAATTTACAACAGGTAATGAAACAAAACAAGGAGCAGTTAAAATAGCCAATTCATGGGGAATAGGAAATTGGGAAAATGTTCCTGATGGATTTTTCTGGATAACATATGAAGCATTAAAAGAGAATCATATGGGTATTTATGTAATTCCCCCAGCACAATTTTATAAACCTCGTTTATATGCTGTTTTTGAAATTGAACATCCATTGAGATTAGATGCTCCAGCGATTATTGGAAAAGGAGACCCTGCTACATCAACAAAAGTAAAATCTATTTTTGATTTTTATTTGAATGCCGGTATGAAACCATATCCTAAAAACAAAATAGTATTAGATATAACAGAATTTTTACCTTTAAATAATGATACAATATTTCTTAAAGTAGCAGAAGGGAATGAAACAGCAACAGGTACAATATCATATTTTGCATTAGAAGTATATGATGATGCTTTTTCTAAAACTCCAATACAAATATATGAAGCAGAAGGATTACCTATCAAAACTAAAAATGGAGAAACAGTATATGTAAGAATAGACAATTTAAATATAACTAAAAGTTCTGTTTTAGTAAAAAAGAATGAAAAATTTGATTTTAAAAATATAACAAATACAAAACTTTTTTATGACTCTTTTGGAATTTTTGAACCAAATAAAAATTATAACGTCATAATTAATGGACATGGTACTGGATATATACCTCCTTCAAAAGAAATGTGGGAAGAGCTAAAACCCCATCTGTATCAAATTGAACCAACAGTAAAAGAAGCATTGCCTTCAGCAGTAGACCATTCAAAAGAACCTTGGTTTCCACCTATTGGAAATCAGGGTTATGAAGGAAGCTGTTCTTCGTGGGCAGTTGCATATTATACCTCAACATATTATCAAGCAAAATTACGAGGTTGGGATTTAACTGATGCAGAATTTGAAAAATTTAATGTTGATACAAAACATGCTAAATTTGTCATGTCTCCAGAATTTATATATCCTTTAGTTAATGGAGGAATAGATGGTGGTTCTTATGTGCATGATAATATTTCATGTATTAAAAATATTGGAGTAGCATCATTTGCAACTACTCCGTATGACCCATATGACCACACATCATTAGCACCAGAAGCAGGATGGCGAGAAGCTCCTTTGTATAGAAATTTAGATGCAACATATTATATGATTAGAATTAATTCGGATGATGATATTAATACAATTAAAACTTTTTTGAATAATGGATATTTATTAGTAATAACTATGCAAGCTAGTCTTTTCCCCAGCTTAAAAGAGAATGATGTTTTTGATGTGGATAATTATAAACAAACCCGAATTACTCATGCTGTTACTATTGTTGGTTATGATGATTCTGTCAAATAAAAGGAGGTGGTTTTTATTTCTTTCTTTATCTACATATGGCTTTTGGCTTTAAATCTCAATCCAGCAATTGATCCAGCAATTATAATTGCAATAGCAGAAGCAGAAACAAAATTCAATCCAGAAGCTACTTCACCCGTTGGTGCGCAGGGACTTTTCCAATTTATGCCAGTTACAGTAAAACATGTATATCAGCTTTACAATTATTCGTTTGATCCATATAACCCCAAGCAAGCAACAAAAGCAGCAAATTTATATCTTTCATATCTTTATAATCAATTTCATGATATTGACCTTGTTTTATTAGCTTGGAATTGGGGTATTTCTAATACATTCAAGTATCTTAAACATCAAAAAGCCCCTCCTAAAACAGCTTTGTCTTTTGTTAAGATTGTAAAATCGTATGTTCCTAAATATCTTAACATTGAATATTGATGAAAGGAGGTGTTTTACATGCAAAAATTTGTTATCTTATTCGTTTTCCTCTTTATTGCTTCACTTGTTTTTACAATGGATTTGTCTTTTATGGATTCTGCTGCTTATATTTCTACTATTCTTGAAGTTAAAGTAATAGATCCATATTCAGATTATACAGATAGTTTTAAAGCAGAAGTTTCAGGTTCTGGTAGTGTTATTTTTTCTGGTTGGTTTAAAGGACATGAAAAAACTTTTATTCTTACAAATCATCATGTAATAGAGTTTGCTCTTATGAAAAGAGAAAATGAAGAACAGCAAGAAGAAGTAAATAATGCTTTTATTCAATTATTTAATGATAAATCTCTTGCTATATATAAAATAGAAGGGGATAAACGTATCCTTATGGATAAACCTGATGAATCTCTTTATTATGAAGTTGTAAGTGCTCGTACCCCGACCGCTGTTCTTTATTATTTTTGGAAGCGCACTAGAAAGATTCTTTTCCAACCAGAAGTAACTATTGAAATATATTCTGCTGATTTAGACGTAGCAATAGTATCCTTGCCTTGCACAGGCATACCATCACTTTCTTTTGCTGAAAAGCCAGTAGTAGGAGAAACTGCTTATATTTTTGGTGCTCCTTTGGGCATTCCTTTTCAGTTAACAAAAGGAATTATTGGTCAGGTACATTTAGACGCTGATACGGGCTGGGTTGATATGGTTCGTTATGATGCAGCACAAGCTCCAGGAAGTTCAGGTTCTGCTATTGTAAATGAGGAAGGAAAAATTGTAGCTATCGTTAGAGGTTCTTATGGTAACATGTCAGGAACTGCTTATGAGGGACAACATGTAGGTATTGATTGTAGGAACATCAAAGATTGGCTTGTTTTAACGGGATATTCTGATTTGATTCAATAGTTCTTTTTTCCTATAAATAGGGGGTATATAATCATATACCCCCTTCTTTTTTACAAATAATTATATAGATTTTAATACTAATGTAATTTTTTTCCTGTATACTCAAATATAGATAAGAAAACTTCCAAGGAGGCTAAATTATGAAAGATGATATAATAAAAGTAAATCAAATCAGCTTTAATGATACGATTATTCGTTTTTCTTCTCCTTTAGTTATTGACATAAAAACCTTAGAAAAAGGGATAATAGAAATTTCCGCTCCAGAAATAAATATAGCAGGATATGGTTATAGATTTGAAGAATCATGGAAAGATTTTAAAGAAACTTTTTATTGTGCTTATTACATAATTAAATATTCAAAAGAATTTGTATCAGATAAATCAAAAAAAATAGTTAAGTTTATTAACTCTTCATGTGAGGAGGTAATTTAATATGATACCAATTTTCAGAGTATGGAATGGTCGTGAAATGTTTTATTTAGATAAAATATATGGTATAGAGCTTACTTTTAATAAAACGGGAGGTTGGTGTTTATGGTATACATGGGTATATCCTAATGAAATAATTGGTGGTATAGGATATGCACCTGAAATGCAATTAATGTTGTCAAGTCAAATTAATGATAAAAATAATGTAGAAATATATGAGGATGATATTGTTATAGGAAAAAAGTTTGGAAAAGGTATTATAAAATTCAAAGATGGTTGCTTTGGCATAAAAACCAAATACGCTTTTTTGAGTTTTCCCGTATGTTCAGATATTGAAGTTATAGGTAATATTTATGAAAATCCTGAATTAATAGAAGATTAAAGGAGGTAAGCAAAAATGATAAAAACAACCGAAATTATGAAAGGTTTACAAGAATATTTAAAATCAAAAGGGTTTGATTTACAAGTTCCTATTTATATAGGAAGTGATTCATCAATAATAGCAAAAATGAGACCAGGAATACATATTCAATGTCTAAAATATCGAAATTATTCTTTTGATCTATTAATACACTATGTTGTAAATATAAACGTACAAGGTATAATATATTCTATTGAAGATGAATTGCAGCTAAGAAATTTAGCAGATAGTATTGTAAATCATTTTATTGAGGATTCTTATACTATTTGTATAAAAAATAGAGAATTCTCTATTTCTGATATAGATGTAACTATATCTGTAGAAAATTCTTTCGGACAAATAACAATTAAAATCTTTTTACGAGAAAAAGAATGATACTTTTAACATCTTTTAAGGAGTTGAATCGCTTTGTGCTGGAAAAATAACTTCCCTAAAAAAAATAGATACTTTGAAACTGAAAATGGTATCCTTTATCATGATGATTGTACCCATATTATAAATCAGTTGCCTGATAATTCTATAAATCTTGTCGTTACTTCTCCTCCGTATAACGTTCACCTTGGATATAATAAATATAAAAAAAATGGCTATAACCTTTATAACGATAATAAGGAACATAAAGATTATATAAATTGGCTTACCTCTATCTTTTTTGATTTATACCCTAAATTCGTAAAAGGCGGTAGAATGGCTATTAACGTTGGCGATGGTAAAAATGGTAAAGTGCCTACCCATTCTGATTTGATTCAATCTTTGTCTCAGAAATATCTCTTGTCTTCTATTATCATCTGGGATAAAAAACAAGTCGGAAATAGAACTTCTTGGGGTAGCTTTAATTCCCCCTCTAATGTCTCCTACCCTACCCCTTTTGAGTTTATCCTCCTCTTCGCTAAACAAACCTTTAAACTCCAACATAAGGGCGTTTCTGATTTATCAAAAAATGAGTTTGTTAAATGGGCTTACGCTTTGTGGGATTTCCTCCCGGAAACTAAAATGAAAAATTTTAACCACCCCGCTATGTTTCCAGAAGAATTGCCTAAACGTTGTATTAAAATGAATTCTTACGTTAATGACCTCGTTGTCGATGTCTTCGCAGGTGCCGGCACTACCCTATTAACTGCAGAAAAATTGAATCGTAGATGGATTGGCGTAGAATTGGATGAGCATTATTGTGAAATCGTTAAACAAAGATTTGCTAATATCCAAATTAGCTTCTTGTAATAATTTGATTCCTTTTCTTGTTAAATCTCCCCCATCAGGGTGCTTCAGGTTGAAAGTTTTTTTCGTTTGTGATAAATTACTTTGTCTATTCTTAAAATTTAGTGGCGAGCGTCCTAGGGGGGTATTTTGGGAATTGTTCTTTTATCCCCCCCTATACCTACTTTATTTAAGAATGCTTTTTGCCTTTTCTCCTTTTATTCCTTTTTTTTGTCTCTTTTTCGTCTTTTTTTCGTTTTTCGTTCCTTCCTCATTTCTTTCCCGTCTTTCGTTCCTTTCCCGTCTTTCGTTTCTTTCCCGTTTCTTTTTCGTCTTTCGTTATCGTTATTTTAAATTTATCATGCGGGTGCAAGCCACACCAGCAGGTATACAAACGTATACCTTTCTGAAATTTAGGGTGGTATACGTCCGTATACCGATAATTTTTGTAATCCG
>Ga0190346_1000476_pt1 | contig 11414 bp, 12 predicted proteins | sample 48721345_MG_FD_161680 | JGI IMG/M metagenome (GOLD analysis project Ga0190346, IMG submission 161680) | Hydrothermal vent microbial mat bacterial communities from Southern Trench, Guaymas Basin, Mexico - 4872-13-4-5_MG | ecosystem: Environmental > Aquatic > Marine > Hydrothermal vents >... | reverse complement strand
CAAGAAGACCTCACGGATGAAAAACCTGCAGAGCAGGGGACCATTGAATTGAGAGACTTTGTGGAATTGTTCTTTTTTATCTGTGCCTCCCTCTGTAACCAGAAAATGGAGGTGAGGATGAAAGTTTATCCGGCTTCCAAACGACTGGATCACAGCAATGATGCCCGGGGTGATATCTTTTTCTGTAGTTGCCTTTAGGTATTTTAGAAGAGCTTCTTTGCCGCAGACACAGAGAGTAGAGAGAAGCGACCGGTTGAATTTGAAGAATGGTTCATCACAATAATGAGTACCTGGTGGCATGTAAGTTGTAGATTTTCAGCTTAAAATAAACAAGGTCTCGATAGCCATAAGCTCTTCGTTTGATCACCTCTCCCTCTGGAGTGCCTTCGAGTCTATTGGCCTCATCAACCCGGATCTCATTGAGAGTTCGGGAGTAATCCGCAAGGATGTGAAAAGGATCATAGACAAGGGGAAGACCTCTATGCTCAGCAACATCCCTTATGGTCATATATGCGCAGAGATCCATCACATATTCCTCCAAAGTATGAGTGTAATGCTTTTTCGGATCCGCACATGAGATATTTTCATACCGGATCTTCCCGCAGCGGTTACAGTAAAACCGCCTCATCTTCACTCAAGCAAATACGGGTCTCTTTCCTATGGGTAAGAGTCGAATCACCCTCCATCGATAGCCTTTCCTCTTCACATTCCATGTGCTGCAGAGCCCGCAGCGCTTCTTGGGTCGAACCACCTCCAAGTACAAAGCGCCGCCTTTTTGCCAGGACCTCAGCTGATGAAATCCATAAAGGCCCAAAGCATGATAAAATATTAATAGGGATATCGTTATTTCTCCTTTTCGTAAAATGTTTTTTACTATGAGGAATTTAATACGGTGTCCCCCTTTTTTCAATCACAGGTATCCATTTCCGTGATGAACCAAATCATCATTTAAAGCAAGAAAAACTGTGGATATCTATGGTAATCTTATTGATTTTAAAAAAGACGCCAAAGAATTTCAGTCAAAATGACTTGACTTTTATTAAAGAGAATTGTAAAAAATCACAAAGAGAAGAAGATGCACAAACTCAGTATTAAAATAAAGATCGAGCAAGCTTCTCTTATTCTATCACCACATTTTTTCTTCACTAACAACAATAATGTCCCCTTTGGGGGACGTCTGACTTAAATAGCCGCAGTCTTTTTTTTAATCCATTTTACTAAATAAAAAAAGGAGTTTCTTATGTTTAAAATAGATGAATATTTGAGTTTACTGAGGTCAGAAAAACTAAAAAGGGCTGTTAGGATTCAGAGTGAAATCATTCACCATTCTCGGAATTTTTTGAAGCAGAAGGGATTTATTGAAATTCTGCCGGTGATTATTTCTCCTATAACTGACCCTTTGACCGATTACAGGATAAGAGGTGAGATCGAATGCTACGGCTTTAAGTACCAGATTACCAAAAGCATGATCTTCCACAAACAGATTTCTCTTCTTTCAGTCCCCCGTATTTTTTCCTTTTCGCCTAATGTAAGAATCGAGCCCGCCTCCAGAGAAAGAAGCGGCAGACATTTGATTGAGTTTGTACAGTTGGATATCGAAATGAAAGAAGCAGGTAGAGATGAGATCATGCAGCTTGGCGAGGGGCTTCTGGCCCATATTGTTGAAAACATAAAAGCCAACTGTGAGCCGGACCTGGAATTTTTTCATAGAGATTTGAAAATCCCGGAGCAACCCTTTAAGAAGATATCTTATCAGGAAGCCTTAAGAAGATATGGCACTGATTATGAGATCGAGCTCTCAAAAAGAGCCGCAGAACCAATCTGGATTCTCGATTTCCCGATTGAAGGGAGGGAGTTTTATGACCGGGAATATTCAGATCAATCAGGAATCCTTGTGGATATGGATTTAATATATCCGGAAGGTTATGGGGAAGCTCTATCGGGTGGAGAAAGAGAATATCAATATGAAAAAATAAAAAAGAGAATTGAGATGAAAGAAATAGGATTAAAGGCTTATGAAATATACCTTAAATTTGCGGAGAAAGGCTTGTTTCCCTCAGCAGGATTCGGGATAGGCATTGAGAGATTAACGCGGTATATATGCGGTCTTTCACATATTGAAGAAACAAGAATGTTCGCAAAACTGCCAGGGGTATTGGGATTGTAAAAAACTAATCTTTTGAAAGCTTGTGGACAATCATCTCCTGATATCCGCTTTCTTTTTTTCTTAATGAGTATATACAATCGTTTCTAACTCTCACTTGAAAAGGACCTCCCCATTTTGCTGTTATCTCATTTCCGGAATTTGCCAGCCTTGTTCTTCCCACAAAAATGCCATCCGGATCGAAAATATCAAAAAGGTATTCCCAAGGTGGCCATTTCATGACTGGGTGCGAGCGGAATCTCTTTTATGAAACCTCCATTGGAATTATAGATAATCAGTCGAGATCTTGTCCTTTCAGAAACGAGTATTTCATTCTTCTTGTTTGTTCTAGGCATGTACGGACTATTTATCTAGGGCCTTTGCATAGACGGCCGAATGCGCTTATATGCGTTCCTTTGCTGTCGAACTTATGGATCCAATTCTCAGATATAATGGTTTTGTGGATTCAGACCGATCCACATACAGATGGCCTTTTTAAGGCCTTTGTAACTGCTCTTTTTCTGCTCTTTTCCCTTGGGCTCAAGGAGGATCTCAATCTCCTATCTATGAATGGACCCCACAGGTTACTTTACTATTGACGAAGTGAAATCACCCCTTTAATTTTAAGCTTGGGATGGGCCTGAGGATATTTTTTACAAAAGCGTTTTCCCAATGGTTCGCCCTTATGCAACTTTATGAATAAAGAAAAAGTTATATAATTGATTTATCCTATTCATAAAAAAATTATTAAAGGAGCTATTTGGTATGATGAGAAAACATAGAGGCGCCCTTTGTGTTTTGCTGTTTGTTTCACTTGCCTTTTCTTTCTCCCTCTCGCAGGAGATCGAGACCAAAGACGGAGTGAAATTCATCCACAATACAGAGAAAAGCCTGAAGAAAAATATGGCCCATATTTCCTTAGAGCTTGTCAATACTCTGGGAGATATCAATACCGCGGATGAGAATCTGGCTTTCTATCTTCCCGAAGATATTGTTGTAGACTCAAAAGGAAATGTGTATATCCTTGATGCAGGAAACCACAGAATTCAGAAATTCACTTCTGATTACCAATACCTCGCCACCATAGGAAGGCAGGGCCAGGGACCCGGAGAATTTTATCTTCCCTCTTCTCTGGATATAGGGCCGGACGATTATCTCTATGTCTCAGACCCTCAGAACAAAAGAATCCAGATACTCAAGCCGGACGGCACGGAATACAAGACCATCAAGTTTCTCAATGAGAGTGTGGGATCTATAAAACTGCTTGACTCAGGAAACATCATCATGAATCCGACAGGAGTTCTTATGATGATCGCTTTCTCTCAGGAAAAAGAGCTACCCAAACTGATCAAAGTCTTTGATACTGAGGGAAATCTCATCAATGAATTTGGAGAGCAGCTCGATTTCAAAAACATACTCATGAACCGAATGGGAAACCAGTATGAATTCGCCGTGGATGAAGATGACTGTATTTATGTCACGTTCCTACACCAGAACAGAATTGAAAAGTATTCTCCAAAAGGCGAACTTTTATGGAGAGCTGACCGGACCCTTAATTACAGCATGGATCCTCCTAAAAACAAAGGGAAAATGGAAGCAAAGGGAGGCAACCGGATGATCCAGCTCCCTCAGATGAACAAATGCAGCGAGGGGGTAGCTGTGGATCACAAAGGTCGAGTCTGGATCATCACAATGACCAGACAGCTCAAAGATGATGAAAAAGTGAGCAAATCAGTGAGTGTGATGCGAACAGACAGAGAGCGGTCCATGTCTGTGAAACTCGAAGGGAATACAGAGCAGACAAAGACCGATGCTTATGAAATTGAAATATACAGCCCGGAGGGAATTCTGATCCAAAGGATTCCTCTGGATCATTTTGTCAATAAAATCCAAATCCTTAAAGACAGAGTGTTCCTTCTGGATAAAGAACGCGGAACAAAATACTACGAATACAAAATCATAGAAAATTAACCTGGGTTATTCACGAGGTCAGTATTTATTTTTCCGGCAAACTCCTCCTCCCTTTGACTATCCTGATCTATTCATAAAAAAATGGTGATATTCATTTTTTTGTTTTGTTTTCAAGAATATACATGCTTTCTGCAAAAATGACAGGGGACACAAAAGGTCGGTGTCTGTTTTTCTCAACTTTTTTCGGAGAAGAAGAGAGAAGACATCAAGTGTGAAAAACCTGCAGAGCAGGGGACCATTGAATTGAGAGACTTTGTGTCCCCTGTTTTAAGGGCTCAGGTTGCCACAGAAGCCTACTTTATCGGATTTATCCCCGGTCTGCTGGCTAATCTTCTCGGCACAGCGGTTGCAGGGATAGGAATATTAAAAAGAGAAACCTACCAGCTCTTCAGAGAGCTTGAGACGTGATAAACATGGGTCATAGGCTTATTTCCGTCCGGACATAGGATAAAACAGAAATATCTAGATAAAATCAAAGCTTTACGGTATATATATTATGAAAAAGGAGAACTTCATGAAAATAAAGATGACACCTGTTGCTAAAAGACTGGTAGAGCTAATCGAAAGTGATGCCGAAAAACTGGATACAAAATGGCTTAACGATACAATTTACTCTTATCGAATACATAAATCGATTCAGCGGATTATAAGAAATCCTTTTTCTTCGGTTATTCTTATCAAACCTTTCATTCTTAAACATTGGCCTTTGGATCTTCATTTTTGGGAGACCGATAATAGTCAATTCTTCTGAGATGGGTTCGAAGGCGTCACATTCATATGAAACCGGAGGATTTAATGAAAATAACTGTTTTGGGATCAGGCTTAGTTGGTCAAGATATCATCAAGGATTTAGCCAAGGATGATAAATATAACCTGACTGCTGTTGACTTGGATAAGAACCATCTCAATGCCATTCAATCCCTACCCAGTGTGACATGTGTTCAAGCCGATTTAAAGGATGCTGTCCGGCTCCACTCCCTGATTCAAGACTGCGATCTGGTGATCAGCGCAGTGCCAGGATTCATAGGATTCCAGACTTTAAAAGAGATCATTAAAAGCGGAAAGAGCGTTGTGGATATTGCGTTTTTCGGAGAGGATCCTTTCTTACTGGATACCCTGGCCCGGAGCAAAGATGTTACAGCTGTTGTGGACTGTGGGGTCGCACCAGGCCTCTGCAATATCGTTGTTGGATATGTGGAAACACGGTTAGACTTCATTGACCGCTATGTTTGTTATGTAGGGGGGCTGCCCAAGGTACGGAAGTGGCCGTATGAATACAAGGCTGTTTTTTCGCCCAAGGATGTGCTGGAGGAATACACACGTCCTGCCCGTTTTGTCGAATTCGGACACCAAGTAGTGAAGCCTGCTCTCACAGATATAGAACTGCTGGATTTTCCCCGGGTAGGTACCTTAGAGGCATTTAATACTGACGGACTGCGTTCATTGATAAAGACCATGAAGATTCCATTTATGAAAGAAAAGACACTCCGTTATCCAGGTCATGCTGAGTTGATGCGGGTGTTCAGGGAAAGCGGATTTTTCTCGCCTGAATCCATTAAGATAGAAGGCAATGAGATCATTCCGCTGGCGTTCACATCAAAACTTATCTTTGATCAGTGGGCATTGAAGGAAGGCGAGCAGGACTTCACGGTGATGCAGGTCATTATCGAAGGGAAAAAGGGAAAGCACAGGCTCCGTTATGTGTTTGACCTCTATGATGAGTATGATCCAGAGACCGGAGCCACTTCTATGGCCCGGACGACCGGGTACACATGCACAATAGCTGCAAGGCAGGTTCTTGATGGTCTTTTCTCTCAGAAGGGAATCTGTCCACCTGAATTCATTGGAAGAACCAAAGGGTGCTATGAAAACATGATGAGCGAGCTCAAAAAGCGGAATATCCATCTGACCGAAACAGTTGTAGAGATGGAGGATTAAAAGCTGGGGAAAGAGCTGAGGAGCTGGAGTATATGGATTATCTGGAGTTCATAGCAAGGAATGCCCGAGGATTCCCCGACGGGGCTGGGCAGAGATGATAAGAAAGGTGTATGAATATTTTTCATGATCTTCACTTTGACCAAAAGGAGATGCACACTCAGCCAGCAAAGCAGAAAAAGAAAATCTTAGCCTTCATTTATGATTTCCTGGCTATTCATATCGAAGTGAATCCACTGGATTGGCACGGGCAGCCTTCCAGGTTTGAATCCAGGTCGTTAAAAGGACAACCAACAGCATGAATAAACCCGGTGCAGGCCGAAAGAGATAGGATCGATGTTTTCCGGGGCATTTTTAAACTGCCTGTAGGTCTCGCGCTCGAAGTTCGCCGCATAATATTTCTTGGCAAATTCAGGATATCTCTCCTCAATAGTCTCGGCCGTTTTCCCATCAAAGAGTTGGATGTAGGTCTTGCACAGCATCCTCAAAGTCTGCCAGTTTGAGAGGCTGTCTGCCCCTCCCTGCCATCTCACGCTCCCATCCGGATTGTGAAAGCGGATAAATGGACGGTATATGGAATGGAGATTCTCATGAAATCGGTCATATGAAAGTTCATCCGGGAGTCGAAAGTATGATAGACTGCCCGCAGAGTCAAATCTAAAAAACGGAGGTGCACCAATGAATTATATGGGTATTGACTATCATAAGCAATACTCACACATTCTGGCTCGTCTGCTGCGCACGGATTTAATTCCTAAGGTCTATAAACGAAGTGGGGAGAATCTGGGAATCAACGGGTTTTACGTCAGAGAGCATTTTATGTGGGAAGTATCACAAGGACAACAAACAAGATCCACGCGCTTTTAGCCCAGCAAAGAGAGGAGATGAGGGAAGAGATCCCCCTTCGCATAGTTCCCCTGCAGTCAGGACATCTGACTGTGTGAAGGTAAAATGATGGTTCCAACTTACAGTTGCTCCTTTATTTCCGAATATACGGATCCGATGAGGTTCTCATTCCTGCCTTCGATAATGATCCTCATGACAGGCTCTGTATTTGAGGGCCTGACATGCAGCCAGAAATCTGGGTAGTCGATCCTCAATCCGTCTTCCGTATTTATCTCGCCTTTATTGAATTTTGACTTCACCAGGTTCATGATCCTTTTTCTGTCGCTGAAGCCGGCTTTGACCTTTTCTTTTATCATCTTGTACTGAGGAAGCTCTTGTTTGAGCTGGGAGACTTTTTTGGACGAACGGGCCAGGTATTCCAGGATTAGGGCCATGCCCGTGAAGCTGTCCCTGCACGCATGAGTATCAGTGACTATGATGCCTCCGTTTCCTTCGCCTCCTATTTTTGAGCCTGTTTCCAGCATTTTTCTCGAAACATTGATCTCTCCGACTCTTGTCCTCAAGAGCTTGACCCCGGCTTTTCTGGATATATCCTCAATCACCCGGGATGTGGAGAGGTTCACAACGACCGGTGATTTCTGCCTGAAGGATAAATAATAGCGGACAGCAAGAGCTAGAGTGTATTCTTCGCCGATAGGCTGCCCCTCTTCATCCACCACGGCCAGCCTATCAGCGTCTGCGTCTTGAGCAAATCCGATGTCTGCTCCGTGTTTTTTCACGGATTCACAGAGATCTCCTATGTTTTGGGGCAGGGGTTTCGGCTTTCTCGGGAATCCATTGGATAACCCGCAGTTGATACACATTACTTCTGCCCCTATTTTTTTGAGAAACTTTGTTACATAAGGGGAAGCAGCCCCTCCGCAGGGATCGACTATGACTTTGAGCTTTTTCCTTCTGATCGCATCCGTATCGACGAATTTAAGGATCTTCTTCTCATGGACTCTGAACGGATGCGGCTCTTTTTGGATGACGCCCGATTTATGGACTCTTTTGAACTTTCCCTGATAATAATAGTCAAGGAGTTCTTCCGCTTCATAGGGATTGAGGAAAAAACCTCCTTTTTTTACGAATTTAAGGGCATTCCATTCCACCGGGTTGTGGGATGCGGTTATGCATATCCCGCCTTTCAGTTTTTTTGACTTTACATAAAACTGGAGCGATGGGATGGGAAGTATTCCCATATCGATTGGGGTCGAACCGCAGGAAAGCGTGCCGGAGAAAACAGCATATTTGAGCATTTCTCCGGAAGGACGGGTGTCCCTTGCCACGGCTATTTCTCCTTCTCCTATGAAGCTGGAGAAAGCTTCTGAGAACTTCAGGATCAGCTGGGGAGTGAGGCTCTGTCCCACTATTCCTCTTATTCCGGAGATGCTTATTTTTAAGTCAGATACCCTCAAGTTTCGATCCTTTCCTTTATTTCTTCTTCAATGTCAGTGACGGATTCACTGTCATGACCTTCGATCATGATTCTCAAAATGAATTCGGTTGAAGAAGGCCTGATGATAAACCAGGCCTTTTTCCTATTGATCCTAATCCCATCCGTAACATCCGGGCTTTCTCCGGAGTACTTTTCTTCAAGCATGTCCATGACCCTGTAGATCTTCTCCGGGGATACCTGTATTTTTATTTTTTTTCTTACGAGTTCCGGAAAGGGGGCCGTGATTTCGGAGAGGCTCTTGCTTTCTTTAGCCATAAGGTCAAGAACCAAGGTCAGGGCTAACAGAGAGTCGTATCCCGGTGAAAAGGGAAGAAAAAGAAAGCTTCCGCTTCCTTCGCCTCCGGCTTCCGCACCTTCAGCACGAATGGTGTGAGATACGGCAGACTGCCCCACTTTTGTCTTTATTATCCGTATATCAGATGTATCTCCCACCCAGTCTATAAGGGAGGAAGTAGCTACAGTGGACACAGCGGTTTTTATCCTGTCTTTGAGTGAGAGAAGGCAGAGGGGAAGTGTCATCTCTTCACTCAGCCCGACTCCTTTTTCCGACACAAAGGACAGCCGGCTTCCGTCAGAGTTGGCCAAAAAACCGATATCCGAATCCATGGCCTTGACCACAGCTTCGGCTTGAGATGAATTTTCCGCAGAAGGTTCTGGAGAGTGGGAAAAAGGTTTATCGATTTCATCATTTATGGAGATCATGTTCAGCCCGAAAAATTCGCTGTAGGGTTTTAAAAAAGGAGAAACAGCTCCATTACACGGGTCTGCCGTGCATGTAAATCCAGCTTTTTTTATTTCTTTGAGGTTGACGGTCTGTGACAGGGCTTCAAGGTATTGATCAAACGGAAAGGAGCTTTCTTGAAATGTGCCGAGTTTGTTCCACGGGGCTTTTTGAAAGGAGCCTGCTTCATACACATTAAAGACCTCAGGTCCTTCGGATGCCTCAAGATAGTGTCCTTCCCGGTTTAACAAAAGGATGGCATTCCAGGGAGAGGGATTGTGGCCTGCGGATACGGATATCCCTCCGGAGAAACGGGTTCTTCTTAAGTGAAACTGAAGAAAAGGAGTGGGGATCCTTCCATAGTCCACACAATCCAATCCGGAAGCCATCACAGAAGAAGCCGCAGACATGGCGAGCATGCGGCTTGATTCTCTGCCGTCTCTGGAGAGAGCAATACTCCCTTTTTCCAGATAGGATGAAAAAGCGGATGCGAATTCGGAAGCGATTTCAACATTGAGCGCTTCCGGAACCTTTCCCCGTATTCCGGAAACAGATATCCTCAGGCGGTCTTCCAATTTTTTAACTCCTATAGCCTTTTTCCCTTTTCATAAACAGCTTCGACATCAAAGGATTTGTTGAGAAGGATAAAATCCGCATCCTGCCCTTGTTTGATTTCAGGTATCGGAAGGCTGAGGAATTTCAGGGCATTTGTGCAGGCAAGGGGTATGATTTCTTCGGGTTTGATATGGAATTTAAAAAGAGCGGCAGCTTGTTCGGGAACAGATGTGGCTCCACCGGCAAGAACATCATTTTCAATTGTGATTCTGCGGCCGGTAGAGTCTGTTTTTATATGTGGGAATATTTGAGAACCGGAAAAAGCTGGTGGGACCATGTCCGAGGCCAGGCAGAAAGAGGGGCCTTTTACTTTTAAAAGAAGGCTGAAAAAGTCCATGGAATTATGGATCCCATCAGCTATGAATTCAAGCTGCAGGCCATCAAGGAGAAGGCCTGCGCCGGTGAGGCCGATCTCTCTGTGATGGAGCGGGCTCATGGCATTGGGATAATGCGTCATATGCCTGAGGCCCAAGTCATAAAGTCTTAAAAAGTCCCTGTACGCTGCCTGGCTGTGTCCTGCAGAGGGTATTTTGCCGGCATTGAGTGCTTTGGTGACAAAGATGTCTGAATGTGTCATTTCAGGGGCGAATGTGTGTATTTTGTAGCTATCGATATTCAATAATTCCTCAATATTCTGGATGGTAGCAGGGAGTATGTATCTTTCGTCCTGTGCTCCTTTTTTTGCCGGACTGATAAAAGGACCTTCCACTCTTAAAAAAGGAAAAATACTTTGCGGCTTTTCTGCTTTGTATTTTTTGAATGATGCGGAGAGTTTTTTCAGTTTATCCACAGATGAACAGCTTATCGTGGGCACAGCGCAGAAGATACCTAACCGTTTGAGCTTCTTCTCAAGGGGGCCGAAGTCGCTTTTTTCAAAGTCTTTCCCCCAACCTCCGTGTATGTGGGGCTCTGTAAACGGAGGTATGATGTAAGCGGCTTTATAAGGCCTGCTTTTCAGATCATTGGCTATTTTCCCTTCATGTATGTGAAATTCTGATTCTATGATGCGCCCGTCTCTCCAGACTTTTCCTTTAAAACTCTGGATGTCTTTTTTCTTTCCGCCGGAAGCTTCCATGAACAAACTCACCTTTGTTATTTTCTTATAAACAGATTTTTAATTCAAATTTTTTATTCCCATTTTCACCGCAAATCTAACTTGACCTATTCATAAAAAAATGGCGATGAGCATTTTTTATTTTGATTTTAAGGTTATAGATGCTTTTAAAAAGATGACAATTGAAATGGTTTTGTATGTTTTTACTTTCATTTTAATCGCCATTTTTTTACCATATAGGCAAGTCGATCTTACTGCATCTGCTTTGTTACAGGATACTCGCGGTGAAGGACCACAGCTTCGCACCCTGTGCCTCGCATCTGCAGCAACCTCGACTTGTGAATAAGCCAGGTTACTAAAATACGGAGAGATATGTCTTATCACAAACCATTTGATTATAAAACAAGTGACGAGCTTTTAAAGGCTTCAGAGGATTTAGGATACAGACTTCCCTTTAGTGAGAACATATCCAGCCTTTTTAAGAAAATCTCCATCAGCGGCACTCAGGTACCGAACAGGCTGGCGGTTCAGCCCATGGAAGGATTTGATGCGTATCAGAACGGAGCTCCTAGCAAGTGGACGGAGAGGCGCTACCTTCGCTATGCAGAGGGAGGGAGCGGTCTTATTTGGT
>Ga0190346_1000467_pt1 | contig 11468 bp, 7 predicted proteins | sample 48721345_MG_FD_161680 | JGI IMG/M metagenome (GOLD analysis project Ga0190346, IMG submission 161680) | Hydrothermal vent microbial mat bacterial communities from Southern Trench, Guaymas Basin, Mexico - 4872-13-4-5_MG | ecosystem: Environmental > Aquatic > Marine > Hydrothermal vents > Microbial... | reverse complement strand
CAAATGATCCATAAGGCCATCTGCGGAACCGGTGTCAAGACCTTCATAATCGTGACGGGAGTAAAAGTTTCTGCCGAACCTCCTCCAGTGTTCCTGCACAATCCTTTCAACCGGCTCCTTTCTGACAGCCAGGAGATTAAGCCAGAAAAGCACTGCCCAAAGCCCATCTTTTTCCCTCATGTGGTCCGAGCCTGTCCCAAAACTCTCTTCACCGCAAAGCGTTACCTTGCCGGCATCGAGTAAATTGCCAAAGAACTTCCATCCTGTAGGTGTTTCATAGCATCGGATTCCCAGGGCTTCAGCCACCCTGTCCGCTGCCATACTTGTAGGCATGGATCTCGCAATACCTGTCAGTCTTTCTGAATAACCCGGGACGAGATCGGCATTGGCCGCAAGGACAGCCAGACTATCACTTGGCGTCACAAAAAAGCGCCTTCCCAGGATCATATTGCGGTCCCCGTCCCCGTCCGAGGCAGCTCCAAAATCAGGAGCATCCTCAGAGTTCATGATCCCAACAAGTTCCCGGGCATATTTCAGGTTAGGATCCGGATGGATCCCGCCAAAGTCAGGCAGAGGATCAGCGTTGATCACAGTGCCCCGGGATGCACCGAGGCGTCTTTCCAAAATGGCCCTGGCATAAGGACCGGTGACGGCATTCATGCCGTCGTACACCATAGTAAACTCTTCGGAGCTTAAGAGCCCTCTCATCCGGTCAAAATCAAAGAGCCGCTCCATGAGTTCCACATAATCAGCGACAGGGTCAAATACCTCTATAACCATATCCCCTATATGGCTCTCACCTAAATGGTCCAGATCCGCATCAGGGGCATCAAAAATATGATAAGTATCGATTTCAAGGCTGCGCTTATAGATGGACTCCGTGACGTGCTCCGGGGAAGGGCCCCCGTTTTCGACATTGTATTTTACTCCGAAATCTCCCTCAGGACCTCCTGGATTGTGGCTTGCGGAGAGGATGATGCCGCCCGGCAAGCCGTGCTTCCTGATTACGCAGGATGCCGCCGGCGTGGACAGGATCCCTTTCAGTCCCACCATGGTGCGGCCTATCCCATTGGCGGCGGCCATCTTGATAATGACTTGAAGGGCCTCTTTGTTATAGAAGCGGCCATCTCCTCCAAGGACGATGGTCTTATCCTTTATGTCACCCATTATATCAAAGACGGACTGGACAAAATTCTCCAGATAATGGGGCTGTTGAAACGTGATTAACTTCTTGCGAAGGCCTGAGGTGCCTGGCCTCTGGTCTTTAAAGGGTCTTGTGGACACCTTTTTAATACTCATCCTGAGATTCCTCCTTTCTTACGGATAGATCTGACAGCTATCGGGAATAAATATTCTTATGAACCCATTATATCCTGCCTTGAAGCAGTTTGCCTTTTTTCGGGTTTCAAAGCTCACTCATTGCAGACCGAAAGAGGCAATGCAATTTGGCCCGCGATCGAAACCCTGCAAAAGGCAAACCGCTCCTGCGGCAGTGCACGGATAGCAACCGTTCACGGGAAGGGGATATTTCTTTGAACAGTTTAACGGAAGCCCCCGTAGTTTTCTTGGCTTTTGCTATGGGGGAAACCCCGGCTCCTGAGCGCAGCGAAGGAGAACGGGGAGGGGGCAAGACTCCCCCATGTCAAAAGCCTTAAGAAAACAAGGGGCTGAAGTGTTAAGTGAAAAGAAATATCCCCTGCCAGTGAACGGTTTGCGCAGCGGACTACTGGTTTACCGAATATTTACGTGTTATCTTCTTTGAACTTGGCAGGGTCATGTTGTGTTTAATGAAAGCGCTGTACTGCCTGGTGACCAAAAAGGACTGGACAACCGCTCTTTAACGGCATATGAATGATGAGTAAAAAATGAAAGAAATTCTGATTGTCATTGCTTTTGTAGGTGTATGGTATCTGTTGCAGGTCTACATCCTGCCCAAACTTGGAATCTCCACCTGAATGCGCAACTCCTGTCAGTTGACAGGAAAAAAGGACAAAGGCGCGCAAACTGAAAACGAAACGAAGAAGGATGAAGATTATTGACCTAATTGCCGCTCCCGCACCCACATACTCACCCAGCCTGATATACGGCCGTAACGGCCCGAAATCACCTTCATAGTAATCTCCCCCATAAACCAGCCGAGCTCCATGCGGGTTTCCTGATACTGGACCAGGTTCCCTATCATGTCAGTAAAAAGCGCGCTTGGACAATTTTGATATGCCTGATTCCGCTTTTTGCATGTCCAGCGTATGGAGAATTCGGAATCACCACGAGTCAGCGGGCAGATCATTGTATCAGGGTCTTTGACTATGTTTGTATGATTTAACTGCTTCATTCACAAAAACAGTGTATATTAAAAATTTGCTTTTAAGCAGCCCATCAAAATAACATTAAAACTATACAGCACGGATATGGGGCGAAGGCTTTTTAGAAACAAAAGAGGCAAAGACTCGTCAGGTTCCTGGAAAGATCGACTAAGATACTCATTTCTGCCTGTTATACGCCAACGCGGTGTATATTATGCCGAACAGGGAAGGGCAACGCTGAAAGAGGTCTCACAGGAAAGAATTTTAGCCGTAGTCCAGGGTTCAAGGCTTTATACAACATCAGTAGTTGACAGGCGTTCGAAAGACGGCAAAATTCTCATTTCCTGCACCTGCCCCTTCTTTCAACAAGGCTTTCCGTGCAAACACCTGTGGGCAACTATAATTGAAGCGGACAGGGTCTTGGCAGCAGAGGGAAGGCCGACTCTTTCCGGTAATGGCAAGCCCGAAAAGGATCGGCCTAAAGAAAAGGCTGATTGGCGGACATTGTTTACAGATGCTCTCTGGCAAAGGAACCAGGCGGTTCCTCCATGGCTGGATGGCTCCAGCAAGTTCCTTCTGTGCTATGATCTGAACGTCACTTCACTGGCCGTAAAGATATCCGTCTTTGAAAGGTACCTCAAAAAAGACGGCACACTGGGCAGAGAAAGGAAACTTCAGGCAATTACCATAGAACACAGAGGTCTTCCCAGGATGGATCGTGCCTTAATTGCAATGCTGGAAAACATATCCGGGAAGACCGCAAGAAATAATTTTTTCCGGTATTACCGGGCGAGCCACAGGGATTTTGTAGATATTACTTTAGAGCCAAGAGACCTTGAACTCGTCCTGCCTCTGCTGGCAGAGACAAAACGTTGCAGAGTTTTTCTCTCAGACGAAATACTGCTGGCAGACCCGCTCCTCAAGGCGGTCCCATCTGCTGCATCGTTGGAGTTTACAGCAAGACAAAAGACCAAAAAAGTGTTCAAGCTCGTGCCATCAGTAAGGCTGAAAAAAGATGGCAAAGACGTGCTGCTTTCAAATATACCGGTTTTTTTTCATACCTCGCCGGTGTTCTTCATATATGACGGGTATCTTTTCGAGTTGTTTGGCCCCAGCCTTTCGTGGATAAAGGCCTTGTTGAAATCAGAGAAGATAGAGGTATCCACAGAAGACATCCGGGACCTTTTGGTTCGGGCAGAATCTCTTGCAGGCAGCCCCAATATTCGCCTTCCGGAAGGGATGGCACCAGAGACCATAAAAGATCTGCTTCCAAGGCCCTCGGTTATAGTGGAGCTTGAGAAAGGCCTTTTAAAGGCCCGGGTCCTTATGACCTATGAAGATATGGAAATAGACTGGCATGACCCGAGGCCCTTTGTACTGGATACTGAAAGATGGAAAAGGTTCAAGCGGAATAAAGAGGCCGAATCCGAGATCCTGGCGGGACTGGCTGCCAGGGGATTTCGGCAAAAAGACCGGTTATTTCAAAGAGATATTAAAGGGGCGGCCGATGTCCTTTCAGAACTGGCTGAAGAGGGCTGGGAGATCCGGGGACGAAACAGAAAACCTTTCAGGGGAGGTCGCGTCACCAAACTGGGTATCTCCTCGGGCATAGACTGGTTTGATCTGGAAGGCGGGATATCCTTTGGAGAGCATATAGTCCCATTGCCGAAGGCCATTAAGGCCTTTATGAGGGGAGAACGGACGGTCAAGCTCGGTGACGGAAGTACAGGACTGCTTCCAGAGAAATGGCTTTCCAGCAACCTCCCTGTACTTGAACTGGGTATTGCTTCGGGGCAAAGGAACTCCAGTGACAAAACGCTTAGGTTTTCATCGGCCCAGGCCTTGGTATTGGACGCCTTGCTGGAAGAGAATGAAGTCGAATCTGTTGACCGGCGTTTCCTTGAGATAAAAAATGCCCTGAAAAATTTCTCAGGAATTGAAAGCTTTCCGGTACCTGCTGGTTTCAAAGGCATGCTTCGACCCTATCAGGAGGATGCCCTGGGATGGTTTGCTTTCTTAAAGAGGTTCGGTTTCGGAGGCATACTCGCTGATGACATGGGACTCGGCAAGACAATACAGGTCCTTGCGTGGCTCGCAGGAGAGCTGGAAAATGGAAAAGAAGCCCCATCCCTCGTAGTGAGCCCAACATCCGTCCTGTTTAATTGGCAGGCTGAAGCGAGGCGGTTTGTCCCTGATTTAAAAATACTGGCCTATACAGGGAACAATCGTTCAGGTCTTATTAAAGAAATGGATCGGTCTGATCTGGTAATCACCACCTATGGCCTGGTGAGACGCGATATAAAAATTCTTAAAGATTTGCAGTTCAATTATGTCATTCTGGACGAAAGCCAGGCAATCAAAAATTCCAATTCCCAGATTGCCAAGGCAGTGCGGCTGCTCAGGGCCAGGCACAGGCTGTGCCTCACAGGCACGCCGCTTGAGAACAATGCGGGAGAGCTCTGGTCCCAGATGGAGTTCCTGAATCCCGGACTCCTTGGTCCCAGGGCGGTCTTTGACAGGAGGTTTGCAAAACCCATAGCCGGTGGCGACAAGGCGGCCCGGAATACCCTCAAGCAAATGGTGACGGCTTTTCTCCTCAGGCGCACTAAAGAGGCCGTAGCCAAAGAAATTCTGGGGAAAATGGAGCATGTAATACTCTGTCCCATGACCGATGGGCAGGCCAAGGTTTACTCCCAGGTCCGGGACCACTACCGCGCCTCAATATCGGCAACCATAGAGCGGCAGGGTCTCAACAGGAGCCGTATCAAGATACTGGAGGGACTACTCAGGCTTCGCCAGGCAGCCAACCACCCTGCCCTTATCGGAAAGGACGGTGTAGGATCAGGCAAACTGGACAGGCTCACGACCTTGATAGAGGAGACCATTTCTGGTGGACATAAGGCCCTGGTCTTTTCCCAATTCACCAGGATGCTGGGCCTGATCCGTCGCTCCCTGGATAATGCCGGTATAACATATGAGTACCTGGATGGAAGAACGCCTCAGGCAAGACGTAAAGACAGAGTGCGCCGTTTCCAGGAGGACGAGGATATAAAAGTCTTTCTTATCAGCCTTAAGGCCGGGGGGCTGGGTCTTAATCTCACGGCAGCGGATTATGTATTTCTTGTAGATCCCTGGTGGAACCCTGCAGTGGAACTCCAGGCGATCGACAGGACCCACCGCATCGGACAGGACAAAAAGGTATTTACCTATCGCTTTATTACTGCCGAAACAGTAGAAGAGAAGGTCCTTGCTTTACAGGAAAAGAAACAGGAAATGGCCAGCGCCATCCTGAGTGGCGGGCAGGACATGCTGCGGCGGCTATCCAGGGAGGATCTGGATATCCTGTTCTCGTAATCGCCCCTGCTCGTGGCAGAAAGTCGCTTTGTCCGAATTTAAAAAAGGAAACAGCCTATCAACCCCGGCTGGCTGACGATGAATGCGCCTGAAAATACTGATGGCAGGCATTGCCCTTTCAATAAAGAACTATGCCGCGGAATTTGTATCTATGCCAATATCCTGGAAAATATCAGTCTGGGCCTGGTCTTATTTGATACCAAGGAGAAAACCGTTGTTTTTCAGAATAAAACCGCTATTGACATGTTCGAGGCGATCAGTCCTAAAGAATATGGAACACTCAGTGCCATTCTTTTTCCTGAAGGGATGGACGATATTCACGTAAAGAATGCACCGTCTCAAAAGACACTGAGGTATGGAGGCAGGCTCTTAGGTTATTCGGTTTATACCGTGTCTAATAGATATCTCTGGATATTAATAAGTGATATCACCGAAAAGGCAAGGCTTGAAGCGGTCGCCCAGGCTGCAAATATGATGAATAATATAGGTTATATTTTTTTCGGAATAAGACACGAGATAGGCAATCCTCTTAATTCTCTGAAAATGGCCCTGAGTGTTCTGCAAAAAAATATCAACCTGTATTCTTCAGAAGATATACTGGAGTTTCTGGACCGCGCCCTGAATGAGATATCTCGAATAGAGTACCTTCTTAAGTCCTTGAAAAGTTTCAATATGTTCGAAAGGTTAAATATCTGTAACGTGGATATGCCATCCTTTATGGAGAAATTTCTGCCTTTAGTGAAAAACGATTTTGAGAAAAGGAATATTAAGATCAAAACCATATTCTCTCCGGATGTTAGATATGCTCGTGTTGATCCCAGGACACTTCAGCAGGTGATGTTGAATATCATAATTAATGCCTATGATGCCCTTGGTGATTCCGAAAGACCGGAAATTGGCATAAGGATGCTAAAAAAGGGAAACCGGATACTGATTGACATTATGGACAACGGATGTGGCATGACCTGGGAACAACAAAGAAATCTCTTCAGGCCCTTTTTTACTTCTAAGCCGAAAGGTACAGGCCTTGGGCTGACACTCACAAAAAAAATGCTGGCTCAAATGGATGGGGATATATCGATCAGCAGTGCAAGAAACAAGGGCACCACTGTAACAATATCCATCCCGGAAGGCCATGATGTAATTAGTGAGACTACTTGATTTTCCGGAATAAATCATGCTGAGCCCTTTTCAAAACATGTTTTTTGCGAGCGGCTCATACGTGTAGAGGAAAGACCCGCATGAAAAATGTCTTGATAGCAGACGACGAAAAAGGTTTCCTGCTCAGTCTTTCAGACGGTCTCAAGTCATATTCTGATGAATTCAAGGTCTTGATAGCCTTTAATGGAAAGGAGGCTGTCGAAATCTTGAATTCAACCAAAATCGACCTGGTTGTTACAGACCTGAAAATGCCTGAAATGGACGGGTTTCAGCTTTTGGCATATTTGACCAGGCATTTTTCTGATATACCGGCAGTCGTGATGACGGCATTCGGCACCCCGGAGATGGAAGCAAAGCTCTCTACTATGGGTGTTGCTCGATATCTGGAAAAGCCGCTGGATTTCGATATGCTGGCAGACAATATCCGCAAATACGTTGCGAGAAACGACTCCAAAGGGCATATCAAGGGTATCACTCTGGGAACGTTCCTGCAATTTCTGGAAATGGAAAAGAAGACCTGTACTCTTACGATAACATCCAATGAACGTATCGGCAGCCTGCATTTTCTGGAAGGAGAGCTAATCAATGCCAAGACCGAGACATCGGAAGGTGAGCAGGCAGCCTACGAGATCATTGGCTGGGATGAGACAGAGATAGAAATTAATTATTCATGCGAAAATAAGACTAAGACCATCACATCCCCACTCGCTTTTGTTCTGATGGAGTCTTGCAAAATTAAAGATGAGGCCTCAAGGCAACTTGAGAAGCAAGAGACAAAAGATATTGAGAAACAAGAGATTGATAAGATCGAAGAGATCGATTTCCTGGCAGACAAAAAGGAAGATGAAATAAAACAGGACTACATAGAAGAAAAATCAGTGTCAAAACCTGAAATAGAGAATAACTCAGGCATTAAGACAGCACAGGAAAAGTTAGAGCCGCTTAAATCGATTATGGATTTTGCAGGTGCGGGAATTATTACACCAACCGGTGAACCGCTTGTCATGCTGCCGGATGGGGAGTTGAATTTAATGGAGATCGCTGTATGGGCCAACAATATACTGGTTAATGCCCAAAGGTCATCTCAGGAGATGGGGATCAGCAGCTGTAAAATGATCCATATAGAGACAGATCGTATTCACATACTTGTGCGGTGCCTAAATGAAGGCAAGGAACCACTCAAAGTCCATCCAGGCAAATCCCACATACACCTGGTCCTGGTGCTGTCCTCTGAGGCCGGTATCGGATTGGCCAAACTGAAAATGGCCTCTGTCATCAAATCATTAACGGATGATTTCAGAATTTAGAACATGATTCATGCTCACAAGCATCTTTGAAACTCATGGACGAACAGCTCGCACTCCCCTCTCATAGGAAAACATCCGGTCATTCTTGATTATGCTGCCATCGATAAAGAGAACGACTTTAGCACAGCATTTTCCCTGTTCTTCTGATGACCAGTACCAGAAAGTCCCACCGGGGGAGAAAACGGAATCGATATGTATAATATCGCCATCTTTGTCTGTATTTGATTTCTTGATTTCGTATATTTTTTTTAGCTCTGCTGCCGTAGGAAGTCTCCAGTCTGTGTAGCCGCCTGTGTTTAATTCATCAACGTATGACTTCGATTGTTCCCAATTCAAATATCTGCCGAGATGGACATAACTATCCTCCCGAGTCCACATGAGGCCGGTTTCTGTATCTGTAATGGTGCCGTCTCTATGATCTATAAATCTGCCATCAGAAGAAAATACCGGTTGCCTTAGCTTCACAAAGAACTCAAATTTCTTTGACGGTCTAATTGTAATTACTTTGTTTTCTGTTTCAAATCCTTTTTTTGTTAATTTAACACTTATATTACCTTTCATTACATTATCAAGACGTAAAGGTGTGACGCCTTTTTCTTTTCCGTCAACGAATACCGTTGCCCCATCAGGTGTGCTATTTACTGAAAGACTGCCGCATACACTTTCCAGGCGGACATCAACTTTTGTCTTTTCCGATGCAGTAATATCTACCTTCTTTTCCGCAACAGAGAAACAATTTTTTGTTAACTTTACTGTGTGTAATCCCTTCTCAATATTTTCCAGACGTAAAGGTGTGACGCCTTTTTCTTTTCCGTCAACGAATACCGTTGCCCCATCAGGTGTGCTATTTACTGAAAGATTACATAAACTCTTCAGATGAACATCAATCTTTATCTCACCAAGTAAGGGGTTTACGACTAAATCACGCTTAACAGTACCATAATGTTCCTTTTTTATTTCTAACTTAATATTTCCTTTTTTCAATTTATCCAGGCGAAGCGGGGTCACGCCCTTCATCTGCCCATCCAAATATACATCTGCGCCACCAGGATCACTTATAACTGTCAACTCCCCAAAAAGTTTGGGAGTAAGCTCTACATTGATTTCCTTAGTAGTTCCAAATTGCATTTCTACTATTTGCTCAAAATCATGATAACCTTTTTTTGTGACCCTGATTATGTGTTTTCCTCCCATCCACATCCTGATACTCAGAGGGGTTTCCCCCACATGATTCTCATCCATAAAGACAGCCGATGAACCGGGCTCACTTGCAATTTTCAGAACAGGTCTCAAGAAAACAAGACAAACCGAAGCCAAGATACCCATTACAAGGATGGCTGTCAGCCCGACCTTGGACAGACTCCATCTTTTATCTTTTCTTTGTGATTTTTCCTTATCATCAATCCGTATATGTTCGGGGACATCGGTTTTTTCTTCGACCTCCTTTTCTTTTATCTCAGGGGCTTCAGCCGTAGTCTTGATACCCAAAGGGACTTTCTCGGCAGGAGCTTTCTCTGGTACAGATATACCGACCCCTTCATCCAAGATCTCTTCTTTTTTCTTTTCTTCTACTGGTCCGGGTTCGTCACTCGCTAACTTTAATTTTTCAAATTTTTCTATCGCTGACCGCCGGTCAACCACATTTGCGGACATGGCCAGCACTATGGTATCCAGGAAGTTCTCACTGTAACCCCGACCGGCAGCTTGCTTTAGCGGCTCCAAAATCGGATCCGGCCCGTCATTTGCCGATGCCTGGGTCCGGACTTGTGCACGGGATGGTTTGTGTCCTGTCACACATTCATAAATTACGGCTCCGAGCTGATAAATGTCCGTCCACAACCCGCCTCCTCCTCCTTTATCGGCATACAAATCATCGGATGAATAAGATGAACAACCGGAAGTAGAAGCGGCATTTTCGTTATGGGATTCGCTGTTGAGTGCATAACGAACTGCCCCGAAGTCGATGAGCATAGCGGAGCCATCTTTTTTAAAAAAAATTGTATCCGGCCCGATGTCTCCGTGATGAATTCCCTTTTCATGGATGTTCTTTAACCCATCCAAAATATCTTTCAGCCAAAGCCTGATTCTGTCTTCCGGCATGGTGTTGTCTGATCCCATGCGATCAAGTTGTTTTCGGAGGGTCTCACCATCCTCATGTGACATAATCATGTATGCCGTTCCGTTGGCCTTAAGACACTTCAATGCCCGCACAATATTGGGATGGCTGAACCCGGCAAGGGCTTCGGCTTCCTCTATGAAGTATCTGAGTCCCTTCTGAAAGGCATTCTGATCTGAAGGAAATTTGGCAACTATCTCATCGTCTGATTTTCTGACCACTAAGTCCCTGGGCAGAAACTCTTTGATGGTAACGAGCTGATCCGATTTAATACTAGAGGCCCTATAAGTGATGCTGAAGTGATCATATCTCAGGATTCCCTCTATCCTGTATTGTTCGAGTACGGACCAGGGGGCTAAAGCGTATTCCTGTAAAACATCGTTGCATTCAGACACTATTTTGGTCCTAATTATAGTAAACTCGCCTTTGTCCGAGGGTAAATATTCGGTAAACCAGTTATATCCTGCCTTGAGGCGTTACTTTTTCGGGTTTCGAAGCCTGTTCATTACAAACCGGAGAGACAGTGGAATCCGGCCCGCGACACAAAACCCAGTAAAAAGGCAAACCGCTTCTGCGGCAAGGCACGGATGGCGACTCCAAGGCACAGCAGACTGCAGTTTCACCGAATATTTACGTCCGAAATAATCCTGAGTTTTGCAAGAGGATCATGTTCTTAAATTATATTTCGGCATAAATCAGGGTAATATTTATTCCTGTAACAATTACAAAAACGTCTTTCAGGAAACTCATATTTTTAAGTACAGGATTTCCATTAATAGCATCAAGACCTTCTACATAAAGTGCCGTTCCTTCTATTCCTGCTAATGTGACATCTGCGTCTCTTGTGAATATCTCTTGATGCGGCATATGCCAGAAGGTGCTCCCGATAGGCCCCGAAACGGGGGGTGAATCCGATAGATTCCAAGTAATTAAGACTCTTTTCATACAGGGCCGACACCTCCCCGGGACCAAGACCTTTTGAGACCTGATAATCAAAGATCCTGTTATAGACTCTTGATTCCGCTGCCTCCCGGATTTCGGTAATTGCAAACTTTTCAGGTTTTTTCTGGATAAGAGAACCTTCTGCCAGGACGAATTTTCCCTTGGACAGGGCATTTATGTAATCCTGATTCTTCCTCAGAAAATTCAAGGTCTCATTAAATTCTGCCTCTGTCTCAGTAGGAAAACCAAACATTATGAATATCAGGTTCATCAGACCTGCATGCC
>Ga0190346_1000464_pt1 | contig 11480 bp, 6 predicted proteins | sample 48721345_MG_FD_161680 | JGI IMG/M metagenome (GOLD analysis project Ga0190346, IMG submission 161680) | Hydrothermal vent microbial mat bacterial communities from Southern Trench, Guaymas Basin, Mexico - 4872-13-4-5_MG | ecosystem: Environmental > Aquatic > Marine > Hydrothermal vents > Microbial... | reverse complement strand
CCTGACAAGAGAGGACTGAGAGAGGTTGAGGAATTTGAAAAAGCGATTAAAACAAGCTGAATTATTTTTTTAATATTTTCTGAATTTATCTCTTTTTATAAAAAATTAGATAAAAATCAGCAGACCCTAACTGTCTTTTAGAAGCAAACATCGCGTTTACAGATTCCTCTACTCCGCTGCGCCCCATTCCAAATTTTACAATACTGTTCAATTAGTATTAATTATCCTAATTGCTTGGGATAATTTATTTATGTTATATTCTCTTATAAAATTTAGAATGGGGCTGCAGCTCCAGTCGGAATGATAAAAAGTGGTAAATTTAAAATAATATCACTATATTCAGATTATTAAAATCGCATAAGCAAGACTTATAATAATTAAAGCTAAGATACCAAATACGAATATTCTTCTTGCTTTAATTTCCTTTTCTTTATTATTTTTTCTTAGTGCCAAAGAGTATCCTATGAGACCACAAACCGTTATCAATGAAGAGATAATACTTAAGAATCCCAAAAAACCAGTTTAACAAATTAAAATAAACTGTCCATAATTAAAATTAATTTTATTCCCCAATCCCAACCTCAAACACCTTATCCTCGTTCAACACATACATTTTCTCTTCTTTATCATCAATGGCAATATTTTTCAGGTTATTAAAGCTCTCGCTTGTATACTGCCTGACTAACTTGCCACTAATCTTATTAAACAACACAATCCTGTTTTTTTGCGGTTCAATAATATAAAAATAATTCAAATCCGATCTCGTATATATTTCCGTTGGATTTGAAATTGGATCGCCAAGTTTGTCAATTGAAAAATCGCTATTGTCATCTGATTTGATTTTACTGCCCCTTAAATATTTATCAACGCTTCCATCGGATTTTAAGACATAAATTGATCCGTCAATCGCCAATGACACGGCATCCTTAATGTTCGTTTCTGGATCTTTAATCCATATTTTTCCCTCGCCAAACCCGTTTGCCAATCTTGTATGCTTATAGATTTGATTTGAGTCTGGTTCAAGCAGATACAAATAAGAACTGTAAGACGCTATGCTTTTCACATTCGGAGCGGCACTTGAAAATTTTATGTTTCTATTGTTTAATTCTTCTTTATTTATATTAAATACCGCTATTTTATTTGAATCCGTTAAAAAAATAATTTCTCCCGTTTTCGCCATAGCGGTTGAAAGCTTGAATCGTCCAGCATTATCCCCACTTTCCGTTTGAATACAGTCCGCTTTATTGTTTTCAAAGTCCGCTTGATATAAAGAATTATTGGACAAGTCAAAAATATAATATTCTTTGCCAATTTTTATTATCCCGCCGGCGTTTTTCAATCCTTTTGTTTTACTTAAATCAACCGCGACTTTCGGATCGCTTATTCTGTTGACAAGATCAACTCTATCAAACTGAACCTGAATTTTCCTTAGTAAAGTATCCGCTTTATCGTCTAATTTGTTATATTCACTTTTAACTTCAAGCGCGGAATTCTTCGCGTCAGCCAGAAGTTCTCTTGCCATTTCAAAATCGCCATATATTACAATGCTTTCTACTTCATTTATTTTGTTTTCCGCTTGAGATAAAATATTGCTGTATTTTTCAAATTTATCGTTTTCTCTCTTCTGATAATCCGTGGATATTACATTCCAAGCTAACATCGCAGCAATAACCACAAAAATGATCAATAAAAATTTGCTCTTGCCAAAAATCAATTTTAGGCGCTGAAATAATCCCGTTTTGTTTTCACTCAACACTTCTTTTGAAACATCACCTTTTATTTTCCCGGTCGCCTTCTTGGCATAATGGACAGCCGGAGCAATAATCTTGGTTCTTGCAAAACTGAAGGTGTCACTTAAAACTTCCGGCAATTTGCCAAGAATATTCTTCTTGGATTTTTCTTCTTTTATTTTCACCTCAGCGGAATCGCTTTCTTTTATTAAACTTTCCGCGCCTACTTCTTCTCTCTCGCGCTGTTTTTCGCCAGTCATCCTTGTTTTATCAACACTTATTTTTTCTTCTTTAGTTTCTTCAAAAACAATCGTGTCTTCCTTTGCTTTATTATCTTCCTTTTCCATCTCTTCATATTCTCTTATTATATTTTCTAAACTCACTTTCTTTCCTTCTCCTGAAATTCGACTGTCCGCTGTTTTCTCTGGTTCAGAAACGCTAATGCTTACCTTTTCTTCCTTTTCAAAAACATCAACATTTTCTTTCTCTTTAACTCCTTCCCCGGCCCATTTTTCTATCTTTTTTTCCGTATCTCCAGCATCCCCAAATTTTCCTTGAAGAGTATGGACCGCCTTCTCTTTATAAATTTCTTCAGTAATCGGCTCTATCTCAATGTAGGACATTCTGTCTTCTTCCCGCTTTCCTTCTTTAATCTTCACAATCAGTGATCCTGCCGTATCAACATTCTTTTCTTGTTCTATTGAACTTTGTAATTTCTCCGCAAATTTGTCAAAGTCAAGCGTTGACGATAACTTTCTTAATTTTTCCAATGAAAAAATATTAAAGAATCCCGGCGTGGCAAACAAGACAAGATCTCCAATTTCCAACTCCCCGCTGGCGATATTCGCAAATGTTCTAAATGGATGCGTTTTTTCTTCCTTAATTATATTTTTTCCAATGTCGGTAATCTGCCCGTTTCTAATAAGCAGTGTTTTAGCGTTTCCTGTTTGGCTCAAATGAAGCTCATTTTCCAAATAAACGGCGCAAATCATATTCAAATTGCCCACCCAGTCAACATTTCCCTGCTCTGCGAGATCCGACAAAGTTGAGTTCGCTTTATGCAAGCTTGCCTCCAAACTTTCAACGGCTGTTCTTTTTGTGTTTAGATAAAATTCTTTTTTAATAATAGAAGCAAGCAGATTAACAAGATAGGAAGAATTTTCTGAAAGGTTTACAATTTCCCCAATAATATACAAATTTCCCAGCGCTTGTTCATCAATATTCTCCGGCTCATAAACAAAAATATCGCAAAACGATTTTCCTTCTTCATTAGAGAAAACAATTTCTCTTATTTCTATACTTATTTCTTTATTTGCATTTCTTGTATTTTTCATCTTTTTATTTAAAGCGTTAACAAAGCATTTTTAATTTCAACCTAATTATTATAACGCTTTTTGAATATTTTGACAAATAAAAAAATTGCAAAATTAATTATATGCCTATGCTAATCAATCATTTTTTGGTAAAATAAACTCATAAGAGATAAAAACCAATATAATCAATCATTTTAATATGGAACAAGAAAACATTGAAAACCAGGCAATGAAACTCGCGATGAAACTTTTAAGCATTAGAAAAAGATCGGTTTTTGAAATTACGGAAAGATTGCGGCAAAAAAAATTCGCGGAAGATACAATAAATCTGGTTGTGAAAAATTTAAGCGGATATAAATATTTAAACGACGAGAAATTCGCGGAAGCGTATATAAACGACAGGATAAATTTTAACCCGCGCGGAAGTTTTCTAATTAAGAAAGAACTAAGAGAAAAAGGAATTGCGGAAGATATTATAAATGAAAAAATAAAAGAATTATTGCCGCAAGAAAAAGAATTAGAAATAGCAAAAAAAGCGGCTGGAAAAAAATTAGAAGTTTTAAATAAAGATCTGGAAAAAAGCAAAATTTGCCAAAAAATCGGCTCGTACTTGCAATCCAAAGGATATTCTTCTTATGTTATTCGCGAAGTTTTGGAAGATGTATAAATATAACATTTCAAAACCACACCAGAACATTATTAGAACTTCCTCACTTTAACTCGCCTACAAAAATCTGTCATTCCTACGGAGGCAGGAATCCACTGCTATAATAAACTTAAACTATTTTCACAAATCTTAATCTTAAATCTAACCTCAACTAACCCTTGCGTGGATTCCAGACAAATTTCGGAGTTTATGCTGATAAAGATCAGTGCTATCGCTCCGAAATTTTCTGGAATGACATAAAGTGAGGAAGTCCTAACATATAACACTTTATTTCCAGTAAATACCAAAAAAAAAGAAAAAATGAAATGAACAAAACAACAAAAATAATAACGCTTTTTTTAATAATGCTTATTGTAATTGTTGCCGCGATTGCGACCTATTTTAATGTCGCTTACGCCAATAGAATATTCCCCAATATTACAATAAATGGAAAAGATTATTCGGGACTTACGAAAAAACAAGCGTTTGAAAAATTAGAAAATGAAGTGAAAGATATTTATAAAGACGGTTTTACTTTTACTTATAAAGATAAAATTTATAAAACCGAAATTTTTGAAACAGGGGCAAATATAAATGTGAATAAAACTATCAATAACGCCTTCAGTTACGGACATAAGGAAAGCATCCTGCAAAATATAAAAGAACAATTGGGACTTATTTATCTGAAAAGCGACTTTGGAATTGAAACTGAAATTGACAAAACGGCGCTTGAAAATTATATATCAGCTGAATTATCCGAAATTGAAACGCCGCCAAAAAATTTCGGATATTCTTATGATGGCGAAAAATTTATTCCAACACAGCCGAAATTTGGAATGCTTGTAAATAAAGAAAAAATGGCAAGAAATATTCTTGAAAATTTATCTGAATTAAAAAATGAGGTTATGAAATTAGAGCTGAAAAAAAAATATCCCGAAATAAAAAAGGATTTAAACGGATCGGCGCTCGCGGAAGCGCGAAATCTGCTTGCTAAAAAAATCACACTTAAATATAATTCCACCGAGTGGGAAGTTCAAAAAGAGGATTTTGCTTTGTGGATTGGTTTTGAAGCCGCGGACAATTCCGCAAATAACTATAATAGATTTAATAACAAAAAAACGCTTGGCGTAACAGCTGATAAAGAAAAAATAGAACATTACTTGATTTCGCTCGTCCCGCAAATAAATATAGAACCGATTAACGCTCAGCTCAAATTCAACAAATGGAGAAAAGTTGATATATTTTCTTTGAGCCAGGAAGGAATCGCTTTGCAAGTTAAAGAAAGCGCAGATGAAATTGACAAAAATATTTTTATTGAAAAGAATTATAAAGATGATTCAGAAACGGATATAATAGTTCAGCTTGTTATAGAAAAAGTTCAGCCGGAAATTACGACTGAAAACATAAACAATATGGGCATTACCACACTTCTCGCGACTGGCAAATCAAATTTTTACGGCTCGCCAAAAAATAGAAGGCACAACATCGCGGTCGGCGCGAGTAAATTTCACGGAGTGCTAATCGGACCTGGAGACGAATTTTCGTTTAATAAAGCTTTGGGAAAAGTCGGCGCAAAGCAGGGCTACCTTCCAGAACTTGTTATTAAAAAAGATAAAACTGTCCCTGAGTACGGCGGCGGTTTATGCCAAGTTTCAACAACCGCTTTTCGCGGCGCGGTCAAAGCGGGATTTGAAATCACAGAAAGGGAAAGCCACGCCTATCCCGTACAGTATTATAATCCGCAGGGAACAGACGCGACAATCTATCCCCCGCACCCCGATTTAAGATTTAAAAATAATACGCCGGCTTATGTTTTGATTCAGACAAGAATTGAGGGCAATAAATTATATTTTGATTTTTACGGTAATGACGATGGACGCGAAGTTGTTCTAAAAGGCCCTTACATTTACAGCCGAAAACCGGATGGTTCAATGAAAGCCAGCTGGACGCAAGAGGTTTACGACAAAGATGGAGAATTAAAATTTAAAAAAGTTTTCTACAGCAACTATAGATCACCATCGTTCTATCCACATTAATTAGGGTCTGCTGATTTTCATCTAATTTTTATAAAAAGAGATAAATTTAGAAATTACGCGTTTGCTGTCATTCCGACCGAGCGACAATAGGAGCGAGTGGAGAGCCTGCCCTGAGCGTAGCCGAATGGGAATCTGTAAACGCAAGAATTTGCTTTTAAGAGAAATACTTTAAAATAAGCGCTTTATCCGCTCACCCCGTTCCAAGTTTATATAGGGTCTGCTGATTTTCATCTAATTTTTACAAGAAGAGATAAATTCAGAAAATATTAAAAAAATAATTTAGCTTGTTTTAGTCAATCCTGCCCGGAAATCCCCCTAACCCTCTTTTTCAAAGGGGAAATATCAGTTATTTACCCAAAATGCGGCAATTCCTCTATCTTCTTAATTTCAGAATAATATATTAAAAGCGCTTGAGACAGCAAAATAAAAATAACAGCCCATAAATAAACTGTATTTTTATTTATCGTCTTATTTTTCTCAGCTATAATACCGGAAAATTCATAAATGCCAATTCCCGCGACTATTTGAAAAACAATTAAAGACGGAACAATGTATCGAAACGAATATGTCTTGCTGAATAAAGTTACGAATATAAAAAAGGATAAGCAATAAATTATAAGAATTGCGATTTTTTTATTTACCTTCATTTTACTCTTTACTCTTTGAATAATCAAGCAAATAAAAGCGATAAAAATAACCATTACAAAAAGATTAAATGACAACATAAATGAATCGGATAAATAAGTGAGCGCGATTTTAAAATTCAAAAATATGTTATAATTTGCCGGACTTGCCGCTATAATTCTCTCCGAGCTTTCTTTTGTGAAAAAGTTTAATATTGAACGCGGATTTGTAATTATAGTCGGAAGAAAAATAACGCTTGTTGTTAAAAAAGCGATAAGCCAGTAAAAATAATCTTTGGTTATGTTTTTGAAACTTGAAATCATTCTCTTTTTTGTCATCCCGAAGGAGCGGTAGCGACTGAGGGATCTGAGAGCAAAGTTAATTCGCTGGCTCCATAGTTCCCGCCGCAGTGGAATTGTGGAGCCCAATTGCAAGATTTTCGCAAACGGGCTCCACAGCCCTGCAGGACTATGGAGCCAATAATGTTTACTATAAACCGCCAAAATAACTAAACTAAACGGAACCAAAAACAGCGTGGATATTTTCGTCAGTACCGCCCAGGAACACAAAATCGCAGAGGTAAATAAAAATTTTCTTTCGCCTTTATTGTCCGCATAGACCAGCAAACTTAAAATACTCAAAGTAGAGAAAATTCCAATAAATTTATCGGTAGGAGTTGTAAAATAAATATAGTACGGAGTGGTAACTATTAAGAGCAAGGAAAAAATTATCGCCCATTTGTTAAAGTCGAGTTTTTTTAATAAATAATATAAAGAAAAAATAAACAAGAAAATAACGCTGAATATTGGAATGTTAAACAAAAAACTTAACTCTTTATAATTTGAATATATTTGATAGTCGTTGCTATTTATTATATTATACGGAATTCCGGAATTGTTAAGATTTGCTATGAAATTGCTTATAGACATAAAATCGTAATTCAAGATTTTCATAAAGGGCCCAATTGCCCACATTACCATAATCCCCGGCTGGGATGACTGGATTAAATTTGAAAAATTAAAATTAAATATGCTGTCAATAAAAAATCTTGAACGATACATCCACAAAAGCTCATCAAGATTTGGGAAAGTCATTTGGTGTTTTATTTTGAAATAAGACAGGAATAAAACGCTTATAAGAATAATTAAAAAAACTATGATAATATCTTTGATTTTTTTATTAATATGCATAAAATTTAGATATTAGATATTAAGATATTGGATATTAGTGTTTCAATTTATAATATCCAATATCTTAATATTTCAATTTCTATTTTACCTCCCAAACCCCCCCTCCTTCATTCTCATACACTTTTTCAAATCTCGGATCAGAATTTAAAATATTGATAAGATTTGAGTAGTCAAAATCGTTATACTTTAAAGGCACGAAGATATAATCAGCGTTAAATTCGTTTTTTAATACATCGTAAACTGATAAGCTGCTATTATTCCCTTTATTGCATTCTTTTTTATTACATACTGCGCCATCGCTTAAATGCGCGTAAAGCCAATACTTTTCAGGAGATAAATTATAAATAAATTTCGCGTCCAATCCGGCGATATAGTAATTATGCGCGTTGTAAAAAAACATTTTTGAAAAATCGCCCCAGTTGACATTGAACACTATTGATTTTTCGGGCGTATTTTCTTTCAACCAGAGCGACACTTCGCGAATATCTTTATTTGATTCGTCCGTTCCGCACTCGCCTAAAACAAAATTGGCTTTGGACCAAATTGAAAACACGATAACCGCAGCCAGAATAGAAACGCTATATAACTTTATATTTTCAGAAGAGAAAAAATCGGGAAGTTTCAGTTTGTTTTTTAGATCATCAAAACTATCATTTTTAAAAGATTTAAAATATAACGATTCAAAATAATAAGCGATAAAAATAATGCTGAAAGGAACCCAATAATCAATAAATCTTCCCTGTAAAAGCATTCCAATAAAAAAAACTGAAGAAATTATAAATAAAAAAGTAATTATAATTTTACTTTCGCTCCGTCGCAGTCTCTCCACAGAGAATTGCGACGAGAAAGCGCGCGATTCGCTGCAGTTTTCTGTTGAGAGACTGCAGCGAGGCAAGAGTAAAGAAGTTCTATTTTTATTATTTATTATTCCCAAGATAAACTTTACGCAATATATTATTGATAAAACAATAAAAAGAATCGGCGCGTCGTAAAAAATTTGATAAATACTTATCGGCTGCCATTCCATTATTTGCGCCGTAAGTTGATAAGGAGCTGAATTTAAATAATAGACGCTAAAATAATTTATGTTATTTGGAAAAAACGGATTTATCAGAATGGCGGCAATTATTCCGCCCAAAGAAGCTAAAACCGCTTTATAATATATTTTCTTGCTGTATATATAATTTACTAAAACAAAAGTTAGCGTTAAAAAAATAGCAAGAGGAAATGAACCATGCGCCCAGACATAAAGAAATGAAATTATAAAAAGCGGCAGATTATAAACCCATCCTAATCTTCCTTTGTTAGAGGAGGAATATTTTTGAACAGCTTGGCTTTGAATTAAAACATAAAATATGAGAAGTAGAAAAATCACGGAAAAATTGAGTGGCCGCGCCAAATTCATTCTAAAAAGAAAATATCCCGAACTTGCCAGCAGAAACAAAAACCAAAAAAAGTCATATTTTAATCTTAAGCTTTTTAATGCGCCGTAAAAAACCGCCGCCATAGCTGACAAAAAAAACAACGACGCGATTTTCGCGCCAAAAACCAAATTTCCGAAAAATGTAAAAGGAATCAATAAAATATAATATAGAAAATGCAAACCGGTGAAATTGTCTTTCATTATTGTCGCGTTAAGCCATGGGAATTCTTTTATTAATCCATTGTCTCTCGTTAACTCAGCAAGTTTTATGTATAAATGACTGTCATTGCCAGCTAAATTAGTTGTAGAAAATTGAACAAAAGAAAATAAAACAAAAGTCAATAAAAAAACAAATAAAATGTCTTTGTTTTTGTGGATGATATTTAAAGAATTCATAACATTCAAATTTTTACATATTTAAATTCTGTAAATCTGTCATTCTGAACTTGTTTCAGAATCTTTGTTGCTTTAGGTTTAATTTATATTTAATTCAATAAAGTCCGGAACTCTAGTATAGGTTTAATTTATTTTTATAACGCTATAGGTTATATTACAATTATTGTGTTTTCAATCTATAAAAAACATTTGATGTTTTGTAGATTTAATTGATGTAATAGAGAATAGATTCTGAACCAAGTTCAGAATGACAACCCGGCAACAAGATTCACTCAATTCCTACAACCTTTTTCATAACCATTTCCATTAAAAATCCGCTGGAGATTATTGTGAAAAGATGAGCTAAGAATAAAACTAATGCCGCGGCGGGATAAATGACTTTTGAAAATTTGAATTTTTTTCTTAATATCTCCGCGGCGGCGTAAACGCCAATTGCCGAAAAAATATTTACGAGCATAAAAGCGGGAGACATAAATCTCGTATCGTGATTGCTGCTTATTAAAGTAACCATCAAAATAAAAAGCAGGATGAAAGCGGTTATCGCTTTTAAATGTTTTCCGGGCAAAGAACCGAATAAATATTTATATTTCTTTTTAAATTTCAAGAACAAAAAAATAATCAGAAAATAAAAAACGGCGGGAGACATAAATGTTACATTGACCAGCAATGTAAAATAATCTTGCAATCCCGAAAAATATCCCTCTCCGCTATAATTTTTTTCAAGAACGCTATTATCGCTATCATTAAAAAACAATCCGTAAACCTCGCTTGGGTTTGCAATTATTGAGGGAAGAAAAATGATACAAACGGGAATAAAAACGGCAAGCCAAACTAAATAATCTTTCACTATTGATTTTATTTTTTGTTTATCAAGCGGCCAGGCGTAAAAAACAAGTGCGAAAAAATAAAACGGCAGTATAAACATTGCCGATATTTTTGAAAGAACCGCCCAAGCGCCAAGCATAGCGGACAAAATTAGATATTTTCTTTTTCTTGCGCCAAATTTTATACCGGATGCTAAACGCGCCATAAAATTGCTCGCGTCTTTTTTAACGATAGAAATTTTCAAAATATCATTTATCTTGTCACTTCCATTGTTGCAAAACGACTTGCCGCCAACATAGACAAGAAATGTCAAAAAACTTAAGACTAGAAAAAAATTAAGCATTTTGTCGCTGGGAGTATTCCAATAAACAAAAAAATAATTGGTCGCTATAAAAAACACGGAAAACGACGCGATTATTCTATTGAATTTCAGCTTTCTTAAAAGATAATAAAACAGAATAAAAAAAATCGCCGTTAGTAAAAGCAATGGAACATTAAAAGCAAAACTTGCCGCGTTATACGCTTCATACACCGCGGTGTCATTAGCGTTCACAACAGCGTTAAAATCTAATCCTTCCGCTTCTTTTTCGGCAATTCTCCTGCCAACATCTCCAAAATCAAAATCTATGAATTTCATCAAAAATCCGGTGAACCAGTAAACGGTTATTCCCGGCTGCAATGACTGCACGAGCCCGGAAAAATCAAATTCGCACATTTTGTCCCAAAAAATCCTTGATCTCGGATACCAAAGCATTTCGTCAAGGTTTGGAAAAGTGTTAAAATTATTCAACTTAAAAACAGCGGTTGTCACAAACCCGGATAAAATGATAGTGAGCAAAATAATAAATTCGCTTAGCTTTTGGTAATTTGAGTGAAAAGACATAAATTCATATAAACATTTAAGCATATAAACATATAAACAAACTATTTCTAAATACTTTGAATTACGAAACTCCCCTCCTTAGACAAGAGCTTGTCCCGTATTTGATACGGAAGGAGGATGGGAAGGGTTGGAAAACTGACTATTATCTCCAACCACCCCTAACCCCTCCTTATCTAAGGAGGGGAATAAACTGTATTTTGTAATTCAAAGTAAATACCTATGCAAATTACTGTCATGTTTACATGTTTAAATGTTTAAATGACTCTGTGCAGGCGGTGGGAGTCGAACCCACACCCCGAAGGACGCGGTCCTAAGCCGCGCGCGTATGCCAATTCCGCCACGCCTGCATAATAGATTTCTACCCTGCTTTAGCAGAGGGTTAATGATGTTTTAGCATCGCGAAACTTATTAATC
>Ga0190346_1000459_pt1 | contig 11523 bp, 9 predicted proteins | sample 48721345_MG_FD_161680 | JGI IMG/M metagenome (GOLD analysis project Ga0190346, IMG submission 161680) | Hydrothermal vent microbial mat bacterial communities from Southern Trench, Guaymas Basin, Mexico - 4872-13-4-5_MG | ecosystem: Environmental > Aquatic > Marine > Hydrothermal vents > Microbial... | reverse complement strand
TCTGAATATACCGGTACTAACAGTGGCAACGAATTCACTTCAATGATATGGAAACCTTTATCGTTCATTCTCACATCTATTCTCGCATAGTCGAGCATTCCCAGAGCTTTGTAGGCTTTTAGCGCATAATTCTCCAGTTCTTCCACCTGTTTGGTTTTTAATCGCGCCGGGCAGATATATCTCGTTTTTTCAGCATAATGATGCTTGACTCTATGAGAATAAAATCTTTCAAGTCCCTCCGGAAGCGCCGAAAAATCTATTTCAAGAATTGGTAATACCCTTGCCTGCTCTGCATTTCCAACGATTCCGACTGTAAATTCCCTACCTTCTATGAACTCTTCTACCAGTATCGGTTCTTTGAAAGCCTTATAAAGAGTCACCACCTGTTTTTCGAGTTCAATGGAGCTTCCAACTACGGACTTTTCAGAGACCCCCTCAGCACTGCCTTCACGTGATGGTTTGACAAAAGCGGGATAAAATCCAGGGTCTGTTATTTCCGAAGGATTGGTTATTACCGCAAAACGCGGAGTAGGTATGTTGTTTTTCTGAAGAACAAGCTTTGTTAACCCTTTATCCATGCAAAGAGCATGAACTCCTGCTGGCGATCCGGTGAAAGAGATGCCCAATACATCCAAAAGGGCAGGAACATGCACTTGCTTGTTGTATTTGCCGCCTCCCGTGGAAAGATTGAAAACGAAGTCATATTTCTTTACGTTGCTCATGAAATTTCTATTAAAAGGAAGAGGTTCGGCTTCATATCGGCTATTTAAAGCTTTACATACCGCGGAAACCATATCTTTTCCTTCAGCTGTAAGAGGTTCGTCATATACAACAGCCACTCTCATAAAACCACCTCCTATAACGCGAAGCCAAGCGCTTTAAGTCTCTTTCTTTCAGAAACGGGACGACCTTTATCATCAACTACCTGATTAGTGCCATCGATAATTGCCGTCTTAACAGTACCACGAGCCACTGACATCTTCATCAATCCCGGGGCATCGAGGATTCCCATCTTAACCGAAGCCCATATCACATCGGGATCCGTTAAAGGGTCTTTTGAACCCTTTCCCAATTCTTTGATCGCTTCAATTATCAACTGTGCTTCTTCTATCAACGTTTTCTTTCTCGCCCTGATCTTCGGATCGGCTTCGAAATTTGGTAGCCCTTTCATTGCTTCGGAATAAGCCCTTTTCACCATTTTTACGCTCTCTATTATTTCCTTTGCTTTTGCTCGTTTTCTTGCTTCACAGAAGGCAACAACGTGGATAATATGCGGCTGGAGATAAGATGCAGTGAGCATGGAAGAGACGAGTTGTCCTTTAGCCCGGGCTTCGTCAGAGGGAAAAGATAAAAGCCCTGCTCTGACCATGCGGTAAGAGCGGAAGAAATTATCATGAAGGGATTCAATAAGTTCCTTCTTTGCTAGCATTTTGGCTATATCCATTGCTGGAGAAATTCCAGGGGGGGTATTGAACATGTACTGGGCGACATAAGTTTTCACGCCGAGTTTTTTCGCATTGTAGGCTGCAATGTAAGCGGTCGCTACTTCCACAGTATCGGGGGCGTAGCGCAAAGCCCACTGATGCGATTCATTTATTTCTACCGGAATATCGTGTTCGGCATTCCATTTAATCGCTTTCTGGTTTTCCGCAATTGCCTTTTTTAATTCACGATCGGATCGCCTATCGAGCTCCGAATACCAGGTTAGTGGAATAGCTGCCCATGCGTTCCTTATGGTTTCGTAAAGTAACTTCGAATACTTGATGAGTTCTCTTGTGCCCGAATAACAGCGCAACAAAGGAAAGTTACCCTGCCGGCTTGCTTTATACATTCTTTCAAAATCCTCTTTTTTTCTAAAAGGAGCCCCTCCAGCTCCATCTTGTGATGGGTCCATTTTTTCTGGTGTGAAAAACCATTGCTGAGCATTTTGGTCTGGAGCGAGGGAGATGATATCTAATTCTTCAGACCTTGCGAGCTTTTGGATTTCCCTTTCCGTTTCTTCAAGAGACTGGAGCCCTATATGGTGACGGATGAGGGGATACGGTGACTTAAAATTTATTCTCTCCACGAGTTTTTGAGGATAGCTTTCTTTTTTTATTCCACGCATTTCCCCCCTCAAATACAATACGACTTCCTCCACTGACTCACTTCCATCGAAGACTCTTCTGAAAAGCCTGCTTTTTCTAGCTACTTTTGCTGTTTCATAAGTTCCTCCAAACACAAAATCTTTGTTTTTCAACAAATCGTTTTTCCTCAGAAGATCCTTGAACTCAATCAGCAATTTGTCCAGTGCTTCTTTTCCAAGCCTGTAACTTACAGCAATAAGATCTGGATTTGTTTCAATAATACTTCCAAGGAACTTTTCAAGGGAAAGAGCACCGCCAAGGTAAATGGTTTCATAACCTTCTTTTTTGGCAAGCTCAAGGAAGTTCAGAATTCCCGCTACGTGCACATCGCTGCCGATAGCACCGCCAAGGATTTTCTTTTTTGTTTTCACAGAGCTTTTACCCCCATTTCAACGTAATCCCATATGGAATTAATACTGAGTCCAGAAAGACCAAGACTATCCATGTTTCTGCCTTTTTCCCAGTAGTTTATTCCCATGACTACATTTGCGATGTTTATTATTGAATCTATGGTAGTTGTATTTATACCAAATGATTTTCCAAAATAACTTATTGGCACCAGGCTCATGGGAACATCTTCCAGAATATAGCGATTGTAAAGGCTTACTGGTGCTCTTATTCCCTGATAACCGTCGTTATTGTGAATTGCCTCATAAAGATCCCTACCCTTAACATCGTAAGCGAAGTCAAGCCATTCAACTGCTCCTAAAGGCTCGATTTTCAATGCCCTGGCAATTTCACAGCGTTCTTCATCTATTTTTGTTAGCACCCTTGCAACAGAGGGGCTAATTCCATCCAGGTAGAATTGGAAATTTCCATGTGTAGTTTCAATCCACCCAGCGTTCATCAAAAGCGCTGCCGGATGAAATACAGCGCCAATGTTGTTGAAGCTCGTATATAAAACATTTGGTGCTATAACAAATTCAGGAAAAACCTCGGGAAGCGCTTCACTGAGAATGTGATTGTCTTTTGCAGGTAAGGCAGAGACCGGCACAGCATTTTTCATTCTAAAGATTCTCACAAGACCTGGACCTGCTATTCTCGAAGCGAAAAGAAAAGTCTGAGCTTCAGCAATGACATAACCAGGCCTCGCATTGTTGGCATCCAGAACCTTTTTGAATTCAAGAGCTCCTCCTGTCCTTCCGGGGTTCAATATGATTATTTGTCCCGCTTCGATGTAGGGCGCGATTCTTTCAGCAACCGAAGCGTGAGCAAATGCTGGCACAACAATCATAACAATCTGGCAATTTTTTATTGCTTTCTCAATGTTAGTGCCTACATACGCTAATTTTACCGGGCCAGAAGATTCCCCTTCTAACCTCAATGTCCGGTTATCCACTATGCCAGAAATACGCTTTTCACTTCTATTAAATAGCATCACTTCATGACCCCTTTGTGCTAAAACCCCGGCCAGTGCCTGACCCCCGTTACCGGCACCGATAACGCAAATTCTCATTTTTTCACCTCCAAAAAGGCAAAGAAAAATCCTCAGGCAATAACAGCCTTTTTTGAATTAACCATTTCGCCGATAAAAATGTAGAAATCAATAACTGCAAGAATGTCTTTGTGTAAGCATAAAAATTATAACAAAGTTTCCTTGAATACTTCAATAAATGGAACTCACTTGTATTAGAAATTCCGATTACAATCCCAGCAACTCATTTACTATTGTTATTGACTAATATTCATGAATAACAATCATTATCTTCATTATACTGTGCTTTGCTTTGAATTACGCTGTATTTTGTGCTATAATATAACTGAGGTGATAGATATGAACAAAAATAAAAGGAATGAAAGAAAGGACAAACCATTCATCAAGACAGATGAAGAATTGAACTTAGTCGAAGTTTCCTTCAAAGACAGAAAAAGCTCTGATAACGACTAAATCTAAGATCGGCACACCAGATAAATCCCCCCGCTTTTGCGGGGGGATATTTTTATGTAAAACAAAAAGCCCCTTTTAACGGGGCTTAGGTGGTGGCGGCGGACAGACTCGAACTGTCGACTCTGCGGGTATGAACCGCATGCTCTAGCCAGCTGAGCTACACCGCCTTAATGGTAGCGGGGGCAGGATTTGAACCTGCGACCTTTGGGTTATGAGCCCAACGAGCTGCCAGACTGCTCCACCCCGCACCGAATAGCTTTATATTAAGGGCCATTGGCATCAATTCTTTTCTCTTGGTGCCGGGAGCGGGACTTGAACCCGCACGGAGCTTCCGCCCCAACGGATTTTAAGTCCGTTGTGTCTGCCAATTCCACCATCCCGGCGCCGTATATTATCATAACACCCAGCATTTTCGTTGTCAAGTAGAGGCTTATAGAGCTATTTCCTCAAGATTATCGGGAATATCAATTTCGAACTCGTATTGAAGCTCTTCTTTCAGGTTTTCAAGTGCTTCTTTATCCCCATGCACATATATGAGTTTTTTTGGCTGCAATCTCCTGGGAATTTCCAGTAATTCGGAATAATTGGCATGACCGGAAAAATTGAAGATATCAACATCACAGCGAACATCAATTTTTTCTTCGTTCAACTCTAACTGCCTGGTGCTCTTAAAAGCTTCTAGAACGGCAAATCCCGGCGATTCCGGGCTTTGATATCCCATGAAATAGATAGCTGATTTGGCTTCCAAAAGCATCTGACGCGCAAAAATATACGATAGAGTATCCTCTATTAGCATTCCAGAACTGAGTATGAGAATCATAGGACTCTTGTCTTCAATTATGGAGGAGAGTTTTTTGGGAATGACAGTAACATGCCTTTTTATCGAGTCTTTGAACCAAGCCCTATTTTCAGAATTCATGCCATCGTGTTCTTTAAGTAGAAGATCAGTTAAAACATGTACCATACCGTTTATATAAATAGGAACCCGCGGAATCTTCTCAGCTTCCATTAACTTCAAAATCATGTAGAGCGCTTCTTGTCCCCTTCCAAGGGCAAAAACCGGCAACATCACCCTTCCGCCAGATCCCAAAGTTTTTCTCAGCTTTCTGCTCAAACGATGAGTTTCGATTTCCCTGTTTACGGATAGGGTTTCTTTCAGCCCGTAGGTTCCTTCTGATATGACAATATCTACTTCATCAGGCAAGGTCGCCTCTGGAACGGTTAGCTGCGGAGAAAGGGAAATATCACCAGTGTAAAATATTCTTTTACCATTGGACTCTATCAAAGCTGATGAAGCTCCCATAACATGCCCTGCTGGATACAAAGTAAGCAATACATCTTTGGAAAGCTCCAGAGGTTTCATATAGTGCAAAGGAATGATTCTTTTTTTTGCTTTTTTGACGTCTCTGTGAGTATATAATATGGGTTCAGCATCTTTTTCGTTTTTCTTTTTCATGACTTCAACTGAATTGCTCAATATCCTCAGGGCAAGAATACGATTTTCCTTTGAAGTGAATACAGTAGCATCCGGGAACTTACCCAGAACATAAGGTAATGAAGAGAGGTGATCGTAATGTGAATGAGAAATGATAATGTAATCCACCTCTTCAAGTTTTTCAAGTGCAGGAAGAGATTCATATCCGCTTTTAACGGGATGCCTTCCGCAGTCGAGCATGATATTGAGACCGTTTGTTCTAATGATATAGCAATTGGCACCTATCTCTTTGCCTCCACCGAGTGGTGTGAAATTCATCTTTTTCCTCCTTTTCTGGTACTATTTTATTTTACCAGAGTGCGAGTAATATTGTTTTTGATGTAAAATTGAAGTACTTTTCAATAATCCTGGAAGAGATAGGAATAGTGGCATTGACCGGCCAGTGCTAATAGGGTGCTTCATGCACCAAAGTTTGATGGGCTTTCTAATGTATTTCTTGGTGATCTTTTTCTTTCGTGATTTGAACACTAAAAAGATCGGAGGTAAATAGGCATGGGTGGTGACTGGGGATATGTAAACGACATAATGGTCATTTCATTGTTGATGGGAATAGCAATGATAATAAAAAAGACGATTAAACCCCTTAATCGCATATTGATACCGAATTCCGTTCTTGCGGGTTTTTTGGGTATGGCCTTTGGACCAAGCGGGTTGGGATTGATCAATTTCTCTTTTGACAGGCTTGGAAACCTCGTGTACCATCTTATGGCGATAGGGTTTATCGCCATTGCCTTGAAAAAGAGGCAAACAAGGTCTTCACGCTCTGCGGTGAACACAGGCTTTTTAATAGCCATTTCCTATGCCATACAAGGAATAGTTGGCTTTGGCATCGCCATGATATTGGTATATACATTTTTCCCAAATCTTTTCGTTCCTTTTGGGCTTTTGCTTCCATTGGGTTTTGCACAGGGACCGGGACAGGCTTATTCTATGGGTAGCCAATGGGAAGCTCTGGGCTTTGCTAACGGTGGAACAATAGGGTTAACCATTGCTACAATTGGCTTTCTCTGGGCTGCTTTTGGTGGTGTTGCCATGTTGAACATCATGGTGAGGAGAAAAAAGTCTGTCGGCATACCTATCGAAAAGCCCAAAATTGTAGAAAGAGTCGAAGCACTGGTCAAGGACTACGAATTTTCAGATATTGATGGTATGACTATACAAGTTATGAGCATTGGTTCGGTTTATCTTGTTACCTACCTTTTCCTTAAATACTTTACAGGTTGGATAGGAAACTTTGGGACTTTTGGTGAAACCTTTGCGCAGGTACTCTGGGGCTTTCATTTCGTTATAGGCGTTATCTTTGCCTTCTCGTTCAGAAGGGGATATGACATTATTAGAAAAAAGAAGAAAATAGAGTACCTCAATTCTTTCCTTCTTCAGAGAGTGGCCGGTATCGTATTTGATTACATGGTAGCAGCTTCAATAGCCGCTATTTCCCTGGAACTCATCAAGGAATATATAGTTCCCATATTTGTCATCACAACAGTTGGAGGAATCGTTACCATGCTTTACACGATATATTTCTCGAAGAGAATTTACAAGAGAGCCGTGCTCGAACATATCGTTACCTTCTTTGGCATGCATACTGGAACCATCTCAACAGGCATTGCACTGCTCAGAGAAGTTGACCCTCAATTTGAATCAGGCACAGCAGAGGATATGGTTATTGGGAGTGGGCTTGCTCTCTTTCTTGGGTTACCTCTCATGATAATAATTAATATTCCTATACTTGGCTACAAACTGGGAAAGCCCAGTTATTATCTTTATACCCTCGGGGCGCTTGCCCTGTATTTTGGACTACTCTATATTTTCTGGTTCTTGAAGGTCAAACGTTCAAATAGCAAATAACGATATATGCCACCTCTTACAATGTTAATTCCTATATTTAGTATTTGCGATGCGTCATGAAAAAAATTGCTCGAATGTTTTTGTTTAATGTTAGGCGAGTGATATAATTTTTTATGGTTGGTTTCATTCCAATTTGTAGAAGGGGGGATTTAGATGAAAGTAAAACTTTTTCTGCTGTTGCTGTTAGTTTCTCTCGTGCTTTCAGGATGCTTTATTTTTAAGAACAGAGCACCTATCATTTCTCTCACCTCTCCTGTTTCCGAAGGAGAAGAAATAGCTCCAAAAACGCTGCTGACTTTTAAATGGGTTGTTGAAGATTTTGAACAGGATGCGTTGAACGTGAGCTTTGTCCTGGAAAAGGACGGTGTGGAAATCTTCTCAGAAACTTCAAAATCTGAAGCAACAGTCGTTATCGAAGATGAAGGTCATTATGTTGCCAAAGTAATAGCTGATGATGGCAAGAACGAAAGCATTAAAGAAGTTAGTTTCAAAGCCACTAATTTGAAAAGGGAACTATACAATTCAAGCAGTGGAATTGTGTATATCGATCATAATGATCTATTTCTCGAAACAGAAGGAAACATTTATGTGAGGTTTTATAAGCAGTATGTCAGTGAAACAGACGAAGCAACTTACGAAAGATTAAGACTCAACCTTTTGGATGAAGATGAAGATGGGGTGTTTGATGCTTGGGAAGAACTTCCTGGAAATAGGAGTGACCTTCAAAATTGGATCTCCATTCCTGCAACTTCTAACTATTACTCCACTGATTGGCAGTTTTATAGATTCATTTATTATGAAGACAAAATCGATCTTGTTTATCTAGGAGTATCAGGTCCTTATGCAAATTACACCTTGACTATGGATTTTGCTAATGTTGGATTTGACTTAAATGTCCAGTATGCAAGATATTTTGATAATGATTTGCTTGTAGCTCATGATGCAGCTTACAAAGATTTTACCTTAAGAGAAAGATATGATTCTGATGAAATCCCACTGTTCAAGCTTGAGACTCCTGAGACACCTGTTGCCACCGGGGATACTTTTACTGTGGTAGTTAAAGGGGAGAACATACCGGATTTTGCCAAACTTTATGATACGAGATATATGCAACTTACTCTTTGGCATGGTGAAGGTGTCACCCTTGAAAATGTAGAGTTCGGAAACTTTATGGAAGGTTATAAGGACATTTCTGGATTTAACTCAAATGAAGAAACAGTTGCACTTTACAAAGGGTTCATTACCGGTGAAGACGAAACTGAGGCTGTTTCCGAGACATTTGCCACTCTTACATTTAGGGTAAACGAGGATTTTACAGGTGAATCCGTTGAATTTGCTTTGGCCTATGAAGGATGGTGGGATGGATATAGTGATTATGTTGATCTTCCCAATCCGATATTTAAGGATAGTGAAAATAAGGCACTTGATGGATTCAGAGTAGATCACGCTTCAAAGCTTGTAGAAATCGGAATTGCAGAATAAGGGGGTGAGTGACTATGAAAAAACTGACCGTATTAATGCTTATCATATTCATTGTTTCCACAATTGCATTTGGAAGTTTCAGAACCGAGGTTTTGGAACAAACTTCAGCTATAAATAAATATCTTGAGTCATCTAACCTTTATTGGAGAGCTGGGTTCAATGAAGATTTAATAAAAAAGTATGAAGCTATGGGAGTAGGAAGTTTAAAAGAACTTTACTCCAAATTAAATGGATACATCTTTTTGCCTGAGGAAGTTCAAAACAGGTTAAAGGCTTATATTAAAGCTTCATATAAAACGGTTCAGGATTCTAAAATCGAAATTGAAGGTATGACCACGACAGACGACCTTATTATGTCCTCTATTATGATGGCAAGACCAGGAACAGTCACAGAAGATACTTTTTATAGGCTCGAGCCAATCAGGGACCAATTTCTTCATGGGAGTTGCTGGAGCTTTGCAACATCAGGAGCTTTTGAAAGTGCAGAGGCAATTCAAAAATTTGGACACCCTGAAGGAAATGAAACTAACTTTCTGGATTATGCAGAAAGATGGTCCTGTTTCCATAATATTAACTGGGACATCTATTACGCAACTCATTATGATTTAGTTCAGGACAAGAATAGTTTAGAAGGAGGAAATTCGTACTTTGCAATGTACAATGCCATTAGGTATGGAATGATGGAAGAAGGATTTGCTCCTTATTCAGATGTTTTTATGGGTTCAGAAGAAGAAGTACCGCTTCCACCCAATGCCGTAAAAGCTCCACTTGTAAAATCAAACAAAACATTAATGATACCTGATGCAGCAACATATCACGAACTGGGATTCACATATGATGAATACATAGGGGCCATCAAATCTGCTTTGGTAAACTATGGTTCATTGGCTATATCGTTTTCAGTACCTGCCTCTTTTGGCTACTATAGCAAAGGAATTTTTACGCCAATTCCCGGAGATTATCCAACAGGTGGTCATGCTGTTACATTAGTTGGTTGGGTTTCGATTGACGATCTTGATAATGTCATTCTTGCAGAGAAAACTTGCCCTGATGCAACCCCTATTCTCGATGAAGCTATTACCAATTTTGAGTATTATGACCCAACAAGGGAAGGCACTTTTACCACTGACATATTCTGGATTGTTAAAAACTCTTGGGGATATGGATTTGGTGATGGAGGATATTTTGTATTTCCTGCGATAAGCGAAGAGGAATATAACAGTGAAAATGCTGGTTGGTGGCAGTTTGAAGACAACCCAATGTTTGTACCGATTTTCGATCTTACAGTAAAGCATTCTGAAGATAACTTGGATATAAATGAAGATGGCGTTATCGACGAAGATGATTTTACAGCCCTTATAGCAAGTGTAGGTGCTACTGATACAGCAACTGTGAATAAATGCGACATATCACTTCCAAAAGACGGAGTCATAAACGGTGAAGATATAGCAACATGGATTTATCTTTTCAATAACAGATAGTATCTTCAATGCTCGTGCGTTTATAAAGGGTGCCTTTTCAGGCACCCTTTTCTTTTGTCAAATTTCTCTGTCTTGCCAGAAATACTAGCGTTCCCAGCACTATCATGAAATGGTATGTCAGCAGCCTCCAAAGTGCTACTGCCAGACTTATAATTCCTTTTGGAAGCGTGCCACCCAGCATATAGAACAAGCCCAGTTCCAATGCTCCACTCGCACCGGGGGTAGGAATGTAAAAGGCGACCAAAAAGAGAAGCTCTTGCACACCCCATATTTCAACGAAGGAAATATTCGAAGTGGTTCCCGAAGCACCAAGAAGCCCTATCAAGATGAAATACATGATGAACTTGAAAGTCAAACTGAACGATATGGAAAGCACTATATCCATGAGCATATAATGCGGACCTTTTTTCCAGATGAGTTTCATATAATAATTGAATTCTTCGAATTTTTCAACGAGATGGTCTCTGACTTCTTCGGTCTTGCAATCCATAAATTTGGCAATTATCTTTTTGAGAAACTTTGGTTTTAATAGCGCATCGAGAAATTTCATGAGCATTTTTTTAGAATAGGAAAGGGTAACGAGAAAGATCAATAAAGCAATAGTCAAAAAAGCCCCTAAAAAAGCGAAAATCCCTATTCCAGGAATTTTCAGAAAGGTTTTCCAGTATTTGGGCAGAAAGACCAGAGCTAATATCAGTATGGAGACGTTATTGACTACATATCTTGAAATAACGACAGCGGCGGCGGTTGTAGTTTCAATACCCCGTTTTGAAAGATCATAAATCTGATAGGGCTGTCCACCAGCGGCGAAAGGGGTTAAATTGTTGAAAAATTGCATAAGTAAAATATCCACAAATGCTTCTCTATATGGAAGCTTTATGCCATAGGATTTCAATAAGAGTTTTGTCCTTAATGCATTAATAGATTGGGCGAGCATGTAAATCAAAATAACCCCGACAATCCATAAAGGGGACATTTTGAAAATCAACGTGAAATCGGTATCTCCACCAAAAAAAGCGAGGATAGCGAGAATTACAACGAAGCTGATAATTAAAGCGTAAAGCGCTTTTTTATACGAAAAACTCTGCTTTTGGTTTTCTATCATGGTTCCTCCAAATGTCAAAAATGGCTTTTAGATTATATCATAACCATTGCAGGGAATTTCATGATAAAATTTTTTGATGCGGAAAAAGGGGGGGAAAA
>Ga0190346_1000454_pt1 | contig 11704 bp, 7 predicted proteins | sample 48721345_MG_FD_161680 | JGI IMG/M metagenome (GOLD analysis project Ga0190346, IMG submission 161680) | Hydrothermal vent microbial mat bacterial communities from Southern Trench, Guaymas Basin, Mexico - 4872-13-4-5_MG | ecosystem: Environmental > Aquatic > Marine > Hydrothermal vents > Microbial... | reverse complement strand
GAAGATGCCATTTCAATAATGAGAGGAATAAAAGAAAAATACGAAGTTCACCATGGAGTGAGAATTACCGACTCGGCGCTGATAAGCGCTGTAACTCTGTCGTCCCGTTATGTTTCCGACAGGTTTCTTCCCGACAAAGCCGTGGATCTGATAGACGAAGCCGCCTCCGCCTTGCGAATGGAAATTGACAGTATGCCGTCCGAGCTTGACAAAATGAAAAGAAAATTAAGAAGATATGAAATTGAGAAAAAAGCTTTGGAGAAAGAAAAAAATAAAGGCGCGAAAAGCAAATTAAAGGAGCTTGAAAAAGCCATCGCGAACCTGAAGGAAAAAAGCAGAGATCTTGAGATTCAATGGAAAAACGAAAAAGAAATAATTTCCAAAATAAGAAAATCAAAAAAAGAGATTGACAAGTTAAGACAAGAAGCGGAAATTGCCGAGAGAAAAACTAATTTGCAAAGAGTTGCGGAAATCAGATACGGAAAAATTCCGGAACTTAAAAAGAAAATCAAGAAAGAGCAAAAAAACTTAGTTAGAGTTCAAGGAAACCGTCCGATTTTAAAAGAAGAAGTAACCGAAGAGGATATTGCCAAAGTCATTTCCCGCTGGACGGGAATTCCCGTGACAAAAATGATGGAAGAGGAATCGGAAAAATTCGCGCGAATGGAAAAGGAAATCTCAAAAAGAATTATTGGACAAGAAAAAGCAATTAAGGCCGTTTCCAACGCTGTACGCCGCAGCAGAGCCGGAATCGCGGAAGAGAATAAGCCAATCGGATCTTTCATTTTTATGGGACCCTCCGGCGTCGGAAAAACGGAACTGGCGAAAGCGCTGGCGGAATTTATATTCAACGACGAGAACGCGATTGTCAGAATTGATATGAGCGAATATATGGAGCGGCACGCGGTCGCCAAAATGATCGGCTCTCCGCCTGGCTATGTCGGCTTTGAAGAAGGCGGACAGCTCACCGAAGCGATCAGAAGGAAGCCATATTCAATCGTGCTTTTTGACGAGATTGAAAAAGCCCATCCGGAGGTCTTTAATATATTTCTGCAGATTTTTGACAATGGGCGGCTGACTGATGCCAAAGGCAGGGTTGTCAATTTCAAAAATACGGTGATCATAATGACCTCAAACATAGGCAATGAAGTCATCCAGGAATATTCGTCAATGGGATTCGCCAGCCGAGATGAAAAAAAGACCCTTCAAGAAAAAGAGTTTGAAAGTAAAATAAAGACGGAGCTCAAAAATCATTTCAAGCCGGAGTTCTTAAACAGAATTGACGAAATCGTCATTTTCCACTCTCTGACCGAAAAAGAAATCGCGCAAATTGTGAAGTTGCAGCTTAATCTTGTCGCTGAAAGATTAGCCAAGAATAATATAGCGATCAGAGTTACCGAGAAAGCGAGAAATCTAATCGCTAAAAAAGGATACGATCCAAGCTATGGCGCGCGACCGCTGAAAAGAGTTATTCAAAATGAAATTTTAGATGAGTTGGCTCTGCGGATTATTGAAAAGAAAATTAAAGAAGGAGATGTGGTTAAAATTGACGCGAGAGGAGATGAAATTATTTTTGGGAGATAAAATCATTCTAACATCTACTGCGATGATAAAGGAAATTGCAAAAATAGTTAAAGAAGCATACAAAAAAAGAAACTAATTGTTTTGGATATGGAGTATAGATACATTATATACTTATAGATATTTTCACTTTTGGGTATATACACTTTTTCACGACCGTGAGAAAGTGTATATAGTTAAATTTTTGAATAAGTGCAGGACTCACTTGTTTGTCTCGCAAAAGTGGTTTATCCTGGGACGCGCAGGAAGCTAAAAAGCTAAAAACTATACAACCTAAATGAACTTATCAAAACACCTCAAATTCATAATCCCCGCCATAATTTTTTACATGGCGATGAGATTTTTTCTTGATAACGAAGGAATGTCTTCTTCCGCGCTGGCTGTTTTGTTTTTAGCGTCCGCCGCAAGCGCTTTTTGGATCGCCAAATACAGATTCTTGCCTGTTGTCTTGATAGCCGTTTTTACGGCAAGTAGTGTTTTGTTTCTTTTCACTTTAGGCAAAAACAGTTTTCAAAACTCATATGTCATATTTTCTTCTTTGCTGTTTGCTCTTGCTCTTGTTGGAATAAACAAATTATTTTCCCAGCAGGAAAAATACGACCATCAAGAAATAATAAATAAAAAAATATTATATTTTGGATTTAATTTAAACCAGACAATTGTTTTGTTCTCAGTGTTTTTTTTATCAAGCGGCGTTTATGGAATTTATATTGATCTTGATTTTCCAATCTGGATGACAATGGCGGCAATTTTCGCCGGAGTGTCAATTTTAATTTTCTATCTGATCAAAATAAATTTCCTGAAAAACAAAATAGCGAAAGACCGAATGATTTCTTTCGCGGATAAAACTTTCGTGTTTTATTCTTTCCTGTTCGGTTTTTTAGTCGCGGAAATATTTTGGGCAATGAGCTTTTTGCCGGCCAATCATTTAACCGTCGGATCAATAACGCTGTGCTTGTGTTATTCTTTTTGGAACATCCTGCGGGACCGCTTAAAAAACGAATTTACGAAAAAGTCTGTCTCTTCAAACTTGGCGTTTTTTATAATCGCCGCAAGCGTCGTTCTCGCGACGAGCAAGTGGGGAATTGTGTAGAGATAGGTTGCCCTGTAAAGCGTCTTTTCTACCCGGCTTTAGCCGAGGGTCCTGAAGCTTTAGCTTCAAGTATTTTTAAAACTCGTGATGCTAAAGCATCACAGACCCTCAGCTAAAGCTGGGTAGAAACTTTAATAAACATTTAAATTATTACGCAATATAACCGTTTTTTTATGCAAAAACGCTGGATTATAAATAAAAAATATCCTAAAGAATTTTCTGAAAAATTTCCGGAATTTTCTCGGATTACGCTACAGCTTTTGTGGAGCAGAAATTTAAAAACACAGACACAAATTGACAAGTTTTTTAATCCCGATTATGAGGAGGATTTGCATGATCCGCGTTTAATGAAAGATATGGATAAAGCCGTTGAAAGAATTTATGAGGCGCTTGAAAAAGAAGAAAAAATTTTGGTTTACGGCGATTACGATGTTGACGGAATAACTTCTTCAATAATTATGGTCAATGTTTTAACGGAAATTAAAACGATATTAAGCGGGATAAAGAAAAGTGAAGCGCGGAAATTTATAGGCATTTATATTCCAGACCGGGAATTGGAAGGATACGGCCTAAACAAAAAAGCTGTGGAAAAAATTAAAAGTGACGGATTTGGTTTGATCATAACGGTTGACTGCGGAATATCAAATTTTGCCAGCGTTAAATTGGCGAATGATTTGGGGATGGATGTGATAATCACGGACCATCATCATCTTCCAGAGAAAATTCCGGACACTTTGGCGATTATCAATCCAAAACAAAATGATTGCAAGTATCCTTTCAAGGAATTAGCCGGAGTCGGCGTAGCTTTCAAAGTCGCGCAAGCGTTAATAGAAAACCTGCAAGCTAAAAAGCTACAATCTAAGAAACTGATTCTTCCCGGCTTTGAAAAATGGCTCCTGGATCTGGTCGCGCTGGGGACAGTCGCCGATTGCGTAAATCTTGTCGGGGAAAACAGAACATTGGTAAAATACGGATTGCTTGTGATTAATAAAACAAAACGGATTGGAATAAAAAAACTTGTTTCAACAGCGGGGTTGAGAGTCAGAGAAAATGGCAATGTTGTTGAAAAAAAAATCATTGACACAGACGCGATCAGTTTCATTCTCGCGCCGCGCCTTAACGCCGCGGGCAGAATGGATCACGCCAACACATCATACCGGCTTTTATCTTCCGAATCGGAAAATGAAGCCGAGAAGCTTGCCTTGCTGCTTGAAAAAAATAATCAGAGCAGGCAGCGCTTGACTGAAAAAATAATAAATGAAATAAAAAGCAGAACCAGCAAGGATAACAATGATTTGCCAAAAGTCATTGTTGAATCCGACCCGGAGTGGAAAATCGGAGTTGTGGGGCTTGTCGCCGGAAAGCTCGTCGATGAATACGCAAGACCTTTTTTAATCCTGCGTAAAAAGAAAAATGAAAGCGCCGGATCGGGCAGAAGCATTCCAAAATTTAATCTGATAGAATCAATTGAAAAATGCAAAGATATTTTAATGGAATTCGGCGGGCATTCGCAGGCGGCGGGACTTAAAATAGAAAATAACAATCTTGAAAAATTTAGAAGAAAAATAAATCTTCTTGCCGATAAAATATTAAAGAAAGAAGATTTAGTCCCGTTGATTAAAATAGATTGTCAAACAGAACATCATCAAATCAACTGGCGGCTGATTGACGAAATTGAAAAATTCAAGCCGTTCGGTTTTGGCAACAGAAGCCCAGTCTTCTTGGCTAAAAAACTTGAAATCCACGAGATCAGAACAGTCGGAACAAACGACGCGCATTTGAAAATTTGTTTTAAGGCGGTTATTCAACCAAATAATCAAGAAAAACAAAACGCGGATTTTAAAAAAAGCGGAGAAATAAAATATTTCAGCGCGATTGGATTTCGTTTGGGAAAACTGGCGGAAGAGATGCCCAACAAAAAACCCGGCCTTCGCTGGGGCGACCTTGTTGATGTTGTTTTTCAGCTTGAAATAAACGAATGGAACGGAAACAGAGAATTGCAGATGAACATACTTGATTTGAAATTGAGCGAATAAAATAATTAATCAATAAACAAAAGGAATCAGCCGCGAGGTCCTTTTTTTATATTTTTGATATTCCATATTTTCCGTGAACTCTTTTTCTTCTTCAATAATTCTTGCGAGAAACAACGGGATTAAAAAAATAAAGTACAGCGCCATTCCCGCCTTTGAAAAAATTATTAGGCAAAAACCTAAATAAACAAGCATAGTTCCTAAATATAACGGATGCCTGACGCAGCTATAAATTCCATTGGTTATTACTCTGTTTGACATTCTTTCTTTTGAAACATTGTAGCTTTTTTTGAGATCATTAAACGCTTTTAGCCGCGCTAAAAAGCCAATCGCGCAAATTAATATTCCTAAAACAAGACAGGTTATGGAATCATTTCCATATATTATAAATAAGACAAGTATCGCAATTAAAAAAGCGCTTTGCGGAATTATAACCGTAAGATAATAATTTATTGGACGCTTAATAGAATTTTTCGCCAATTTTATTTGCAAACTGACAGATAAATTAAAAGCGGCAAGTAAAATAATAAAAAGTAATAAATTTAGAGGCATAAGTTTAAAGATATGAATTACTCTTATCCATACTGTCTAAAAAGCGGAATTTACCCTTTAGAATTTTATGAGGTCTCGCTTATTTGAGCCAATTTTCTGAAATCCTAAAGAACTTGCCCTGAATTTAGTTCAGGGATAAATTCCGTGTATTTTAGATTTTTTAGACAGCTTATATCGGCGCGTTCCTGAAAACGAATAAATGTTTGTTCGCCTTCATCTAGATCACTAATAATAATTTTATCACAACAAAACAAGCATTGCCAATAGCCGCGTATTCACAATTCTGTTAACTTTAGTGAAGCTCGTTTTTTAGAATTAAGTGCGGTATGGTAATACATATTACCATACTATAAAATTGTTTAACTAAATAAACAAAAAAATTGCTAAATTGCTAAAGTTTAGTTATACTATCTATAGTAAATAAATTAGGCCCTTCGGGCGCTAATTTCGCAGAATTTCGCGGAATTAACGCAGAAGAACGCGGAATATTGAAATTCCTTAGCATTGAATTAATTTTGCGATTTATGATCAGAAAAAGACGGAAAAGGAAAAACTATAACGAGCCGAGATTCGGATTTCCTGAATTTGAAATAGGCGATGAAATTAAAAAAGACGCAATCGGCATCTTTCTTTTTACCGTGGCGCTGATTAACATTTTAAGTTTTGTGAATTTAGCCGGCGGACTTGGAGAGAAAATAAACGAGATTATGAGATTATTATTTGGACTTGGGACTTTTCTGTTTCCCGTCGTTTTGATTTTTCTGGGATGGAAAACTATTAAATCGGAAGGTGTCGCTAAAAGCAAAATGTCTTTTGCCGGAGCGGCAATAATGTTCGTATTCTTGCTTTCTCTCATCCATATTTTTTATGTTCCAGAAACAATGTTTGAAATCGCCAAAGCTGGAGACGGCGGCGGATTTTTAGGCGCGGCTATAGCTTGGGTTTTAGCGTCTTTGATTGGAAAATGGGGAGGATTAGTCGTGATTTTAGCGCTGGTTTTAATATCATTTTTGCTGATCCTGAATACTTCGTTCATAGAACTAATTAACAAAATTAAATTAAGAAAAGCGGAAAAAGAAAGTGGGCTGGAAAATGAAACAGAAGATGATAACTCTGAAAAAGATAATAGCGAAGAAGAAATTGATGATATTAAAATCAATATAGCCGGGCAGAAAGAGAAAAAACAAGGAATCCTCTCTTTAATTACCGACAAAATCGGCAAGAATAAAAAACCGCCGGAATTTTCCGTTAAGCCGATAAATAAAAACGATGATTTAGAAAATGATGGTGAAATAGAAAATAGCGAAAATCTCGATGATAACGAAAATTACAATGAACTTAATCTTGAAAATAAAGGCGGAGTACGAAAAAACAAAAATGTAAATTGGAAAATGCCGCCGCTGGATCTTTTGGATAGATACGACAAAGAGCCGACAAGCGGCGATATTAAAATGAATTCAAATATTATTAAAAGAACGCTTGCTAATTTTGGCATTCAGGTTGAAATGGGTGAAGTGAATGTCGGTCCGACCGTTACCCAATACACTTTGAAACCGGCAGTGGGAATAAAATTAAGCAGAATAACATCGCTGCATAATGATCTTGCGCTCGCTTTAGCAGCGCGGTCAATAAGAATAGAAGCTCCTATTCCGGGAAAATCGTATGCCGGGATAGAAATACCGAACCAATCAATCGCAATGGTGCGGCTTAAAAATATAATAGATTCAAGCGATTTTGAAAACAGAAAATCAAATCTAAGTGTTATCTTGGGGCGAGATGTCGCGGGAAAAGCGATTTTGGCAGATCTCGCGAAAATGCCCCATCTTCTGATTGCCGGCTCAACCGGAAGCGGCAAAACGGTTTGCATCAACACTTTAACAACAGGACTTCTTTTTCAAAATTCTCCAGAAAATCTCAAGTTTATTATGGTTGATCCGAAAAGAGTTGAGCTTACATCATACAATGATATTCCTCACTTGTTAACGCCGGTAATCACGGATCCGGACAAAGCGATAAACTCGCTAAAATGGTCAATCTCGGAAATGGAAAACAGATATGAGCTTTTGAGTCATTTGGGCTGCCGAAATATTGAGTCATATAATGAAGCGGTAAAAACAAAATTTAAACAAAGAGAAATTTTGCCTTATATAATAATTATTATTGACGAACTTGCCGACCTGATGGCAACCCACGGACGGGAAATGGAAGCGGCGGTTGTGCGTTTGGCGCAAATGGCAAGAGCAATTGGCATTCACCTTATTCTGTCAACGCAAAGGCCATCAGTTGAAGTAATCACCGGACTAATCAAAGCGAATATTACGACAAGAATCGCTTTTCAAGTCGCCAGCCAGATTGATTCAAGAACCATTCTTGATATGGCCGGCGCAGAAAAACTTTTAGGCAGCGGGGATATGCTTTATTTATCCGGCGATTCAAACAAGCCGAAAAGAATTCAAGGCGTGTTTATTTCGGAAGAAGAAGTTAAAAAAGTTACGAATTTTCTGAAAAACCAGAGAAGCGAAGACATTGAATATGACGAAAAAATTACAGAAAACAAAAAATTGCCGTTGGAATTTTCTTCCAATGATGGCGAGACAGAAGATGATTTATATAACGACGCGGTTGAAACCGTTAGAAACGCTGGTAAGGCATCCGCTTCCCTGTTGCAAAGGCGGCTCCGCATCGGCTACGCCCGCGCCGCGCGCTTGCTTGATTTGATGGAAGATAAAGGAATAATCGGTCCCGCAGACGGAGCGAAGCCAAGAGAAGTTTATGATGATGATTTTGAGGAAGAAGAATAGATTTATTGGATATTGAATATTGGGACATTTATGAAATATGAAATTTCAAATATTGTCATTCTGAACTTGTTTCAGAATCCTTGCTACATAACTACAAATTCCGCGCCGCCGCAGTCTCTCCACAGAGGACTGCGGCGAGATAAATGAATGCGTTAATGAATGCGTTCGCTGCAGTCCCCTATCGGAAGACTGCAGCGAGGCGAAAGATTTAGAAACTTTTCATAAACAATTAAACAAATTTATCAAATCATCTTATCCAAAAAAATAATATCCAATATCCAATATTTTAATATCTATCAATTATCATTTCTCCAATTTTGTTTGTTGGTAGAATATGAAATTTTTCTGATTAAAATTTCAATATGCTTCTCAATAAATTCAAAACTAAAAAGGTAAGCGCGATTTTGACTGTGGGAGAATGTTTGAAACGAAAAAGGAAAGAACTGAATATTTCCATTAAAGATATTGGCGAAAAGCTCAAGATAAAAATCAGTTATCTTGAAAATCTTGAAAAAAATAATTACGAAGGGCTGCCGCCAGATGTTTATGTCAGAGGATTTATTAAAAGCTATGCGCGGTTGGTCGGGCTGGATCCTGAAAAAATGGCTGAGATGTATAACCGTGAAAGAAATATTGAAAGTAAAATTAAAAGTAAGTTCAAAAAAACCAAGAGGACTGAAAACAAATTTACAGCGCAAAATTACGCTATCATAACACCAAAAATTGTAACCGTTTTTTTTAGTTTGCTTATTTTATCCATAGTGGGATATTATCTTTGGCATCAAATAAGCTCGTTTAATTCAACTCCGTATCTTTTTGTCTCAAGCCCGTTTGAAAATCAAGTTATAAACAGTCCGGATATAATTGTTGAGGGAGAAACGGAACGGGAAACAATTGTTAAAATAAACGGACAGAATATTTTTGTTGATCCGAATGGATATTTTAGGGAAAACATTACACTTCAGCCGGGCGCGAATGTTCTTGTCATAGAAGCAACCAATAAATTTGATAAAACCGCGAAAGAAACAAGAAATATAATTTACGAAAAAAAACTTGAACCAGTTCCTATTAATGCCAAAAATGATGATGAAGAAAACGCTGGTGTTGATTTTGAAGAAGAAATGGAATATAATATTGAAGTCATCGGACCGTGACACATTTAACATTTAAACAAAAGTATATATTACTACTTTAAAATACTTAAATGATATTAATTTTTTAACAATAAAAATATGACGAAAGAAAAGGAAGAGAACGATAAAAAAATAGAGAAGGGAAAATCGGAAAAAGAGAAATTAATAAATGAAGCGCTGAATGAAATAAAAAGCAAATTTGGAGAAGGATCCATAATGAAGCTTGGCGAGGCGAAAGTGCTAGATATTGAGTTCATTCCAACCGGATCAATATCGCTAAATATTGCTCTGGGAGGAGGGATTCCCAAAGGAAGGATAGTGGAAATTTACGGTCCAGAATCAAGCGGCAAAACAACCTTGTCTTTGCATATTGTCTCAGAATTACAGAAGAAAAAAGGAACAGCGGCTTTTGTGGACGCGGAGCATGCTCTTGATCCCGATTACGCGAAAAAAATCGGCGTCAAAATAAACGATCTCATTATTTCCCAGCCGGACAGCGGAGAACAGGCGCTGGAAATCGTGGAAGCGCTGGTTCGATCAAACGCAGTTGATTTGGTTGTTGTTGACTCGGTAGCGGCACTGACTCCCAAAAAAGAAATAGAGGGAGAAATGGGCGACTCGCATATGGGTCTCCAAGCGCGGCTGATGAGCCAGGCGCTGCGAAAGCTCACTAGCATTGTTCATAAATCAAATACAACAATCATTTTTATTAACCAAATTAGAATGAAAATTGGAGTTGTCTTTGGCAATCCGGAAACGACAACCGGAGGAAAAGCGCTTAAATTTTATTCATCGGTGAGAATTGAGGTCAGAAAATCAGCGCAGATAAAACAAGGAGAAAATATTATCGGCAACAGAGTAAAAGCGAAAGTTGTCAAAAACAAAGTCGCGCCTCCGTTCAAAACGACCGAATTTGATATTATGTACAACGAGGGAATTTCCTATTATGGCGATGTGCTTAACACCGGAGTTAAATATAATGTAATAAAAAAAGGAGGCGCTTGGTATAATTACGAAGATCAAAAACTCGGACAGGGCTACGAGGCAAGCAGGAAACTTTTGAAAGAGAATCCAAAAATCGCAAACGAGATTATCGCTAAAATTAAAAACGCCGTTAAAGAAGAGAAAAAGAATTTATAGTTGAATCGCTTTGCAAAACAAAAAAGGCACTTTTCGCCTTTTTTATTTGCGCGCAAATTCCAATTTTCTATTTGCTTATATACGGAATCAGCGCCATAAATCTTGCCCTTTTAATCGCATTCGCGATTTGCCTTTGGTGCTTAGCGCAAGCCCCCGTTCTTTTCGGTTTCAAAATCTTTGCCCGCTGACTAATAAACCTTCTTAGGGTCTGAGGATCTTTATAATCCACACTTCTTTCCTTCTCAATGCAAAACAAACACTGTTTTTTTTGTTGTATTTCTACTTTGTTCATATGTAATAATAATTTACTTTAAATTACGAAACTCTTCCCCTTAGACAAGAGGAGGCTAAGAGGGGAAGAGAAATAAAAATCAGCAGATTTTATATAATTCGTGTAAATTCGTTTTTAAAATGGAATGTCCTCAATTTTTATTTCCTCTTCTTCGCCGCTATTACCGCTTTTTTCTTGACTGTTCTCTTGTTCTTTTGGAATTTCCGTTTGAGGAGCGCTTTCATTTCTTGTCTCATTTTCTTTCTGGACCAGATTTTGGTAAGATTCACCGCTTTCTTGAGATCTCACTCTCGGACCCATCTGCATATTTTCCGCGATTATCTCGGTTTTGTACCTTTTGATTCCGTCCTGCCCTTCCCAAGTTCTCGTCTCTATTCTTCCCTCAAATAGAACCAGCTGCCCTTTTGTAAGATACTGCCCGCAGATTTCAGCGAGCCTTCCCCAAGCGACTATGTTGTGAAATTCCGTTTTCTCTTGTTTTTCTCCGCTGTTGGTATTCCAGACCCTATTAGTGGCAACGCTTATTGAAGCAACATTTTGTCCGCTTGGAGTTGTTCTAATTTCCGGGTCCCTTGTTACATTTCCGACCACTATAGCTTTGTTGAAATTCATAGTTTTTAAATTAATTGGTAAATAGTAATTGGTAATTTGTAATTGGGATCTCAAATTACAAATATCTATATTATTGAAGTATCTTCAAGAATTTCGTCAAGTTTTTCTTCCAGATCTTCAAGTTTTATTTTTTTCTTAGTTGTTTTCTCTTCCGCTTTTTTCTCAACAATTTCTTCTTTAATTTCTTTCCCAGTTTTATCTTCAATTTTTTCTTTGCTGACAATTTCAGACCTGCGCTCTTCTGCGACGCTTTTTCTTTTTATCTCTTTCTTTTCCTCATCTTCCTTTTGTTTGCTTTTTTCGCGCTTCTCTTTTTCTTGCCTTTCTTGTTTTTCTTGTTCAGCTCTTTTTCTGGCAAACAGTTTTTCCAACTGCTCTATCCCCTCTTTGGTTATCGGATCCGCTTGTATAATCAAATACCTCAAAATAGCGCTGTTCATTTTGAGATAATTATCAATTTCTTTTAT
>Ga0190346_1000436_pt1 | contig 11948 bp, 9 predicted proteins | sample 48721345_MG_FD_161680 | JGI IMG/M metagenome (GOLD analysis project Ga0190346, IMG submission 161680) | Hydrothermal vent microbial mat bacterial communities from Southern Trench, Guaymas Basin, Mexico - 4872-13-4-5_MG | ecosystem: Environmental > Aquatic > Marine > Hydrothermal vents > Microbial... | reverse complement strand
ATGAAAATGGCAGGGATCCAATCGAAAAACAGCTCTTTCGGCATGAACAATTGGCGCTGCCTTGGCCTCAAATTCCTTCTTCCGAGAATAAAAATAATAAAGGGCAATGCCCATTAATAAGTAACCCACGCAAACCCAAATACCTAAGGGCCGGTAGAAAAATAAAAATACAGCCAGCCCTAAGTTCAACAAGGTGGCCAGTAAAGGCAGATAAGGAAAAAAAGGAACTTTGAAACCTCGATCAAGATCAGGTCGATTTTTCCTTAAGTTTATCACCGCCAGGTTGACAAAAATAAACAGAATCAAAAACATGGCATCGGTGGCACTGGCAATATCCTCGATGGGCAAGGCCACCGCCATTAGAATAATCAGTGCTCCCGAAAAGAAAATAGCCATGTGAGGAGTTCTTTTTTTCTTATGAATTAAGCCAAAAACTCCCGGAAGATTATGATCACGGCCCATGGCAAAACTAACCCGAGAAGAAGAATAAATAGTGGCGTTAAGAGCAGACATAGTTGAAAACAATCCCCCAATCAAAAATACAATCCTTCCTACTTTCCCGAGCATAAAGTGCTCAGCCGCCTCAATCATCGCCAATTCACCTTTTTGTCCCAGATACATCCAAGAAGGTTGTCCTTCAGGTGGAACAACTGCCCCTAAGGCCACAAAAGCAACCAAAATATAAATAGGCACCACGATCACTAAGGACAAGAATATTGATCGGGGAATATTCCGTTTCGGGTTTTTTACTTCTTCCCCGCATTGAGCAATAATTTCGTAGCCTTCAAAGGCGATAAAAGTTAAACCCATGGCCATGATTATTCCCAATGGCCCTTTTTGAAAAAATCCCTCAAAGTGGCCCGTCCAAGGTTCCTCAAGTCGGCCGAAAAATATGGCGTAGAGGCCAAAACCAATAAATAAGGCAATAATCACAATTTTCAAAATTGTGACTAGGCTCTCAGCTTGCCCGGTTTCTTTGGCCCCGCGATAATTGATGTAGATAAAACAAATAACGACTATAACCGCCGTGAACTTAGCCGCGGCAGTATGGGTTTCCGGGCCAGGAAGAAAAGAGGTAATTTTAGCCAGGTCGAGACCAGCTATTTTAAATAAATCATAAGTAAAAGCTCCAAAGGCTACGGAGTAAAGACTGCAAGCCACCGCGTGGGCAAACCAGCTAATCCAGCCGGATAGAAACCCGTTGGGTTGGGGAAGGGCTTCTTTCACCCATAGATATCCTCCCCCCGCTTCAGGATAACAGGAACCCAACTCGGCATAAGCCATCGCTGTTAACGAGGTAACGAGGCCATTAAAAGCAAAGACCAGCAAGAGCGCCGGGCCTGCTACTCCAGCAGCAATTCCGGTAAGAACAAAAATTCCAGCCCCAATCATTGCCCCCACGCCAATCATGGTCACATGAAGCAAGCTCATATCCCGGGCCAGCTCGGTGACCGGAGCTCTTTCTTTATTCCTAACCATAATAAGAAAAAATCTCCTTCGTCCCAGTTTAAATCTTCATCTTTAATAAACGCAAGTAAAATATAATCTGATCTTAAGATTGTCAACTCTGCCTGAAATCGAAGAAAAATTCAGCCCTGGCCTTAGAGCTACATTTAGAATGAGAGGAATTTGACTAAAACCTGAAACAATAAAGAAAAAAAATCACCAATTAACCTGGAAAAACAATTTTAAAAGTTGTTCCATAGCTGGTATCTATGGTTAATTTGCCGTTTATTTGAGCAGTTAATGAGTTAACCAACATTAAACCTAAGCTTTTCGGAGCTTCCTGATCAAAATCACTCGGCAAGCCAACTCCTGAATCACAAACTTCAAGGGAAATCTGATCTTGATTTTCCCGCTGTAACCGAATAATGATCTCCCCAATCTTTTTCCCTGGAAAAGCATACTTAATAGCATTGGTCAGTAATTCATTAAAAATCAATCCACAAGGAATGGCTCGGTTAATATCTAATTCTATTTCCTCGAGAAACGTTTTAAGCTCAATCCCTCTTTCTTTGATTCCAAAAGCAGTGCTTAATTCCTGAGCAAAATCACGAATGTATTGAGTAAAAACCACCCGGGTTAGGTCATGAGATTGGTACAACTTTTCGTGAACAAAGGCCATGGCCATTATCCTGTTTTGGCATTCCCGAAACATATTTACTAACCGGCTATCTTCTTCAGAAGAAATTTGTAACCGGAGAAGACTGACGATAATTTGCAGGTTATTTTTCACCCGATGGTGGATCTCTTGGAGAAGAATTTCTTTTTCTTTCAGCGACTTTTGGAGCATCTCTTCTGCCTTTTTCCGAGCAGTTATATCCCGAACAATAGCTAAAACGTTTTTCTTGGAACCTATTTCAACCAAACTTAAGCTTACTTCAGCTTCAAATAACGAACCATCTCGGCGACAATGAGTCCAGGGAAAAAATTGCGGTTGTCCGGCAAAAGCAGCCTTTATTTTTTGCAGCGCTTTCTTTGAAGATGGCAAGCCATCTGGTTGAAAAGGGGGTGAAAATTTCTCATAGGGAGTCTCTCCAAGAAGATCTCCCCGCTGACAGCCAAACATCTCAGCAGCTTTTTGATTGCAATCAATAAACCGGTCATCCTCCATAACAAAAATGGCATCATTAGCCGATTCAAAGAGAGCTTTGTTACGAACAGCACTTTCTTTTAAACTAGCTATTTCTTGTTGCAAAGCCTTTATCTCTTTTTTTAAGCTATTTAACTGTTTCTGTTTTCTCTCCTCGGGAATCACTGTTCTCAATTCTTTTTAATTAGCCCTAAGATTCAAAGATACAAAACTTAAAATATCTTCTCCTCCTCCTTAATCAAAGCCATAGAATAATCTTCTGGGTAATATCCCTTCTTATAAAATAAATAAAAATGGACTATCTCCCTTCACTTTCTTAATGAAACTTCGAGTACTCTGCCCACTAAATAACCAAAAATCATCACTCCGACAATAAAAAGAATCTTATGGGCCGAAAAATGCCAGAATAAAACTTTAATTTGAACATAATCTCTATTCTGAGCCAGAACTATCACGATAATAATTAATAATACTATTACTCCTATTAAGCTCTTATGCCTTTTCATTGTTGAAGAAACTCCCATTTACTCCCCTACATCCTGGCGGAATTTATCACATCACCGATACCCTGTCAAGAAGGTAAAATCACTCTGTGTGGTTACTATTTTAAGATGACCTATGTAATTACTAATCGCCCCCTAATAATTGGGTAGCGATTAATTTCTAGCTATGGAGATATGACCCCCATTTATATTCAATCCCTAGCCAAGATTACCTGAAAAATGGCTTCATTGGCGGCCACAGGAGTCAATCATTAAGGCTAACTTTCTCCTTTTATTTGGCCGGAAAGGCTTTTCTTTTATTTCTAACAAACCTCATTGGCATCAATCTGGCCGGGGTGGTTACTTTCCTTATCCAAGGTGTCCGCCCCCTTACTTGATGAGAAGAAGCCAAAGCAAAAAAGTCAACTAACCTAGCCCTTGTTACCTGGATAATTCTTCTGATAATCCTCTTAGTAATTATCTATTTAGGTTGAAGTTCATTCTATCCTGATAGAACAGTAAACCTTAATTAATAATAATCACCATAACCACTATAGATAAGCTGACTAGAATAAGGGAGTTTTAAGTAAAAAAGCTAAAGAAAGAGCACCTCAAAGATTTTCCTCTCTAAACCACATTTAAGTTTATATTATGTTTGATGGTGTTTTATGATGCAGTTCCATGTTAGATGGGTAGTAGAGATTTTTGAAAGGCATTAAATAATGACACCATCAATCATAGACATCAAAAATTATAAGGACAAAAAGCGCAAATAAACTTACTGGTTCCATTCTGGCTTTTAGACTTGCCGCCCTCTTAGAGAGAGCTCTGGGTCCAAGCATAATCTTTCTTAATTTGCTTTTAGAAGCTTCCTTAGAGAAAATATAATCTAAAATTTTTCACTTAAGGAAAGATTCTCTGGCTCAAGAGAAAACGCCTTGTTTATTTGTTGAAAAAAGAGAAAAAAAAGTAATAATTAGTTTTAATGATGTCAAATTCATCTTCTGAAGAAAAAAAAGTAATTCGAATTTTTGCCCTTGCCTCCTTTCTCAATGATTTTGGTTCAGACATGATCTATCCTGTTTGGCCGCTTTTCGTGACTGAGGTGCTTAAGGCCAACATGTCTGTCCTCGGGTTTATCGACGGATTAGGTGAAGCGATTGTTTCTCTTTCGCAAGCTCTATCTGGGTATATCTCCGATCGAATCCAGCGTCGTAAAATATTTATCTGGATCGGCTACTTCCTCGGGGCTCTCTCGCGAATCGGATACGCTCTTTCTCCAACTTGGAAACATCTCATCCCTTTTCGGGTGATCGATCGAGGGGGAAAAATCAGAAGCGCTCCTCGAGATGCCATCATTGCCGAAGCCTCAACTGATGCCAACCGGGGGCGAAACTTTGGGCTCTTAAGAGCAATGGATCATCTAGGAGCCGTAGCCGGCATTTTAACCTGCCTTCTTCTCATTAATCTTCTCGGCTACCGCCAACTTTTTATGCTCGCCGCCCTGCCGACTCTTATCGGAACAATTGTTATTCTTAGGATGATTAAAGAAAAAAAACCAGAGGGGCGCCGCCTATATAAAGGATACGACTTCCGCCATTTAGACTTTAACCTGAAAATTCTTTTTACTTTAAGTGCTCTCTTTGCCCTGGCTTCCTTTAGTTATTCTTTTCTTTTAATTTTCGCCCGGGAGTTTGGGTTTAAGACCTCTTTAGTTCCTGTTCTCTATTTGATTTATTCTGTCTTTGCTTTTTTAACCTCGATTCCTTTTGGCCGCTTGGCGGACAAGATCGGCCGGAAAAAAGTGCTCTGGATGGGGTATGGAATTTGGGTAACAGTTTGTCTGGTTTTTCTCCTCGGGCAAAGCAAACTAATTTTAATCCTGGGCTTCATTTTTTATGGAACTCATAAGGGAGCACTAGAACCTGTGAGTAAAACTCTGGTGGCTGAACTTGCCCCCCCGCAATTCAAAGCTAGTATCTTAGGGGCTTTTCAAATGGTTGTCGGGCTTTGTGCCCTCCCTGCTTCTCTGGTCGCCGGCCTTCTTTGGGATAATTGGGGAAAACTAGCTCCTTTTACCTTATCCTTACTCTTAACCTTAGTCGCGATGATTCTTCTTTTCCTAGTCAAAGAAAAGCCCCGTGATTTAGCCTCGGCATCTCCAGGTGGTGCTGGATAATAGAAAAGATACATCAGGGTTCCTCAATACAATCTTATCTGCCCGGCAGCTGGGCTTTTTCTGGAAAAAGCCCAGTATTTATGGAAAAGATTATGGCCCTTCCTGGGAAATATTTTTATAAATTTTATTCTACAGAGATCTTTATTCCGGGTAAGTTGCCGATGGTCACGGTATGGGTACCGGGTTTCTCAATTTTACAGGTAAAGCTTAAATTTCTGCTTTCTCCTGGCTGCAAGCAGACCTTCTTTGATTTAAGGCACTTACCATCAACATAAAGTTTTACATCTCCCTCTTCCAGTTCGCCAGTTCCAATGACTGTAGCCTTTACCTCAAAAGGTTCAAGTGCTTTAACTTTGTCCTTGGTGACCATGAGATTATTGTAATTAAATTTGGCCTTAACGGGAGCAGTTACTTCAAAGGTATCTCTAAGGACGATATCCTCTGAAGACTCACCAATCATGACTTCGAATGTTCCTGGTTCAACTATGGTCTCTAAGTTGTCATCCAAGAGGCTTAAATCATCCGGCATGAGCTCAAACTCCACTGTCTTGGCTTCCCCTGGCTCCAGAGTCACCCGTTTAAAACCTCTCAACTGCTTGAGCGGAACAGCCACACTAGCCTCCACATCTCTCAGATACATTTGAACCACTGCGTCGCCTTTTCTTTCTCCCACGTTTTTCACTTCAACTTTGATTTTGACGTGAGCGCTGTCAGTTGATTTGGGAAAGATCTCAAGGTTGCTGTAGGAAAATTTAGTGTAGCTCAAGCCATAGCCAAAGGGCCAAAGCACTGTGCTTTGATCATAGGTTATCTCACCTGGTTTGTAATTGTAATACAAAGGACCAACCCCTACTCGGGGATAGGTCCAAGGCAATTTGCCGCCGGGATTGTAATCACCAAAGAGGACCTCAGCAATGGCGGTGCCGCCTTCCATTCCACCGTACCAGGCCTCGATAATGGCCGGAATGTGTTCTTTCATCCAGTCGCTGGAAATTGGTGTACCGTTGACTAGAACAGCTACAGTTGGAGTGCCAGTACCTTCCACCGCCTTGAGCAAAGGCAAGAATCCTTCCGGCAAAGCCAGATTCTTACGGGGAGTGCTTTCAAAAGCAGGGTCAGGTCCAGTAATAACCACGGCCACGTCGGTTCCCTTAGCGGCCTTAATGGCTTCCTCCACATCAAAAGAGAGGGAAGTTCTAACTTCTGTCCCCGGGGCTACTGCTTTTTCGATACCCTTAAGTGGAGTTACCCAATAAGGAGGAGTGCCGTTATAGTCGGGAGGGATCAAACTTCTGGCCTTATCGGCATAAGGGCCAATGACAGCCAGGGAGCGGATATTTTTCCTGTCGAGAGGAAGCAAGCTATTTTCATTTTTGAGAAGAACAATTGACTCTCGAGCAGCCTGAAGAGCAAGGGCAATATGCTTCTTAGTTAAGACATTCTCCTGGGGAGTTAACTCATTATAAGGATTCATCTGAGGTGGATCAAAAAGACCCAGGCGAAATCTAATTCTTAGAAAGTTTCTCACTGCGTTATTAATTGCCTTGAGGTCAACCATCCCTTTTTCTACGGCCTGAGGAAGATTGTTTTTATAAGTGGTGCCACAAGCATTAGAATCGAGGCCAGCCTCAAGGGCAGTAGCAGCACCTAATAAATTTTCTTCAATTCCTGCTTCTCCCAGAGCACCGCAATCAGCACAGACTATTCCCTTGAAACCCCAGCCTTCGCGAAGAACTTCAGTCAGGATAACCGGGCTGTAATTGATGGGATCCCCTCCCAGGTGGGGTGCTTTGTCCCAGCCTTCAGCACCGGTCATAATTTGGCCAACATTGCCTTCTCGAATCGCAGCCCTGTAGGCAGGAAAAATAATTTCTCTTATAGTCCTTTCTGGAATATTGCTTCCAAGAGGAAATTCATCTCTAGCTCCTGAGCAATATATAAAATGTTTGGCAGTGCAAATTGCCTTTTCATAAGGGATATTATCGTCTTCTCCTTGAAAACCTCTGGCTGTGGCTACAGCCAAGCGCGAGGTTAGAAAAGGATCTTCACCATAGGTTTCGGGAGCTCTTTCATATTTCTTGTTGTGAGGAATTTCCAGAACCACAGGAGACCAAGTCACCAAACCAAGTCCCCTTAACTTATCGACGTTAAAGGCAGCCCGGAATTCATCTCCGGCGGCTGAATAGAGCTCATGGACCAATTTTTCATCCCAAGTAGCAGCAATCGCTATACTGTACGGGAAGACAGTGGCTGGCTTCAGAGATTGGACTCCGTGGAGTGATTCATCTGCATACCAAGAAAATTCGGGGAGGCCCAAGCGATCAATAGCCGGTGAAACTCCACCATTTCCACATGAATCGCAGTTTCCTCCATCAAGCCTCTTAGGCATGGCAATCTGGGCTGCTTTCTCCTCCAGAGTCATCCTGGAAAGGAGATCCTCAACCCTTTGCTCAATTGGGAGTTCAGTATTTTCATAAGGATCCATTACTCCATTATTATTTAAATCGATCCATGTCTCATGAATCTGGTCCGGCTGGTAGAACTGATAATACTCGGGCACTTTTTTCTGCGGAAAACAAGAGAAAGATAAAATACCTAAAGCAATTAAAGCCACAATCACAGCCACCATTGCTAAATTCTTTACTTTAAACATGGCTCTCTCCTTGCTTGAATTTTAAAATTAGGCTTGCTCCCCAAGTTACTTGGTAGAACTTGACCTGCTTAGATGATTGAGATTCCAACCTTCAAATAATGATATCGAAATGGAGCGGGTATAGCCCTAGGGATGAACATAAAATCACGCTCATTATCCTCTTTAAGATACCAAAAAATGTTCCTCCTCTCAATGGAATTTTGAGAGCATCTAGAAAGGAAAAAGATATTATGATGCGTTCTTTTTTATAGGGAGTAGGTAGAAATAAAGGCTATTAATGGAGAATTATCAATAATGTATAATAATTAAAGGGCGAAGGAGAAATTTAACCGAAAATGTAGCTACAGCTATCAAACTAGCAGCCAGCAGGGGTGGCGAAAGCAACGCCAGGACATCAGAAAGAATTTACTTAGGGAGCTGAAAATCACCACGAATTAAAAAGGCAACGAAATTTGCCTGGTGCTAATTAATAAACCCGAAAGTTACAAGTTCCGACAATTGCTTCCCCACCGAAAGGAGACATTTGTTCAGCATAGACGATAAGCTTGTAAAGACCTTTCTTGGTAAAGAAATTTTTTTTACCACCATAAAGATAGACATAAGATTTGTTGTTATAGCGAGGTTTGTATGTGCTTGTCGTATAAGAATAATACTGAGGTCCAGTAATCACAAAGTGAAACTTGACATTAGTATTCCACATGGCTGTGTAGGTGACAAAGAAATAAACATCGGTGGTGGTGTCATAAGTCAATCATGTTAACATCATAAAGGTCCTCCACTTCACCATCACCCATAACGAAGACTGAAGTAATTATTACTCCTGGTTTTTCTCCCTTCATAACTTGAGGGGTAAAATCAGGCATAGTGTCCGTCGCTATTGGTTTTTCAATTAGACCTTCATAAACTTGGTCAGTATTTTTCTGGGCAAAAAGAGACACAATTAACAATACGGTTAAAACTAAAGCTAAGGGTTTTATTTTCATACTTCCTCCTTATGTTACTACTCCACCTTGTTTTTAAGGCTAATGGCAAGGAAAAAATTCTCTTGATTTATGACTTTTTATCCAAGGAAATAGGGGGAAAATGGCTATTGGTAAACGGGGGGATAGAAGTTCTCCAGTTGTCTTCTAAATCGAAATAAAATTGCGAACAAAATTGTACACTAGCTTGTCCACTGGCTTTAGCTTATTTCAGGGGCTTCTAGAGAAAAGAAAGGGTGGCACGCCCGGAGGGATTTGAACCCCCGACCTTTGGATTCGAAGTCCACCGCTCTATCCACTGAGCTACGGGCGCACCAGTTATTCTCAACGATTTATAGAAGAACTATTCTCCTTAATTTTATTTTGCTGTCCAAATAGTGTCAACAAATTATCTAGTTTTTGTACTGCTTCCTATACATGCTTTGGTGGAAGATGGGAGTAGCACATAGTTATTCTAATAGCTTTATGCCCCATTAACTGCTGAATTATTTTAAGGTCTACTCCTTGCATCTCAAGGTGAGAACCAAAAGTATGTCTAAAATCATGAAATCAAAAATATTTAATACCTACTCTTTTTAAAAACAGCAAAAAATCCCCTTTTTATGTCCCCGCAAGGAGCACCATCTCGATTGGAGAAAACATATTCGCCTTTGGCAATTTTTAATTGAACATCTTTTAAAACCTGCAACGCTAGTTTCTTTGAGTGGCCTATTTTTTTCCTTTTCCGACGGCTTTTGACATAATAGTTAACGTATTAGTTGTTTCCTTTTTGGAAAATGCTCATAATCTCTCTCTTTAATTAAAGTACCCAAAAAAGGGGGCTAAGGAAAATTTCCATCCCTTTTATATCTGGAGGGAATATCACACCTTAAATCGATCTCCAGAGTAGATGTATCATGATCTAGTGTCTGAAATACAATTAGAAATCCCTTTCAATTGACAGAAAAGGGTTGTTTTTATATAAAGAATTGGTCTGAGAAAAGGGATATATGATATAAGCTAAAAAGATGAAGCATAATCCTAACAAGGACAAAAACCAAGTTCTTTAAATATTGGGTCAGGCGAACCTCTTACGATGTTATCGAGAAAACCAGAGATCAGCACTTATAGTCGATTGGAGTAAGGCCATAATATTTAGATGAGGGAGTATAAAAGCTCAGAGATTCATGTTCCATTCTTATATGGGATTAGATGAAAGTTACCATTTATTATCCCTCTCAATATACATATAATATCTATACATCGGAGAAAAGATATGGGGGCCAAAATCGGAGTTTTAGTCGCCAATGACCATGCGCTATTCCGGGAAATGCTCTGCTTAATTCTGCACCAAAAGAAGAGCATCAAAATAGTAGGCGAGGCAGTCAACGGACTCCAAGCAATCGATGTCATCAGCAACCTTAAGCCTGATGTAGTTCTCTTAGATATTTCCATGCCAAATATGGATGTCATCAAAGTCATTACTCAAATCAGAGAAAAAAGCCCCAAGACTAAGGTGCTCGTATTCAGCAAAGATCCGGAGGAAACTATAATCTTTAAGGCCTTAAAAGCGGGGGCAAAGGGATATCTTTGCAAGGATTTAAGCATCAACGATCTCATCAAGGCAATTCAGGTAGTTCATAATGGAGAGCTATGGATCGAGAGGAAAATGATGGCTAGATTCTTTGAAAGAGAGGCCATCGCCAATTCTAAAGCTGAAGAAACGACTACCAATCAGGATGAGGTTCTTACTCCAAGGGAGAAGGAGGTTCTTTCTTGTCTCGCTAAAGGCTATTCAAACAAAGAAATCGCTAATGCCCTTTTCATCAGCGAAAAGACGGTAAAAAGCCATATGAACAACATCTTTAGGAAGCTTAAAGTCAGCCGACGGATTGAGGCTATCCTCTATGCAATAAATCGAAAGATCAGATAGGAATTTTTTATAAAATCCAACCAACTTCCTATTGACAATTTAGGTAAGGTAGATTTTATTAAGTAACCTAATTGAAGAATAAAGGGGCTATTTTTTGCACGACCTCCTGATAAGAATCACTAAAGCAGCTAAATCATCTGAAAAAAGGTCAGGGATTACATATATCGTAATCCGCCGTCCATATGCCTATCTCGAAAAAGAGCTGCGGAGCACTTTTAAGGAACAGGAGGATGTTAAGATCATCGTGGATAGGCGTATCAGCGAGCGGCCAAATATTCAGCAAGCTGTTAAATTGGAGCGGCGCCGGGCCGATCGACGCCGCCCAAAAGAGCAGATTATCGAAGTAGTAATTCGGACCTAGGTCAATTAGCCTACATTAAACCCTAAAACTTGGGACTTTTTTCTTGCAAAAAATACATCCTAAGACCAATTGCTCACTAGAATCAATTTTAATAAATTATTAAAAGTCAGCAATTTTAAATTATTAAAATGGTGGATATATATTAGCTTTATGAATTTAAAAAATTTTCTAATTTACTTAGAAACAAAGATAAGAAGAGGAGGAAATAATACTTAAAAAGAAGAATAAAACAATGATGAAATTTTTCAAGGTATTAATATCGATTACAGCCATTGGATTGATTCTGATGTTAACTATTCCCATCAAAGGAGCCCTATCAACACCACCAACAAAGGAAGTGAAAGAAAAAAAAGAAACAAAGATCCAAAAAATTGCTCAGGATATTGAGGAAATAACTGGATTGATCATAGAAAAGACAATGACCAAGATTGGCTATGAGTTCTATGAAAATTTCTTCAGTATCTGGGAAGCTCCCAAAGGAATTACAGGCTACAATATCTATATTAACGAAAAAGCCAGTCCCATGTGGGGCAGCCTAATTTATATCAACGTGAATGATAATCTTATTTGGAGAGGACTGATTAGGCCGAGGTCTGAAGATATTGAAACAGCAATAAGAAATTCTATTGAGGTGGTAAAAAAATATCTTTATCAATATGAAGAAATCAGAAAACAGGCAGAAGAAGGAGGAGATATGGTTGGTTCTGGTATATATTGATTTGATAAAAGAAAGGAGGACTGCAATGAAAAACAAAATTATATACGCAGCTTGTTTAGTTCTTATAGGT
>Ga0190346_1000421_pt1 | contig 12177 bp, 9 predicted proteins | sample 48721345_MG_FD_161680 | JGI IMG/M metagenome (GOLD analysis project Ga0190346, IMG submission 161680) | Hydrothermal vent microbial mat bacterial communities from Southern Trench, Guaymas Basin, Mexico - 4872-13-4-5_MG | ecosystem: Environmental > Aquatic > Marine > Hydrothermal vents > Microbial... | reverse complement strand
TATCTCCTTCCACTTTTTCTGCAGTTCGATCAGCACTTCGGTGGTGTTCTTCCAGTCGGTGCTGTCCTGCAGAGCTTCGGCCTGCTCACACAGTTCGGTTTTCAGATGCAGGTTCTTTTTCTGTTCTTCTTTGTAGGCAGAGTAAAATGCCCTCTTGGCTTTGAAGAATTTGTCGCAGGCTTCGCGGAACCTTTTGTATATTTTTGCATTGTGTTTTTTGGGGGCGAACCCGATGGTTTTCCAGGTTTTCTGTATCCCGATCACCGTATGGGAAGCATTCTCCCATTCCCGGGGCGTTTTGTATTCCTTTTCCAGGATGGCTTCCACCTGTTTGCAGAGTTCCTCCTTGGCTTCCAGGTTCTTTTTCTGTTCTTCCTTGAGCTTCACAAAATGATCCTGGTGTCTTTTGTTGATCTGTGTTGTGGCCGCCTTGAACCGCTCCCATATCTCTTCCCGGTTTTCGCCGGGAACCGGTCCGATCTCCCGCCACTGGTCGTGTAAGGCCTGCAGTTCCCTGAAAGCCTTCACCACATTGGGCTCGTCCAGCAGTGTTTCAGCCTGTTCACACAGCCCGAGCTTGGCTTCCAGGTTCTTTTTCAGGTCCAGATCGCGCAGTTCCTTGTTGATCTTGATATAATCGTAAAACCTTTCCACCTGGTAGTGGTAGTTCTCCCACATGTTCTTCACATGCTGCTGCGGCACCGGACCGATCTCTCTCCAGCGGGCCTGAAGCTCCCGGAAATCCTGGAAGGTTTTGTTGATGGATTCCTCGCTGTTGATCAGCGCTTCGATCTCGCCGATCACCTCATATTTCTTTTTCAGGTTTTCCTGCTTTTGCACTTCCATCTGTTTGTTCATTTCAGCGCGCAGGCTCCTGAAACGTTTGTACAGGTTCTTGAGTTCCTCTTCCCTGGGATCGGGGGCGGGAGCGAAATCTTCCTCGGGATTCCCATCTTCAATGAATTTCTTGCGCAGGCGCTCCACCTCTGCCCGGTGCTTTTTGTAGAAATTCACTTTGATGCTTTCCACATCATCCAGGATCTCCTGTACAGGCTTGGTTTCCAGCAATATCTTCAGCACATCGATCAGTTCGTCCTTGGTATGGTGTGAATAATCCACCGGCTCCACCGTAATGCCTTCGTAATCCTCTTTTTTTTCTTTCTTCTCCTCTTCTTTCTTCTCCTCTTCTTTCTTCTCTTCTTCTTTCTTCTCTTCTTCTTTCTTCTCTTCTTCTTTCTTCTCTTCTTCCCCGGCTCCTTCTTCACTTTCTCCCTGTTTTTCCTCTTTTTCGTATTCTTTTTCCTGCTCCTTCTCCCCTGCCGCCTTTTCAGCGGGTTTCTTTTCTTCTGCCTCTTCCTTTTCTTCCTCAACAACTTGCGGCTGTTCCTCAGGTTGTTCATCTGCCGGTTCTTCCGGCTTGTCGCCGGGTTCCTCTTCCGGGGTAGCGGAAGGTTCTGCCGGAGCAATTCCTTCAGCCGGTTCTCCGGGGAATTTCATTTCCGTATCTTCCGTTTCAGGAAGAGAAGAACCGGCTGTGGGAGAAGTTTCTCCGGAAACGTCAGGTTCCTTCGTTTTCCCCTCCTGTTCCGCAGGAGCGTCGTTCTGTTTCATTTCATCACCGGCAGCTCCTTCCGGAGCTCCGTTTTGTTCATTCTGAACAAGCGACTTAGGGTCATTCGTTTTCATGGGTTTCCCGCATTTTTTCCACAACCAGGTAATATAAACCCTAAAGCAAGAGCATACAACAGGTCGAGCTACGAAAATATACAATTCACCAATAATACTCAAATCTGCCGGATAAAAATGCCGCATCGGCAGGAAGTTGTTTTTTTCGTGGACAGGAACCAGGGTTCAGAAATAATTGGCGGGGAAGCGGTAAGTTGGTGAGTCGGTGAGTCGGGAAATCCGGTGAGACTCATGCGAAAATGGGAGCATATTTTCCGTCATGAATTCTTTGGTCTTTGTGGCGAATCAGGATGTAACGGAAAAAGATTCGCAGGGAAAAACAGCCCCTGAAATGGTACCGGAACCACGGAAACCCTTCCAATACCAAACTATGTTAAAATCTGCCTCTGTTGGAGTCATCCTGACGAATCCTCATTTTCATCCGGAATGCCTCTGAGGGAACCGGGGAGTCGGAATGTCCGGAAATCGGAAAGACAGGGAACAGGCATACTCACTCCCCTCCTTCATTGAAACTCTTTCACTATATTCGCAAAGAAAATCATTCCGCATGAACGAAAAAGAGGCCCTGGAACGGATCACCCAGCTGCGCAGGGAACTGGACGAACACAATTACCTGTATTACGTAAAAAACGAGCCGGTTATTTCCGATTACCAGTACGACCAGCTCATGAAAGAACTGGAAGAACTGGAGAAGAAATTCCCCCGGTATGCCGATCCCGACTCGCCCACCCGCCGGGTAGGCGATGACAGGACCCGGGAATTCAGTCAGGTAAAGCACAACTACCCCATGCTTTCACTGGCCAATACCTACAGCCGGGAAGAGGTAACGGCTTTTGACAGGCGTGTGCGAAAAAGTCTTTCCGGCAAAGTAGAATATGTATGCGAACTGAAATACGACGGTACAGCCATTGGTCTGCGCTATGAAAACGGCCGGCTGGTACTGGCCGTTACCCGGGGCGACGGGGAACAGGGCGACGATGTAACCGCCAATGTACGGACTATCCGAAGCATCCCGCTGAAACTGAAAGGAAAAGGATATCCGGAAAAGTTTGAGATCAGGGGGGAGATCTACATGCCCCGTGACGGATTCAACCGGCTGAACCAGGAAAGGCTGGAAGCAGGAGAACAACCTTTCGCCAACCCCCGCAATGCCGCCGCCGGCACCCTCAAGCTACAGAACTCCTCGCTGGTGGCCCGCCGGCCGCTCGATTGTTTTCTCTATTATCTGCTGGGTGAAAACCTGCCCTGCAATACCCATTTTGAAAATCTGGAAGCAGCACGGGAATGGGGTTTCAGAATCCCTCCCCACATACGTCTGTGTTCCGGGACCGATGAAATATTTTCCTTTATTGACGTGTGGGAAGAAAAACGCCATGAACTTCCCTACGATACCGACGGGGTAGTGGTCAAGATCAATTCCCTGGCGCAGCAAAAATCCCTGGGTTTTACCGCAAAAAACCCGCGCTGGGCCATCGCTTATAAATACCAGGCCGAGCAGGCCGTTACCCGCCTGGTGTCGGTCGATTTTCAGGTAGGGCGCACGGGGGCGATCACGCCGGTAGCCAACCTGGAACCCGTCCGTCTGGGAGGCACCACGGTCAAAAGGGCCAGTCTGCACAATGCCGACCAGATCGAACTGCTCGACGTCAGGCTGGGCGATATGGTAATGGTGGAAAAAGGGGGCGAGATCATTCCCAAGATTACGGGGGTGGATCCCAGCCAGCGCACCCCTGACAGCCAGCCCTTAACTTTCCCGACCCATTGTCCGGAATGCGGAACAAAACTGGTCAGGCCCGAAGGGGAGGCCCGGTATTACTGTCCGTATGAAGCAGGATGTCCGCCGCAGATCACGGGAAAGATCATTCATTTCATCAGCCGGCGGGCCATGGATATCGAGAGCCTGGGAGAGGAAACCGTGGAACTGCTTTACCGGAACAAACTGATTTCCAATGCTGCCGACCTGTACAAGCTGAAAAAGGAACAACTGGTCCCTCTGGAAAGACTGGGAGAAAAATCGGCTGCCAATATTCTGGAAAATATCGAACGTTCGAAAAACACCCCTTTCGAGCGCAGCCTGTATGCCCTGGGAATACGTTACGTGGGTGAAACCGTGGCGAAAAAGCTGGCACGCCATTTCGGAGATATTGACAGGCTGGCCGGTGCAACCCGGGAAGAACTGATGGAAATCGGGGAAATCGGGGAACGGATTGCGGGGAGCATTGCAGATTTCTTCAACCAGCCCGCCAACAGGGAACTGATCAGCCGGCTGAAGGAAGCCGGCGTTAACTTCTGCATCCGTGAAGAAGAAAGGGCGGGAAGGTCGAATGTGCTGGAAGGAAAAACCTTTGTCATTACAGGCACTTTCAGGAACCATTCGCGGGAAGAGATCAAAGAATTGATAGAGCAGCACGGAGGAAAAAATGCCGGTTCGGTAAGCGGGAATACCGATTTCCTGGTAGCCGGCGAAAATATGGGTCCCGCCAAGCGGGAAAAGGCAGAAAAGCTGGGGGTGAAAATTATCAGCGAAGAGGAACTCATGGATATGATCGGCAAACAATGAACCGGAAAAAAGAAGAATATTCAGCCGCGGAGACCCCGCTGATTTTTCGTATAATTGCATTGTGAAAATGTTCGCCGGATTGAAAAACGAAATCGCTCACTGGACCCTTCGGAAAAACCTTCGCCACCTCAGAAGAACCAGAAAGGTCCATAACCTGGATACGGCCGGTTCGGCAGGTATTCTGTTCGACGCGACCAACACAAAACATTTCGATTCGGTTCAGGCATTTTACAAAGACCTGGGTAAGCACCTGAGTGAGATCAGGGTGCTGGGTTATTTCCGCGGAAAAGAGCTGCCCGACCCGTATCTTTTCAAAAAGAATTTTACTTTTTTCCAGAAAAAAGACCTCAACTGGTACAGGAAACCCGTCAAACCCGAAGTGGAGACCTTTATCAAACGTCCCTTTGACATTCTGATCGACCTCAGCATGTCGGACGATTACCTGTTCCAGTATATTGTGGCCATGTCGGCAGCCCAGCTGAAAGTTGGCCATTACCCGAAGGGCAGGAATTACTACGATCTGATGATCCAGGTGGAAAAGAACCCCAGCATCGATTACCTTATCGAGCAGGTGATGCATTACCTGGGCACGATCAACAAACCGCATTTTACCGTTTTTTAACAAAAAAAAGTATTCTTATGGCAGTCAGTCAGTTTACCGGTACCGGAGTGGCTATTGTCACTCCTTTCAGAAATGACGAAAGCGTTGATTTTCCTTCACTGGAAAAATTGATCGGCCACCTTCTTGCTGGCGGGGTAAATTACCTGGTGGTGATGGGAACCACCGGCGAATCGGTTACCCTGAACCGGGATGAACGGCATGCCTTACTGGAATTCGTGAAAGAGACAGCGGGAGGAAAAATCCCCGTAGTGGTGGGAATAGGCGGCAACAACACACAGGCTGTGGTAAGCAAGATCAGGGACACCGACCTGAACGGCGTGGCGGGCATCCTTTCCGTAGCGCCTTATTACAACAAGCCCGGACAAAAGGGTTTGTACCAGCATTTCAAAACCATTGCCTCCGCTTCACCGGTTCCCGTGATACTTTACAATGTGCCGGGGCGCACCTGTTCGAACCTTGCCGCCGACACGGTGGTTCAACTGGCCACCGACATAAAGAATATCGTTGCCGTGAAGGAGGCTTCGGGGAATTTTTCCCAGATCATGGAGATCATACGGAAAGCGCCCCCCGGTTTTCAGGTCATATCTGGTGATGACGGCATTACCCTGCCCATCATCGCCCTGGGAGGTGCCGGGGTGATTTCCGTACTGGCCAATGTTTTACCGGCCGAATGGTCGGAGATGGTCAAACTGGCTCTTCAGGGGAACCTGAAAAAGGCCCGGGAGATCCATTACAGGCTGCTGCCCCTGATCGGCCTGCTGTTTGCCGAAGGAAACCCGGCCGGAATCAAGGCAGCGCTGTCCAGCCGGGGGATCATTTCAAACCACCTGAGGCTGCCGTTGACACCTGTCAGCCGGTCTCTTTACCAGGCTATTGCCAGGGAGCTGGAAACAAAATAATTTATCCCCGTTCAAAATACACCAGTTTATTTATATATAACTACTTTTTTATATGGATCCGAAAAAAATACTGCCCGAAGCACTGCAAAATCACCGGCGGGTTCTCACCAATCTTTCCCGCAGAGATATCATAGATAAGGTTATTAAAAACCGGGAAGCCCTGGTATCGGCAGGCGGAGCCCTGGCCACATGGACCCCTCCGGAATCGACCGGACGGAGTCCGAAAGACACCGTCATAGTAAAAAGGCCGGAAAGCGAAGATCATATCGACTGGACATCGCCCAACAATATCCCCATCACGGAAGAAACCTTCGATATGATCTTTAACGAAGCTCTTGAAAAATTGGCCGGAGTGGAAGAAGTATATGAAACCGACCGGGTGATCGGAGCCGATGCCACCTATGCACTTCCCGTTAAGCTGGTTACAAACCATGCTCTGACCAGCCTGTTTGCCGACAATATGTTCAGGCCGGTACCGGAAGACATAGGACGCAGTGTGTTTTCAGGAAAGGACTTCTTCCTACTCTCCCTGCCCTATCATAAGCTGGACGCGGAAAAATACAGGGGTCGGCTCCGCACCCTGCCCGATGGCAGGGTATCCGATCTGGTGGTGGCCATGGATATGGACCGGCGGGTGGGAGTGATTGTGGGTTCGGCCTACCTGGGAAGCGTGAAGAAAATGATGTTCACCGTGATGAACTATTACCTGCCGCAGGAAGGCATCCTTCCCCTGCATTGCAGCGCCAACGAAGGCAGTGACGGAAAAACCGCCCTGCTGCTCGGGCTTTCGGGTACCGGCAAAACCACCCTCTCGGCCGATCCTTCCCGGTCCCTGCTGGGCGACGACGAGCACGGCTGGTCGGAAACCGGCATTGCCAATTTCGAAAACGGGTGTTACGCCAAAATGATCGACATCGATCCGGAGAAGGAACCCGATATTTACGATGCCGTGATGCATCCCGATGATGTATACCGTCATGGCGCCATTGTGGAAAACGCCATGATCTATCCCAATGGCCGGTTCGATTTCCACGACGACCGGCTCACTCCAAACTCCAGGGCTTCCTATCCTCTTACCTACCTGAAAAACATCAAGGAATCATCGGTTGCCGGTCATCCGTCCACCATCCTGTTCCTCACCGCCGACGCTTACGGGGTGCTGCCTCCCGTTTCGCGGCTGGACAAGGATCAGGCCATGTTGTGGTTCCTGATGGGATACACCAGCAAGCTGGCAGGCACCGAAACGGGGGTTACCGAGCCCCAGGCCACTTTTTCCCGTTTCTTCGGGCAACCTTTCATGCCGGCAAAACCTGCCGTATATGCGGCCATGCTGGGTGAGAAAATGGAGAAACACAACACCCGGGTTTACCTCATCAACACCGGATGGAGCGGAGGAGCTTACGGAACAGGCAAAAGGATCGATATTACCCTGACGCGCAAAATGGTGAATTCCGCTCTGAACGGGGAGCTGGAAAGGGTGGGATACATCACCGACGAACGCTTCCATGTGGATATTCCGCGCACCTGTCCGGGTGTGCCGGCAGAAATGCTGGTACCTGAAAATACCTGGTCGGACAAACAGGCGTATGCCGTCACGGCTAACAAGCTGGCCCGGCAGTTCAGCGATCATTTCGACAGGGCATACGGAAACCAGGACATCAGCGAAAGCATTGTCCGCCAGTGTCCGGGTAAATAACCGGCCTGCCGGAAACCCGGATCACGGATTTCTTCCTTTACAGGTATGGATCCCACGAGGGGGAATATATTTGCCTTGAAAAGGATTTTTGCAGTAATTTGTACTTCTTGATTTCTATGTAGAAACAGTTATGGACTGGATGTGGTATGTTTTGATACTGACCGGGGCCTATCTTCTGGGATCCATTCCCACCGCCGTATGGATAGGACGGTTGTTTTTCGGGCTGGACATCAGGGATCACGGCAGTAAAAATGCGGGCGCCACCAATACCATTCGCGTACTGGGCTTTAAGGCAGGAATACCCGTATTGATAGTGGATGTTCTGAAGGGATTTCTGGCCGTGAAGCTGATCACACTGCTTCCCGAGGCACCCGTCACACCGGAAGGTTATGTAAGACTTCAGCTTCTTCTGGGCATCCTGTCGGTAGTGGGACATATATTCCCGGTTTTTGCAGGTTTCCGGGGTGGCAAAGGAGTGGCAACCATGACCGGCATCCTGATAGCCCTTCATCCGATCATCACCCTGATCTGTGCGGGAGTATTCTTCCTCACCCTCTTCCTCAGCAGGTATGTGTCGCTCAGTTCCATTCTGGCAGGCGTCTCCTACCCTGTTCTGGTCATCTTCGTATTCCGCACACCGCTACTTTCCATGATCATCTTCTCCATCCTGATTGCTGTGGTACTGATCCTCACCCATCAGAAAAACATCGGCAGACTGATCAGAAATGAGGAATCGAAGGCCGATTTTCTGCTGCCGCGAAAAAAACGGTAGCCGGCTTATGAAAGATCGCCCGGCAGAGGTCATTCTGCCGGACGGAACAGATGCACATCATGCCGCAGAAAGGGGATACGGATGTCGTTCTTCCGGAAGGACTCATCAATGGCAAACCTCAGGTCGCTTATGATGTTCTCCATTTCAAAGGCGCGATACGATCGGATACATTGGGATTTTCCCCGGCACATTCCGGCAGTACCCTTTCCACCTTATGCCGGGCCATAGGCCACCCCCACATACGCATGGAAGCGGGTGAGTTCATCCATGCTGCTCCGGTTGATCACAAACCCCTTGATGAATTCCGAATCGGGAGTGATCATGGTAATGTTGTCGCGCTTGAGGATGCGCGTTGTACGCAGTCCGATTAACTGCACCCTTCCCACCAGGTTGTTGAGTTCCAATACATTCCCAACTTCTATGCTGCGGTCGAACAGCAGGCAAAAACCGGAAATGATATCCTTGGGAAATTTGCTGCAGTCCGAGTCCCCCTCCCGCCGGCAGGGCAGCCGACCCGGCCGGCAGGAGGGTCAGTTTCACGCCGATACTTTCCAGTGCCGGGCCGATACCCGGTATCCATACCAGGCGCTTCAACAGATTGACAACGGCATGTGAGGCGCCGATGTCTATGCGGCGACTTACCACCTGCCGGTTCATGAGCTTCCGGAACAGGAACGCGATGAATCAGGCCGCAGCCAGAATAATGATCAGCTCCAGAATGGCATAGGGTGTGATCCGGATATTTTCCTAATCGATCAGTCTGATATTGAAAAAATCCTTCCGTGTTTCCATAAAGGTCAGGAAGAAGAAATGGATGTATGGTTTTTATTTCCGGCCAGGTCAGATTCCAGGCGTCGTCTCAGTTCGGGTATCTCCAGGGCGGCAAAGATTTCCCCGTCGACGGCGTATCCAATGTGACCCGTTTCTTCCGATACAAGAATCACCAGGGAATCGTTTTTTTCCGACATTCCCAGCGCTGCCCGGTGCCTCATCCCGAAGTGGGTAGGAAGGTATATGTTTTCGGTGACAGGAAGGATACAGCGGGCCGCCACAATTTTATCCCTCACCACAATAGCCGCTCCGTCGTGCAGGGGATTGTTCTTGAAGAAAATAGACTCGAGCAGCCGGGCCGATACTTCGGCGTGTATTTTCACCCCGGTTTCAATGATCTGGGTCAGTTCCGAATGGCGGGCAATTACGATCAGTGTCCCGGTCTTCGTTTTCGACATATTCTCCACGGCTTCCAGGATAGGATTCAGCGGTACCGTCTGTTCTTCCTCCCCACTGAATGAAAAGAACCATTCGGGGAACAGGCCGTGTCTGGAACGGTAGCGTGTACCCAGGATCAACAGAAAACGTCTGATCTCCTGCTGAAACACAATGATCAGGGCAATCACACCCACCGCCATGAACTGTCCCAGGATGGTGCTGATCAGTTCCATATTCAGGGCTTTCACAACAAGCCATACCAGGTACACAAGAAATATCCCTGCCAGAATGTTCATAGCCACAGTTCCCTTGATCAGCCTGTACATCTGGTAAAGCAGGAACGACACGAGAAGGATATCGATGAGGTCGAGAATGCGGAAAGTAATAAAAGCGGTCAGAGCCGGGATCATGCCAGAGGTTTTTCAATAAGCAATCCAGTTACAAATCTAATTTTTTTTCCCATACCCTAACCCCGAAGAACAGCTTCATCCCTGTTTTACCCTTTCCACGATAGCCAGGGTTTCCCTTGCTTCCCTCACATCGTGCACCCGCAGAATATCTACCCCTTTCCAAAGGGCCAGGGTATGAAGCACGGTACTTCCGTTCAGGGCTTCGTCAGGGGTTATATTCAGCAGCTTATATACCATCGATTTGCGCGACACACCTACCAGCAAAGGCAGTTCGAATATCGCCAGTTCATCCAGCCTGTTCATCAGGGTATAATTATGATCGAGGGTTTTGGAAAATCCGAATCCCGGATCGAGGATAATATCGTTTACCCCCATTTCCCTGAGTTTCCTGATCCGGGAGGAAAACCAGGCGGTGATCTCCCCCATCAGGTCGTCGTACACCGCTTGCTGCTGCATGTTTTCGGGACTTCCCTTCATATGCATCATCACATATGGAACCTTTTCTTCGGCTACCACTTCATAAATGCGGGGATCAAGGTTGCCGCCGGAAATATCGTTGATCATCTGCACCCCGAAATTTCTGACGGCTTCCATGGCCACACCCGAGCGAAAAGTATCGACCGACAGAACACAATCGGGATATTTTTTCCTGATAATCTCCAGCACAGGAAACAGACGGCCACATTCTTCCTTTTCACTCACGGGAACGGCCCCGGGCCGTGACGAAAGAGCTCCCGCATCAATGATATCGGCCCCTTCGGCCAGCATGGTTTCCGTTCTTGCCAGGGCTTCTTTCGGCGAAGGTGTACGGCTTCCGGCATAAAAAGAATCGGGAGTAAGGTTCAATACGCCCATCACCAGCGGACAGTCAAGCCTGACGAGCCGTCCCCCAAGGTTCAGGGTCCTTTTTCTGGAAAATAATGTATCTTTACCCTTCATATTTCCGGAACAATACCCGGTATAAAAGTAATGAAAATTCGGCAGGCAATCAGCCTGCATTCGGGATCAAAATAAAAATGAATACAACCCGATGAGCTTTGTTGTTATAGAGGGTCTGGACGGTTCAGGCAAGAGCACCCAGATCCACAAGATGCTGAAATATTTTGAACTACGGAAGATTGAATACCAGTACCTGCATTTCCCCAGAACCAGTGCCCCTGTATACGGGGAACTGATCGCCCGGTTTCTGCGCGGGGAATTCGGCCCGCTTGACAGCGTGCATCCTTACCTGGTAGCCCTTCTGTATGCAGGCGACCGCATGGATGCCGCCGGAATAATCAATCAATGGCTGAATGACAAAAAGCTGGTGCTGGTCGACCGGTATGTTTATTCCAACATTGCCTTTCAGTGCGCCAAATTGAGCGATCCGGAAGAAAGAAAGGGACTGGCTGCCTGGATCCGGAATCTGGAATATTCTCACTATGGCATACCTGTTCCCGATCTCAGCATTTTCCTGGATGTTCCCTTCGAATTTACCCGCGCCCAGCTGGAAAAAGGAAGGAACGGTTCAGACCGGGGGTACCTGAACGGCGGGGAAGATATCCATGAAGCCGACCTGGAATTCCAACAAAAGGTTCGTGAAGTATACCTGCAGGAAGTACATACCGATCCGCTTTTTATCCGTATTGACTGCAGCAGAAACGGAAAAGACATACTGGAGCCGGAAGAAATTTTCCAAAAAATCCTTGCCCTTCTCAAACAAAAAAACATTATCGGATGAACCGTGCTACCGGATTCAGTGAACAAACCAAAAAAATGAGTAAGGACCTATGAGAGGACGAAAATTACTAATGCTGAAGAACCTCATGATCACGCTGAGCCGCTGGATTACAGGAATCGTTTTTATCTTCTCCGGTTTTGTGAAAGGGGTAGACCCCATGGGCTCAGCCATTAAATTCACCGATTATTTTACTGCTTTCCGACTTGATTTCATGATCCCCCTGTCCGAGGAACTGGCCCTGCTGCTGATCCTGGCCGAATATATGGTGGGGGCTTCCCTGCTGCTGGGTTTCCGGATCAGGGAAGCTTCGTGGGGCGCCCTGCTTTTCATGATCTTTTTCCTGCCGCTTACCCTGTACCTGGCCATATTCAACCCGGTGAGCGATTGCGGCTGTTTCGGTGACGCCCTGGTATTGACCAACTGGGAAACTTTCTATAAAAACTGCATTATCAGTATTCCGGTGGTAATGGCTTTTCTTACCAGGAAGGAGAAACCCGTTTCTATCCCCCTCTGGAAAGAAGCCCTGTTGCTGGCAGCCTCCCTGGCTCTGATACTCTGTGTATCCCTTTACGGGCTCACCCACATGCCCCTGATCGATTTCAG
>Ga0190346_1000411_pt1 | contig 12284 bp, 5 predicted proteins | sample 48721345_MG_FD_161680 | JGI IMG/M metagenome (GOLD analysis project Ga0190346, IMG submission 161680) | Hydrothermal vent microbial mat bacterial communities from Southern Trench, Guaymas Basin, Mexico - 4872-13-4-5_MG | ecosystem: Environmental > Aquatic > Marine > Hydrothermal vents > Microbial... | reverse complement strand
TTATTGGCAGCACTTATTTATCTTTTTGGATTCCTCAGTATAATTAGGAACAGGGGACGGTTCTCTGTTCCCAAATTCTCGAATAAAATTAAATAAATAAAGGAACAGAGAACCGTCCCCTGTTCCTATCCCCTGTTCCTAATGGACGTAACTTTATGAAAATTTTTAAATTCAATATCAGAAAGAATTATATTTTGCTTTTCTCTATTCTGATTATTTTTCTCAGTATTGTTTTGAAATTAAACTTTATAAGAAGATTAGAAGTTTTTGCATCTGACTCGGGCAGTAAACAAGATATCGTTTCCGGAGTAGTTCCTCATCATTTATTGGCTGAAGAGATTATAGATAATTTTTTTAGTTATATTTCCTGCCAAAAAAAGCCCAAAACGATAGTTATTTTAAGCCCGGACCATTTTCAAAGCGGAATTTTTATGGAAAGTAATTCATTTATTACTATCACCGTAGATTCAAATGACCAAGAATTCAATAATTTAAAAGTTAACACCTTATTGTGGGAAAAATTGGTTAAAGAAAATAAAATGGCTCTTAATAATTCTGCAGTTATTGCTGAACATGGAGTAACTACTCTTCTTCCCTATATTAAAAAATATTTCCCCGAAACTAATATTTTACCCATCCTGATACCTGCTAATATTACTAAAGAACAGGTAGAACAATTAGTAAAAACAATTGATGAAAATATCCTTCTTGATACTATTGTTGTTGCCAGTGTAGATTTCTCTCATTATCTCCCTCCCCGGGCAGCTGATTTTCATGATGTGAAAAGTATCCGGGTTTTATTAAATTTTGAAGAAGAAAATTTTAAAAACATAGAAGTTGATTGCTGGCAGGCTCTGTATGCAGCCAGACTTTTTGCTAAATTACAGCAGAAGGAAGCTCCTCGTATTATAGCTCATAAAAATTCTGATGATTTTTTAAATTTAGAATCAGAAGAAACCACTTCTTATTTTAGTGTAGTCTTTGGGGAGAAAAAATCTAAGGAAAATATTTTTGGCGCAACTGTTAAAGTTTTTGACGAGGAAGTAAAAACTGTTCTATTGGTAGGAGACATCATGTTAGACCGGGGAGTAGAAGATTTAATCAAACAAAATAGTATATATTATCCTTTTCAAAAAATCAGCCACTTCTTAAGAGGAATTGATATTGTTTTTGGAAATTTGGAAGGCCCTGGAGTAAATAATCCCCCGGAATTCCCAAATGATTCTTTAAAATTCGCTTTTAACTCAAAAGTAATTAAAGGGGCTTCGTGGTGTAATTTTAATTTATTTTCCCTGGCTAATAATCATTCTCTGGATATGGGAAAAAAGGGTTTAGAGGAAACGAAAGAATGGTTGAAAAAATACAGGATAAATTTTGTAGGTGACCTTCTTTGCGGTAATTCGGATAACCTTAATTCTGCTTTTTTTGGGGATAATATAACTTTTCTAGCCTTTAATCAAATTTTCCCTTTTATAGTTAAAGAAGAAAAAATAATTAAAACAGTAAAAACGGTTAAATCTTCAAATCCGAATAATTTTTTAATAGTAAGCTTACACTGGGGAGAAGAATATAAATTGATCAACTCTCCTGCCCAACAAAAATTAGCCTATCAAATAATTGAAGCAGGAGCGGATTTAATTATCGGTCATCACCCTCATGTAGTGCAAAACATTGAAAAATATCAGGGGAAATTTATCTTTTATTCATTGGGAAATTTTATTTTTGACCAATATTTTTCTCCCGAAACCCAGCAGGGTTTGGCAGTAGGATTAGAAATTTATCCTGATAGATTGGTCTGTCGACTTTTTCCTCTCCAAATTAACTTAAGCCAGCCTGTTTTAATGGAAAAGAATAAAGCAAGCGAATTTTTAATACAATTAGCTAAACGCTCAGATGAAAAATTGGTAGATGAAATAAAGGGTGGTATAATAAAAATCGAAAGGTGATGGTAATTATGTTAAATTTATTTTATAAATTAAATTTTAAAAATATAAGAAGACAAAACAGTTTCAATTTACTAAAAATAATTCTAGTTGTTTTAATATCTATCGCTTTCTTCGCTTTTACTAGTAATGCCTTTGGTGAAATTACCCTAATCAAACAATTAATTGAACCGGATGATATCCTGCTGAAAGAATTAGAGGTTACTCCCAGCGTTCCTGCCTATCCCTTACCTTTAAGCACTACAAAAATTATTAATTATAAAAATTTCTTAGAAAAGATTCAACTTTCTCCTGAAGCTCTCTCCCTATTAAAAAATAATGGTTTTGTGGTTATTCCTACTCCTCTTGATATTGCTGAACGAGAAATTTTTCTTATGTCTTCCCGCCAAAATGCTTGCCCCAAGGATGATTTCGTAGCTTATTATAATGCTATCGGAGATAAAGATTTGCCCATTTTTATTACTACCGACTCTCTTTTGCATTACTATCATATCTTCTTTGACACTACCTTAATGAAATTAGAAAGAGACCTTTTCTATAAAGATATATGGGCAGTAAGTAAAAATTTATTAGAAGAATCTCTGATAGAATATTATAAAAGCAGCGGGGATTTAAAAGAAGCTGCCAAAAGAAATGTAGCTTATCTCTCTGTTGGTTTAGAACTTTTAAAACCAAAGATAAATCAGATAATGAGTGAGGAGACTTTGAAAGAGGAATATTGCCATCCGGAAATGGATCCGGAAGTTTGTAAAATGTTCATAGAGGGAGTAAAGCAATCTTACGGAGACAAAGCCAGTTTTAAATATTTTAGTGAAACAGAGTATAACCAATATAGTTTTGAAGTCCCCAATTTAGTAAAAGACCTGGTACAAAAAGAAATTGAGCTAATCGAAGAACATAAAAGCTGGGAGTATTCGCCATTATTTATTTATCAGGAAGATTATTCCCAATATGTCCCTCGGGGCCATTATGTTAAATCAGAAAAGCTTAAAAATTACTTTAAAACTTTAATGTGGTATGGAAGGATAACTGCCTTAATTGGGGGGTCTCCCCTTTTGTCTCCCGGAGAATCTATCTGTACCGGTGGCATAGGAGGAATTATTTCTGAATATGATGCCAGAATTCAAACCCTGCAGGCTTTTTTGTTAACCAACCAATTTTCACAGAGTCGAGACCTTCAGGAAAGATGGAATAGAATATATGCAATTACTTCTTTTCTGGTGGGGTTCTCCGATGATTTAGGTCCAAACGAATATAGTGAGGTGTTAAAAAAATTATTTAAAGATGAAGTAAATTCTCAAGAAATAGAGGAAAATTATTTAGAACTTAAAGAAACTATCTTAGATTTTCCTTATAATCCTAAAATTTACAGTGGATTGGGTGCCTGTGAATTGCTAATGCCCTGCCCTCCTCTTTCTGAGAAAGAAATTCAGGCTTTAAAATTACAGGCTAAAGAACTTCTGGGAAAAACCAAAGGATTTAGACTGATGGGTCAGAGGTTTACTTTAGACTCCTGGCTCTTTTCCGAAATTGTTTCTCCTTACAGTGGCGAATACGTAGGACCAAAACCTCCCCTGCCTACTGAAGAAAAACCCTTTACCTTTACCTGGGATGATATTTATGCCGAGTATAGAAAAGACCGACCTTTCACCTGGGTCAAGACCGAGGTACAAGCCTGTCCTCCGCCAGCTATGAGAGAAGTTAAAGGTTTCCCGCGAGGATTAGATTTAATGGCTCTACTGGGTTCTGAAAGGGCTAAAGAAATTTTAGAAAGCTCAGGAGATACTCAATATTCAGATTATGAAAAGAAATTTACTGAATTGAAAAAAGAGGTAGATTCTTTTTCTAAGAGGAATTGGTCTAAAAATCTTTATTTAAATTGGCTTTATGTTTTAAAATCCTTATGGGATGAATTTGGCTATGGTTATCCTACCTTTATGCAAACCGAAGCCTGGCAAGACAAAGAATTAAATACGGCTTTGGCTTCCTGGACTGAATTAAGACATGACACCCTTTTATATGTCAAACAGAGCTATACTATGGCCGAAATGGGAGGAATCTTTGAACCTCCTCCGGTAGTTGGTTATGTAGAGCCTGTACCTGAATTTTATGCCCGACTTTTGAGTCTAACCAAGATGACTAACCAGGGATTTAAGAGCTTAATTCCTCAACAAGAATTAGAAAAATTAATGATAGAAGCAGGTCTTGATAGATTTACGGAAATATTAAGTAAATTACTGGACATCTCTAAAAAAGAATTAGAAAATAAATCATTAAACGATAATGAATACAACTTCATTGAAAATTTTGGTAGTATCTCTGAAGGTTTAATTGGGACTGTCTCGGGAGGAGAAGTCGACCCGGAGGTACTAAAAACAGTTTTAGTGGCTGATGTCCATACAGATGGTAATATTGAAAAAGTTTTAGAAGAGGGAGTGGGTTATATTAAAACTGCAGTAATAGCTTACAAGCTTCCTGAAGGCCATATACTGATAGGAATAGGACCAACCTTCAGTTATTATGAATTCAAACAACCGATGGAAAATAGATTAACCGATGAAGAGTGGAGAGAAATATTAGATTCCAATCCTCCACCCGAACCAGAGTGGGTAAAGACCTTTTCTTGTAATAATTGATACAGAGGACGGTTCTCTGTATTATAAATATTACCCATTTCTCCTCTTTGTCATCTATGGGTATTTCTTTTATTTACTATGTATTTATAGATATTTTTAATTACAAATCTTAATTTAAATCATATCCTGCTGGTACTTTGTAAAGAGCCTTTATCATCATCTGTATAATCTCCGAGATAAGAGTAAAGTCTTGCCAATCTCTCTTTTTAACCACTTCTCCTTTCCAGGCATTAAATCCAGCTACTCCGCTGAATAGATGGAGATACAAACCAAAACTATTTTCCGGATAACCGCAGAAAGAACCATCCGGATTTATGGTAATTTCGGCTGCATATAGCCTGTAACTCCTCCAGTGAGTATCTATATGACCACAAAGATTTTCTTTTCTTAATTCCGAATTATAAGTTATTTTTACCGGACTTTGAGGATTATTGCTTAGATAAAAAATAACCTTGCCATCCAGTACTTCATTCCATTGGTCTAAAACTTCCTGCATTTTGCTAAAGTCAGTGGCATCATAGACCTCTACATAGCTATCAGGCCAGCGGATGGTCCTGTTACCTCCCCAGCCAAACCTTCTTATTAATTCTTTTTCTTCGTGAGTTAATAGAGGAAGTTTTTCTACTATAAAAAGTTGAACTGATTTGATATCTTTATCTCCACTGCTGTCCATTACTTCACATGAGATACTATAACTGCCGGTTTGTTCGGGTGCTATCCAGGTAATACCGGGACCACTTCCCAAAATACTTCCTCCGGAAGAAATCCAGGTATAATGAAGTCTATCTCCGTCTTGATCAGCGGCATGACAAGTTAAATAACTATGTTGGCCGGCTTCAAGTGTAGAGGGCTGAGCGATAAGACCAGAGATAAAGGGAGGATGATTTTTCCAAGGAATAACTCCAATTATGACACCTTTATTATTGGGTCTTTCTTTTATTATATGCTTGATTTCAAATAATAAATATGAAGTGTTTTCTTCAATTGCATTGATTAATAATATATCTCCGGATTGCAATTGTTCTAATTGTGGAGTAGAATGCCTAAAAACAAAAACACTTTGGTCAGGAGAAATATAGATGATTTCCTGTGTTGATGGTTCATCCAAAACTATGGTCCCTGCCGGAATAAAATCGGGGATTTCCAAAGAGATTTTTTCTAATGCTATTATTTCTATGCTTCCGAAAAATATAGTGAAAAAAATTGTAAATAAAATAAAGATAATTATTTGAAAATATCTATTAAGTCTATTGTAATTCATAATATTCATCTTCCTTCTTTTATGTATTCTTATATTATGGTTATTATCCAAAAAGCCAAAAAAATTTTCTAACAGATTATATATGGTACATTGTAAATAATTTTATAGCAAATTATGATTTTTTGGTTATAATTATGTAGGGGCACAATGAATTGTGCCCTTGTCCTATTATTACTTAATTTCCAGTAGGTGCACGATGCATCGTGCACCTACATTACTATTTTGTTTGGTTTTTGGGTTACAATCATATTATCAAGTTAGTAAATATGGTCTCTGAATCAAAAGCAAACAAAGGACCACGGTCTTCTGACTTATTTAACTATAACTCATTCTATTTATTAATCTTAATGGAGCGGACTATTTTCAGGATATCATTCAGATATTTTTCAAAATCTGATTCTATGGTATTAAAGCTAAAAGTATAGTATAAATCATTAATAATATACTCATAGCGAATGTATTTCAGTATTTTATTACCAAACTTCATAGTATATAATGTCCGTTGAGCGGAATGTCCAGAAAGTTTATCCGGAACAGATTCTAAAAAGACTGCCCCTGCTTCTTTCAAGTTTTCCATATTCTTTGCGGCTATTTCCGAAAGATTATTTTCTTCTCCAAATAGGGGCATGGGACGAAAAGTCAAAGTTCCTTTAAATTCCGGAAGATAAATAATTATTCCCTTTTCCCTGCAAGATTGATTAATCCACTCTTCCGGATAGATAAAAGAAAAATCCAAATATTCATCCTGATAATGATAAAAAACAAACCCATCCGGTATTTCCTGTTCCTGCTCTTGAGCATTAACTACCAAGCAAAGATTAAAAATTACTACAGCTATTATAAAAAGAAAAATACATTTCTTCATATTTTATACCACTCCTAACTCTATTAAATTAGATTGGATTTAATTAATAATAAGATAAGTAAAAATATTAATCATATTTTATTATAACCAACAAAACTAAAAAATAAACTCTAATTAAAATACATCCTTGTTAATCTAATAAAGAAATATTTATAAAGATTGAAGCAATTTTTATTAAATTGTCAATAATTGGCTCATAAGTCTCTAAAGCAACTTCATGACCTGCTTGGAAATATCCATTGTAATTATCTGGATGTTGTGCTTTAATCATGTCTATGGTTGCTTGGCTATAATACTCTCTTTTACCCTCTCCATCTTTCCATCCCTTTATACGGTTTTTCTCTAACATAAGCACAATAAATAATGGGCATCCTTCTATTTCTTCACCTTGAATTCCAAGAGTCTGGTAATTAATCTTATAATAATCAAAATTGCTTGTCTCAATTTCAGTCTCAGTAATAGTATTGATAGAACCTACTGTCATCGTCTCTATTTCCTCTATAATGCTTTTACATCTCGTAACATCATTATTTTCTATAGTTCCAATTAAAGATGAAATTTTCTCACTCAAGGATGAAAAAATTTTATTTGAATTTTTAAAATGAACTGCTTTTGATGGTATATTTAAATATATATCTACTGCAAGTACGTTACCCATTGATTTATTTATAACTGAATGCATCTGCCTTGCCCAATCTCTAGCTTTATGTAATGTAGTTATTATGTTATAAGCCTCACTTACAATTGTAGAAGATGCTTCATTAGTCAATTTTGTTAATATTTTTACCGCTATAGGTTCTGTTACTCCTTTCTTCATTATTCTCTTCACGCTATTTTCTAATTCACCTATAAATGTATTATCTGGAAGATCTCCAAATATCCCAAGAGAAGCAATTCCATAATTAATGATAGGTTGAAAATCAGGTTTAATATTAATCCCTTTTAAATACTCAGCTGCTTTCTGACCATATTCAAAAAGTTCATTATTTCCCTTTAAAGGATATAATAATGTTACCTGTTTAGCAGTTCTTTGATAATTTCGCCACCCTGCAGGAAAGATCCAAATCGTCTTCTCTTCCCAGTTTCCATTTTCACCTTTAATTCTTACTAAAAATTGAGTAGGTTGACTTAAATTTGAAGCTTCATATTGAACTCCAAAATCTCTTTCAGCTAAATAATCAGGATCGCATAGACCTTCTCCCCTAACTTCTTGACGACCAATAAGAATTCCATTTGGGGATACAAAAATATTCACATCTTGAGCTAATTTTTTATATACTTCCATTTCTTTGGATTTATCTAAACAAGTAAAGTAAAAAGAATCTATACTATTGTGAAGAATAAAGATATTATTGGTAATTCGATAGAACCCTTTTGCTGGAATACGTCCTTTGAAGAAAATTCCATATTGACATGGCTCAACCGGAACAAATTTCCCCCAGGCTTGGTAGTTAGGCAGCTTATTCGTCCCCAGCCATTGATCCGGTACAAATAACCATTCTTTTTGATTTTTTTGATTTTTCACCTTAACCGCTTTAACATACCACTCAGGATTTCTATTTTCATTCGTGTGCCGTAATGTGATAAATTTTATTTCATCTAAGGGATATCCTTTAACATCGAAAATATCCTTACTTCCTTTTTCAAATGAACCAAACCAATCATAAGAAGATTGTAACTGAAATTCTCCGCTTCCATATATTCTATTATCATTTTCTGGACTACGACCATATAAAGCTATAAAAACCCGACTATCTGTCCCGGCATCATCATGGTCACCCGTAATCACCGTTATTTGATAATTTATTAAATGTGTATCGTTCACTAAAGCTGGCGGAATTCCAATGTCTCCTTTATTTTTATAAGAAAGTAGCCATCCATAAGTTATTTTCATAGTTTTACTACTTGATAGGCTCTGGTCATCGGTGACAGTAAGCGTTACATCAAAACTACGATTATCCCAGCCATCATATTTGTTAAATTTATGAAATACATTAAGGCCTTTTCCTGTCTTCCCATCACCAAAATCCCAACGGTAAGAGACTATAGTGCCATCCGGGTCATTTGAAAAACTTGCATCAAAACGAACCTTATCATCCCATTCGGGATCCGGATCTAAAAGTTTAAAATCTGCAACAGGAGGATTTAATGCTATATCCTTTCCAATATATTCTCCTTGACTAACGACACAATCTTCAATCTCATTATAACTACACTCTCTTTCACTCGCCTGAAAATCAAAATCTTCTTTTTCTATTTCTGCTGTACTAATTAATATTTTTTTACTATTCTCTGTAGGAATCTCTCTTAGGAAATTACTTGTTCCATCTACCTTACCCTTACTATCCATCTTAATAGCAAAGAAATCGTAAGAACAAGGCTCAGAAAAAGAATTAGTAGAACCCACACAAAGTAATCCATGATTATCGCTTTCGGCCATCTTCGTAATATAATCACAGTTATATTTTTTATAATCTACGCCGAAACATTTAATCCACTTAACGCTTCCATCTTGCTGCATTTTCAAAACAAGCGCGTTTAAATTCCGGTATGCTGATATCATAACGGGAGTGACACTCCCGGATAAGGCTATTTCATCATTACTTAAACAGCAAATATCATGAATATAAAAATCATATCCATGAGTGGGGCAAATCATGCATTTTGACCAGATGATATCACCGTTTGAATCTAACTTGGTTATAACTGAACCCTCTCCGGTATGCCCTTTCCATCTGCAATGCATAGAAAAAATAATTTCATCTTTTTGAGTTAAATTTAATGCATAAAATCCATAATTATTGTAAACAGAGGCATCAGTGATTCGGTATATTTTTGACCATTTCACTTCACCCTGAAAATCCATACAAATTATTTGAACACAGTTGTGCTTATCCTTCTGACATCTACTTCCTAGTATAAAATCTCCATTTTTCAAGACATGAATATCAAAATAAGAATTTCTATTACTGCTTATCCCTTCTACCTTAAAACCTTTACTCCATAAAATATTCCCGTTAACATCCAATTTAATAACAACAAGCGAACTATATCCGGGTATCAGCGCTTTCGCAGTACCGCAGGCAATAAACCCACCATCTTCTAATTCCTCAAAGGAAGTCAATCTATAAAGACAAGCATAATCCTTTGCCCATAAAAAATTACCCATTTGATCAAATTTCAAGAAACATGAGTTAACAATCACTGCATAGCAATTATCTTTTGTTTCAATTATCTTTTCCGGTCTATTGGAACCGGGAAGAGGTTGATTATATGCATTTTGAACAATTAAATTAGATTTAGATTTTTTTTCTTCTTTGCATCCAATTTGTTTTTGCCAAAGTATTTGACCAGAAGGATCAATTTTTAAAACAGTAAAAGGATATCCAATATTTTTTATTTTTTTTCCATTATCGGTCATTCCGGCAATCAAATAATTACCATCCGAAGTCCTAATGACAGAAGTCGCGCAATCAAAATATTGACTATTAAAAGTTTTTATCCAAGTATTATCCTGGGCGTACCCTGGTAGAGTAGCTGAAGAAATGACTAAAACTATTGAGAAAAACACTAAATAAGATAATTTCAAGGAAATCTTTTTATTCAATTGTTATTTCCCCCTTTTAAATATCAATAATTTCTATCCCACTTTCATGGCATATTATTTTTTTATTTCTCCAAACACTATATTTAAGTAATAAAATAATCTTGCTGCGTAAGAGCAACTTAAAATAAGATGCTCTTATCCCAATATTTTATAAATTCTAATTTTTATAGCATTTTATTAAATCACGTTTTTAAAAACATCTATTTTTTTTCAGTACTAGATCTCGGAATTTCGCGATAACCGGATGATGGCTCTTCGGTAAAAAGAGTAATGCTCTCACTATTAAAAGCTACATGATTATCATTGGGTGATATACGTTCAACTCTAAAGAAAAACGTGGAAGCTCCGGAGATAAAATCTCTGGGAATAGTGACTAAACCATGGCAGGTATAACCAACCGGATCATTCGGTGGTGATACATTAGGTAAAGTAATTTCTGCAGTTTGGAAAACTCCTCCCATGTTACCACTTCCCGGGAATCCATAGATAAGTCTGAACTTAGCAGGAAAACCGCTGCCCCCACCGGCCTGATTAGTGGCAAGTGCTGTAATATCGAGGGTTAAATCGCTATTTCCGGAGGGGATGTTTTCGAAAGTCCATTCCATATAATCTTTACAGGCAGGATCCCGCAGCCAGTACCAACCCTGAATCAAACTGCCATTAGATCTGGACCTATCGGCAGTGTATCCTTTTACAGAAACAGATTGGGATTGACCTATCTGGCTAGATGAGTAGCCGGAGATATTTATAGAAAGTTGATAATCTCCTTCTCCAGATGAACGAGTAATCTTGATTCCCCAAATTCCACTTTCTGTAGCTTCATGCTCAATAGTTTTAGGATTATCATTAGTAGTATCGCGAACTACACTGGAAGTAGAGCCGGGACGGTAAAGATAGAGCTTATAATTAGCTTCGGGTGGCGTAAAAAGTTGAAGATTCATAGTCTGCCCTTCAAAGAGGTGTATATTATACCAATCTACCTTATCCGCTCTATTTAAAAATCCAGTATAAATTCCAGGATAGAGGGCGATCGAATCCTCAAAAGAATCTCCAGCATCGTGATTACTTTCTGCGTCATTCTGATTCTGAATATCAACTGAAAGCTGATAATTTCCTTCACCAGAGGAGCGACGTATCCTAATAAACCAAATCCCACTAATATTTGCTATGTACTGGAGAGTCCTGATATTCTCTTGAGTTGTGATGTAACCCACACTGGAAGTTGATTCGGGTTTTCTTAGATATATAGTAAAATTACCATCGGAAGGTTGAGTAAGTTGTAGATTGATAATCTGCCCTTCTTGTAGGTTTAAACTATACCAGTCCTCTTTATCAATTTGACCTCCGGTTGTTTGTCCACCAAGGCTTCCGTAATAAATACCAGGTTGTTGAATCAAGAATGCCTCATCCTGATTATTTGTATCAGGTAATTGACTACCCTGGTAAAATTGAGTTTCCTGGTAAGGGGGAAATGTTTCTTCTCCAATAATTTCTACTATCTCAATACTTCCTTTTTTAAAGGCAACGTGGTTAGTATCAGAGGAAATTCGTTCAGCACGTAGAAAGAGGACAGATGCCTCCTGAAGAACTAATCTGGGGATAGTAATCTGACCATTGCAGGTGTAACCAACGGAATCATTTGATGATGATATATTCGGTAAAGTAACTTTTTGGCTTACAAAGACATTTCCCCCCGGTACTTCATAGATAAGTAAAAATTCTGCTGGAAGACCTCTTCTCCCATTAGGACGGTCGGTAGCCAGAGCAGTAATATCAAGGGTTAAATCATTTTCTCCGAGTGGGATATTTTCGAAAGTCCATTGGGCATAACCCGGAAGAGAATCATCTCTAAGCCAATACCAACCTTTTATTGAATCACCATTGGAGTTAAAATTTTCAGGAAGATTCGAGCTGCTGGCAGAAAAAACAACTAAAGCTGTAGTCATTAAAATAGATAAAATAATTATAGGTA
>Ga0190346_1000405_pt1 | contig 12321 bp, 11 predicted proteins | sample 48721345_MG_FD_161680 | JGI IMG/M metagenome (GOLD analysis project Ga0190346, IMG submission 161680) | Hydrothermal vent microbial mat bacterial communities from Southern Trench, Guaymas Basin, Mexico - 4872-13-4-5_MG | ecosystem: Environmental > Aquatic > Marine > Hydrothermal vents >... | reverse complement strand
GGTAATCTGTTCGGGAAGCGCCTGCGAAGAAATAAGGGAAAATGTGTCGCGCAGAATTTGAATATTTTTCGGTATTAACTGTTGAGCCAAAAAACGAGTGAATTTTTCTTTTTCGCTATATTTTAACCTCGCCGTAAAAAGACCATAAGTAATCGTCTGAGCGTAAATATCCGCGAAATCCTCTTTTGATAAATCAGAGATTAAAAATTCTCTGAAAGCGTTGTAAATTCTGTCAATCTCTTCTTCTTTATTGTTATTCAAAAGATAAACGATATAACTTGGCAGAAGTTTGGCTCTCTGCGCCAGCTCTTTTGCCAGCGCCTTGGCGGTTTTTGTTTCTGGGATGTTATAAGAAACAAAAATATCCAACAACTCAGCAAGTTCTTTTTCATTTTGTAGAGGAGGCGCTGTTTTTAAAGTGTTCAATACTCTGGGCATCGCGATTCTAACTTTTTTAATCCACTGTCCGTCCCGCCAAAGCCAAAACTCACAAAAATTAGTCAGGATTAAATTCGGCTTTGTTTTATATCTTTCCAGCTGCTCGCTTTCAGACACTATCTGCAAATCTTCCATATTTACATCCTTTGCTTCAATATAACCAATGAGCTGCTTATTCTTCCTCACGGTAAAATCGGGAATGCCTTCCGCTTTAATTCTTGATTCAATTGTAATATTCGCCTTAAATCCTTTTAATATTAAAAAATCCTCAACCAATTGCTTTAAGTCGGGATAAAAACTTCTCTCCGAAGCGTCGCCCACGCTGTTTGTCTTGTGAATTCTTTGGAGGTATTTTTGAAACATAATAATTGTTAAATTTTTATTAATTTTATTACTCTCACCATCTTCTCAATCTCCCCCGCGCTTGCTCCGATTCCTTTTAGAATTATTTTAGATTTGACTCATTGTTTATTCATTGTTTGATTTTTTACGCAAATAATAAACAGCTTGCATCCAGGTCCTACAGGGCTATCATCACTATGGAACCAGCGAATTAGGAATGTTTTCATAATGTCGTAATCGGCCTTGATTGTAAAATATAAAATTTATTATTTTCCAGCGCCCATTCAATATCTTGCGGTTTTTGATAATAACTCTCTACCCTGATACACATCTCGGATAATTTTATTATATCAGAATCAGATAATTTTTGTAACTTGGATTTTCGCAAATCAACTTTTATGTCTTTATTTTCGCTTCCAGTTTTGATAATCATCTTTTTCTGATCAAAAATATTTTTATCCAAAATTTTCAGATTTACTTTATCAACCATATAATTATCCGGCATGATCATTCCAGAAACAATCGCTTCTCCCAACCCATAACCGGCTTCAATTATCAGCTGGTTTTTATTTTTGCTAACCGGATGAACAGTAAAACAAACGCCAGAAACCTCGGATTGAACCATTTTTTGAACAATTACCGCCACGCTATTTTTTTTATTAACTAATCCTTTTTTAATTCCATAAAACAGCGCTCTTTCGCCATAAAGCGAGGCCCAGCATTTTTTGATATTTTCTATTAAATCTTTTTCGGTAACATTAAGATAACTTTCCAGCTGTCCCGCCCAAGAATCCATTTTGCCATCCTCGCTCATCGCTGAACTTCTTACAGCTACATATAATGGCACTGCTTTATTATTACCTCCATATAATATGTTGTCATTCCCGCGAAGGCGAGAATCCATCGCTGCGACAGACACTCTATCCCGCTTTAATTTTCCAAACTCCGCCAAAATTTCTTTCTCAATATCTTCCGGCACTTTAGATTGGCAAATTAAATTATTTATAATTTTAGAGTTTTTTGTTGCAGAATCAACATCTTTAATATTTATTGTTTTTAATATCTTTCCTATTTCAGCATCAATGCCCGCTTCTTTTAAAAACTTCTCAAAAGCTGAAGTCAAAATCACAAAACCGCCCGGCACCGGAATTCCTGCCTTTATCATTTCTCCCAAACTTGCTCCTTTGCCACCAGCAAGAGAGATGTCTTTTTGGGAAATTTTATTGAAAGATTTAGTAAACTTCATTTTCATTTTTTTTAAATAAAAAAGGGAGTAGTTAAGTCCCTTTCGTTTCTATACTTTTATAGAAAATATTTCTTCCAAATCAGAAAAGAGTTGTAATACTCTTTTCATTTCCTCCATTCCTTCCTCTATTATGAATCTGTACTCAGGTTTCATATCTAAAGATTGTCCGCTTACAGCCATGACTTTTTTTCCGTCCACTATAATGTAAGTAACGGGCGGAAATCTTTTGTCTTTGGGATGAATAATTTCTACTTCTATCCCATCGGTATTGTTAAACATTTCGGTAAAGAATTTATCTACCTTCGCGCTAATCACAGTAATTGAGATTTTAGCCCCAGTGATAAAACCTTCTACCTTTTGTTTGGTGTGTTCCACGTCAAACAATGGTCCATTATATTCCATATTCATCTTCCTCCTATACTCCTGTATTTGTTTTCTTTATAGTAAACCAGAAAGCAAAGAATGTCAATTTAATTTTTCGCAAAAATACGCTTGTATTTTTATATCTCAACCTCATATTCCTTCCCCCTAAATTCCGTCGTCATTTTTCCGTCGGGGGAAATATTAATATCTAAACTTTCATTATAATTTGGAACATAATTTTCTACCTCCTTGCCTGCTTCTAATTTATATTGGAGAAAGGAACGAATCAATTCCATATGGCTAACCATCCAAATAACCAAATTTTTTCCGGAATCTTCTTTTCTTATTTTATCGCTGTACAATTTTGCTATTTTTATTACCGACTCAAACCTCTTAGTAAGATCTTTCGGTCCTTCCGCTTTCGTTTCTTTTCTTAAATCTTCAAGTTCCTGAACAATATTATAATAGGGTTCCCACCAATCTTCTTTGCCAAATTTTTCATGCAAAGCTTTGATATAAGCTCGTGGATCAGGAGCGTCAAAGATGTAGAAAATGTCCAACTCTCTTAATTTTTCATTTGGACCAATTCCCGCAATATAAACATTTTCCTTTAGCTTTTTTCCTATCTCTGTGTCATTTGCCATCTCAGATGATATTGTGTTAAGAATTTCCTTTATTGTTTCCTTGCCGCGGCTTCCAAAGCCCTTGGCAAATCCCTGTTTGTCTCGCCAATCCAGCCATTCTGTCGGACTATAAAGAAAAACAACCTCTGTCGGTTTATCTCTATCAGTAATTTCTTTTAATCTTTTCATTGTCGCCACTCTGATTAATTCCTTGCCTTTATTGGTAAGCAAACCGGCATCGCTTTCTTTTTTTGTCTCGTTAAAATTTCTGTTGTTATTAATATAATCTTTAAATGTTTCTTTCGCCTCTTCTGGATTATTAGCAAATTTTATCCTGACAAGAAAATCTAAAAACTCTTTTTCTTCTGGAAAATCTAATAATTTTCCGTCATCCACAATCCTCACAAGCTCATCTTCAATAAACTTTGCTTGTTCTACTTTATTTCTTTCTTCTTCACTAATTATTTTTTTCTCAACTAAAAAATCAATCAGGTCTTGTTTATTTTTACCGTCAACGCCCAGTCGCCAATAGCATTCGTCTTTTGGCTCTTTTTTATATTCACTGTGCCGCTGAAAAATAATTTTCGTTTCCCACGGCTTTTCTTTTTCTTTTTGCTCTACTTGAGATTCTGTTGGAATCCCAGATTCCATTTTTTCTTGACTCATATTTTTTTAATTATTTTTATCCAATAAAATCATTTCTCGGATCAAAAAGTTTTACATAATGGCTTGGAGATTCTTTCCTGTTTTCATTATTCTGATAATATTTCCACCATCTTAATTTTAAACCGTTAATTCTGTCATAAACCTGCTGAGGCGGATGCCAATCTTCTCCGTAATATTCAAAAAACTTCTTGTACCGATAGTAATAAATTTCAGCGCCCTTTTTTATAATTTCCAAAGAGGGAAGCGCGTTAATTCTCTCCGCTTGCTTTTTCGCAAGATGGGAAAAATATCGGGATAAAGAACGAATTTCAGATAAAGCGGCAACTCGCTTTCCATCAACTGAAATAGAAAATGAAATAAGCTCGTTTAATAAGGGCTTGGCCGATTTAATATGATTCGCGTAGTCCAGCTTGATACCCGCTTTTTTAGAATATTTTAAGCGCATCCTTATTGACCGATATTTTCCTTTAACTGACCAAATTTCTTTGGGATTCAGATTAAAATAATTTCTAACTAAAATAATATTTTTACCGGCAACTTGATAAGGACCGTGTATTTCCTTGCCCGCACAGGAAAAAGAATCAAAATACAATGCCCAGACCGAACTTTCCAACGAAATAATTAAATTGGCGATTTCTTTTTTTATTTTTTGATCTTTTGCTTCCGTCCATTCTTGCGTCTTTTCTATTTCTTTTACTTCTTTTCTGCTCAATACTTTATGAGACCCATTAAGACAAAAAATGTCGTCTTGCGTTTTACTTTCAATAACATTAAAAACAAAAAAAGCAAAATTTAAAATATCTTTTTGATTCGCCGGATAGCCCTCAAAAATCTTTCCCACTTTCAAACCCACTATTTCCGTATGATACAAAGAAGCGTACAAAGTAAAAAGAGTCAAAGCGCTTAAAGCCTTTTTACATTTTACGGGGTCTTTTTTAAATTTATCAAAAATTGTTGTCGCGACAATATCACTAAAATAAGCTTCAATTTGGGAAGCATTAGCCGGCCAGGGAGTTCTCGCCACATCCATATCGGAGTAGCTTCGTTTTATGGCAAGCAAGAATTTACTAAGAGTGTTAGTTCCTGAAAGCATTTTATCAAAATACAAATTATACTTTAAATCTTATAAACAACACCTTTCTCCCCATCAACTCTAATCTTCATCTTATCTTTCAAAACCTTAGTCGCCTTCTCCGTCCCCACTACGCAGGGAATTCCCAGCTCACGAGCGACAATTGCCGGATGGGAAGTTATCCCGCCAATGTCGGTAACAATCGCCGCCGCTTTGCTGATAATCATAATCATCGCCGGATTGGTAATTTTAGCTACCAAAATATTACCCTCTTGAAAATCACAGGAAGAGCAATTCAAATCTTTCACTACTTTCACCCTCCCTTCAACCTCCCCCGCGCTCGTTCCGATTCCTTTTAGAATAATTTTAGATTTGACTATTTTTACCATAATTTTTAGAAAACATTACACCAATTTATTTGCAAAATTCTGTTGGCTCCATACAGGATGCCTAAAAACTCTCTTAGGTAGATTGAAACCCTCGCTTCAACTTGTTAGATAAACCACTTTAAGTTTTTTGTAGGGATGAGGTATACCCTCGTCCCTACAAAAACTTACCTAAATAAAGACCTTTTAGACATCCTGTATCGCCACTATGGAGCTAACAAATGATTATAAAAATATCAAAACGAAACTTTGTAACAAACTTTGCTATCGCTTCCGTTTGTCATTCCTGTTCAAACAGAAAAAATTGTTAATATAAAACAACAATAATAGAGTAATGGAACTACTTCTTAATTAAACTCTTTAAAACCATCTCTTTTGGCTTTTCAATGTTTAAAATATCAAGCAAGGTCGGAACAACATTTCCTAAGACACCGTTGTTTTTTAATTTGCAGTTATCTTTATTCAAGCCGTCTTTTACTAAAATAAACGGGACTGGATTTTTGCTGTGCATGGTCAATTCTTCTCCCGTTTTCAAATTAATCATTTCATCAGCATTGCCATGGTCGGCAGTAATAATCGCCGTTCCCCCGCTGTCTAAAATTTTTTCAACTACTTGCTTTAAACATTTGTCTAAAAATTCTATCGCCGTTATGGCCGCTTTTATGTTGCCGGTATGCCCAACCATATCGGCGTTCGCGTAATTCACAGCTATGAAATCATAGACATTATATTTTATGTTTGAAGTGATAACTTTTGTAGTATCGCCAGCTGACATTTCAGGCTGCTGGTCATAGGAAAAAACATTCGGAGAAGCAATTCTTTCTCTCATCTCGCCGCCGGTGGGATCTTTGTGTCCGCCATTCAAAAAATATGTAATGTGCGGATATTTTTCCGCTTCGGAAATATAAAGCTGCTTGAAATTTTTCATAACCGATGGCAGAGAATTCTCAACCGCTTGCGAGTGATAAGCGACTTGCACTGGCAGATCTGGTCCAAAATCCGTCAATGTGCAAGCAAAAATGTTATTTAGCTTATTTCGCCTGTTTTCATAACCAATCACATTATCTAAAATAAACAGTTTTGTAAATTGCCTCGCTCTGTCGCCACGAACATTAAAAAATACTATCACATCATTGTCTTTTATTCTTACCACAGGCCTATTCGCTTTATTAACAATAACGGTTGGGATAATAAACTCGTCAGTCAAACCGTTTTTGTATGAGCTTTTTATAGCCGCTTCCGCGGAATAATTTTTAGCGCCCTCGCCTAAAACCATAGAATCGTAAGATCTCTGCAATCGGTCCCAATGCTTTACTCTGTCCATTCCATAATATCTCCCGCCGATTGTGGCGATTTTCCCAATGCCGATTTCTTTTATTTTATTGTTTAAATCATTCAAAAAAACAAGCGCTGTTTTTTTATATGTATCCCTTCCATCGGTAAAAAGATGCAAATAAACTTGTTTGACTTTTTTTCTTTTGGCAAGTTTTAAAAGAGCATAAAGATGCATCGGATCGCTGTGAGAGCTGTCGCTGTCAGACAAAAGTCCAATGAAATGCAAATTAGTTTTTTTTGCCAAGGCATGATTTATAGTCCGCAGTATTCTTGGATTTTTATAAAATTTTCCCGATTCAATATCTTCGCTGATAATTCGCGTGTCTTGTTTTATTATCCTGCCTGCTCCGATATTCAAATGCCCCGCTTCACTTCCACTTCTTTCATTTTCGCTAAGCCCAACCGCCAATCCGGTCGCGTTGAGAGTCGTATAAGGATATTTTCTAACCAACGCGTCAAAAAACGGCTTCTTCGCCAATTCAATCGCGTTGCTCTTTGATTTCGGAGCAATTCCCCAGCCGTCAAGGATTATTAGAATGTTTGTTGGTTTTTTAGGCATAAAAAATAAATCGATTAACAATCAAGAAAAAAAGATATAAGATATAAGATATAAACAAACATCAAATTTCAATAATCAAATTTCAAACCACTTATAATTTTGTAATTTGATTATTGGAACTTTTTTGATTATTGTATCTTGTATCTTTTCTATAATTTCATAATTCTATCTACTAATAGAATCTTTATATTAAACTTCTAATTCCCAATTTCCTCCTCAATCTCCATCAACCGATTATATTTCGCCAATCTTTCCCCACGCGACAGCGATCCCGCTTTCAAAAAATCGGCTCTGACAGCAACGGCTAAATCCGCGATAAAATCATCGCAAGTTTCGCCGCTGCGATGAGAAACAATAATTTTCCACCCGGCTTCTTGCGCTATTTTAACACATTCTATTGTTTCTGTCAGCGTTCCAATTTGATTCGGCTTAATAATAATCGCGTTAGCGCATTTTTTTTCAATCGCTTTCTTTAATCGCTTAACATTAGTAACTGTCAAATCATCAGCCACTATCATTAATTTTGAACTTTGAACTTTGAACTTTGAATTTAACATTCTCCATCCCCCCCAATCTTCCTCATTTAAACCATCTTCTATGGAAATCAAAGGATATTTTTCAATCCACTCTAAATAAAGCGAGATTAACCTATTATTATCCAAAGAAATGTTTTCTGGTTTCAAAACATATTTTTTGTCATTTGGAATGAAAAAAGAATTTGCCGCAGCATCAATGGCAAAATATATATCTTTACCTGATTCATATCCCGCTTTTTCAACTGCTTCGCCGATTAAATCAAACGCTTTAGTATTATTATCCAATTTCGGCGCAAACCCTCCTTCGTCTCCCACTCCAGTTGAATAACCAAGTCCAGATAAAATCTTTTTTAGATTGTGAAAAATTTCCGAACCAGCCCTGATTTTTTCTTTGGTAGTTTTAATTCCAATCGGCACAATCATAAATTCTTGAATTGAAAGCCCGCTGTCGGCATGCTTGCCGCCGTTTAGAATATTGAACATCGGTATAGGTATTTGGTATTTGGTATTTGGTATTTGGTATTTCTTTGAAATATATTTATATAACGGTTTGTTCGCCGCCATTGCTCCCGTTCTGGCACAAGCGAGAGAGACACCTAAAATCGCGTTTGCGCCTAAATTAGATTTGTCTTCAGTTCCGTCTAATTTAAGCATGATCTTATCTATTTTTTTTTGATTCGTTGCGCTTTGTCCAATCAACGCTTTACTTATTTTTTTGTTAACATTTTTACATACTTGCAACATACCTCTTCCGCCGTATCTTGATTTATCCTCGTCTCTCAACTCCAGCGCTTCAAATTCGCCTGTTGACGCGCCGGACGCAACCGACACTTTTGCCATAATTTTATTATCTAAAACAACCCTGACTTCAACAGTTGGGTTGCCGCGAGAATCAAGAATTTCCCGCGCCTGAATTTTTTTGATTTTATTCGGCATAATTACTGACTAAACTTCAATAATTTTTTTAAGATTATATATTGGCACAAACAATATCAACCCAGAGTGAATTCAAGAAATTAATAGTAATTCATAGTTCTAATTGCGACAACCAATCACAATAAATTACTATAAGTTACAACAAAAAACTTCATTGATTTATTATTCGCGCGCTAAAATTTATTTACTAAGTATTTGGCTTTCTATCACTTTAAATTCATTTGAATAAAAAACTTTTGAATCCGAGCACATATCTCCGCCGGGCATCTGGCAATCATAATATATTCTAACAACAGCCCGATATATTCCAGCTCCCGCCGATTTTGGCAAATTTACGCTGCAATTAGTTACATTCTCTTCTCTCCTGAAATTATTGGCATCATAAATTTTATCTTCAACAGCGCTTCTTTCACTAATCCAAACACCATTAACTTTCTTTTCAAAATTATTCAAATATTCGCACGGCTCAAAATATATTGAATCGCCTGAATTGTTTTTTATAGAAAGCGTCATTTCATCGCCCAATCTGTAAACATTTTTTTCGGTTGTCACTTCTATGGAATATTTACCGCTATTTTTATAAATTTTTTCATATAACGGCTCGCGCGGCTTTTCAGAAATGGGCTTGTTAAAAATAGGCACCAAAAAAAGTACAATAGTCGGGATGAGAACTATCATTAAGATTACTTCAAAATAAATTCTCTCGCCCAAATATTTCTGCCGCGTCTTTTTTTGTCTCGTTGTTTTTCTTTTTGTTGTTTTTGTATTCTTTTTCATAGATGTTTTTCTATTGATTAATAGTTAAGGTTGGTATGAAAACAGACAGTTTGTTAATTTATTACTGTTATCATAAAAAGCGCCAAAGTTTATTATTTTAAAACTTCCAACCCCGGCAATTTCTTTCCCGCCAAAAACTCCAACATCGCCCCGCCGCCAGTGGAAACATAGTCTATTTTTTTCAAGCCGCTAAACTCGCTTACGGCGGCAATTGTTTCTCCTCCTCCTATTATAACACAGGATTTGCTTTTAGTAAGTGCCGCAACAATACTTTTTGTTCCTTCTGAAAATTTCTCCTTTTCAAACATTCCCATCGGTCCGTTCCAAATAATCGTTTTCGCTCTGGAAATAATTTTTAGATATTCTTTAATCGTCTCTGGTCCAATGTCCATCCGCTCATTATTTTCCCAAACAAAATCATTCGGCAGTTTTACAACATTTCCCTCTTGAAAATTTCCCTCTCGGGAGGGGCTAGGGGTGGGTTTTTCTGCTAATGTATCATCATCCGACATCTCATTCGCCACCACGCCCCCAACCAAAATATTATCAAACTTATTCGCTAAATACTTAACAACTGGCAATTTAGTTTCCACTTTCGCTCCGCCAATAATGGCCACCGCCGGCCTTTTAGGATTCTCCATCGCTTCCGACAAAATTCTAACTTCCTTCTCTAAAAGCAGTCCCGCATATGATGGCAAAAATTTTGTAATCGCGCAAACGGAAGCGTGTTTGCGATGGGAAACCGAAAAGGCGTTGTTGATGTAAATATCAGCCAACTCGGCCAATTTTTCGGCGAATTTTTCGTTATTATTTTTTTCTTCCTTATAAAATCTCAAGTTTTCTAACAAAACAATTTCTCCCTCTCGCATTTCTTTAATTTCTTTTTTAACTTTATCGCCAACACAATCATCAATAAATTTTATTTCACAATTCAACAACTCCCCTAACCTATTTGCCACTGGCTTTAAACTATATTTAACCACCCTGTCATTCCCGCGAAGGCGGGAATCCACTGTTACGCCAAGTGTAAATTCCCGACTCTTTTCTGGACGGCCTAGATGACTTATCAAAATAACTTTTGCTTTCTTTTCTAACAAATATTTTATCGTCGGCAGCGCCGCCTTAATCCGCCAATCTTCTTTTTTATCCACAATCCCATCATCCCCAACGGGAACATTAAAATCAACCCTCACGAGAACTTTTTTGTTTTTTAGGTTTGAAATAGATTTTATAGATTTCATAAATTAATTACAGGTTGAAACCTGAACTCCAGAAAACGGTATCTGGAGTTCAGATTTTAAGTGGCATTTGGAGCTCGGATTTTAGGCGACATTTGGAGTTCAGATTTTAATCTGTAACAATCTCAAACTCAATCTCCTTCCCATCTTCATCCTTCAACTCTCCCCAAACAAAAACCACTTCCACTTTTGGATATTTTTCCAGAATTATTTCTTTCACTTTTTTCATATCGCTAAGCTGTTTCTCTTTTTCTTCTTGGACAGAATTAAATTTATAATCCAACGCGTAAGCGCCGCAATCGCTGTGGTGAAATAATATTATTTTTTTCGCCTGATGAATTTCAACAGAAATGCCGATGTGCTTCATTAAGTTATTTCTTACTTCTTTGCTCCCGTCAACCAATTCTTTTCCCGCGCCGGCAATTGAAATAACATCAAATCCTCCCTTAAATAAATCCGAGCTGACAATCCATTTTCTTGTTTCTTTATACAACCGAAAATCCATACAGCGAATTAAGAGGTTTTTGCATGTGTGAGACATAGTTTTAAAGTTAAAAATTAATTTATTTTATTCTACAGTATCATAGTATATACTATGATACTATTCCAAATTTTTGAAATCTTCGCTGTTCAACATCTTTAAATCCTTGATGCTCAATAATATGCATAATCAAATCAGCCATAGTTTTAAAAAATAAAAACAAGATAAGCGGTATAAAATATAATTCAAATCCTGCTATTGAACTAAAAATAATAAAACCCACATAAGCCATAACCGTAAGATGCATTGGAATTATTCTGGCGTAGGGAAGAATCATTATTTTGCCAATACTAGGTTTTTTCTCTTTAAATTCTTCTCTATTATACCAGAAAGAAAATAGGTGATTAAAAAAGAAAATAATACCCATTATTAAAATAGAAGATATTTCTTTAGTCAAATTTAAATCTTGATTTTCAGCAATAAACCCCATAAAAAAACCAAAATAAACAAGATGAAAAAAACCATAATGAAGAACAAAGAAAAAGGCAACGGACATTTTCGTTTTTTTGGTAGCTTCCACTTTCTTATTATTTATTTTTAGACCCTTAACAGAAAATTCTTTTAAACTGACAATTTTTACAAAATTAAAAAAACCGATAATAACGCTTTGCAGCCAGTAGCCAAGCATTAAGATCAACAAATTCCAGTTTTGAGTTAAAGCAAAAATAATTACTATAGTATTTGAGAAAACAAGAACAGCGGCCGACTTGTCTTTTTTAAAAGCGTTGTACAAATTTAATTGTTTTACTAATTTCATTTTCTAGTTTTTTATCAATGAAAATTTCGTCGCATTACTTCACAACACTATGATAATTCATATTATCATAGCGAATATATTTTGAGTTAAGTAACAGCGCGACACGCATATCACCATACTATTGTGGCTATCCCGCTCCGCCCCCTCCTCCACCTCCGCCGCCTCCGGCTCCCCCTCCTCCGGCGGAAGCGCCGCTGGCGCCAGAGCTAGAAAACGCGCTAGTGAAAGATGAAGCGAAACTGGCGCTGAAAGCGGAGGGAGAAAATGAGCTGGCGAGACTTGAAGAAGAACTTGCTCCCGCCGCGTAAGCCGAGCCGGCGTACCATGACGGTTGCGGAATATGCATTGATTCAAACGCTTTTGCCCATTTTTTCTCCACTCCGAAAATCATCGCGTAGGGCAGATATTTTTCAAAAAACTCCGGTTTTAGATTTTGCATTCTGTATCTCTCCGCCGTTTCCAAATACATTTTAAACCCCAGCCAGTCCTCTTTTAGCTTTATTCCT